>Ga0247843_1004142_pt1 | contig 22196 bp, 18 predicted proteins | sample LaCruzMarch2017__FD_192420 | JGI IMG/M metagenome (GOLD analysis project Ga0247843, IMG submission 192420) | Freshwater microbial communities from meromictic Lake La Cruz, Castile-La Mancha, Spain - LaCruzMarch2017_8m | ecosystem: Environmental > Aquatic > Freshwater > Lake | place: Spain...
AGCAAGGCGTGCATGTAAAAATCACTTTCGGTCTTTTGCCCCATCTGTTCAAAAACACGAGCCAACCAAAACAGGCTGAAGGCTCTCGCGGAATCGTCGGCCGCGTCACTAAGAATTTGTTCAAGGCGCTTGCGGGCGAGGGCCATTTGTCCAGCAGCAAAATCATAAAGAACCGATTGCAGCTGCAGGCGCCGAGACCATTCCTGGGTTATTGGCAGGGTTTGAAGTGCGTCCTCAGTCAAAAGAGCGGCCTGCGTCCATTCACGACGCTCGTAGGAGATCCTAAAAGCCCTGAAGTGCAATACCTCGCAACGCAGGTTGGCAAGATCACGACGGTAGTTTGGCGCAACAAATGCAGGATCTGGAAAAGCCCTGTTGATGAGATTAAGCGCCTCACGAGCCATTGTTTCTGCACCCGCAAGATCGTCGTTCAATGCACGTTGTCTTGCGGCCCAGATGGTGTCGTCGATGCGTCGCAAGGTGAATATCGCAGGATTGAGTCCCATTGCCTTGGCGGAAACGTTCCGGACACGCCACGCTGCGATCAAGTTCTGATAGTCGGGACCGAGGGTTTCGCGATCGCCAAGAGCGCGTCGCACCTTGATGAGCCGGCTGTTTAACTCAACGCGCAGACTGGCTGCTGTTGCATCTTCTTCTTCATTGACATCGCCTTCGTCCATCGCGGCGATCGCTGCCGTCAAGGCTTCAACGGCACTACCGTGACGCCCCTTACAATCAGCTATCGCGCCGTCCCAGTAGCCCCTCCATGGTTGCTTGAGCGGTTTGGCCCAATCATTCCAGGCTGCTGTTTGGTTGGGCAGTCGTGCGGCGCATGCCTGGCGTAACATGCCGATCAGAAGTGGGTCTTCCGCATTATCGTCGCCATAAACGGGAGGCGTTGTCGGGGGCATGGCGGCGTCCAGAGCGCCAGACACCGCAATTTCATTGAAGGTAAACCGGTCTGAAGCCATCTGGTAAAGGCGGCGTGCCAGGTCGGTTTCGGTTAATAAATTCTGGGCTAATAAATATTGGCTTTCACGACCACCGCCAACAGACGCCAAGGCCTCTCGTGCCAGGATGACAACATCGGTTTCAGGCTTGGCGTGACGGGTCAGATGTCGGGCCCAATGATCGAAAACCATTTTCGCGATGCGCCCTTGACCCGGGCTTGCCTGCAAGGCAGCGCGCCACGACGTGGCAGACAGTGTGGCATTTCCGTCTATCTCCGCAATCTGCGCTCGCAAAACATGAAGGACCGGCGCAACCCGAATTTGATCCTCTTGACTGCCGGCAGCACCGGCTTCGATCGAGGAAAGCTGCCTTTTTAAATCAGCCACATAGGCTAAAGATTCCTGAGACGAATCCAACACGTCGTCGTCGGCTGGATTTTTTTCGTCAATGACCAGCGGTCCGCTCATCAGGTCCAATGAAGCTGATTCAGGGGTGTGGGCGCAGGACACAAGACTGGCAAGAGGAACAAAAGCCGAAAGGGCTACAAAAAACCAGTTAGGGATGGAGGCGAGCCCAATTCGCATGACGCGTTATTTGTCCTTTTGAATTTCTTCATTCACATTGGCCTCATGCGACGAAAGAGACAAGTCTTTTGCCAAAGAGAAAACCCGGGGTTTGCCTGCCACCAGAATCGCCACTTGAGCGCTTCCCTTTGGCCCACCCAAGACCATGCTCTGCACAAGAGCGGCGTCACGTCCCGTTGGAAGTGGCAATTTGAATGCCTCTCTCTGTCGGGATTCCAGATCGTAAACCTCCAGCGTGGCATCCGTAAAAAGGTATGCATGAGTGCCGCCCGTAGCATTCATCAGGTTGAGCTGGCGGTCTTTGGCAACCTTTAAAGTATCAAGGCTCTTTCCCGCCGAAGTGCCAGCGTCGGAAAACCGCGCCACTGAAGATCCCGTCCAGGCAAACAGGCTGGTTTGATCTCCCGTCATCCCGATGAGGGGCTGCGGAGCCAACCATGCCTGTTTTTCTTTCGAACCGGGCAAAAGTGAAAAAGTGCTGAGCGATTGCCCCCTTGCAAGCCAAAAGGACTTGAGGGCAGGGGACCAAAGCAGCCGGTCTGCCGACTTCATTGCAGATGGCAGGGCAATCACATGAAGCCTCTTGCCATAGCGGTCGAGCTGGATCAGGTCATCTGCTGTGGTCCAAACAATGTGGTCACCAAAACCAAAGATCCCGGTCGTCACGGGCTTAACTTGGGCTGGCAGCGGATAATGCAAAATCCGCCCGGAGTTTGGATCGACGTCAAAGATTCCATCGGTGGACGAAACCAGGAACGATCCGGTTCCCTGCTCAACGAGCATCCGGTGCAATCCCTCAATTTCCATACGGGCGGTTGCAACAGGTTGAATCGCAGGCCGATCGGGAGAGGCGGGCTTCGCCTTTTCCTTTTCCGTTGCCCCCCCTTTATCCATCAGGCGAAAACGCCGGACAGACTGATCGGCAAGCTGCCAACGCCACAGCGATGTCCGCCCAACAAACCAGACCTCTCCACCTCTGGAGCCACCCGGCGATTCATCTGAGCCTGGGCGCACCGCCAGATCGGTAAAGGGCTGGTCCGACGCCATCTGCTCGGCCTGGTATCGCGGCAAAAAGATTTCCGTCACGCCGCCAGCTTGAGCGCACGGAGAACGCCCGGCAAGGACGCCAAACAACAGGATAGTAAATTTCAGTTGGTTTGAAAGCATTCCACGATTCTAGATAGCGCGAGGCCATCCGGCAAGCCACTCGTCTTCAATTCGACGTCGGCCTGAGCACAAGCCGCCAGGGCGCCCTCAAATGTGGCGCGCGGCACACCCGGAACATAGCGGACAAAATTACGAATGACGGCTTGAGGCAGGCGAAGTCTGGCTGCCATTCCAGAGACATCCAAGGCTCCGCGCCGGGCCATCTCGTCCTGAATGGCCAGACCATTGCGGCAGTGGCGGGCAAGAACCCCAATCACCGCCAGAACGCTCTCGCCGCGCGCCATCAGACTGTGAAGTAAAACCTCGACCTCGGCATGGCGGCGGTTGACCAACAATTCGTCCAGTCGGAAAACCTCGTCCTCGCGCAGCACCCCAAGCACGCTGGAAACTTCAGCCGTCCCAAGGTCGGCAGGCTTGCCTGCAACGGGAGGAAAAATAAATCCAAGGCGGTTGATCTCGTTTTCAATCACCACAACATCACGCCCGCAGCAGTTAAAAACCATCTGCTGGGCCTCGGCCGTAAGTTGCAACCGTGCACGCTGGGATGTGGTCTGGATGTACTGCATGAAATCCGCCTGGGACGACGGTTGCGCAACGTGGATCACCTGTCCGCCGAGGCGCACCACCTGGCGCTGCACTTCGACTGGTAAAACCGCCTTTTCAAACGTCATGATCAGGCGATTCGACCATCGATTCGACAAGGGGGACGGGAGGGCCGCCATCACCTTGCCGGCATCGGATTTTTTTTCGGCGCGTCTCACGACCACCAACTGGGTTTCTTCGAACAGGCTCTGGCTCAGGATAAGGTCCAGTAACCCATCCTTTGCGAGCTCGGCGGCATCGACGGAATTGATCACGGCAATTTCTGACGGTTCTAATTTTTCCGGTGATTCTGACGACCCAGCCTGAGGGAGACGGCGCTGCCAGGCTTCACGCAACGCCTGGAGGGATTTGCCAAGGAAAAAATCCGAGTCTCCATGCAATACAATCAAATCCGGCCAAGGTGATCCAGCAAGATCTCGCAAGAGCGTGCCGAATTGCTGGCGAAAGCTCTGGTATGCAGGGGCTGCCGCGAACTTGGATGTGGATGCTGATTTGGTGTTTTGCTTGCTACTCATGGCTGACAATGTGCAGGGTTGCGCGTCAGGAATCGAGCGAAATCCGGATACCCCAAGATTTTTCCAAAGCTTCGATTTCCTTGTGAGCCTTATGAAGGTCCAATGCCGATGAAGATTTACTGAATGTAATTACAGATACTTGAAGTCTGTCGCCCCGACGCCTGATCACCACATCTCGAACTCTACGGCGTTTGGTCCGGTTGAGGGTAGAAGCCAGGCGTAGGATGCCCGCCAAAATTCGCATGGCCGCCCACTCGTCTGCGGCAAGGTCAGGCCCCAACTGAGGGTCGATGGCGACCGGGGGGACCGACTTGCGGTGAAACCTGACGATCAATCCCATGAAAATCCGCTCGTCCTGGGTAAATCCGGGCAGATGGCTGTTTGCAATCAGATAGTGGGCATGGCGATGGTGGGCCTGCCGGCTGATGAATCTGCCGCAATCGTGAATTTGCGTGGCGGCTTCCAAAAGACGACGCAAATGTTTGCGGTCTTCGATGCTGACGTGTGCAAAAATCCACGAGGAAATCTGGTCGAAAACCCGCAGCGCAAGACGAACCGTATGGGCCGAAGTCGGGCGGTCCACCTGAAATTTAGCCACAAAGGAACGAATGCTCTCCTCGCGAACGTCGATGCGATCAATCTGGCGGTCTGGCTCCAAACGCTGCCAAGTGTCGATCACCGCCCCTTCCCTGAGTCCGTACGAAGAAAAAACCCACTGGCTGACACCAAGTTCGCGGGTCACTGAACTGAGCACTTCAGCGCCGGCCAAAATGATCTCGCTGCGCCCGGAATCCAGTCCTGTTTTCGCCCTGATTGCGACAGGATCCCGTAACCCATTCAAGGCATCTGTGATTGCGAACAGGTCCCCCGCCTTGAGCACCAAACCATTAGCATCGTTGCCAGGACGAACCCGCATTGTTTGCGGGTTGATCGATGCCAGTGCCTTGGCGGTGCCTGATGAAGCCACGGCAACTTGAAAGCGTTGCTCGCGTGTGGCCTCGACCATTGGTTCCAACCTGGCGGCGATTGCCTCTCGAAGACTGGCCAACCTCCGCGCATCCGCCTTTTCCATCATCCCGTATTCGACGCTAAGGTTGACCGCACCAAGCTTCAGGGAAGACACATGATTGATCTTGTGCCCACGTCCGAAAAGGATTTCTGTGCTGCCTCCCCCGATATCAAGGGCCAGGACAGACTTGTCTCCAAGCGCCAGCCCCTGCCTCATCCCGAGGAATACGAGACGCCCCTCTTCATCGCCGTCAACAACTTCAATCCGGATGCGAGTTGCCTTGAAAACGGCCTCGATCAACTTTTGATGGTTATGCGCCTCTCGCACGGCATGGGTTGCAATCGCTCGGATGTGACAAGGCCATGCAGAACAGATCTCCATCATGTGACGCATGGTGGAGACGGTTTTTCGTATGCCCTCGGCGTCAATATCACCGCCCGACGTGATGTGTTGGCCAAGACGGACGGTGACCTTGTCCGTGTCAAGGATCTTGATGGTTCCCCGCAGGTTTACGGCAGCAACAACCAGGTGGATCGAGTTGGTGCCAATATCAATGGCCGCAATGATGTGGCTTCCAGGCTCTTGGACAGGATTCATTGGGATTTTTGCTTTATGTAGAGCCATTGGAGGTATAGAGTACCATCCATGAAGCACAAAATAACAACAATATTCATTCGTTGCAGCGCCCTCTTGATTTCACTCACGCAGGGCTGCGGTTCTACGACCGCGACGCCAACACCGGCAGCGACACCGGGTCCTTCGGGGCGTTACTTTTCGGGGGCCACGCAGTTTTTTGACGGGGCACCTTCACTTTCTTCCGACGGATTGAAACTCGCTTTTGAATCCGGACGATCCAAAACTGGCGACGACTACCGCTTGCGGATCTTCAAAGTGACCATAGACTCTGATCCGAACCAGCCCACGGGTGCTCCGTCTCGATTGACTGACAATGACGATTTGATTTCAGAAACCTCGCCCGTGATGTCTTCCGACGGCAACAACGTCACCTTCATCGGGGGAACTTCGACTGGGTCGCGTGGCGTCTACATCACGCCTTGGGCTGGCGGCACAACGACAAAATTTTCGACTGACAGCGAACAGGTTTACAGCCAGAGAATAAGCCCCGATTCAACATTGATTGCTTATGCTGCAATTGATTCCACGACTGGTTCATCCAGCGTGATTGTCGTTGATGCCGGAAACTCTGCAACGCGCGCGACTCTGGCCACGGGCAGCCGTAAAATCACCGGCTTGCGCTGGCTGCGTGCGGGAGCAGGTTACAAACTGGCAACCGTTTCATTGGCTGAATCATCTGGAGCGTCTGTGACGCGGATCGAGACCTGGACGTTTGCCAACATCGCCGGGGTTGCATCAGCCTCGGCGGCAACCCTGACCGAAAAATCTGTGATGGCAAGTTCTGATGATGCTGCGCGTTGGATTGCACAGGATGGAACCAAAATCTTGACGGTGCAGCGCCTCACGCCAGCATCCACAAGATCGGTTGGCGAAGTTGGTGCCGGTGCTTTGGCGGATCGCCAGATTTATGTGAGAAACGATCTTCTGTTGCTGGACCCCAACACTGCGGCTGAGTCGCAAATGGATTCGGCCGTGGCCAGCGCCATCACCGGCATTTCGGCATCGACTTCGGCAACTATCTTGACCGGCAACGAAACTGCGCGCTGCATTTCTGGAGGCCTCCCTTCAAAAATCACGACCATGAAACTTTCAGCAACGCCGGCAGTGGCCACGAGTTACGAACGCATCGTCGTGCGAAAAACCTCCAGCGGGCTGACCTTTGACGTGATTAACGATCCATGCGACGCGACACTGACAGGAGAAGGTGTGGCCTTGGACACGGCACCCGGTGACCTCGTGCTAAGCGACGGCGCAACGACGTCAACTCTGTCTGCTGCTTACGTGTCTGTGGTCACAGGTGACCCGGAAGTGATCGTCATTCGCCGCGCCTCCGGGACAACGAAGGCCTGGGACGCTTCAAGCAACATCAAGAAGTGATTTTCCGCGCCGTTTCAATATCGCGGTGGATTTGTTCCTTGAGGGCTTCGATCGAAGAAAACCTCGTCTCATCACGCAGCCTGGCTGCAAAATAAATCCGCGCGCGTTTGCCATACAGGGCGTCGTCACCAAATTTGTGATCAATCACGTGCGCTTCGACGGTCAAGCGCGGCTTGGCACTCGCATCAACGGTAGGACGATGACCGACATTGATCACGCAAGGCAGCGCCAATTCATTGCGGCATAAAAGAGCGGGTTTTACAGAACCCGCCACAAGTGGATCGAGCAGAGAAAAGTATCCAGCATAGACACCGTTGCGCGGAATGATTTGATCAAGCGACCTGAGGTTGGCAGTGTGGATTCCAATCCTCCGGCCGTTTTGGTTCCCCCGCTCCACTTCACCGTCCAACGCGTACTCGCGTCCCAGCAGGACTGAAGCGAGCTCGACGTTCCCGGAATTCAAAATCTCGCGACGGATCGTACTGCTGCTCGCACGCACGCCGTGAACAGTCACAGGATCGACCCGGCGCAAGGAGATTCCAGCGGTTTGACAGGCTTTGCCCAGAAACGCAGCGTCTCCCGAACGGCCGCTGCCGAATCGAAAATCATCCCCAATAACAATCCCAGCACACCCATCCCGGCTGATGGCCTGGAAAAAACCATCCGCGGTGACTTGACTGAATGCCGCATCAAAAGGTTGCAGAATCAGGTGGTTAACCCCAAGTTCCGCCATCGCTTCGATCTTTTGCTGAGGGTCAAAAAGGGATTCCGAAGCGGGGGCGTGTTCATCCTGGGGAAGGCCATTCAATTTGCGAAAATAAACAGCCGGACGAGGATCAAAGGTCAATACGCAGACGTCCGCATCGCATGCGAGGCCTCTCGCTGCCTTGATCAAGGCCTGATGCCCAAGGTGACAACCATCAAAATTTCCGATGGTTAGGACAAATCCCGGCCTCTCGCCAGAAACCCTGCGCCAGGCCGAAAAGGACTCGATGGAGTTATGAACGAACACCGTAAATTCCTGTATGCAATTCTGGCTGGTGTGCTAAAAAACCGGTCATGGTCAAGACCCGCATCATTACCGCTCCCGCAATCCAATTGGCAAGCCTCGTTGCGATCTGCGTTGCCTGTTTTGGCGTCGGAGGGATTGCGCTGGCCGAATCCCTCGGTCAATGGTCTGCTCAAGTTTACATGCCGGCAGCAACAGCCCTCGGTGCCGAAGGTGTTTTAAGCCTGTCAGCCCAGTCGACCACCGACAGTGTTTTGGATTTAGCCTCTGAAATCGCGATCATAGCCGCAACACTATTTGTCGGATCCATTTTAATTCTCGGAATCTGGTCGACCGTGACCTCACCCAAAACTGCTCTTGGCAGGCTACTGAATAACTTTCGGATCGACCACCTCTACCTTGACGTCAGACTGGTCCTGAACCAGGGATCTTTAGCCATTGTTGGATCCCGAAAATCGTTTCTCCGCTCACTAAGCCTGCGCCGGGCATCCATAGTAACTAGCATCGAATCTCAAGGACCTTCGCCAACGCCACCGCTGGCTGGTCAAATTGCAGAATTGTCGCTGCCTGGAATTCCAGTTCCGATCAAAGGCCGCATCATCAAGGCGACCCCCGTGTCTGGACTAGAAGGGTCGTTCAATTTAGATTTAGCCTTTGATCAATTACCCAACGAAGTTCGCAAGGGACTGGTTGCCTTCATCCAAGAACTTCGTCACCCCGCTCGCCCATGAATCCCCAACAGCTTGGTTTGATTGGACGAGACATCTCCTACAGCCTGTCGCCTCTGATCCACAGCACATCGTCCAAGCACCTTGGCATTGATGCCGAATACCGCCTTTATGACTTTTCCAGCGCAGAGGACGTGAATGTGTTTCTGCAGAAGGCGTGGGAAGATGGCTCCACTGGTTTCAACGTTACCCAACCGTGGAAGAAAATTTTCGGCGGCCAGTCAATCAACACCCTGTTTCGTCAGCCCTGCACAACCACCTGGAGCATGGCTTCGACAGATGCTGAGGGATTTTTCGCAGGAGCCCGACGCATCGGGTGCCGCCGCGAAAAAATCAATCGCGTTATTTTTTTTGGTAATGGCGGCACCGTCGATGCCATTGCCAGCCTTCTTGATGTTCCACTCCACTGCATCGTCCGTGAGCCAGCTCGCCAAACTCCGATCAAGGGGCGGACCTTTTACAAATGGAGTCCTGCGGAACTGCGAAGTCTGCTGACCGCAACGGAAGAAGATGGGACCTTGATTGTCCAGGCAACGCCTGCCCCAATCACAGGAAATTCTCTTTCAGAATTTGTCCCGGCCCTGAACGCACTGCGCGGCCGGTCAAATAATTGGTTCGTCGATCTGTGTTACAGCCGGGTTTCGGCGTTGCTGGAAGGCGCACGTGCCGCTGCAATACCATCGCAAGACGGCCTTCCAATGCTGATAGAGCAAGCGCGCTCTGCCCAATCCGTCTGGTGGGGCAAGAGCGCGCCATATCAACTGATTGAATCAGCCTGCCTCGCAGCGATTACAGGGCCACGTCAAGGGTAACGAGATCGCCTCCGACGAGCACAGTTTTCTCAACCGTGCGCTCTCCACGGGCAACCACCACCTTGTAAGATCCCGGAACGAGAACGGCGTGAAACGTTCCATCACCCTTCACGGAGATCATCTGACCAACGTCGCCTTCCTTGATCAGGCTGGTGACACGCACCACAGCGTTATCCACTGACTCTCCGGCCACCGTAACATTTCCACGAATGCCGCTTTGAAGCGTCCGGCGAATCACATACTGCCAAGCCGCGCGAACCTTTTGGACGGTCTTGTTGCGCCATGCGCTGAACGACGGCTGGAAGCCTTGGCTCGTGCTATTGAGTTCAATGACGTAGGGGATCACATTGTGCGTATTGTACATCCAGTCGATGTCACCACCGTCGACGGCATAGAGGATTTCCCACGAAGTCCCCGGTGCATACTTGCCGCTACCACCGTCGCTTGGCAGAAGTTGTGCCATAGTCTTGCCGCCACCTTCGACCACCTCACGCTGGGGAACGTGTTCGCCGTCGCAGCTGTAGGGATAAAGCACAAGCTCGCTATAGGAATGGAACGAGATGCTGTAAACCGGACGAATCCTGCCGACAAGGGCCATCATAGCCTGGGTCTCATTTTCAGAACCTGCCGAAGGACCGCGGTAGGTGTCAGAACTCGGGGTGCCACTTGATCCGTTACACTGATTCCAGCGGTACGGGTAATTGCGGTTCACATCAACCCCGTCCGAACCGGACGTGTTCTTGCGCCACATGCTATCTTCTGTCCAGACTTTGTTGCTGCCGTCTGGATTAACCATCGGAACGATCCAAATTTCGGCGCGATCAAGCCAATCGCGGACTTCATTATTCGTCCCATAATTCGTTGCCAGATAATCGGCCGCATCAAGGGCGACTTCTACGGTCATCACTTCGCGTGCATGATGCAATGCATTCAAGAAAACCACGGGCTTGCCGGCTTTTTGTTTTGCCTGGCTGGTCACGCGAATTGCCCAGAGGTCACGCCCTTCATGGGTGCGACCGAAAGACTCGACCGTCACCAAATCAGGGTAGTTGTTGGCAAGGCGATGGATGATCTCATCCACTTCAGCAGAAGTTTTATATCCAACATCGGGCGCGATTGTCGTATCGACAACTTTGCTTTCAATGACTTGCCCAAAAATTTCCTTGTTAAAGGATTGCTGTGAATTTGCACGCTGGACAATATCCACGGTGCTGCTGCCCGGACTTGCACCGGCAATGTCATAGCCGCCTTCCACAAGTTCGCGCATCTGAGCTTTAAAATCGCGCAGCTTCAGGGTCAGGATGCGTGACTTTCCAATTTGATCCTGTTCGCCGTGAGCAAATGCAGTGCCGGCCAACAAAACAGTGGAAGTCAAAACGGCTGCCATCGCAGCCGCAGGACGACAGAGAATTGCAAACCTTGATGCCCTGATATTCATGCGACTTCCTTTTCGTAAAGCAGGCAACTGACGCGATTTGAACGATGTGCCAATTTTACCCGAATCCCAGCCCGGCACAAAATGCCGGGGTGCTTCAGGCCGCTTTAAAATGAGCCTTTTCCTAAACGCACAAGAAAAATCAGTCATATAGTCCCGTAATTCCGTTGGCTTAGAAGAGCTAAAGAATATTTACCAAACGTCGATAACCTTAAAAGGGAAAAAGGGGAGGGCGGTTATGGCACATGACACAATGAATAAGCGCCTCGGACTCGTAGCGCCGAAGGATCTTGAGTCCTTGATCAGGGATCTGGAGGCCATTCGTCCGTGGAGGGGTCTGCTTAAGTCGGGCATTGGATACGGCATCTTTATGATGCTGGCTCTCGGCGCAATTTATAGTCCATCACCGCTATTATCTCTTGGGCTCGCTTTTGTTGCGGGTTTGGTTGTCACGACACTCATGGTGATGACTCACGATGCGATTCACCGCACGCTGACAGGTTGGGCCTGGTATGACGAACTCTACCCCATGGCTGTCAGCTATCCTTTGCTTTGGCCGCACCAGACCTATCGGGAAATGCACAAGATCCATCACAAGATGAATGGAAGTGACGAGAACGATCCCGAACGGGTTCAGTGGACCGAAGAAGAATATGCCAAAGCCCATAAATTCATAAAATCCTATGTTCGCAACCAGTGGATCGTCGATATTTTTGTGATGGGTGGAATCGGCTACATCATCGGAACCCTCAACCGCGCTGCCCCGTTCGCACGCCACATCAAGTCCGTGCGCAGGGCGTTGATTATCGATGCTGTGGGTATCGTCGGAGTCAACGTGGTGATCTATAGCGTATGCATTGCCCAGGGGCTGGGATTAAAGTATTTCCTCCTATACCTCCTGGTTGAGCGGATGGTTGGTGGCCTGCAACAACTGCGTGCCCATACCGAGCACTACGGCCGTTTTGGCAAAGCCGCACATTACTTTGAGACCCAAATTTTCAATTGCCGCAACATTCGCGCTAACCAGCTGGTCAGCTTCTTCTTCAATGGACTGAACTTTCATTCGGTGCACCATGCTTTTGTGAAGGTTCCCTTTTACAACCTCGGGGAAGCCCACCGCCGTCTTGTGGCGGTCTATGGAGATAAATACCCAATTCTGGAAGAGGATTCGTACTTTAATGTTGCCCTTCGTTCGATCAAACGCCCGACCCTGATCGGTGAGACTGACACCGGAAGCCCTGTTGGACAATCGCGGATGAAGGGCATCAAAAAAGTTGGATGACACGGTTCAAATTCACAATCGACTGCGGGAATCGTTTGGATCCCGCGGTTTTCTTTTTATTGGTGTAACCGATTTAAATGTCGCTGAAGATCACTTGCGTTTCATGAACTGGCTCGAGGCCGGAAATCACGCGGGAATGGATTTTCTGTCACGCAACTCTGAAATTCGCGGCGACCTGCAGAGAATTTTGCCTGGAGCAAAAAGCGCCGTCGTCTTTGCCTTGCCTTATGCCCCGGCACCATCCCCACCAACAACTGAAAACAGGAGTGAGATGCCATGTGGGCCCCGCATCGCCAAATATGCCCGCCTGCGTGATTACCACAAGGTCATGTGGCAGGAGGGCGATGCAGCCTTTGCGGCTGCCATGCCAGATCGCTCTGCCGAACACCGCGTTTGCGTCGACAGCGCACCAGTTTTGGAACGGGCTTTGGCAGCCAAAGTTGGGTCTGGTTTTATCGGAAAAAACACCTGTTTCATTGCCGGCAAACAAGGGAGCTTCCTGCTGCTGGGAGTTGTCCTGACAACTTTTGAGATGCCAGCGACAAAACCATGTTCAGAGAACAAATCACGAAGCAACGCCAACGCTTGCGGTGGCTGCCGGCGCTGCCAAACGCACTGTCCAACGGGCGCTTTGGATCGGGCTTGGACGTTAGATAGCAGAAGATGCCTGTCGTACTGGACCATTGAAAATCGCGGAACGATACCAGAGGAATTCTGGCCTTGGCTGGGAAAATACTGGTACGGCTGCGACATTTGCCAAGACGTATGTCCATATAACCGGACCGGAGAAAAACTGAAGCGCAACGACTTACAAAGGCCAGTTGAAAGATTAAGCCTCCAAGAGGTCGCAACCATGGATCAGAATTTATATGAACAGACTTTCGGCGGCACCGCGATGACCCGCGCAAAACGAAATGGCCTGAGGCGCAACGCCATGATCGCGATGTTCGTCACATCAAGTCCTGGTCTGGAATCTGTTCTGGAAAAGGCGCTGCAGGATGAAGACCCCGTGATTCAGGAAACCGCGCGCCAAATCCTACGCCGCCCGTCCTCCTGAGCCGGCGAGCTTTTGCTTCAAACAAACTTCGAATCGATCTCGGTGAACTTCCGGCAAGAATGCCAGAACGGAACGAGCTGTCGCAACATCGCCTCGGCCTGCGGGATGGTGAGTTGGGCCTCCTTGTCGCTTTTAGCCTTTGCGGGCTCCGGATGAACTTCCAGAAAAAAGCCATCCAGATACCCCGTCGCCACTGCCGCACGGGCCAACACCGGAGCAAACTCGCGGTCTGCGCCGGAACTCTTGCCGTCGGTCGCAGCTCCCGGCAATTGGGTGCTGTGCGTGATATCAAAAATCAGGGGCGTCCCGGATTTTGCCATCACCGGAAAGGCCCGCATGTCGACCACGAGATTGCCATAGCCAAAGCTGGCTCCCCGCTCGGTCAAGGCGACATCAACCTCCAGATTGGCGGCCTCGGCTGCGGCGACGGCCTTGGCTGCAATGTTTGCCATCGCATGAGGGGCCATAAACTGGCCTTTCTTGATATTCACGGCTCGCCCCGTCTGGACTGCCTCGACAATCAAATCGGTTTGGCGGCAGAGAAACGCCGGAATTTGCAGCACGTCGCAAACTTCAGCCGCGGGACGGCACTGCGCCGTTTCATGGACATCCGTCAGAATCTGAACCCCGTGACGGGACTTGATGTCGCTGAACCAGGTCATAGCCTGGTCCAGACCTGGACCACGGTACCCCTCGATGGAGGAGCGGTTTGCCTTGTCAAAGCTGCTTTTGAAGACCAGGTGAAAGTCGAGTTCCCGGGCCAGCCGGGTGAGGGGGACGACCGTTGCTTCTAAAAGTTCGGCCGATTCTGCCATGCAGGGGCCAGCGATGACCACGGGGCGGGGGCCGTTTTTTATAAAAATGGGTCTCGAGGCGGTTTTCATGCTGAAATACCTTTAGAAAGGATCCTGCGATGTGCTCAGGGTAATGGCTTGACCATGGCCCATGCAAGAGTCATCTTGACTAGTCCGAAAGCTGTGCGTAGATATTTGGTCTCTCGCGAGGGCGCTTTAGCTCAGTCGGTAGAGCAGTGGATTGAAAATCCACGTGTCCCCAGTTCGATTCTGGGAGGCGCCACCATTAAAACCGAACGTCCGACTTTGCAGTGACCCGAAAGGGCCATGAGACCGGGCGAGAAGTGTAAAAGGATTTGCCTTGGAAACCCTATTGACAATCATTCATGTTGGCGTCGCGCTTTTCATGATCCTCGTCGTCCTCGTACAAGGTGGACACAGCGGGGGAGTGGGCGCGGCCTTCGGTGGTGGATCGTCATCGGGGCTTCTTGGCGCAACAGGAGCAACCACGTTGCTCGGCAAGCTGACTTACGCGGCAGCCGGGATTTTCATGGTGAGCTCCATCTCCCTCAGTGTGATCCAAGGGAAAAGCGGTAACGTAGGTCTAGGCAAGAAATTGCAGGAAAAGGCAGCAGCGGCGGCTTCACCGAGTCCTTCTGCAGCCCCGGAATCTGCGGCGGCGCCATCGGCTTCACCAGGCCCGGCGGCGTCTCAGCAACCTGCAGCGACGCCAGTCACGACACCCTGATCCCTCGTAAAATGCACCTTGCTCAGGTGGTGGAATTGGTAGACACGCTAGTTTGAGGGGCTAGTGCCGTAAGGCGTGCGGGTTCAAGTCCCGCCCTGAGCACCACTTGGTGTATCCTTGAATCCGTACTCACGGAGACAAGACGATGAAGTGGATTTTATCCTCACTTTTTTTCCTGACCATTAGTTCAACCGCCTTTGCAGCAGTTCCCGTAGTTCTGTGCCTTGGGGACTCTCTGACCGAAGGCTTTGAAATTAGCCCGGACACTGCATTTCCTGCATTACTCGACAAACGCCTCAAAGAAAAATTTGGACCCAAGGCGGAAGCCATCAACGCCGGCATCTCAGGTGCGACGTCTGCCAGCGGTCCATCACGTCTGAAATTTCAGCTGAAATCGCCAAAACAATTGACCCACGTGATCCTGGCTCTTGGTGCCAATGACGGTTTGCGTGGCCTTCCAGTCGCCGCCATGAAAAAAAACCTTGAAGACACGATCAAGATCGCAAAGGAAAACCGGATCAAGGTTTTATTGGCCGGGATGAAGATTCCTCCAAATTACGGGCCCGGATATGCGAAGTCCTTTGAAGAGGCTTACAAAAAAATAGGCCGCGAACAAAAGGTTGCCGTCATTCCCTTCTTGCTTGAAGGGGTTGCGGCCCACCCAAACTTGACGCTACCCGATGGCCTTCACCCGAACCCAAAAGGTCACCGGATCATGGTTGAAACAATCTGGAAAAATCTGGAGCCCATCCTATGAGCCACCCTTCTGGAAATCTCGACAAGTCAGTCATTTCGGTCGTCAATGTCGGCAAATCCTATAGCCGCAGCGGGCAGAAGCTGTCCGTGTTAGCCAATCTGAATTTTGAGGCAGGCGCGGCCCAGACCATTGCGATCACGGGGCCTTCGGGTAGTGGAAAATCGACCTTGCTTGGCCTCCTTGCCGGTTTGGACGAACCCGAGACTGGAACCATCAGGATGGATGGCGTTGATTTAACCAACATGTCACAAGCCGGCCTCGCCTCGTTCCGAGCAAAAACGGTCGGCATTGTGTTTCAGCAATTTCATTTGCTGCAAACCCTGACGGCCCTTGAAAATGTCTCACTACCCCTGGAAATCGCCGGCAACAAGGCTGCCGAAGCCGAGGCCATTTCTCGTCTGGAAGCCGTGGGGCTTGGGACCCGGGCAAATCACCTGCCCTCCCAGCTGAGCGGCGGGGAATGCCAGCGTGTCGCTATTGCCAGAGCCCTCGTGGTCAGACCAAAAATTTTGCTGGCCGATGAACCGAGTGGAAATCTCGACGCAAAAACCGGAGAGCACGTCACCGACCTGCTGTTTGATTTGGTGCGCAAAGATGGCACCACCCTGATCCTCGTCACCCACAATGAAGAGCTGGCTAAACGCTGCGATCACCGTTACCAGCTGCGCGATGGCCAGCTTCACAGGATGCTATAATGATCTGGCGACGGCTCGCTTGGCGTGAAATCGTCAACACGCCAAAATTTTCACTCTTCTTTATTTTAAATATTGCCCTTGGGTTGACTGGCTTCATCACGGTCAGCGCCTTGAAGTCCTCTGTCGACCAAAGTCTGTCGGGAAAATCACGCGAAATCCTGGGAGCCGATATTGCAGTGTCGGCGTTTCGCCCCATGACCCAGGAGGAAATTGCAGGCTTTGATGCGCTCGTCCCACGCGGAACTCAGACCGCCGAAGAATTTGGTTGGGTCAGTATGGTCGCAGCCGTTACCAAAGCCAGTAATGTCCCGCCGCCGGCAAGGCTTATGGAAATCCGCGCCGTTGATCCGACCTTTCCTTTTTACGGGCAGGTCGCCTTCACCGGCGAGGACGGCAAACCATCAAGTGATGCCATCTTCCGTCGCATGGACCAAGAATCAATCGCCTTGGCTGCGCCAGAACTTTATTTTCAATTGGACCTGAAACCTGGGCAGTCCGTTAAAATCGGAGATCAGGCCTTTCGACTCGCAGGGACTATCGTCAGCGATCCATCGACTTCGTCCGCCAGTTTTTCAATCGCGCCAAGAATTTATATCGGACGGAATTGGGCAAAACAAACTGGATTGATCCAGAGGGGCAGCCGGATCACCCACGCCCGCCAATACGCACTGCCAAACCAGCCCGCTGAGTCTGCCCAGGGCTCAAGCCAACGCGATCTCGAAATAAAGTTTAAGGATTTTGCTAAGACACGCAGCGACCTCCGCGTGAGGAGTCACACTTCAGCCACTGACGAACTAGGGCGTGTTTTAAAATTTCTCGGTGATTATCTGGGAATCGTTGCCCTCATCGCCATCATCCTATCGGGCATCGGCGGCAATTTTTTAATCTTGGCCCACGTCCGCACCAAAATACGCGACCTCGCAATCCTGCAATCCATCGGGGCCAGACCATCGTCTGCGCGATGGATCATTGGATGGCAGTTGATCATCCTTGGATTTGGCGGGGCTGTTTGCGCCGTCGCAATCGCTGCGATTTTATTGCCATCGATCCGGGAAATCCTAGCCCCCTTTCTGGGAACAGCCATCACGGTCACCATCCAAAAAGATTCCGTGGTTACGGCCCTGATCATGGGAACCTTGGGCACGCCCATCGCAGCACTTCCTGTGTTTTTGCATCTTGAGGGCATGAGTGCGGCGACACTGTTTAGAGAACACCAAGACCCGTCTCGCATTAAACCATTGGGTTGGCTGATGGCGGCTTTGCCATCGACGGCGATCATTTTCGGACTAGCATCGTGGCAAGCACGAAGCCCCAAGGCCGGAATTCTTTTTTTAATGATCACCGGAATTGCAATTCTGATCCTTGCGGGATCAGGAATTCTGCTGCTTCGCAGCCTCGGGCCATTCTCCCGCCTCATCAAGCAAAAAACCGGACGGAAGTCCTGGCCAATCTTGATGGCGTTACGCCACACGAGGCGTTCCGGGCAGACCTTGATGGTGTCCTTTGTGACCTTGGGGCTGTGTGCCGCCTTGATCAGTGCCGTACCGCAAATACAAGCTATTCTGACCTCTGAACTGACATCGTCAGACAAAACGGTACTACCTGGCCTGTTTCTGTTTGATATCCAGCCGGAACAGGAAGCCCCACTACGGCAATTTCTTGAATCACGAAATCTTTCATCTGGATCCTTATCACCGTTGATCCGCGCCCGCCTTGATCGCATCAACGATAAAATCACCGGCGAAACTTTTGATAACATTCCTGGCACGCGGGAACGGCAAACCGAAGAGCAGTTCAAGAACCGGACCTACAATCTCTCGGTCCGAGGACACCTCACCACCAGCGAAGTATTGGCGGCGGGGAGGGAATTTGAAACCGTCAGGTATGACCCAAGCAAGCAGGATATTCCAGAAATCTCCTTGGAAAAACGTTTTGCTGAACGGACTGGAATCAAGATCGGCGACATCCTTGAATTCAACGTCCAAGGAATCCCCGTCAAAGGCAGGGTGGTCAACCTTCGTCGCGTGCGTTGGGCCAGCTTCCAGCCAAACTTTTTTGTCCAGTTTCAAGAAGGCGTGATTGACGATGCCCCCCGGACCTACTTGGGCACAGTGGGACAAACGGACTTTGAGACGACGCAAAAACTTCAGCGCGAGCTGGCGCAGTCTTTTTCCAACGTTTCAATTGTCGATGTCAAAGCCTCGGTCGACCGTATCCTTGCCATTTCACAGCAGGTCGCTCTGGCCATCACCGCTATGGCGCTGCTTTGCCTGCTGGCCGGGATGGGGGTTTTGACAGCCATCACCCTGCAGCAGTCCCGGGCGCGCTCTTATGAAACGGCCATCCTCAAGGTCTTGGGAGCCTCGTTTCGTGAAGTCTACGTTCGGGTTCTCGGAGAGGCAGCAATTGTCGCGTTTTTTGCCGCCTTCACAGGCCTTGCCATCAGCTTTGGCATCGCATGGGTTTTATCGGTTTTTATCTTCGACGGGGTCTGGGTTTTTGCCGTATCGGCTGCTGTCGTTCCGGCGTTGCTTATCTTCACATTGACGCTGATCATCACCATGGCGGCCTCAAGGATCGCCCTCGGAACCAATGCTCGGAACCTGCTGCAATCAGAGTCGTGATGATACTTTTCTCAATCATTTTCCAGCAGCATGGCACTCATCCACAGGAAGTCTGTTCCAGCAAATGCCTCTGTGCATGGATGGCGACGCTCGCGCGATTGTCCAGAAGGACGCTGCCACACATAATCAGCCCGGCGGTCGCAGTTGGCGGGTAGACGCATTTCGGGAAAGGCCGGCATCGCAAGCAGTCTTTTTGCCAGGGCCACACGCCGGTCGGGTGTTAATGCGCCAATGGACCTCAGAGCCAACCATTGAAAAAAAAGATTATCTGGATCTGTCCGGAGCAGAGACTGGGCTGACCAGGTCAAACGAAAATTGCGAACGTTAACCTCCGCCAAAGGATCAACCAACGGGGCAATGAGATCAATCATCGATCCCGACCGGTTTTCCCACTGAGCCATGTGTTCAATTTCATATTCCAGCCAAATGGTAAGTGCCACAAGGTGTGAGCGGTAATCTCCATTTGCGGTCCATGCGTCAAACTCTGTTGTCCAAAAGCTCCTGGCCAATCCCGAAGATGGCTGGCCTATCACTAAAGCCATCTCGTCAAACGCGGCACGGAATCCTGGACTGAAAAAGCTCAAATAAAATGGACCATTGGAAATATATCCATCAAACCGGTGCACATCCCCCCGGGTTACCTCCAATATGTGAGCGGCATTCGGTGGATTTTGACTCAGGGACACCAAAAGTCCCAAGGTCATGTCTCTCGACAAGGGGGTTTGCGGACAACGCGGATGACGCAGCCAGCCATCCGCAGGTGTGCGACTTTTCTTGATCGCCTCCCAAGCTGGAACGGCAAGATCGATGAATCCAAGTTTAGTCAAAGCCACATAGCGCAGGGATGAGAAGAGCAATGAGTCGCACTCATGGATTGCTTTGCCTGATTCATCACGATCCACCACCATGCCATCCAGTAAATGCGTCGACTGGCTCAAGTCAGCATAAATACGGGCGCGCTTTAGTAAGGCCTGACCCTCGGTGGTTGCATGAAAGTCTGTCACGAGGGATTTAGCACGAAGCCCGACGCCGCGTTCAAGTTTACGGATGCCGTTGGTAACGACAATGAGATGGGTGATGAAAATACAGGTGACAAGGACCGCGGCAGGGGCAAGGACCCAGCGCGCGAACATAAAAATGTTATTTTTCTTCCGCATGTTAAAGCGGGGAGCGATCCCCCTCAGGACCCACTCCCCTGTATTACCTTGCGGATATCTCGCAAAAAAATGAAACCCGCCCCTTAAAGGGCGGGTTTCATCAATTGAAACGGATAGTTGCCTAGAAATTAAATCTGGATTTTGTAGTTCAAGTCTGGCTCGACATACGCAGTATCCATCTGGGCCAACTGAAGTTTTCCTGACATGTCCCAGTTTACGGCATGCCACTTGGTAAACTGGTCAATGACCCAGATTCCCGATTGGCGTCCACCGTTGCCACTCTTTCCATTACCGCCAAACGGCAAGTGGGCCTCGGCACCGGTGGTCGAATTGTTGATGCTCGACATGCCGGCGGTAATGCCTGTCTTAAACTGATAAACGAGCATCGGATTATTCGTATAAATCGCAGACGACAGACCGTATCCGTGATCATTCGCCATGGCCATGGCCTCTTCAAAGTCATGAAACTTCATGACGTTGAAAAGTGGCCCAAAGGTTTCTGTGCTGTAGATCCGATCCGTTATTTTCACATTGAGGGCGATGTTCGGGGGGGCATAGAAGCCATTTTCAGCATCACCTTTCATGTGATCCCAACCCACCCCGTGACCAATCCAACCACCTTTTCCAAGGGGCATTTCGTGATGCTTTTCAATGAGTGTTTCAAGGTGACCCAAATGCCCCTTGAGAAAACGCTCACTGATCAAAGGTCCGTACATGATTCCAGGCTGCATCGGATCACCGATGACCATCTTTGAAGCGCGGTCGACCAGCTTCTGAACAAATTGATCGTGGATTGAGGAGTCGACGATAAGATTTCCAAGGGAGGTGCAACGCTGACCACCGGTTCCGAATCCACTGAACAGGGCGCCTTCGAGGGCGAGGTCGATATCTGCATCGCGGCAGACGATCATTGGATTCTTGCCACCTAATTCCAGACACGGAACCTGCAGGTTACGCCCACAAGCCTCGCCAATCCGGCGACCGACTTCGGTCGATCCCGTAAATCCGATTTTGTCGAAAATCCCTTCGTCGATCAAATCGACCATGGCAGCGCCGGTTTTTGGGCCCGTGCCAAACACGGTGTTGAAGACACCCTTGGGCACCCCCGCATGATGCAGCAAGTCGGTGAACCAGTAACTTGTCGCCGGCGCATCTTCGCTCGGTTTCCATACACAGGTGTTGCCTGCGATCAGTGCCGGAATGAAATACCAGGCCGGAACCGCGAAGGGGAAGTTGCAGGCCGTCATGCAGCCAAATACGCCGATGGAACGGCGGTAGGTGAAGAGCTCTTTGTTGGGCATCTCAGATGGCACGGTCTGGCCGTAAAGGCGACGTCCTTCCGAAACAAAAAAGTTACAGGTGTCGACGGCCTCCTGAATTTCGCCCAAGGCTTCGCGAAGTGGCTTTCCGATTTCACGCGCCAATACCTTGGCCAGCTCTTCCTTGTTGGCTTCGATCAGGCGACCGAAATTTCCAATCACGCTGGCGCGAACTGGGGCAGGGGTTTGCGACCAGGTCTTGTAAGCCTTACGGGCAGCATGAGCAGCCTCGCGAACTTGATCCTTGCCGGACTCGGTGAAGACTCCAATGACGTCTTTTTTATTCGCAGGGTTGATGCTTGGAAACTCAGCCCCGTTTTGGGACTCGATCCAGCGACCATCGATGTAAGCGGCAAGCTTGCGGTTCTTGTACATGACATGTCCTCCTAGGTCGGGGTAACATCCCTCAAACAGACAGGTTTCGCAACCTGTGAGCGACCAGAAAGCATGATGGCGGGGGAATCGACTGGTGGATAGTTCAGACCGAAGAAAAGCAGCCCGATGCCCGGTCTGCCAAGGGCCTGGATACACAACCGAAGCCAGTCCCGGCGAGGTCCGGTGCCGGAACTCTCTTTGTATTCAGAATCATAGCCAAAAAAAATGCCCACGCTGTGGGTCCGAATCGATAGGGGATGTCCGGCCCAAAAAGGACTCCTCCTCGTACGAATACACCTGCAAGGACTGTGAACACGTCTGGGGGTGAAGCCCTCAGCCCATCATCCGCCCACCGTGCCAGCCATGTCAAAGACCGGCAGGTACATGGCGATCACAATAAAACCGACAACCGATCCGATGGTAACGATCATGATCGGTTCGATCATGGACAAGAGCGTTTTAACGGCCACGTCGACTTCTTCTTCATAGAACTCGGCCACCTTGAACAACATGTCATCCAGAGCACCGGTGGCCTCACCCACTTCAACCATGGAAACAACCA
>Ga0247843_1004143_pt1 | contig 22195 bp, 18 predicted proteins | sample LaCruzMarch2017__FD_192420 | JGI IMG/M metagenome (GOLD analysis project Ga0247843, IMG submission 192420) | Freshwater microbial communities from meromictic Lake La Cruz, Castile-La Mancha, Spain - LaCruzMarch2017_8m | ecosystem: Environmental > Aquatic > Freshwater > Lake | place: Spain...
CAGCCATTATTGGACTCCGTTAAAAATTGTTAGAACAAATGTCTTAATGACAAGGCAGTAGTCGCGCGCCGATTAGGCGATCACGGCCATTACATCGTCTTCACGCAATACGAGTAGCTCATCGCCGTCGACCTTGACGGTCTGGCCCGAGTACTTGCCGAAAAGAATCTTGTCGCCGACTTTTACATCGAGAGGGCGAACTTTGCCGTCTTCAAGGATCTTGCCGTTGCCGACAGCGAGCACTTCGCCCTGATCGGGCTTTTCAGCAGCGTTGTCGGGGATCACGATGCCAGAAGAGGTTTTGCGCTCGTTGTCGAGCCGTTTGACCACGAGGCGGTCGTGTAGGGGACGCAATTTCATATCCAAAAGCTCCATTCCAGTTAAAACAGGGTTAAAAACAGGGTGTCGAGCGGGTGGGCCAAGAACTTATTAGCACTCACTGCTCTTGAGTGCTAATAATATGGGCGAAAGGGAGTTATTTCAAGGGCTCGGCCCTGAAATTTAAGGGTAAACCCTAGATTTATTTAACCGCCGAAGAACTTGGTTTTCTGCTCTTTGAGGGATTGGCAGTCGATACAGCGGATTTTCATAAGCTTGAGTCGGGCGGCCGGTATCTTCTCGCCGCACTCGATGCAGTGCTTGCCATCAAAATCGGGATTGGTTTCAGGAGCCGTTTTACGCCGGGCCTCTTCGAGTGCATCCTCATTGAACTGGGCCTCGATTGCGGATGCGCGATCGCTGTCATCGGTAAGCTCAAAGTAATTCTCGTTCTTGTCTAAAGCCATGGGCGGTGTCTCCGAATACTGTTTTTCATCTTCTGCGCCCATAATCGGGCAGGTGAACTGTCCAAAATATCTCACGAAGTGGCCTTGAACGCACGCCTCCTGTTGTTTTCCCTAACGGTGCTTATGCCCGGGCTGGCTTTTAGTCAGATTTCCTCGAGTATGACGCTTGCACCGTTACCGATCGATTTAAAAAAGGAAATCGAACTTTCGGGAATCCCGGAATCGGCATGGGGGGTTGTGGTGCTGCCGATTCCCTCGCAGGTACTGATGAAGAAGGGGTTTTCGGGCTATGGGCTCAATGCCGATCGACCTCTGAATCCAGCATCGGTGATGAAGCTGGTAACGACTCGGGCTGCCTTGGGCATCCTGGGGCCTGACTTTCGCCACCAAACCCGTATCGCCACAACGGGGCGTCTGGATGCGGGGGTGCTCAAGGGTGATTTGTTTTTCCAAGGGGGTGGCGATCCAAAGCTGGTCGTCGAGGATCTCACGGAGATCGTAAAACGCCTTAAGGCGATGGGGATCATCCGAATCGAGGGCAATCTAGTGATTGATGGCACGCGTTTTAATGAGCCCGAGATTGACCCAGGCCAGTTTGATCAGAGGCCAACTTCAACCTATAACGTCGGGCCCCATGCGGCCATGGTGAATTTCAAATCCGTTCGTATCTCGGTCTGGTCAGAGGGTTCGCGCAGGCTTCGGGTTGAGACTGAACCGAAAATACCGGAGCGCGATATCACCCGGCGGATTCAGCTGGTTGATGGGGGCTGTAATCGGTCACAGGTCTCGGCGCGAATGGGGTCTGACTCGAAGTTGTTTATTAGTGGCGCCTTTGGGCGCCGTTGCAGTGGGGTTGACTTCTATGTGAGCGTGATGGATCACGCCCGTTTTGCGTACACAGCCTTTAGGGCTGCATTTGAGGCCGAAGGCGGGGTAATGACGGCTAAGCTGCAGTCAGGCCCAACGCCTGAGCACGCAAGAACCCTCGTGGACTGGGAGTCGCCCCGATCTTTAATCTCCTTGGTTGCCGATATTAATAAGCTCAGCAATAACCCCATGACTCGGCAGCTGTTTTTAAACCTGTCGGCATCGGCTGACCGGCCAGCAACCCGTGAGGCCTCCTCGGAAAGAATTAAGGCCTACCTGGCATCCAAGGGTCTGGTGTTCCCCGAATTGGTGATTGATAACGGGTCGGGATTAAGCAGGCAGGAACGTATTTCGGCCGAAAGTATGGCCCGGCTGTTGACCGAGGCGTTACTGGAGCCCGATGGACAGGCTTGGGTCGAGACCTTGCCCCTGGTGGGCGTTGAGGGGACTGTTCGCAACCGGATGCGCGACTCGGTTCTCCAGGGACGGGCCTGGTTAAAGACAGGCACCTTAGAAAACGTTCGGGCGCTGGCCGGCTATGTGCGGTCTGTTGAAGGACGTTGGGTCGTTTTGGTAATTCTGGTCAACCACCCAGAAGCCGCAAAGGCAAAAGCCCCAATGGACTCTCTGGTTAAGTGGGCCTACACTTACCAATAACGGTTGGGAATTTTTAAATCTAAGTTATTGATTTCAAAAGAATTTTTATTGATTGCAGGCATTGGTAGGCTGTGTTCCAATCCTGCCATGACCGACCCGAATCAAACTAGTCCAGTCGTGATGGAGGGGTGGGAGTCGCTCAAGCAGCGAACCACCGCCTTTATCGTTCTCGGCCTACTTGGGCTCTCGACTCTGTTGACGCCAGCAGGCCGTGACCGCCTAGGAGCATGGGGGGGATTGGCGTTAGAGGCCTTGTCGCCCCGGCAGATGAACTCGGTCTATACGATTTTGCCGACCGATCTCACGGTCGAGCAAAGGCGGGTGGCACGATGGATTTCTAATCGTCATCGTGTCGCCGCGGGGGCCGTGGAGCAGCTCGTTGGGGTAAGTTTTGAGACGGCGGGAACCTATCGGATCGACCCCTATTTATTGCTCGCGGTGATCTCAATCGAATCGGCATTTAATCCTTTGGCCGAGAGTCCAGTCGGCGCGGTTGGGCTGATGCAGATCATGCCGAAGGTCCACTTGGCGAAAATTAGGTCGTTTGGAGGCCAGCCGCTCGACCCCTGGGTGAATCTGCAGGTTGGAGCTTCGATTCTTCGAGAATATATTGACCGGTTTGGGTCAGAGATGGAGGCGCTCAAGGCCTATGTGGGCTCCCTTGGGCAGCCCACTGATTACCCCGCCCGTGTGATGCGCGATCGAGACCGGATGATTGCGGCCGCAGCGGGCAGGGTGCTGCCTTAGCTCATCGCCAGATAATCGATCGCGGCCTGAACGCCGCCTTTTTGGTGCGGAATTCCTGCCGCCGCTAGGCCCATTTCAACGCCACCGAGCGTGCCGAGTAAAGTGAGGTCGTTGAAATCACCAAGGTGGCCGATTCGAAACACCCAGCCCTGAAGCTTGGCAAGACCCATACCAAGCGACATATTGTATTTTTCGAGGATGACTTTCCTGAAATCGTCGGCGTTGTGATAGCTACCGTCTGATTTCTTGGGCATAACTACTGCGGTTAAGACTGGGCTGAACTCTGCCGGGTTTTCACAGAGTATTTCTAAGCCCCAGGCGCGCACTGCCTGACGGGCCGCCTCCGCATGTCGGAGATGGCGTGCATACACGTTCGGTAGGCCCTCTTCATTAAGCATATCGAGTGCTTCTGCAAGGCCGTACAAGATATTCGTTGCGGGAGTGGAGGGCCAGAATCCATTTTTATTGGCAGCAAGAATCTCATCCCAACCCCAGTAGGCTTTTGGAAGGGTGGCGGCTTTACTTGCAGCGATCGCTTTATCACTAATCGCATTAAATGAAATACCTGGAGGTAGCATGAGCCCTTTTTGCGAGCCGGCAATCGTCACATCGACGCCCCATGCATCATGCTCGAATGCAACACTTCCTAGCGATGAGATTGTATCGACCATGAGTAGGGCGGGATGATTTGCAGCATTGATCGCCGTGCGAACTGCAGCGATGTTTGATGTCACGCCGGTCGACGTTTCGTTGTGCACAACGCAGACGGCTTTGATTGTGTGGGTAGTGTCACGCCGTAGCCGGTCTTCAATGAGTTGAGCATTGACGCCGCTACGCCAATTCCCCACGATGAATTCGGGCTTAAGCCCAAGTTTTTCGGCGAGCTTTTTCCATAATGAGGCGAAGTGGCCTGTTTCGGCCATTAGGACTTGGTCCCCAGAGTTGAGGGTGTTAACAAGTGCGGCCTCCCAGGCACCCGTTCCGGAGGCCGGGTAAATAATGACAGGATTTGTGGTGCCAAATACAGGCCTGATGGCCTCTAGAATTCGCAGACCGATCTGCTGAAATTCTGGCCCGCGATGATCAATCGTTGGGAAATCCATTGCCCTGAGTACCCGGTCGGGTACGTTGGTTGGCCCAGGGATTTGAAGAAAATGCCGACCCTGGCCAACGCGGTTTAGTCGTGCGCGTGGGTTTATTGCGGCAATTTGGGCATCTGTTGAGTCGCGGCGCATGGAATCCATTCCGATAAAGTTAGGCTTAGGCGAGAGGTTACGACGATAATCGGGTTTTACACCAATCGAAAAAACCCTTGGTTTTGAAAATATGTCTCAGCTCAGTGCGGGTCGCCGAGCCTTTATCTCAGGCGATTTGAAGAAATCTGCCGTGAATCAGCAGCTTGCAGCCCGTCTGCGCCGCGAGGTGCAAGGGGAGGTACTGTTCGATCTGCCGACACGGGGCCGATATTCGACCGATGCATCGATTTATCAGGTGATGCCAGTCGGTGTGGTGGTGCCCAAGACTGATCTTGATGCACGTATTGCGATTGATATTGCCCGCGACTTAAAAATTCCAATTCTGCCGCGGGGCGCGGGGACCTCCCAGTGCGGTCAGACGGTCGGTGAGGCCCTGGTCATTGACAACAGCAAGTATCTGCGGTCGATCATTGATCTTGATTTGAACGCGATGACGGTAACAGTTCAACCCGGGATGGTATTGGATCACCTCAATGCGGAGTTAAAGCCGCATGGCGTGTGGTTTCCGGTGGATGTTTCAACAGCGGCCCAGTGCACGATTGGGGGCATGGCGGGTAACAATTCCTGCGGATCGCGCTCGCTGTACTACGGCAACATGGTCCACAACGTAGAGGGCGTAAATGCCGTGCTTGCTGACGGAACGCAGGCCTACTTTGGATTGTTTGGCGATGGTGGTGACATGGCGCTCACGAGTACGCGGTTAAACACCTTGGTGCCGCGGTTATTTCAGATTGCATCAAGTGTTAAAAGTGATATCGAGTCGGTCTGGCCGCGTGTGATGCGCCGGGTGGGCGGCTACAACCTTGATGTGTTCTACCCACAGAGCGAGCGGCCGTATCGGACTGACGCCTCCCCGGGGTTGATCAACTTTGGTCAGTTACTAATTGGTTCAGAGGGCAGCCTCGGTTATTTTCAATCCATTAAATTAAAGCTCTCGCCTCTGCCAAAGGCGAAGGCATTAGGCGTTGTCAATTTCCCAGACTTCCATCAGGCGATGTCTGCGGCGCAACACATCGTGACACTGAAGCCTACTGCAGTTGAGTTGGTCGATAGGACCATGATTGAGCTCTCGCGGGCCAATCCTATGTTTGCTCCTGTGATTGAGACTGCGCTCTTGCGGGTTGGCGGACAAGATACGGATGCCCTGTTATTGGTGGAGTTTGCAGGCGATGATCCGGTGGCACTGCGACAACGGCTTACTGAACTCGATGCGTTGATGTCAGACCTGGGGTTGCCGAATTCAGTCGTACAGATGCTTGAAGCCAAAGCCCAATCGGCGCTCTGGGAAGTCCGCAAGGCGGGCTTAAACATCATGATGTCCTTAAAGGGGGATGGAAAGCCTGTCTCGTTTATTGAGGATTGTGCAGTCCCGCTTGAGCACCTTGCCGATTACACGGCGCAGCTCACCGAAGTCTTTGCGAAGCACGGCACTCAGGGCACCTGGTACGCCCACGCCTCGGTGGGTACGCTGCATGTCCGGCCGATTCTTGATATGCGACGCGATGGCGCCGAGAAAATGCGGGCCATCGCTGAAGAGGCGGCGATACTGGTCAGGAAATATAAGGGTGCATTTTCTGGAGAGCATGGCGACGGGTTGGTGAGAAGCGAGTGGGTTGCATGGCAGTTCGGCGATCGGATCACTAAGGCCTTTGAGGCCGTAAAAGATGCGTTTGACCCTGAAGGGCTCATGAACCCCGGGAAGATCGTTCGGCCCAAGCCCATGGATGATCGAACACTGTTTCGTTACTCCCCGGATTACAAGGTCATCCCCATTCAGACTGGGCTCGACTGGTCTGCGTGGAATGTTCAGAACGATCCTTCACAACACGGCGATCCCGGTACATTTGGAATTGCGATTGCGCCGCCAGGCTCGGGAGAAGACCCTGCAATGGGTTTCGCGAAGGCGATCGATATGTGCAACAACAACGGACACTGCCGAAAGTTTGATGCGGGCACGATGTGCCCGAGTTATCGGGTAACGCGTAATGAAGTGGATTCGGTTCGCGGACGCGCCAACACCCTACGACTGGCGGTCAGCGGACAGCTCGGTGCGCAGGCCTGGCAATCGACAGCGGTTCGCGATGCGCTTGATCTCTGTGTGGGCTGCAAGGGGTGTAAGCGCGAGTGTCCAACCGGCGTGGACATGTCACGCATGAAGATTGAGGCCCAATACCAATATGGCAAACGCTATGGCTTTTCACGTAAGGACCGTCTGATTGCGGGCCTTCCCGTGCTTGCACGCAGGATTTCGGCGGTGCCGGGGCTCTCGTGGCTCATGAATCTGCGTAATCGTTCTGGGCTGCTGCGGGCGCTTGGCGAGCGTTGGCTCGGATTTGCTGCCGAGAGGACGCTACCTGCCTGGCGGGGCGATACCTTTGAACGTGTGACCCAATCCCAGCGGTCGCAGGGTGCATTTGCCTCGCTTGACACCTGTGATGTGGTCTTGTGGGCCGATACATTTAACAATGCCTATGAACCACAGCACCTGCATTCGGCGCTCGCGGTGATGCGAGCGTTGAATGTGAAGGTTGCTCTCTCAGGGGCTGCCGCATCAAGCCCTCTATGCTGCGGCAGAACTGCCCTCTCGGTAGGAATGATCGATGATGCGAAGGCCCATGCGCGTAAGACACTTGCTGCCTTAGCCCCTGCGATTGCCCGGGGTGTTCCTGTGGTGGGGTTAGAGCCCTCCTGTATCTTGAGCATGCGCGATGAATGGTTGGGCATGGGCCTGGGTGATGCAGCCCAACGGCTCGCAGCGCAGGCTATGCTGTTTGAGGAGTGGTGGTTGCAGTGGACGCGCTCTCACACACCCCCTACTGTAAAAGCAGATCTGCCGGCGGTCTTTGTTCACGGCCACTGCCACCAGAAGGCGATGGGCGCACTCTCACCAACACTGGAGGCGATTCAATCGCTTGGGGTCACACCGCAATTAATTGAGACCAGTTGCTGCGGAATGGCGGGCAGTTTTGGTTACGACGCCGCGCATCTAAAGGTCTCACTGGCAATGGCGCAGTCACATTTGCTGCCCGCGGTGCGTCAGGCGCCTGCAGAGGCCTGGATCGTTGCGGACGGCTTTTCTTGTCGGCATCAGATTCAGGATGGTGCAAAGCGGCAACCTATGCATATTGCGCAGGCGATCGCGCAAGCGCTCGCCGTGGGATAATTTTTCAATTCAACTCTAACCTAGGCCGCTCAATGGATCCGGAATTTCGCAAACAAGCCCTTGAATATCATGAGAAAGGGAGCCCCGGAAAGATCTCGGTCACCGCAACCAAGCAGCTGATCAATCAGCGCGATCTTGCGTTGGCCTACTCGCCCGGGGTAGCCGCTGCCTGTGAAGAGATTGTTAAAGATCCACTGAATGCATTTCGTTATACCGCCCGCGGGAATCTTGTCGCAGTCATTACAAACGGAACAGCCGTGTTGGGGCTCGGTAATATCGGGCCGCTGGCCTCCAAGCCTGTGATGGAAGGCAAGGCAGTTCTTTTTAAGAAATTCGCAGGCATTGATGTCTTTGATCTTGAGATCAACGAGATGGATGTCGATCGTATTGTGGATGTCATCGCTGCCTTAGAGCCAACCTTTGGTGGTGTGAATCTGGAGGACATCAAAGCACCGGATTGTTTTGCTGTAGAGCGCAAACTGCGGGCTCGCATGAAGATTCCGGTCTTTCATGATGACCAGCACGGCACCGCCATTGTGGTGGGTGCGGCATTGGTCAATGGCTTGCAGGTCGTCGGTAAAGACATCAAGAAAATTAAACTTGTGGTCTCAGGCGCTGGTGCGGCGGCCTTAGCATGCCTAGATCTTTTATTGGATCTTGGTCTGCCGAAAGAAAATATCTGGGTGTCTGACCTTGCAGGGGTTGTCTATGAGGGCCGCAAAGAGCTCATGGATCCAGAAAAAGACCGGTTTATTCAGAAAACGGATGCCCGCACACTAGGCGACATCATTGCGAACGCGGATGTATTTCTCGGCCTATCGGCCGGTGGTGTTTTGAAGCCTGAAATGGTGGCCAAGATGGCACCAAGACCACTGATTTTTGCGCTTGCCAATCCCGAGCCAGAAATTCTTCCCGAGGACGTCAGAAAGGTTCGCGATGATGCGATCGTCGCCACAGGCCGCACGGATTATCCGAATCAGGTGAATAACGTGCTGTGCTTTCCATTCATTTTTCGTGGCGCTCTTGATTCGGGCGCGACCACGATTACCCGTCAGATGGAGTTAGCGGCCGTTCATGCGGTGGCTGAACTGGCCAGAGCCGAACAAAGCGAAGTGGTCTCGGCGGCTTATGGATCCGGCAGTCTGTCCTTTGGCCCCGAGTACCTGATTCCCAAGCCCTTCGATCCGAGACTCATCATGAAGATCGCGCCTGCGGTTGCAAAGGCGGCAGCCGAAAGTGGCGTTGCAACCCGGCCGATTACCGACTTTGACGCCTATGTGGATCGACTGCAGGAGTTTGTCTTCTATTCGGGCAACTTTATGAAGCCGATTTTCTCGGCCTCGAAACGGGCCCAGAAGCGCAGACTGGTCTACGCTGAGGGCGAGGAGGAGCGGGTTCTGCGCGCCATTCAGGTGGTACGCGACGAGGATCTGGCCGACCCAATTCTGATTGGAAGGCCTGCTGTGATTGAACGGCGTATTGAGCGCTACGGTTTGCGGCTAAAAGCAGGAGTTGATTTTCAGGTGGTGAACCCTGAGTCAGACACACGGTTTCGTCAGTACTGGGAGGCCTACTATCAGATCACGCAGCGTCAAGGCGTTACCGCGCAGTATGCACAGGTTGAGATGCGGCGACGACACACTCTGATTGGTGCCATGATGATTCATCTTGGCGAGGCCGATTCAATGATCTGCGGCACATTTGGTAGCTACGGGCTGCACCTCCACTATATCGATCAGGTCTTGGGCCACAAACCAACTGAGAAGACCTATGCAGCGATGAATCTTTTGATTCTTCCAAAGCGTTCGGTAGCCTTGGTCGACACCCATGTCAATACCGATCCAAGCGCGGAACAGTTGGCAGAGATCACCTTAATGGCTGCCGATGAGATGCGCCGAATTGGTATTGAACCGCGCGTCGCGCTGTTGTCGCACTCGAATTTCGGTAGCGGAGCAACCGCCTCATCAGAGAAAATGCAACAGACGCTTGCGCTTGTACGGGAGCGACGGCCGCAGTTAAACATAGATGGCGAGATGCATGGGGATGTCGCACTCGATCCAGAGTTGCGTAAAGCGATCATGCCGAATTCGACTCTGCTGGGCGAGGCAAATTTATTGGTGATGCCGAATATCGATGCGGCGAATATCTCCTACAACCTGCTGAAGGTGGCTGCGGGCAATGGTGTGGCGGTTGGCCCTGTATTGTTGGGCTGTCGGGCATCGGTATCGATTCTGACCTCCTCAGCCACGGTGCGTCGCATTGTGAATATGACGGCGATGACCGTACTGAACGCTAACGCGAAGACTGGTTCCAAAAGCGCATCCTAGAACTCGCCTGCCCTGATTGCGAGTGCAGTCAGGGCTACCAGAGCCGCGGTCTCGGTTCTAAGAATTCTTGGGCCGCACCGAACACCACGAAACCCCGCACGCTGCATTAGGACCTCTTCATCGTCGCTCCACCCCGCCTCGGGGCCGATCATAAGGGTGATTGGGCCCGAGATTTTTGCCTCGGAGAGGCCCTTGGCTGCAAATGGATCAAGGTGAACACCAGTCTTTGGAGATGGGCTGTGCCGCCATTCATCAAGTACCTCGTGCAGCGTTTGAATCGGCCGAATCCGCGGCACGAGCGTGCGCCCCGATTGCGCACTTGCCGCCTGGGCGATCGCGGCCCAGTGGGCTACCCGTTTCGCGGCGCGAACGCCCTCAAGCTTTAAGACGCTGCGCGCTGCTGCCAGGGGAACAATGACTGCGGCGCCTAATTCGGTTGCTTTCTGGATAACCCAATCCATTTTGTCGCCGGTGCACAGAGACTGGACTACCGTAATCGCCAGCGGGGACTCCCTTAAGACGTGCTCGACTGCGGTCACGCAAACGGTGACCTCTGAGCGCTGAACGGCTGTGATCTTGGCCCGGCCCTCCTGGCCCTGACCATCAAAGAGTGTGACCAGCTGGCCCGCCTGAGCCCGTAGGACCACCGCGAGGTGGTGGCTTGTTGGGGCGTCGAGTCGGTGCTCGCCAATCGCGAGCGTCTGAAAAAGGATTCTGGGCTGCATTCCTGCCGGCCTCTTTTCGTGGTCTGGGAGTTATTTGGGAGTTAAAATCAAAAGCTTGGCATTTCAAATTGAGATCCAGCGCTGGCTGATAGATCTAGGGTTTTCCAGTAAGCGACGCTTATCTCTTCAATCAGGATTAGAGACTTTAACTTAACAATCGAAACTCCGAGAGTTTGTGGGTGAACTTCCCAGAAACCGTCTTTTGGAATCCAACGCTATGCAATTTCCTGCCTCTCATCTTCCCGTAGATACGACACAAATGGCCAACGCGATCCGCGCCTTGGCGATGGATGCTGTCCAGAAAGCAAACTCAGGTCACCCTGGAATGCCCATGGGAATGGCGGATATGGCAGTGGCCTTGTGGGCAGGCCATCTCAAACACAATCCTGCAAATCCGCATTGGGCAGACCGTGATCGCTTCGTGGTTTCCAATGGCCATGGCTCGATGTTGCTCTACAGTCTCTTGCACCTTGCGGGTTACGACTTACCGATTGAGGAGTTGCAGAATTTTCGTCAACTCCATTCCAAGACTCCGGGCCATCCCGAATACGGAATGGCACCGGGCGTTGAAACAACCACCGGCCCGCTCGGTCAGGGCATCACCAATGCGGTGGGCTTTGCCTTAGCGGAGAAACTTTTAGCAGCGCAGTTTAATAAACCTGGCTTTGATCTCGTTGATCATCACACCTATGTCTTCTTGGGGGACGGCTGCCTGATGGAGGGAATCTCTCACGAGGCCTCCTCCTTAGCAGGTGTCTGGGGCCTATCGAAGTTAATCGCTCTCTATGACGACAACGGAATCTCGATTGATGGCCAGGTCGACGCCTGGTTTCGGGATGACACCCGCAAACGATTTGAAGCCTATGGGTGGAATGTAATTGGCCCCATTAATGGCCACGACGTGCAGGCGGTCAGCCAGGCCATTACAAAGGCCCGGGAGTGGTCGATCAAGGGCAATCTTGGCCGATTAGCACCCACCATGATTATTTGTAAAACGGAAATCGGTAAGGGCTCGCCGAATCGCGCAGGCACAGCAAAGGCGCACGGTGAGGCCCTCGGTGCAGAGGAGATCGGTCTTACGCGGCAGGCGATTGATTGGCCTTATGCGCCTTTTGATATTCCTCAGGCGGTGAAATCCGCATGGGATGCTCGTGCAACCGGCGTACAGCGCGAAGCCCAGTGGAATGCCTTATTGTCGAAGTACACGGCCACCTATCCCCAAGAGGCTGCCGAATTTACGCGACGCATGCGGGGCGATCTACCGGCTGATTTCGTAGAGAAGACTCAGGCCATGATTGCCCGAATTGCGGGTGAGAATCTCACCGTTGCAAGCCGTAAGGCATCTCAAATTGTTCTTGATGATATTGGGCCGCGAACCCCGGGAATGCTTGGCGGTTCGGCTGACCTCACGGGATCGAATCTCACCAATTGGAAGGGTGTGACGGCCTTGCGTGTGAATCAAAAGGGTGAATTAACGCCTGGCGATCACATTAATTATGGTGTTCGCGAATTCGGAATGGCAGCCGTGATGAACGGAATTGCGCTTCATGGTGGCTTCATTCCCTTTGGTGGAACCTTTCTGACATTCTCAGATTACAGCCGTAATGCCATCCGCATGGCGGCGCTGATGAAGATTCGGGTGATCCATGTCTTTACCCATGACTCAATTGGCCTGGGTGAAGATGGCCCGACTCATCAGCCCGTTGAGCATTGCGCCTCATTAAGGCTAATTCCAAATTTACATGTCTGGCGGCCTGCGGATGCAGTAGAAACGGCAGTGGCCTGGAAGGCAGCGATTCTGCGTCGCGATGGCCCGACTGCACTCTTGTTATCACGTCAGAATCTTGCGCCGCAGATTTGCCATCCCAGAACGGCGGAGCAGGCGCAAAAGGGTGGCTATGTCTTATTTCCGCAGGCACAACCTGACATCGTCTTAATGGCGTCGGGCTCTGAAGTGTCTTTAGCGATGCAGGCCGCAAAGCAACTGTTGACAGAGGGTATCCATGCTCAGGTGGTGTCGATGCCGTCGACAACGGTTTTTGATCAGCAGAGCATTGCGTACAAAGCCTCGGTCTTGCCATTCGACGTTCCACGGGTAGCAGTAGAGGCTGGTGTGACCGATGGCTGGTGGAAGTATCAGCCTGCAGCGGTCTTGGGTCTGGACCGTTACGGGGAGTCTGCACCGGCAGGCGAGCTCTTTAAATTCTTTGGAATTACGGCTGAGAGCCTTACTGCAACCGCCAAAGCGGTGCTCGACCAATAAATGTTTTTAATTATGGAGAAAGTAGAATGACGATTAGAGTTGCAATTAATGGATATGGCCGAATTGGCCGCAACGTGCTGCGCGCCCACTATGAGGGCGGCAAGAAACACGATATCCAGATCGTGGCCATTAATGATTTAGGCGACCCTAATACCAATGCTCACCTGACACGCTACGACACAGCCCATGGAAAATTTCCGGGCACGGTTGCAGTAGAGGGCGACTCCATGGTGGTAAACGGAGATCGTATTCGGGTCTTTGCCAATCGTGATCCGGCCGCACTTCCCTGGGGCGAATTGGGGGTTGATGTGGTGATGGAATGCACAGGATTTTTTACGAGCAAAGAGAAGGCATCAGCCCACCTGAAGGGTGGCGCTAAAAAGGTAATCATCTCTGCGCCGGGCGGCAAGGATGTCGATGCGACTGTGGTGTTTGGCGTGAATCACGGTGTCTTGAGATCCTCGCATACGGTGATCTCGAATGCCTCATGCACCACGAATTGTCTGGCACCCGTCGTGAAGGTATTGGATGCGGCCCTCGGTATCGAGAGTGGCCTGATGACGACTATTCATGCTTATACCAACGATCAGGTGTTAACGGATGTCTACCACGAGGACCTCCGGCGTGCCCGCTCGGCTACGATGTCGATGATTCCGACCAAGACGGGCGCGGCTGCCGCAGTTGGCCTGGTGCTGCCAGATCTCAATGGAAAGCTTGATGGGTTCGCCATGCGGGTTCCAACGATCAATGTCTCGGTGGTGGATCTAAGTTTTATGTCTAAAAAACCGACTACTGTTGAGGCTGTCAACGCCATGATGAAGGCAGCGAGTGAGGGAGAGTTGAAGGGTGTATTGGGTTATAACGTAGAGCCCTTAGTATCAATCGATTTTAATCACGATCCGCGCTCCAGTATTTTTGATTCAACCCAGACACGTGTCTCGCCCGATGGCAGGCTCGTCAAGATTCTGTCCTGGTACGACAATGAGTGGGGGTTTTCGAACCGAATGCTCGACACCACAGTCGTCCTAATGGGAGCAAAGTAATGAACAATATCCCCCGCGCGACCAAGATCGTTGCAACGCTTGGTCCAGCGTCATCGTCGCCGGAGACGATCGAGCGGTTAATTGCTGCGGGGGTCAATGTTGTGCGTCTTAATTTCTCTCATGGTACGGCCGATGACCATCGCCAGCGTGCGGCGATTGTTCGTGCGGCAGCGGACCGACTCGGTGTTGATGTGGGGGTCTTGGTCGATCTCCAGGGGCCGAAAATTCGTGTCGGAAAGTTTGCCAATGGCAAGGCCGCGATTGAGACCGGCGCAAGGTTTACTTTCAACCTTGATTGCGAACTCGGTGACGCCCAACAGGTGGGCCTTGACTATAAAGAATTGGTCAATGATGTCGCGCCCGGCGACACGCTTTTACTCAATGACGGCCTCATGTCGATGCGGGTGGAGGCAGTGTCACCTAAAACAATCGTGTGTACGGTCTTAGAAGGCGGTATCTTGTCGGATCGCAAGGGGATTAACCGCCAGGGAGGCGGCCTTTCTGCGCCGGCATTAACGGAAAAAGATATCGCTGATATCCAGGTCGCCGCCGAGATTCATGCGGACTTTCTCGCCGTCTCGTTTCCGAAAGACGCCGCTGATATGCATCGTGCCCGAGAGCTGATGCAAAAGGCGGGAGGTCACGCTGCGACTGTTGCCAAGATTGAACGGGTCGAGGCGATCGCAAACCTGCAGGAGATTATCGACGCCTCTGATGCGATCATGGTTGCCCGGGGCGATTTGGCCGTTGAGGTGGGTGATGCAACCGTTCCAGCGCTTCAAAAACGGATGATTCGTATGGCCCGGGAATCGAATCGGGTCACGATTACGGCGACTCAGATGATGGAGTCGATGATTAATTCACCGGTACCAACCCGCGCAGAGGTCTCAGATGTTGCCAACGCAGTCTTGGATGGCTCGGATGCCGTGATGCTCTCCGCAGAGACCGCTTCAGGTAAGTATCCGATTCAGACAGTTCAGTCCATGGCGCGGGTCTGTGTTGAGGCTGAAAAATCTACGCAGATCACTCTTGAGACTGATTTTTTGAATCGCACCTTTGATCGGGTCGACCAATCAATCGCGATGGCCTCGCTCTTTACCGCGCGGCACTTACGGGTAAAGGCGATCGCAGCCCTGACCGAGTCGGGATCAACGGCGTTATGGATGTCACGTCTAAACGCAGGTGTGCCGGTCTATGCCCTCACACCGGTTCAGGCGAGTCGCCGTCGGATGGCCCTGTATCGGGATGTATCGCCAGTATTTTTTGATTACAACTCACGCGAGCGGGAGGAAGTCTTGCAAGAGGCAGAGCAACGTCTGGTTGATGAGGGCATTGTGTCGTCTGGTGATCTCATTGTGGTGACGATTGGCGAGCCGGTAGGACAGTCAGGTGGCACGAACACGATGAAAATTGTTCGGGTCCAGGCGAGTCCGCGATCGGGGTCTAAGGCCGTGTCAAACTTGAATCTGGATTTAGGATAACGTCACACCAAGGAGGAGAGCGCTATGCCCCTAGTATCAATGCGACAGCTGTTAGACCATGCGGCTGAGCACGGTTATGGAATACCTGCGTTTAATGTCAATAATCTTGAGCAGGTGCAGGCGATTATGGATGCAGCTGCTGCGGTCGATGCACCCGTGATCATGCAGGGGTCTGCTGGTGCGAGAAAATATGCGGGCGAGGCGTTTCTAAAGCACCTGATACAGGCCGCCATCGAGGCATATCCCCATATCCCTATCGTGATGCACCAAGATCACGGTCAGAGTCCGGATGTCTGTAAGGGGGCGATTGCCCTTGGGTTCTCGAGCGTAATGATGGACGGGTCATTACAAGCAGATGGCAAAAGCATTGCGAGCTATGACTACAACGTAGATGTCACGAAGCGGGTGGTGGAGATGGCCCATGCCACAGGCGTTTCGGTTGAGGGTGAGCTCGGTTGCCTGGGTTCGCTTGAGACCATGAAGGGCGATAAAGAAGATGGGCACGGAACCGATGCAGTGATGACCCACGATCAGCTCCTGACGGATCCTGAGCAGGCTGCTGATTTTGTAAAGCGTACCCAACTCGATGCGCTCGCGATTGCAATCGGAACGAGTCATGGCGCCTATAAATTTACCCGAAAGCCAACCGGAGACATTCTCGCAATTGATCGGATTAAGGAGATTAACCGTCGAATTCCGAACACGCATCTCGTAATGCACGGCTCGTCCTCTGTGCCCCAGGGGATATTGGAGGAGATTCGAAAGTATGGTGGTCAGATCAAGGAGACCTATGGGGTTCCTGTCGAAGAGATTCAAGAGGCGATTAAACACGGCGTGCGGAAGATCAATATCGATACCGATATTCGTCTGGCGATGACCGCGGCGATACGACGAACAATGGTAGAAGACCCGTCAAAATTTGATCCGAGAGATTTTCTTAAGCCCGCGCGTGAGGCTGGAAAGAAAATCTGTATCGAACGTTATCAGCAGTTTGGAGCGGCCGGTAAGGCGAGCCTGATCAAGGCGGTATCCTTAAATGAAATTGCCAAGCGTTACCAATCAGGGGCGCTTGCCCAGATGGTTCATTAATGTCGGCACTGTTGGAATCGAAACTCCGGTCGTTGCCACTCTTATCCCGTGGCAAGGTACGCGACATCTATGCGGTGGGTGATGACAAGCTACTGATGATCACGACCGATCGGCTGTCTGCCTTTGATGTGATTATGAGTAGCCCCATTCCTGACAAGGGGGTTGTGCTTAACCGGCTCACGGATTTCTGGTTTGCTCGGCTTGGTCATATTGTTCCCAACCACTTGACGGGGATCGACCCGGAATCGGTTGTGGCCGAATCCGAGGTCGACCAAGTGCGTGGCCGCGCGGTGGTGGCCAAGCGGCTGCGCCCAATACCGGTTGAGGCAGTCGTGAGGGGCTACCTGATTGGCTCGGGCTGGAAGGATTATCGGGAGACCCAGCAGGTCTGCGGCATTTCATTGCCAGCGGGTCTGCGTCAGGCGGCAAAACTCGCGGCGCCCATCTTCACGCCTGCGCACAAGGCAGAGATGGGATTGCATGATGAAAATATTTCTTTTGAAGCGATGTCGAATCAAATCGGTAGGCCACTGGCAGAGAAAATTCGCGAGACTAGTCTAAAGCTCTATCAGGAGGCCAGCGACTATGCAGCATCGCGCGGCATCATCATTGCGGATACCAAGTTTGAGTTTGGTCTTGATGAGTCCGGGGTATTGCATCTGATGGATGAGGTCTTAACGGCCGATTCATCACGGTTCTGGCCCGCTGATGAGTACCAAGAGGGAATAAGCCCGCCGAGCTTTGATAAGCAGTTCGTGCGCGACTATCTTGAAACGCTCGACTGGGATAAGACGCCACCGCCACCACCGCTACCTGCCCAGGTCATTGAGCGGACTGCTGCGAAATATCGAGAAGCCTTATTTCGTATCGCTGGGGTTCGTCTGCCGATTGTCGGGGTGGTGATGGGTTCGCAATCAGACTGGGAGGTGATGCGGCATGCCGTGAATATTCTGGATCAATTCGGTATTGCGCATGAGGCCCGGGTGGTCTCGGCCCATCGGATGCCCGATGCCCTCTACGCGTATGCCGAGGCCGCGCAGGCCCGGGGTCTTCGGGGAATCATCGCCGGTGCGGGCGGTGCGGCCCACCTACCCGGAATGCTAGCGGCCAAGACAACGGTTCCGGTTTTTGGGGTGCCAGTGCCTTCAAAATATCTACGGGGTGAGGATTCCCTTTATTCCATCGTACAGATGCCCAAAGGAATACCGGTCGCCACCTTCGCGATTGGTGAAGCAGGTGCGGCTAACGCTGCGCTTCATTTAATTGCCACGCTTGCCTGTGAGGATGATTCCTTACGCGAGCGATTGGCTGCGTTTCGTTCACAGCAGACACAGGCTGCGCAGTCGATGAATGCAACACTGGGTACTGCCTAGTGCGGCGTCGGATCGTGTGGCAGTGGTCGGGGCGGTGGCAATGATCGGTTTGTTGGGGGGTGGCCAGCTTGGCCGGATGATGATTCAGGCCGCCCATCAGCTGGGGCTCAGAGTCGCGGTGCTTGATCCGGACCCCAATGGCCCGGCAAGTCAGATTGCGGATCACGTCATCGTTGCGGCCTATGATGACTTTAATGCGCTTGCGCAACTGGGGCGGTGGGCAGACGTATTCACCACAGAGTTTGAGAATGTACCGGCCGAGTCTCTGAGGTTTTTGGCTAAGAGCGGGCCGACAATGCCCGATGCCCACAGCGTCGGGATCGCCCAGAATCGAATTGATGAGAAGCGATTTATTCAAGCAACAGGTGTGCCCGTAGCACCCTATGCGGTGATTAGCCGGGTCGAGGACTGCCACGAGATCTCCCCCCAGCTTTTCCCCGGGATTCTTAAATCGGCCCGTCTCGGCTACGACGGTAAGGGGCAGCAGAACGTTGATTCATCTGCAGAGGTGACGGCCGCATGGGAGGCGATGGGGTCTGTTGATTGTATTGTCGAGAAGAGGCTTGCCCTTGACCGAGAGATTTCCGTAATTTGCGCCCGCGATCGTTTGGGTCATATTGAAATCTTTCCCGTGGGAGAAAATACGCATCGCCAAGGAATTCTCGCAGTCACGCAGGTGCCTGCCAGAATCTCACCTGCGCTAGAGCAGAGGGCCCGTGAGCATGCCCGGAAAATTATCGAAGCACTCAAATACGTTGGTGTGATGTGCATCGAGTTTTTCGTGTTGTCTGGCGAGCAACTGATTGCAAACGAAATTGCACCCCGACCCCATAATAGCGGGCATCACACCATTGAGGCCTGCAGCGTGAGCCAGTTTGAGCAGCAGGTCAGGATCTGCGCCCAACTGCCACTGGCTCAGCCGTCGCTTAGATCACCAGCAGTGATGCTTAATATTCTTGGAGAGAGTTGGTTTAAATCCTCGGATCATCCCATCGAGCCTGACTGGGATGCCGTTCGGGCGCAGTTCGGTGTTCATCTGCATCTCTACGGCAAGTCAGAGCCCCGGCCCGGTCGAAAAATGGCGCATGTCACCTGTCTGGGCGCAACACCATCGGAGGCTCGTGCACGTGCAATTGTTGTTGCCGATATTCTTGGTCTCGATACTGGCCGGGCGTTGGCGTGACCAGTCTAACGAATGCAGCGCGCGCGCTCTGTGATGGGCATTTGGTCGTCTTCCCAACAGAGACAGTCTATGGTCTAGGTGCGGATGGCCTGTGTACATCGGCAGTCGAGGGAATTTTTCGTATAAAGGGGCGGCCAGCCGATCATCCGGTGATTTTGCACGTTGCAACGATTGATGCTGCGAAATCATTAACAGCGAGTTGGCCTGCCCGTGCACAGCGTCTTGCTGAGGTATTCTGGCCCGGGCCACTCACCCTGATTCTGAAACGGGCATCCCATGTTCCCGACGCAGTCACAGGGGGCCAAGAGACGGTTGGCATTCGAATCCCCGCGCAACCCGTGGCGCTCGCCTTGCTCAATGAGTTCTCACGAATGGGTAGCGGTGTTATTGCCGCACCCTCTGCAAATCGATTCGGCGCTGTCAGTCCTACGCGGGTTATTGATGTTCAACGCGATCTCGGTGATCGGCTTGGGCCGGACGACTGTATTCTCGATGGAGGGGATTGTACGGTCGGGGTCGAGTCGACGATTGTTGATCTCACTGGCACACAGCCCCGAATCTTGCGGCCTGGCGGTATTAGCCGTGATCGGCTAATACAGGTGATGGCCGTTGAACCAGCCGCTGATTCGGAAATTCTATCGAAGGCCTGTGCAACGCCACCACCCCGGGTATCGGGGGCGCTGCAATCCCATTACGCGCCAAACGCCAGGGTGATGCTTCTTAATTCCGAGGAGTGTGAGTTGGGGCTACAGCAGTTGCGTGCAACTAGCCCTGCATCCTCGATTGGATGCCTCCTGATAGAGCCCTTGAAGCGCGAGCCCTCGGGCCAGGGAATAACGGTAGTGGTGATGCCATCGGATGCGCAGCGTTATGCGCATGATCTCTATGCCCGTTTGCATGATTTAGATCAGTTGGGCTGTCGCGTGATCGTAGTCGAGAGACCCCCCCAGTCCATCGAGTGGGAGGCAGTCCAAGATCGATTGAAACGTGCAGCAGCGGACCGGCCCAATCCCGATCACGCTCAGTAGATCGCCTTCGCACAGACCTTCGGGAGTTCTGCAAACAGGAGCGTCGCCTGGGCGTCACGGGTAGCCCGAACCTGCTGCGACATCTCACGATGGGCCGCTGACCAGATGGAATCAGGAAAGAAGGCATCATCGGACCAGCGGGGAATGAAATGCCAGTGCTGGTGTGGTGTGTAGTTGCCTAGGCTTGCGATATTTATTTTTTCTGGTGCGAGGGTATCCCGCATGAGCGTTTCAATAGCAATCATGAGCTTAAAAAACTGCTGTTGTTCGGGCTTTGCGAGTTCGGTGAACTCTGCGCAGTGGCGATTCAGAATTAGACGCACATAGCCGGGAATATGGGGATCATCAATCGACACCACGCGCCAAAATGCTCCCCGCCAAATCAATTGGCCGCCCTCTGAGGTGCACAGTGGGCAGTCATCCCGGGGAGCAGACGACTGCTCATTTCTTGAGCCCCCCATAAGAATCGATAGAATTGACATTGCAGACTAGCTTCTGATCTGGACTATTTGCCCGAGCAGTGGCCGCTGCTCGAGGCCTCACCGCTTCCAAGGGCAAATGGTTTTGGTTCAAGGCGAGGTCGATCAGTGAGGCGGTAATCGATTCCGATGACGAGCACGAAGATTGCCCAGAAAATAATTACACCGCGCGTCATTCGATTCTCGCTTTCATGCGGGCTGCCACACCACCGATTGAGCCAAGAAATGCAAAGGCAAACCATACCCAGCCGTGGATACTGCCTGACGCAACACCACCGAGATAGGCGCCGACATTACAGCCATAGGCAAGTCGTGCGCTGTAACCCATCAGGCAGCCTGCAAATATGCTGATCAGGAGTTGCGTTGCGCTAGGCCAGGATCTGCGAGTTATTGCATCCGTATTCCAGCGATTCGCGATGAGCGCGCCATAGAGAAGACCGATATTCGTGACGGATGTGACATCCCATAAAACCGGCTCGCTGATACGCTCGATGTGCGGAGCAACTCCCCAGAAGGTGTCGGCTGAGAGGTCTGCGCCGAGTGCGGTCACGAACTTAGCACCCCAGAGCCCAAGCCCATACACAATACCCCAGGGCTGACCGGCAACGACCAGGTGAATGGCATAGAGCACCGCAATGACCACTGCACCCCAGACCCAACGGGATGGAACCGCAGGGATTTGATGACCTGTCTGCGTGGTGGATCGTTTGGCGTAGAGATAACTGGCCGCGGCAACGGCAGCACAACCCAGTAACGTGAGGGTCAGGGCGATGGGCATTCCCGACGCGGTAATGAGGTCAATCGGAGCGGCTTCTTGCTGAAGTCCAATCGCCTGAAGGGGACCACCGAGGGATTCCCATGCGTGCTGATGCGATGCTCCAACAAAGCTGCCGGCGATGAATGCGGGCAGCACCACCCAGGATGTTGGCGACGAGGCGCCAGCTTTATAGAGTGTTCCTGATCCGCAGCCATCGGCGAGCTGCATTGCGAAACCGAATAACACGGCACCAATGACCAGCCCCCACGTAATGGGCGCGACAGCGCCCGCAATCTCATGACCGAAGTTTGCGAGTAGCGGGAAGGAGAGCACAGCACAGATCGCCATCATGATCATCTGGCCAATCATTCCCCAGGGATCTTTTCTGACAATGAGATTGCGCCATCCCGTCGTAAATCCGAATCGGGATGCCGAGAGTGCAGCGCCAAAACCAAGGCCTAGCAACAGGAGAAAACCAGCGCGCAGGCCAGCCTGTAGGGTGACTGCGATCCATCCCAAGAAGGCGGGGCCGAGAAGAAGAAAACGATACATTATTTCTTTGCGGGCTCGTTGGCCATGGGGTTGCGTGATCGCGACCAACCAATCGCAGACTCGGGATACATACGTACATTTTTCTTGCCGAGAACCTCGGACAGGACGAACCAGGTTGTTGCGCTCCAGTGCCCCGTGTTGCAAAAACTAATCACATCACCTGTAGCCAACAAACCCGCATTCTTTGCGAGTGATTCGAGCTGTGCCTTCGGAAGTAGCTTGCTGGTATTGATCTGAAACCATTCTTCGTGATCAAAATTTGTGGCGCTAGGAATTGTTCCGGCCCGGGCGGCAACAGAGTGACGCTCCTTGCCGGAGAAAAAATCCTCAGACCGTGAATCGGTGAGTGTGAATTTTCGGCCACCTCCCGTACTTGATTTAATGAGTTCGGCAAGCTCATTCGTCGTCACAACCTGGCCG
>Ga0247843_1004146_pt1 | contig 22171 bp, 18 predicted proteins | sample LaCruzMarch2017__FD_192420 | JGI IMG/M metagenome (GOLD analysis project Ga0247843, IMG submission 192420) | Freshwater microbial communities from meromictic Lake La Cruz, Castile-La Mancha, Spain - LaCruzMarch2017_8m | ecosystem: Environmental > Aquatic > Freshwater > Lake | place: Spain...
TTTACAAAGTGCGGCGGTCATAGACGCGCCACTTGTGTATCGGAATGTGTTAGGCTGTGCGCGTCGCGGGTCGGCAGGTTCTCCTTCCTGTCCGCGTGGAGAGTAGCTCCCGCAGGGCGGCCGCCCTGCGGGAGCGGCCGGGACGCGAGCGCACGCGCCGCCGGGTTCATCACCCGATCGTAGCCTGCTCCGTCCCGGCCATCTCCGGCCTTCAGCTCGAACAGTTGCATGGGCCGCTCGTTCGCGCCCGGATCACAAGCCTGAGATTCTCGAAGACAATGGAAACCGTTCAACAGCCCTCAATTACTGTCCACATCGGAATCGATGTGGCGAAAGCCACCCTGCAAGTCGACCTGCAGGGCAAGTCCCGCCGCTTCGCCAACACCAAAGCCGGCCACGGGGCCCTGCTTGCGGAACTCCCGGCCGGCGCATTCGCCGTTCTGGAGGCCACCGGATCTTATCACCTCGAAGTGACCTCGCGGCTCCAGGCCGCGGGCGTTCCCGTCGCGGTGGCCAACCCCGCGCGGGTCCGCCAGTTCGCCCGCGCTCGCGGCACCCTGGCCAAGACCGACCCGGTGGATGCAGCGCTGCTGTCGGCCTTCGGCACGGCGTTTGACCCTCTGCCGGCTCCGCCCCGCGACCCGCAGCGCGAGTTGCTGACGGAACTCGTCAACCTCCGCGACCTGCTCGTCGCCGAGATCACCCGCTGGGGAAATCTAGGTGAACACCAGCAAGCCGCCGCAGCCCGCAAGATTGCCGCCGCACAGGCCGCCGGCGCGCGCAAGGCGCTGGCCGCCGTGGAAAAGGACATCGCCCGGCTTATCGACGAGTCCGCCAGCCTCGCGCCTGTCGCAGCCGTGCTGCGCGGATGCCAGGGCGTCGGTCCGGTCACCGGGGCCGTCCTGCTAGCCGGCATGCCCGAACTTGGCCGCATCGGCCGCCGCCAGGCCGCGGCGCTGGCAGGGCTTGCTCCCTGCGCCAACGACAGTGGCAAGCACCAAGGCAAGCGAATGACACGCGGCGGCCGGCCGCGCCTGAAGCGGGCGCTATACCTCGCCGCACTCAGTGCTTTGCGCCATCACCCGGGGCTCAAAGCTACCTATCAGGCGCTGCGAGCGAAAGGAAAGCCCGCCAAAGTGGCGATCGTCGCCGTCGCGCGCAAGCTACTGGTGATGCTCAACGCGAGGCTCAAAGAGTATTATCAGGCCGCCTCCAGCTGCCCGGCCACCTGACGACGCTCCCGCGGGGCGCAAAAGCCGGCAGAGCCCTGGGGGGCTTCCGAGAATGGGTACTAAAAAACTCGTCGGAGGAAGCCCCTCAGGGCGGCGCGTGCCCACGAGTCGGGTCCGAAAAACTGTTAGATCAATACAGTTGCTACAGGTTGAGTTTGGCGCGCTGCGCTTTCGGCAGGCCGGCGACGACGAGGTCGTAGGAGTGGTCGATGAGTTCGCGGATGAGGGAGGACGAGACGGAGCCGTCGAGGACGACGGTGTTCCAGTGGTGCTTGCTCATGTGGTAGCCGGGGGTGATGGCGGGGTGCCCGGCGCGGAGGAGTTCGGAGCGGTCGGGATCGCACTTGAGGTTGATGCGCGACGGGAAGTCGTCGGGGACGGCGAGGGCGAACATCTTGCCGGCGACCTTGTAAACGAGGACGTCGGGGCCGAAGGGGGTGGTTTCTTCCGCGCCGGGCTTGGCGAGGAAACGGGCGATGGCGTCGGGGAGGTCCATGGGGGGAAGTTCCAAGTTTGAAGTTCCAAGTGCCAAGAAGAAGGATGAAAGGCGGAAGGGTTGTGATTTCTGTCTAAGGATTCCGGGTTTCGTGTGTCAGAGTGGGAGTGTCCCGTTTTCGCGACGGGGGGTGAATCCGAATTTACGACCATGAATGCGTTTCGATCTTTTGTCCGGGCGATGGTGACGGGGCTTGTTTGCCTGGGGACCGCGGTGGCGGGGCCGCGGGATGCGGAGTGGAAAAAGGTGGACGAGGCGCGGGAGAAGGATCAACCGAAGACGGTGATGGAACTTCTTTCGGCGATCGAGAAGGCGGCTTTTGCAGACGGGTCCTGGGCCGAGGGGACGCGGGCGCTGGCATCGAGGATCGCGATGGAGGCGCAGATCGAGGGCAAGGCGAAGCCGATCCAGAACCTGGAAGCGGCGATCGATGCGGTGCCGGAGGGCGCGCGGCCGGTGCTGCGGGCGCTGGCGGCGGAGTGGATGCATGGGTATTATCAGATGAACCAGTGGCGCTTCATGCAGCGCAGCTCGACCGGGGTGCCGGCGGGGGACGACATGGAGACCTGGGATCTGGCGCGGATTCTGTCGGAGATCGATGCGCGGCTGCAGAAGTCGCTGGCGGATGCGGAGGCCTTGAAGAAGGTGCCGGTGGTGGACTTTGCGGAGCTGTTGGAGGCGGGGCAGTTGGGCGACGAGCTGCGGCCGACGATGTATGACTTCGTGGCGAACCGGGCGCTGGAGTTTTATGCCTCGGAAGAAGTGGCGGTGTCGCGGCCGGTGGACGACTTCCGGATCGCGGCGGATTCGCCGGTGTTCGGGACGGCGGTGGAGTTCCTGGCGTGGAAGCCGGAAGTGAAGGATGCGGCGTCGCCGAAAGCGCGGGCGCTGGCGATTCAACAGGCGCTGATGGAGTTTCATCGGGCGGATGCGGATCAGAGCGCGTTCCTGGCGGCGGATCTGGAGCGGCTGCGTTGGGCGGCGGAGGCGGCGGATGTGGAGGGACGGGATGGGCGGGATGGGCGGCTGGAGCAGGCCTTGCGTGGGTTCATTGAAAAGAACGCGGCGAGTCCGTTGAGCGCTTGGGCGCGGGTGGATCTGGCGGGCAAGTTGGAATCGCGGAAGGAGACGAAGAAAGCGCATGCGATGCTCAAGGCGGGGGCGCTGGCGTTCCCGGAGCATCCCTTCGGAAAGCTGTGCGCCAGCGGGGTTACATCGCTGGAGAAGCGCGAGCTGACGCTGGGGACCGATTCACAGTGGACGCCGGCGGGTGAGGAAATCCGGGTGGCGCACAAGAATTTGAAGCGGGTGTGGTTCCGGATGTATTCGGTGGCCTATCAGCCGGGCGCGGGTCTCATCGATGCGGATCCGGTGCCCGAGATGCCGGATGGCGAGCCGGCGAAGGCGTGGGATGCCGAGTTGGTGGACGCGGGGGATTTTCAAATGCGGACGGTGCGGCTGGCGGCGCCGCTGGACGTGGCGGCGGGCTACTACCTGCTGGTGGCGAGCGGGCGGGAGGACTTTGCGAAGGAGGACAACGTTCTGGCGGTGACGGGAGTGCACGTCACGCCGCTGGCGATGACGGCGCGGCCCTGGAAGGACGGCGGGATCGAGGGTTTCGTGGTGGATGCGGTGACGGGCACGCCCCTGGCAGGTGTGGAAGTGAGCGCGTGGTTCACGAAGCGGGTGTTGCCGGGAACGATCCAGAGAAAGGCGAAGACCGATGGCAGCGGGCGCTTTGAGATCGGGGACCAGGGCGATGGCCGGAACTACGTGGTAGTGGCGAGCCGCGGGCTCGAACGGACGGTGTCGCGGGGCTGGACCGGTGGACGGGGGAGCGGCGGCATCGAGGATCGGACGAGCGTCGTGATGTTCACCGATCGGGCGATCTACCGGCCGGGACAGACGGTGCATTTCAAAGGGATCTGGTGCCGCACGAATCAAGACACGGGCAAGTACGAGACAATCGCGAACAAGAACACAACGGTGGTGCTCCGCGATCCGAACGGGAAGGAGGCGGGAAAGGTGACGCTGAAGAGCAACGAACGGGGATCGTTCTCCGGGACCTTCACCGCGCCGGAGGGAGCGGTGCTGGGGATGTGCCGGCTGGAGGTCGAGGGCGGGGGGCGAGCGATGATCCGGGTGGAGGAATACAAGCGGCCGAAGTTTTTCGCCGAGGTGGACGCGCCGAAGGAGCCGGCGGCGCTGGGCAAGGAAGTCGTCGTCAAAGTACGAGGGGAATCGTACACCGGCGCGCCGGTCGACGGCGCGAAGGTGGCGTGGCGGGTGACGCGGATGACCCGGCTGCCGCTGTGGATGCGCTGGTGCTGGTGGGCGCCGCCGTTGAGCGGGGAGTCCGAGGAGATCTCGCACGGCGTGGCGGAGACCGCTGCGGACGGCTCGGTGATGATCCGCTTCATGGCAAAGCCGGACCTTTCGGTGGGCGAGGATGTGGAGCCGGTGTTCGATTTCCTGGTGACGGCCGATCTAACAGACAGCGCCGGTGAGACGCGCTCGGCGACGCGGACGGTGTCGGTGGCCTACACCGCGCTGAAGGCGGAGCTGGCGGCGGACGAGTGGCTGGATGCGGGCAAGGAGAGCGAGCTGCGGGTCAGCACGATGTCGCACGACAACGAAGGCCGCGCGGCGAAGGGCGTGTTGAAGATTCACCGGCTGAAGGAGCCGGAAAAGTGCCCGCGGCCGGATGGCGGCGGGTATTGGGGCGGGCAGCATGAGGTGGATCCCGCGGTGCCGGTGACCGATCCCGACAAGTGGGAGCCGGGCGAGTTGGTGGCGGAGCTGCCGGTGGATACCGATGACAAGGGCAAGGCGACGCTGAAGCGGGTGCTGGAGGCGGGTGCCTACCGTTTGATTTTCGAAACGAAGGATGCCAACGGCAAGACGGTGAAGGCGATCCGCGGGATCCAGGTGCTGGCTCCGGATGTGGCGGATTTCCCGACGATGATGCCGTTCTTCACCAGCTCGCCTTCGTGGTCGGTGGAGCCGGGGAATGAGGCGGTGTTCCTGTGGGGCAGCGGGCATGAGAAGGCGCGCGCCTGCGTCGAGTGGCGGGTCAACGGCGGGCTGATCAAGCGCGAGTGGTCGGCGGAAGGGCGGACCCAGCAGGTGTTCCGGCTGCCGGTCGAAGAGAAGCATCGTGGCGGGCTCTCGGTGGTGGTGTTCCAAGTGACGATGAACCGGCTGCACCAGTTCCAGCGGGTGGTGGAGGTGCCGTGGACGAACAAGGAGTTGAAGCTGCGTTGGGAGCACCTGGTCTCGAAGCTTGAGCCCGGCGCGAAGGAGACCTGGACCGCGGTGATCGAGGGCGCAGGCGGGGAAGCGGCGGCGGCGGAGATGGTGGCGACCTTGTATGATGCGTCGCTGGATGCCTTCGCGCCGCATTCGTTCGAGAGTCTGGCGGGCTTGTTGAGGCAGGAATATGAGTATCAGCGGCCGTGGCAGTTCAGCAGCGGCTTGAGGAGATTGGACGAAAGGTCGGATTTTTCCCGTGAGGCCGGATTCTACTTGGGGGCGCCGTTCCGGCGGTTCATCGACGAGCTGATGATTTTCGAAGGGGGGCGCGGCTGGGGGGATCGCGCCGGTGGCGGTTTCGGGGGAGGGCGGCTGCGATCCGGAGCACTCCGCAAGGGCATGGCCAACCGGCTGATGGAGACGGATGAGGCCGCTCCCGCGGCCCCGATGGCGGCGGCGGCACCGATGGAGAAGAGCGCGGATATGTTCATGCTGTCCGAGGCGGGCGGTGAGGTCCCACGCGGGCAGGGCGGCGGAGCGGCCCCGGTGGATGTGTCGCAGGTCGCCACGCGGGCGAACTTGCAGGAGACCGCCTTCTTCTTCCCGGACCTGACCAGCGGCGACGACGGCACGGTGCGGATGACTTTCACGATGCCGGAGGCGCTGACCAAGTGGCGATTCCTCGGGATGGCGCACGACAAGGAGCTGCGGTCGGGCTTGCTAGAGGGCGAGACGGTGACGGCGAAGGACCTGATGGTGCAGCCGAACCCGCCGCGTTTCCTGCGCGAGGGCGACGAGCTGTGGTTCACGGTTAAGGTCACCAACACGGCCGACAAGGAGCAGTCAGGCACGGCGCGGTTGACGCTGTTAGACGCCGCGACCGAGGCGGATAAGACCGCCGCGCTGGGGATTGCGGTCCCGGACCAGGCCTTCACGGTGCCGGCGAAGGAAAGCCGGACGCTCCGGTGGAAACTCGCGGTGCCGGACGGCGCGGGATTCCTGAGATACAAGGCGGTGGCGTCGAGCGGGACGCTGAGCGACGGCGAGGAAGGCTGGCTGCCGGTGATCCCGCGGCGGATCCTGGTGACCGAGTCGATGTCGCTGCCGATCCGCAATGCAGGGACGAAGGAGTTCGACTTCACGAAGCTGTCGCAGAGCGGCGGCTCGGAGACGCTGGAGAACCGCTTCCTGCACGTGCAGGTGGTGTCGCAGCCGGCGTGGTATGCGGTGATGGCGCTGCCCTATCTGATGGAGTTCCCGCACGAGTGCTCGGAGCAGACCTTCAACCGCTACTACGCCAACGCGCTGGCCCGGAACATCGCGGGTTCCGACCCGAAGATGCGGCGGATCTTCGACCAGTGGAAAGCGGCCGGCGGCAAGGCGCTCGACAGCCCGTTGGCGAAGAACGCGGATCTCAAGGGGATGCTGTTGGAGGAAACGCCGTGGTTGCGCGAGGCGACCAACGAGTCCGAAGCCCGGCGGCGGGTCGGACTGCTGTTCGACGACAACCACATGGAGCGCGAGCTCGAGAAAGCGCTGGCGAAGCTGGCGGCGATGCAGGGGCCCGACGGCTTGTGGCCGTGGTTCCCCGGCGGGCGCGGCGATGAGTATATCTCGCTCTACATCACGACCGGATTCGCGCGGCTGCGGGCGCTGGGCGTGGCGACCGATGTGACGCCGGCGCTGAAGTCGCTGGGCGCGCTCGATGCGGATTTGACGGAGCGCTACCGCGAGCTGGTCCGGCGGAAGCTGCTCGATCAGGAAAACCTCGACGAGCGGATCGCGCACCATCTTTACACCCGGACTTTCTTCCTGAAGGACCGGGCGCTGAAGGCGGAGGACAAGGTGGCCTTCGATTACTTCACCGGTCAGGCGAAGAAGCATTGGACGACGCTCGGCAGCCGGATGTCGCGGGCGCATGTGGCGCTGGCGCTGCACCGGCTGGGCGACAAGGAAGTGCCGGCACTGGTGACGCGCTCGCTGAAAGAGCACGCGGTGATCGACGAGGAGCAGGGGATGTATTGGAAGGACAGCGAGGGCGAGGGCTGGTGGTGGTGGCAGGCGCCGATCGAGACCCAGGCGATGATGATCGAGGCTTTCCGCGAGATCGATGCCGACGAGAAGGCTGTCGACGATTGCCAGGTGTGGCTGATCAAGCAGAAGCAGGTCGGCGATTGGAAGACCACCAAGGCGACTGCCGACGCGGTCTATTCGCTGCTGCGGGGCGGGAAGAATTTGTTAGGCTCCGACGCGCTGTTGCAGGTGTCGCTCGGCGGCCAGACGGTGAAGCCGGAAGCGGTCGAGGCGGGGACGGGTTTCTATGAGAGCCGCTTTGTCCAGGAAGCGGTGAAGCCGGAGCTCGGGAAGATCGCACTGACCAAGACCGACGCCGGGGTGAGCTGGGCGAGCGTGCATTGGCAGTATCTGGAAGACATGGCCAAGGTGACCTCGCACGGCGGCAAGCAGCTCACGCTGGAGAAGTCGCTGTTCCTGCGGAAGAACACCGACAAGGGTCCGGTCCTGGTGCCGGTGGCAGGCGCGGTGAAGGTCGGCGACGAGCTGGTGACGCGGGTGATTTTGAAGAACGACCGCGCGATGGAATACGTCCACCTCAAGGACCTCCGCGGCAGCGGGACCGAGCCGGTGAACGTGCTGAGCGGCTACCGCTGGCAGGACGGCTTCGGCTACTACGAGGTGACCCGCGACACCGCGAGCCACTTCTTCATCGACCGCCTGCCGCCGGGCACGCACGTCTTCGAGACCAGCGTGCGAGTCCAGCACGCCGGGAAATACCAGACCGGCATCGCGGAGATCCGCTGCATGTATGCGCCGGAATTCAACGCCCACAGCGGGAGTGTGGAGATGACGGTGGAGTGAGAAATCAACGCGCCGCGCGGTAATTCGACGCGCGCCGGGCTTCCGCCTGGACGGCGCTCTGCGGCACCCCGAAGTGTGCGGCGATCGCCTTCACGCGCTTCTCGAGGGAACCATGAGAATTGGTTTCCTTATCAGTTTCCGTCAGCACCCACCCGAGGAATGCCTCGATCCGGTAACCGGCGGCCATCGCGTAGCGGGCGCCGGCGATATCGGCCTTGAGTTCGTTGGCCGGGTTGGTGGCCGAGTGGGTGCCCAGGCTCTCGACCAGATGGGCGAATTCGTGGCCGAAGAGGAAAGCCCAGGTGTTCGGCGGGACTTTTTGAGCCGCGACGGGATGAAGCGTGATGGTGCAGTTTTCCAAGGTGCCGCGGATGGTGACCAAGGGTCCTTGGGCGCTGCCGCGCTGGAGACGCCAGCCGATCTTCCGACCGGTAGCCCTGGCCACCTCGCCCGCGACCGCCTGAAGTTCGGCAAAGTCGGCCGGCGGCCGGTAGCGCGGGTCCGGACGTGCATCCTTCGGCCGCCGGGGCGGAGCCGATGGCGCGCTCTTTTTCTTCCTGGCCTTCGGTTGATGCCCGACGGGCTCCAGCGAGGTTCGAGAATCCCCCTGAGCCGGAGAAGGTTCCATCGCGCAGGACGGGAAGGCGGCGATCGCGAGGCAGGCAAAGGCCGCGATCTTCGCGAGGCGCTGGAACGGGAAGCAGCGGGTGGCCATGGAGCGCACTAGAATCGATAAATGGCCGGAAGAAAGGGAATTGGCGGAGTGCTTGGGAATCTTTGCAACTCGGGCCGGACGGCGCGTTACCTTCCGGGGGGAAGCGACCAAAGACTGCATGAAACCCGACTTTTACCGCCATGAAAACCGCCTGCGTTATCCTGCTCACCCTCGTCTGGCTCGCCTCCTGGACGGGGCTCACCCTCGGCCTTGCCGGCTGCCTGACCTCGACCTCTCCCACCACCGCCCCGGCTCCCGCCCTAGCCACGGTGGATCGCTGAAGAAAGATCGCGCAATGGCAGTCTTCGTGCACTAAAATGCCTTCCTCAGGTCCCGTTCACAAAGGCTCGACCCCGGACGAGAAATGTATAGATATCCCGATGTTCCCGAGAAGCGGTGCAATTCTGACTCCCGACCGCAAAAGCCCTCGAGGCTCGTTTGAACAAGGCCATGATTTCCACATCCCTTTCCCGCAGGCAGTTCATCGGTCGCACCGGCGGGGCGACCGTCGGTTCGGTCGCGCTTGGTTTGATCGCCGCGGCGGGTGCCGAACCCGATCCCACGGAGGTGCGCGGTGTGAATCGGGTTCCGGGTGATCCGCCTAAAGTCACGCTCCAGTGGGATGAAGGCCCGGACAATGCTTCCGGTCTGATCTTCGAGTGGGGCGAGGACGGGGTGAGCTTCCCGAACGTGGTGCCCATTGCCGCCCGCGTGACCCGCACCGTGGTCGGCTTTCCCCGTTCCGGGACCTACTACGGGCGCTTGAAGGCATACAACGAGGCCGGCACGAGCCCACCGGGCAACACCCTCATCATCCCCGTGAAATCATGATTGGGGATATCGTCGCCGTTCGCATCGCTCCGGAGGGCTGGTATGCGGAATTCGAGATCGAAGGCTTCGCGATCGGGGCGGTTTATAACTTCGGCCTGACCGATGGCACCGTTCCCACGGCGGCGACGCCTTACTTCACGGTCGTGAGCGAAGGCTTCGATTCCGCGGGGAGGCCGACCACGGTCACGCGGAAAATTCACGCGACCATCCAGCTCCGCAAGCCAACGCCGGACGAAGATCAGAATCAGGAAAGGGTGACGAACGGCCGGCTGCTTTTCCAGGCGGTGCTCTCGGAATTCATCTACGACGATGACAAGAACGGCGGCGCCGGAACCTCCGGCACGGACCCGGTTTTCCACGCGCCGGCCGGATGGGTCCGCAGCGGCAGCACACCGAGCCGGGCCTTGGTCGCGGGAGCGGTGACCAACCTTTCCACGCTCGATTACCCGGTCCCGATCGCCAACTGGACGCGCCCCGATTTCGAGCGGCTGACCAGCTATTCCGTGACGACCGCGGCGATCGGATTCCACGCGTCGGGGCGCGGTGGGCGGCCTCTGGCCTGCATCAGCTTCACCGCCACCTCGGGTGTCCACTCGACCACGGTGGTGGTGGCGGAGCCCCGCATCGAGTCGCAGCTTGCGGACGCGCACCCGGTCATCGAATACGTCGGCACGCTCAACCTCACCGGATTCACGGACAACGCCATCGTCGCGGTAAACTTCAAGGCCTACCCGCTGATCGGGGACGCGGACTGCGTCTATGATTCCACGGCGGGATCCGCCACGGCAGCCGTCAATCACTTCACCTTCCCTCAGTCCTACCTCCTCGATGTGGCCGCTACCCGGGGATATCCGATCGCGGTCGTGAATCCCGCATCCGGCGGTGCTGCCGGGCAGGTCGTCGGCGGGGACAGCGTGGCCAACCGGACGACCGCCGCAGCGACCCCGTTTGCCACGGTGGCCCAGGCATTGGCCGGGCTTTCGTCGTATCTGGCGGCAAATCACGGACGCTCGAATCTTGCCGGAGCCACGCTGTATCTGGCTTCCGGAGCGCACAAAGTGGTCGGTGGAACCCAGGCGGCGGGGGTGTCCACAGCGGCTGGCGGCTGCTGGCTGACCCTCAAGCCTCTGCCCGGCGTGGCGGACGCGGTGCTGGAGCCGGATGCCGGGAGCAACTCGAAGATCCCCGCCCATGCCATCAAGTTCGAGAACTGCACGTTCGTCCGGAGTGCAGCGAAGCCTTTCGCGGAAGGAACCGGCGGCAAGCTTCTCACCTTGAACTGCGTGCTGCGGGACACGCGCTCCAGCACCGGCACGGACTCGATTTTCGTATCTCCGGGGACGCAATGGCACGTGCGCTCGCGGTTCCACCGGGTGCAAGTCACGACCTCCTACTTCCGCGGCTGCAGCTTCCCGGAAGGGAGCATGATCGGCCGCCGCTGCTTCATCGTGGGCTGCGATTGGAGTGACTTCGGCTCCATCACCAAATTGTTCCAATCATCCACCGGCTCGAACAATACGTCCGATGGCATGGTGATGGCCTTCAATGCGTTCTGGGACTGCAACGCGGGCGTCGCCGAATATCCGGGGGTCGGCGAGGGCACTTTCCTCCAAGGCTGCGCCGTGGTGCAGAACGTCTTCGAGCAAGCCAACGGCGACGGCAACCGGCTGATCCGCATGGCGGGTGACGGGAACAACAACGTGACCAACAACTGCGTGGTTTGCCACAACACGGTGGTCGGGGAGTTGTGCAACATGTTCTACAACGACGAGTCCGGCCCGCGGCACCTGCACAACGGGCACGTGATGTGCCTCAATGCGGTCCGCTCTTTTGGCAGCAAGGGCGATACGTTTGCGGGGGATTCCCGCTGCACGGGAAACTGGCCGGTTTGCCACGGCTGCGGGCTTCAGGGAAACCGGGTGCAGGGCGGCAATTTTCCGACGCGCTTCCGCGGCATCTACAGCCGGGCCGGCCAGGGTGACCCGGGTGATGCCACCTTTCTCAATTCCGGCTTCATCAACGATGCATCCGGCTCCGGCTCCGGGCTCGGCCACGGCAACTACCGGCCGGCCCCGGGTTCCATGTTGATCGCCGTGCCCGGCCCGCAGATGCTGCGCTGGGATTTCGACGGGCTGGAGCGTGCGGTGCCGGATGCCTCCGGGGCCTACCGCTACAGCTCGAACAGCGTGCCACCCGCGGCCCCCACCGGCCTCCGCTTGGTCCCGAATCCATGAGGGTTGCGGCACTTGTTTGCATTTCCCGCTGCTCACGGATCACCCGGCACTATCGCCTTTCCTCCGCTTGCTCTCGACCCTTCGAACCGCCACCATCGGATCGCCATGCGCGCCCGCCTGACCAAAGATTTCCGCTTCGAAGCCGCCCACACCCTGCCGAGCCTGCCGGATGACCACAAATGCCGGCAGATGCACGGGCACAGCTTCAAGATCGAGATTTCGATCGAGGGGGAGGTCGATGAAACGATCGGCTGGGTTTACGACCACAAGCGGATCTCCGACGCGATGCGGCCGCTGGTCGAGCTGCTGGACCACGGCTACCTGAACGACGTCGAGGGCCTGGAAAGCCCGACGATCGAGCGGATGGCGGCGTGGTTCTGGAGGAAGCTGGCTCCCGACCTGCCGGGGCTGGCGGAGATCGTGATTTACGAGACGCCGACGGCGCGGTGCTCGTTCCGGGGCGAGTTCTGAGCAAAAAAGACCGCGCCCGGCGGTTGGACCTTGAGGGGTCGCACTGCCGGGCGCGGCTGTTGGACGGGGGGAGAAAGCTGGACGGGAGAAAACTATTCAGCGGGAGCGGGCTCCGTGCCGCCATTACGGCGCTGCCGCTGCTGTTCCATCAACGGACCCAAATCTTGTAGTCCGCCCATCCCTTCCATCATCTGCTTCAGGCCGCCGGTGAGCTTTTTGGCGGAGACCACGGTTTCGTCGAGTTTCTCGAGTTCCATGGCGGGCAGGTTGGTGATGTTGCCGGGATCGACCGGGGCACCGGGTTCGGCGGCCTTGGCGGCTTGTTCATCGAGGGATGCCTGGAGTTTTTCGCTCTGGGTGGGTTCCAGCAGGGCTTGGAAGCCGCTGCGGAAGGCCTCGTCCTGCAAGGGCTTGCCGCCGCGGAAATTCTCGCGGTCGAGCGGATTGAGGACGCCCTTGAGGTCTTCGCCGGAGGATGTCTGGAGTTCCTTGTACTGCTCTTCGGTGATCTCACCCCGGGAGAAGGAATCGCTGGCCAGCATGAGCTGCATCAGGGCGGTGGGGTCCTTCTTGAGGCGACCCAGCGTCTCCTTGGAGCGCTCCAGCTCGCGCTTCTGGAACTCGGCATAAAGTTCGCCGGCCTTGGTTTGCTGTTCCTCGGTCAGTTCGAGTTCGTTGCCGATCCGGCCGAGGCCCATGCGGACGCCGGCGCGGGGGCCGCCGAAGGCATTGCCGATGGCCCCGGATGAGGCCATTTCGCCCATTTCGACGGCGTCTTCGAGCAGGCTGATGACGTTGCCGGCGACGTGCTTGGAGAGGTTGGTGCGGGCCGCGCCATACTTGGCAACGAACTCCGGGTTCTCGGCGGGGTCGCGGGGGCGGCTGCGGGCGGCCTTGGCATTGTCGTCGTCGACCGGGGCGAGCGAGGATCCCGAGGACGAGCCGGGGGATTTGCCCGGGGCTTGGCCGGCCTGTTCTTCCCCTTCGGGGCTGCGGTTGATGTAGGCGACGGCTCCGGCTCCGGCGAGGAGCAGGGCGACGCCGGCGGTGATGGCGGTTTTCTTGGTCATGATGAGGATTCCGATGGTGGTGAGAGTTCCGGTGCCGGCAGTGGCGCTGGCGGCGAGGGCATTTGAAGCGAGGAGGGAGGCGGGAAGGGCGGCCTGGGCGTCGGTGGCGAATCCGGCGAGCATGGCGGCACCCAGGGAGCCGCCGACCTGGCAGCCGCGGCGGGCGAGCTGGTCGCGGAGGCGGTCGGTGGCGCGGTCGAGGCGCTTTTGGGCGGCGTCGGTGGCGATGCCGAGGGAGGTCGCGATTTCCCGGACGCTGAGGGAGCGGTAAAAGCGGAGCAGCAAGGCCTCGCGGTCGCTGGAGGAAAGGGCGGCGAGCGCCTCGTCGAGGACGGGCTGCATCCGCTGCCAGGCGTCGGCCGGGGAGGCCTGGGTGTCGGTTTCCATGTGCGTGCGCAGGAGTTGGCGTTTTCGGGTTTCGCGCTGGTGATGGCGGAGCAGGTTTTTCGCCTGCATGACCGCGGTGAGGTGGAGCCAGCCGGCGAGGGAGCTGCGGGCGGCGAGGGATTTCGCCTTGCGGGCGAGGGTGATGAAGGTGAGCTGGGAGGCTTCGGCGGCCAAGGTGTCGTCGCCGCAGGTCCGCTTGGCGGCCATGTGGACGAGTCCGGCGTAGCGCGCGACCAGGGCGTGGAATGCCGGCTCGCGGTGGCGTTTGAGCCAATCGGCGAGGAGTTCGGCATCGGATGGACCGGACAGCGGCATGTTCTGGGATCTACTGTCCGGGTGGCGGGGAAAGCGGACAATAAAATGCGGATTTTTTCCGGGAGGCGGCGGAACACGAAAGCGCCCGAGGGTGGGTGCCCCCGGGCGGAGAGTTCAGGGGCGGGTACGCCCGGGATGGGCGGAAGGTTACGCTTCCTCGAAGCGGCGGCTGACTTCCTTCCAGTTCACCACGTTCCACCAGGCGGCGATGTAGTCCGGGCGGCGGTTCTGGTAGTGGAGGTAGTAAGCGTGTTCCCAGACGTCGAGGCCGAGGATCGGCGCGCCGAGGTCGGAGTCGGGGACGATGCCCTTCATCAGCGGGTTGTCCTGATTGGCGGTGCTGACGATCTTGAGCTTGTTGTCCTGGAGGATCAGCCAGGCCCAGCCGGAGCCGAAGCGCTTGGTGGCGGCCTCGCCGAAGAGCTTCTTGAATTCATCGACCGAGCTGAAGGACGCTTTGATGGCGGATTCGAGGGATCCCTGAAGCTGGCCGCCCTTGCCGGCGGGGGCGAGGGTTTCCCAGAACACGGCATGGTTCCAATGGCCGCCGGCGTTGTTGCGGAGGGTGGTGCGCAGGGCCTCGTCGGCGACGGCGGGCAGGCTGGTGACGATCTCCTGGAGCGACTTGCCCTTGAGCGACGGATTGGCGGCGATGGCGGTGTTGAGGTTGTTGATGTAGCCCGCGTGGTGCTTGCCGTGGTGGATTTCCATCGTCTTCGCATCGATGTGCGGCTCGAGGTCACCGGGTTTGAAGCCGAGTTCGGGGAGGGTGAAGGTCGGGGCGGGAGCGTCCTGGGCGAAAGCGGAAGGCGCTGCGGCGACTGCGCCGGCGGCGAGGGAGAGCTTCACGAAGGAGCGGCGGTTGAGGTCGGGCGTGTTCATCGTGGATAGCCTAGGTGGATTGGCGGCGGGGACAAATGGAAAGGTTGGGGGGAAATCACGAGATTGGGTTGATTGGGTCAATTAGGAGATTGGGTTGATTGGGGCGACGCTGCTGGCGGAGCGCTTGCAGTGGATGCTGGAGGATCCGGAAGGGTGATGCCGCCTTGGGGCGGGGATGCGGGAGAAGTGCCGGCCGCTGTCGGCTTGATCCTCCGGCGGATCGGGTTCATGTTCCGGCCATGGTGAATCTGGCGGAAATCGAAGCGCTGGCCTTGAAGCTGCCGGAATCGGACCGGGCGAAGCTGGCGGCGGGCATGTTGGATTCGCTGCCGGGGGTGTTGGTGGAGGAGGACGATGGGCTGGCTGAAGCCTTGCGGAGGTCGGAGGAGATGGATCGGGATCCTTCTGCCTGCCTGACCCATGAAGAGTTCCTCAAAGCGGTGGGACGCGGGAAATGAAAGCGGTTTACCACCGGCTTGCGGTTCGGGATGTCCGGCAAATTCTTGATCACTACGAGAGCGAGGCGGGTAGCCCGCTGGCGGATCGGTTTTTTTCCGACTTTCTTTTTACGGTGGCCAAGGCGCGGGAAAATCCGAAGCACTTCCCGCCTTTGGGCGAATTTGTTCGCCGGGCAAACCTGGCGGACTTTCCCTACCACTTTCTCTACGAGGAGAAATCGTGGGGTATCAAGGTAACAGTGGTCCGGCACCATCGCCGGGATCCCCGCTACGGGTTGAAGCGGCAATGAATGGAAATCGTTCCATGGACCGCTTCCACTTGTTCCGCTCGAGGGCTTTTTGGTTTGGGGTGCCGGGGCTGGTGGGTTTCGATGGGTGATTGGGAATTAGGCCAGTCGTGGGGTGATATGTATGTGTATGTAGAGGGAAGGCCAAATCGGCGGGATTTTCATTTCGAGCACATGGAGGGCCCCGTTGATTTGAGCGCGTGGAAGTTGGAATTGGGCAAGAAACGTCACGAGTTTGCGAATCGCCGACTGATTGTGATTCCCTACCGCTGGGCGGCTGTGGGCTACTCGGCGGTTTGGACGGGGCTTCTGATTTGGCGGAAGCGGAAGTTTGAGAAGCGGCGGGTCGAATGACGCGGCGGAGCCCCCTTGGACTGCGTGCAGCCTGCTGCCGCTTTCGGTCGTCAGCCTGCTGACGAATCCCGGCCCGACTCCACAGCAGGCTGTGGCAACAGAGCGGCAGCAGGCTGCACGCAGTCCAAGGGCTGCGGCCGAAAAAAGGCACCCCGTTGCCGGGGTGCCTCTTCTTGTTGGAACTTGGTCCTTCGAAACTTGGAACTTCAGCTGAGCGTCCACTCCGGCAGGTGCACGATCTCGCCGCCCTTCAGCGCGGATTCGTGGGCCAGGATGCCGGTGCAGGTGATGTTCGCGCTCTGGACGGCGTTCGGATAGGCATCGACGCCGGTCTGCAGCATCTTGACGAACTGGTGGACGAGGTGCGGGTGGCTGCCGCCGTGGCCGGCACCCTGGGTGAAGGAGAGATGCTCCTCGCCGCCTTCGCCACCGTACACCCCGCCGGTGGTGAAGAGCTGGATTTCCTCCGGCAGGTAGTGCGCGAAGTCCGGGCACTTCACTTCCTCGGGGATCTCGGGCTCGGGCTTCTTGGCGGTGTGGATGACGAGCGGGTCGTGCTCGATGAGCGGCCACTCGACGGACTTTTTGGTGCCGTAAACTTCGATCGATTCGCGATACTGGCGGGCGACATCGAAGAGCGAGCGGACGACCTGCGCGGAGAGGTCGCTGTCCTTCATCTTGATGTGGCAGGTCTCGATCGCGAAGGGCGAGCCGTAGCAGGCGTGCATGTCCTCGGCGATGGTGCCGGAGCCAAAGCACGAGACGTATTCCGCCTGGCTTCCCATCAGGCCGAGGATCGGGCCGACGCAGTGGGTGGCGTAATACATCGGCGGCAGGCCGGGCCAGTAGCCGGGCCAGCCTTCCATATCCTGCTGGTGGGTGGCGCGGAGGAACTGGACCTTGCCGAGTTCGCCCTTCTCGTAGAGCTCCTTCATGAAGAGGAACTCGCGGGCATAGACCACGGTTTCCATCATCATGTACTTCAGGCCGGTCTCCTTGCAGAGGTCGATGATCTGCTTGCACTCGTCGAGGCTGGTGGCCATCGGCACGGTGCAGGCGACGTGCTTGCCGGCCTTCAGCGCCTGGATCGACTGCCGGCCGTGGTCGGGGATCGGCGAGTTGATGTGGACGGCGTGGACCTCGGGGTCGGCGAGCAGGTCTTCGTAAGAGGTGTAGCGCTTGGCGATGCCGAACTTGTCGCCGACCTCGTCCAGCTTGGACCGGGTCCGCTGGCAGATGGCGTACATGTTCACGCCCTTGAGACGCTGGTAGATGGGGATGAACTCGGCTCCGAAGCCGAGGCCGACGATGGCGATGTTGATGTCACTCATGGGGAAAGATGGTAGATAGAAGATGGTAGATCGTGGATGAAAGTCGAAAGGCCGAGCCGGTAAATTTCAAGCGGTGGCGGAGAGGGCGGCGCCGCGCGGGATGCGGAGCGGCTTGTCGAAGAGATCGCGGAGGAAGGCGAGGCCGCGGGAGGCGAACTCGTCCTGGGTGGCGGTGAAGCGTTTCCAGATGCAGACGGCACCGGCGAGGTCGCGGTTGTCGGGGGTGAAGGACTCGATGACCACCGCGCCGGAATAGCGGATGTCGTTGAGCGCATCGTGGAAATCCTGCCACGGGGTAAGGCCGGTGCCGGTGACGCCGCGGTGGTTTTCGCTGACCTGGACGTGGATGAGATCGTCACCGGCGTGGCGGATGGCCGCGCCGATGTCGGCTTCCTCGAGGGTCATGTGGAAGGTGTCGATCATCGCCTTGGCGGCCGGGTGGCCGATGGCGCGGATGAGGCGGATGGTGTCGGCGGTGGTGTTGACGAGGTCGGTCTCGAAGCGGTTGATGGCCTCGATGGCGAGCTTGAGGCCGCGGTTGCCGGCCTCGGTGGCGACGGTGTGGAGTTCGGCCGCGGCGAGGTCCCATTCGCGCTGGCGGTCGTCGGGCGAAAGCTGGCGGGCCTTGCCGACCTGGGCATACATCGGGCCGGCGATGAAGGGGACGCCGAGGGCTTCGGCGAGGTCCATCAGGCGGGACAGGTAGGCGCGGGTGTTGGCGCGGACGGCGGCGTCGGCGCTGGTCAGGTCGCGGCCGGGTCCGAAGGCACCGCAGAGGTAGGGCTTGAGGCCGGTTTCCTCGAGGATGGGGCGGATTTTCGCGGGATCGACGAGGTCGGGGTCTTCGATCGGCAGTTCGACGGCCTCGAAGCCGAGGTTGGCGATGCCGCGCAGAAGATCGCCGTGATCCGAAGTGAACGGCGACGTCCACAGCCAGGTGCTTGCTCCAAAGGTGACGCTCATGGGTTTCCCGCCAGAGTAGGCAAGCGGCGGGGACCGGCTATGATGAATTGAGTCCGGCCGTGTATGATTTGCCCCCTGAGAAAGCTTTTTTCGAGCTGCTCAGGGGGATCGCACCAAGGCTGCGGTTCCGGGGGGAAGCGGGAGTCCCGGTTCCGGAAGTCGCTCAGACCTCGAACAGGGACGTTACCGACTGGCCGCCATGGATGCGGCGGATCGCCTCGCCGAGCAGCGGGGCGATGCCCACCGCTTGGACCTTTTCGCCCGTCGCCTGGGGGACCGAATCGGTGGTGATGATCTCCTCGATCGCCGAGTTCTTGATCCGCTCCCGGCCAAGGTCGCCGAGCACGGCGTGGGAGACCGCGGCGAAGATCCGGCGCGCGCCGTTCTTCTGCAGAATCTCGGCGGCAGCGGTCAGGGTGCCGGCGGTTTCGGTCATGTCATCGACCAGGATCACGTCGCGGCCTTCCACTTCGCCGATCACGTTCATGGCCTCGACCCGGGTCGCACTGATGCGGTGCTTGGCGACGATGGCGAGGTCGGCGCCGAGGGCATCGGCGTAGGCGCGGGCCATCTTGACGCCGCCGACATCCGGCGAGACGACGCTGAGGTTCGAGGAATCGGGATGGCGCTCGCGGAGGTAGCCGATGAGCGCGGGTTTGGCGTAAAGATGATCGACCGGAATGTCGAAGAAGCCCTGGATCTGCGGGGCGTGGAGGTCCATCGTCAGGACCCGGCCGACGCCGGCGGAAGTGAGCAGGTTGGCGACCAGCTTGGCGGTGATCGGAACGCGCGGCTGGTCCTTGCGGTCCTGGCGGGCGTAGCCGAAGAAGGGCATCACGGCGGTGATCCGGCCGGCGCTGGCGCGGCGGGCGGCATCCACCATGATGAGCAGCTCCATGATGTTGTGGTTGGTCGGCGGGCAGCTTGGCTGAACGATGAAAATATCGTCGCCGCGGATGTTTTCGTTGATCTTCACGAAGGTCTCGCCATCGGGAAAGGCGGTGACGTGGACGTCGGCGAGCTTTTCGCCGAGGCTTTCGGCAATGCGTTCGGCGAGCGCGCGGTGGGAAGTTCCACTGAAGATTTTCATGAAAAAGGATGGGACTGCTGCGGGGCGGGCGCATCGTCCGCCGGACCTGCGGTGTTCCTCAAGGCGAATCCCCGCTCGCTCGCGAAAAGCAGGCTTTTGACCTCCCCGGCCGGCTTGAGGGCACACGATTCGATTGCCAGACCGGGCTCCGGCCCTAAGCTCTCGCCCTCCAAATCATGAGCGAAGCCAAGCACGTAGCGATCGTCGGGGCCACCGGCGCGGTGGGAGAGGAAATGCTCCTCTGCCTCGAACAGCGGAATTTTCCCGTCGGCAAGCTGACCTTGCTGGCCTCCGCCCGCTCGGCCGGGAAACGGATCGCGTTCCGCGGCGAGGACATCGTGGTGCAGGAACTCACCCACGATAGCTTTGCCGGGGTGGACATCGCCCTGTTTTCCGCGGGCGGCGGGATTTCGCTGGAGTTCGGTCCCTCCGCGGCGGCTGCCGGAGCGGTGGTGATCGACAATTCCTCCGCCTTCCGGATGGACGAGGGCGTGCCGCTGGTCGTCCCCGAGATCAACCCGGAAGCTGCGAAGGATCATCCGAAGGGCATCATCGCCAACCCGAATTGCACCACCATCATCTCGCTGATGGCGCTCGCGCCGCTGCACGAGAAGTTCGGGCTGAAGTCGATCATTGCTTCTTCCTACCAGGCGGTGTCGGGCTCCGGGGCACAGGGGATCGTCGAACTGGAAGAGCAGGTCAAGGCGATCGCCAACGGCCTGCCCTTCACCCCGAAAGTCTACCCGCGCCAGATCGCCTTCAACGTGATCCCGCAGGTCGATTCCTTCACCGACAACGGCTACACCAAGGAAGAGATGAAGATGCTCCACGAGGGCCGCAAGATCCTCGGCCACGCCGATTTGAAGGTCTCCTGCACCTGCGTCCGGGTGCCGGTTTACCGCTCGCACTCGGTTTCGATCACCGCGGTTTTTGAAAAGCCGGTCGATGTCGAGAGCGCCCGCGCCGCCTTTGAAGGCAAGCCCGGGATCCAGGTCGTCGACGATCCGGCGAACAAGGTCTTCCCGGTCCCGCTGGACACCACCGGCAAGGACGACTGCCTGGTCGGCCGGATCCGCAAGAACCTGGTCCTCGACAACGCCCTCGACCTCTGGGTGGTCGGCGACCAGGTCCGCAAGGGCGCCGCGCTCAACGCGGTGCAGATCGCCGAGTTGCTCTGAAGAGAGATGGTGGATGGCAGATGGTAGATGGGAGATTTTAAATCCCTGTCTTTCCATCCGCGATCTACCATCCGCCATCTGCCATCCATGGATCTCAAAGAATACCTCGCCACCCGCGCCGCTGAAGTCGACGCCGCGCTCGATGCCTTCCTGCCGAAGGCCAAGGAGAAGCCGGCGACGATCCACGCGGCGATGCGCTACAGCCTGTTCGCCGGCGGCAAGCGGCTGCGGCCGATCCTCTGCCTCGCGGCGGCGGAAGCTTGCGGCGGCGACCTGGAAAGCGCGATGCCGCCGGCCTGCGCGGTGGAGATCCTGCACACCTATTCGCTGGTTCACGACGACCTGCCCTGCATGGACGACGACGACCTGCGCCGCGGCCGCCCGACCTGCCACAAGGTCTACGGCGAAGGCATGGCGGTCCTGACGGGCGACGCGCTTCTCACGGAGGCCTTCCTGATCCTCGCCCAGACCTCGCCGGCCCGGCGCTACCCGACCGCCAGCTACGTCGCCGAACTCGCTCTCACCGGCGGTTCGACCAAGCTGATCGGCGGTCAGGTGATGGACCTCGAAGGCGAGGGCAGGAAGCTCACCAAGGCGCAGCTGGTCAAGATCCACGAATCGAAGACCGCGGCCCTCCTTGCCACTTCGATCCGCCTCGGCGCGATGACCGCGAATGCCACCGACAAGCAACTCGAGGCGCTCACCGTCTTCGGCCGCGCGCTCGGTTTGGCGTTCCAGGTGATCGATGACATCCTCGACGTCACCGCTTCCACCGAAGTCCTCGGCAAGACCGCCGGCAAGGACCTCGCCGTGGAGAAGGCCACCTACCCGGCGATTCTCGGCCTCGAGAAATCCCGCAAGGAAGCCGCCAAGCTGACCAAGGAAGCGATGGATGCGCTGCTGCCCTTCGGCAAGAAGGCCCAGCGCCTGCGCGAGATCGCGGATTACCTGCTGAAGCGGGAGTATTGATGCGCCCCCCGTCCGTGGTCCGCCCGCTGTCCGGTGAAGGTTCATCCCAAAGGCTTGGCCATGCCTGAAAGATCGCGCCATGCGGTTCATGGCGCTCCAAAGTTGTCTGACAACTTTAGACTTGCCGTCGGGGGGGAGCGTTTCAGAGATTCAAGGGTAATTAAAGGTGAGGCGAACTCCAAGCAGCCACCTTGCCGCTTAATCTATAAAGCTATGAAACCCATCCATATCCAAAATCGAGGAACCGTGGTGCCTTTGCTGGCGCTCGCCGTGTTTTCGCCCCTTTCCCCGCTGCACGCCCAGACCAACGGGACGTGGACCACCAACGGCCCGGGCAACTGGAGCGATTCCGCGAATTGGTCCGGAACCGCCATCGCCTCCGGTGCCACCGCCATCGCCGACTTCAGCACGCTCGACCTCACGGGCGACCATCTCGTTGCCATCGACTCGCCTTTCACGATCGGCACGCTGCTGTCGCAGGACGCCACGACTCCCACCCACAACTGGACCCTCGGCGGTGCCGGTCCGCTGACCCTCGACAATGGTGCCAGCCAACCGGTGCTCAACGTCATCAACCAGTCCCTGACGATCTCCACTCCCTTGGCCGGGACCAACGGGTTCAACAAGACCGGAACCGGCGACCTGGTTCTCAGCGTAGGGCGATTGGCTTGAGGCTGTGGATCCATTGCAATGGCTTGAAGAGAACCAGTGCTAGACAAAAGGGCCCGAAAATGCTGGGTTAGCGTTGTAATGAAAGGCAATCCGACCGCGACCCCTCG
>Ga0247843_1004148_pt1 | contig 22155 bp, 17 predicted proteins | sample LaCruzMarch2017__FD_192420 | JGI IMG/M metagenome (GOLD analysis project Ga0247843, IMG submission 192420) | Freshwater microbial communities from meromictic Lake La Cruz, Castile-La Mancha, Spain - LaCruzMarch2017_8m | ecosystem: Environmental > Aquatic > Freshwater > Lake | place: Spain...
TGGAAATAAAGTTTTAGCACTTTGATTTGTTTTACGAATTACATATTTATCAAATTGTTTCGTATCTAATCCAATAGTAGAATAAAAAGCAGATCGTTGAAGATCATTTAAATACATAGTAGCAAATACAGAAAGAAGAAAAAATTTAGACCATAATCTAGCTTCATATGTATTTAATAAAGGTTTCTGAGATTTCATGAGAGCAGCAAAAAAATCTCCATGACGATTTTCATCTTGACACCAGCTTTCAAAAAATCTAAATATAGGATAAACTCTGAAACTTGGATTTTTTTCTAAGTGGCGATAGATTGTAATATAACGCCAATAACCAATTTTTTCAGATAAATATGTGGCATAAAAAATAAATTTTGGAGCAAAAAAAGTATATTTACGTGTTTTTGTTAAAAAACCTAAGTCTAAAGAAATATTAAAATCACTCATTGCTTTATTTAAAAACCCAGCATGACGAGCTTCATCTCTAGACATAAAAGAAAATCCTTCTGCTAATAAAGGATTTTGTTTTTTTAAATTTCTAGAAATTTCTTTATAAAGTAAAAATCCAGAAAATTCTGCAGTACATGAACGTTCTAAAAATTCAATGAAAATATTACGTGTTTTATCATCAAAAAAATCCCAAGTAGTTAAGAATTCTTTATCACGAATAAAATGATCACGATTATAATCAATTCTAAATTCTTCGACAATGGATTCTACTTCTGCTAGGTTTGAACTGATATCTAGTTCTGACATTTCCTGAAAATTTGTTGTATAAAAACGAGGAGTTAATAATGTTTCTTTTGAATCAGTTTTAGTGTCAATGCTTTTTTTAGTAGTAATAGTCATAATCAAAATCAATGTAAAAAATAGAAAAAAAAGAATAAAATATTTTTACCTAAAAATATCAGATTCTAAAAATACGATTTAACTCGAACTTATTATTATATATTATAAGTTGCTTTCTTTTTTATTTTCAAGGTATAATAGTATTAGATTGAAAAAGAAAAGACGGTATAGCCAAGTGGTAAGGCTTTGGATTGCAAATCCTTCATTCTCCAGTTCAAATCTGGATACCGTCTGATGATGGGGACGTGGTGGAATGGTAGACACAACAGACTTAAAATCTGTTGACTTAATTGGTCGTGAGGGTTCAAGTCCCTCCGTCCCCAATTTTTAATTATTTTTTAAATATTCTGTATTAATACCTAATTCACGTTCAATCGAAATTTTTCCAGTTCTAACAATTTCTATAATACTATAATTTTTAAGAAGTTGTTGGATAGTAATAATTTTTCCAGGATCTCCTGTTACCTCCATCGTGATAGATGTTTGAGAAATATCTACAACTTTTGCTCTAAATATATCTGCGATTTCTAAAATTTCAGAACGTGTTCCAGGAGAAGATTTAATTTTAATTAACATTAATTCTCTTTCTACACATGGACGAACAGTAATATCTCTAACTTCAATTACTTGAATTAATTTATTCAATTGTTTAGTAATTTGTTCAATTGTATGTAAATCTCCAGGTAAAACAATAATTATTTTAGAGATTCCATTATTTTCTGTAGGCCCTACTGCAATGCTATCAATATTAAACCCACGACTTGAAAAAACTGTCGAAATACGAGTTAAAACACCGGATTCATTATAAACAGTGATAGACAACGTTTTTTTCATAAAAAGAAGCTCATATTAGAAAATTATATATTTGAATACTACCATTTTTAAACGAATATTAAGAGAAAATCAAAAAAGAGCGTCTTTTAAACTTTAAAACTATAAATCAATAAAAAAAATTAAAAGAACTCTAGATAAGAAAAATTTTTTCTTATCTAAAATTAAAAATCTTAAAGTACTTAAAAAAAGTGATTAGAAATCTAATTCAGCAGCTTGAACTTTTTCAAACTGTTTCTTTTTAAGAACTAACATTGTTTGACTAATAATTGTTGAAAAACAGAAAGCAACATAAGCGTAAATTCTATTTGGATCTTGTAAAACAACTTCTGTCTCAGTTTGTCCAAAACCACCTACATTTGGATTATAAGTTAATGGTTGATCTTGTTTTACAATATCATTTGTTTTTACTATTAAAGATAGTTCTTTTGGAATACTTTGAACTTTTACATCACCATTTAAAGCTAAAATGCTAATTTCTGAATTTTTTTCTGTTTGTTTAATTTCTTGAATTTTTCCGTTAGCAATAGAAGCAAATAAATTATTATTTGTTTTTTCTCCTGTTGGGTATACTTGCCCTCGTCCTCTGTTTGCTCCAACATAAATTGGATATTTAACGAAGAATACATTTTTATCTTTTTTTGGATCAGGAGATAAAATTGGGAATGTTATTTCCTGATTTTTTTCACCAGCTATTGGTCCAACTACTAAAATATTTTCTTTTGTTGGACTATAAGGAGTTATATAAATTCCTTTCATTTTTGCTTTTAATTCACCTTCTAAACGATTTTTTGGTGCTAATTTAAAATTATCAGGTAAAATGACAATCGCTCCAACATTTAGTCCTCCTTTTGTTCCATTTCCTAAAATTTGTTTTTGAGTTAAATCGTACGGAATTTTTACAATCGTTTCAAAAACAGTATCTGGTAAAATCGAAGAAGGTGCTTCAAATTCCGTGGGTTTTTGAGCTAAATGACAGTTTGCACAAACAATACGACCATTTGCTTCACGAGGATTTTCATAAGCTTGCTGAGCATAGATTGGAAAAGCAAAAGAATTTTGAGGCATAAAAATAAAAAAACTGGCAAAAAATGTTAAAAAAATTTGATAAAAACGTGGTTTTTGCATGATTATAATAAAAATTAAAATTTGATAATTTAAAAATTTAAAGAACGACTCCCAATAAACTTTAAATTTAAACGCTTTTCTATCATATTAATAACGATTAAGTACAATGAAATAGCATAAAAAGAAAAACTTAACTGAGTATAGCCATCAATAGTAGGTGTAATTACTCCTGAAATTAAGAAAACCAGAAAACTAAAATCTTTCCAAAATTCCGGTAAAATTTGACTTTCACTTTCCGTTCTTAAAATGATAAGAGTCAAATTTGGAAGCTGTGACAAAATAGACACAATAAATGTTAAAATAACTTCTAAATTTAAAACTTCCTCAAAAGACCATAGAGTCTCTAAATCTTTTTGTTCATAACTTTCAAATGAATCTAAACTTAAAGGAAAAATGCTATTTAAAGATAAAAAAAGAAGAGAAAAGAAAAAAATAAAACTAAATTTAATAAAAATAATTAAATTAAATCTTTGAATTGTTTTTGTTCCATTTTCTCTATTATTATCTAATTCAAAAACAGTTTCAAAAAAGATATACGAAAGAAAGACTAATAATAGATAAGATAAGAAAAGTAGAACTAAAAAAAAACCAGGAATTAATTGAATTAAATCTGTTTCTGGTGCTTGTGATCTTAACATTTCAAGAAAACTGAAAGGACAAAGAGAGTATAAAATCCCCCGAATATATATATTTTTTTGAAAACAATAGGAAGAATTAATTAACAACGTTTCATCCAAATTTAACATCGTTAAATATAGAATAAAATTAACGTTTAGAAGTCTTAGAAACCTCTAATACTTTTGATAAGAAAGCAATATCTTCTTTAAGAACTAATACTTCGGAAGGAATCATATCTTCTCCACTCGCTGTTTTTCGTTCAAGTTCATTTACTTTTACATCATATTCTTTTTGAATTGCGTCACTTTGTCCTGAACCTTTAGAATTTAACTCACGAACATTTTTGGCATAAACAACAACTTTTGTTTCTTTCCCTTGTCCTTGATCTGAAGTTTCAGTTGCACCACCTTCATTTACTACAAAAACTGCTTGTTGAGCAACATATAAAGAAGATTCTGATTTATTTTCAAAGTTAGTTTCTACTTCAATAATGTTTTGATCAACTTTTCCTAACATTGCTTGATGACCTGGTAAAATTTCTGCTACACCTGATCTTAAGTGAACACGAATTTTTGTTGCATTGAATTGCGAGCTTGTGTATCCTGGGGCGCTTATAAAAAATAACATATCCATGTATTAATGGTAAATAAATAAAAAAGGCACAAAAATAAAGAATTCTCAAAAAAGACGGTCAAAAAAAAACTTTAAAAGCTTAAGTATTTTCGCTTTTGGATTATATGAAATATTTACGTTTACTAAATAGATTTAATTATTTTTTTAACGTGACTTTTTCACTTCCAATAATATTAATAAAATCTTCTTCTAATAAACCTAAAAAATCTTCTCTAGTTAAAGTAACTAACTCATCATAATTTAAACTACCTTTTGTAATTAAAGTTTCTTCAACGCGAACTGCTTGATAAGATAAAAGTTGATTTAAAAAAACCTTAATAGTTCTTACATTTGCAAAAGCGGGAAATTTGATTAATTGATCAATATAAAAAACTAAATATTCTAAAGCTTCTGGTGTAAATTTGTAGCGATTATCATTATGTAATAAAAATTGAGTAATTTCTTTTAACTCATCTAATTTATAATCTTTAAAATCAACATGGTTTCCAATACGAGAAGAAATACCGGGATTGGAATTAAAAAATTTATCGATATTATGTTTTTGTCCTGAGAAAATAAGAATTAAATCATTTCTTTGATTTTCCATAACTTGTAATAATAATTCAATAGCTTCTGATCCATAATCTCTTTCATTATCTGGTTTATATAAATGATGAGCTTCATCAATAAATAAAATACCACCAGAAGCTAATTGTAATTGTTCTCTTGTTTTTGGAGCAGTATGCCCAACATATTGACCAACTAAATCCTCACGTGTCACATTTGTAATATGACCTTTTGTTAAATATCCTAAATTTCGTAAAACTAAAGCAATTTTAGCTGCTACAGAAGTTTTTCCAGTTCCTGGTCTACCAGTAAATGCCATATGTAAACTGGTATTTAAAGTAGCTAATTCTTGAATTTCACGAATACGATCAAATAGTAAAACAGAAGAAATTTCACGAACACGATTTTTAACATTTTTTAATCCAACTAGCTCTTTATCCATAGTAGCTAATATTTCTTCAATTCCAGTTTGAATATAACAATCTTTAATATCTATGGAATCAGACTTACTAATAATTAAATCTTTTAAATTTTTCATATGTTTTTTGTTTGAAAGGTAAAATAATAATTGTAAAAATAATAATAAAAATTAAAAAATTTAAAAATATTTTAAAAGAAAAAGTATAAGCTTCTTATAAATACTTTTAAAGTGAACTTCCTTTTACAGGGTTAAGAAAATGATCTTAAGATAAATACCTTAGTTATAGTGTAGATTAACAGAAAAACTATGTAGAGTCTTTTAATTTTAAATTAAAATACAAGAAGCATGAAATTAGTATAAAAGAAAAAATAAAATGAATTAGAGTTTTAAAAATTAAAACTCTAATTCATTTTATAAATATTTTTTAATTAGTAACGAGCACCTTCACCAGCGGATTGTACAGCGTAACTTTGAATTGTGTAAATAATGTTTCTTCCTCTTCCTTCTTGACGAGTTAAATAGAAACCTGGTTCAAAGCTTGGACGTTGAGCGATGAAAGAAATAGCACAACTTTCAACACCACGAGCGTTATTAAATCCATTAATTTTAATATAAACAGATGGGTGAGCTTTACGAGCTTGATTTAATTCATAAATAACAGCAGATGCATCTGGCATATCGAAAAGAGGTAATCCCCACATTTCCCAGTAGCAGTTACGTGGATGAGGATCATCAGTATACTCAATAGAAATTGCATAGTTTGATTTGATGCAATATTCAATTTGTTTTTTGATTTGATCATCATTTAAATCAGGTAATAAAGAAAAGCAACCTTGTGTAAGTCTTGTCATAATTAATTTTATCTATTTTTGAATGGTAAAAATGTAATACTAAGCGAAACTTAAAAACTAGCTTTTGAGCTTTACTCTTTAAAGAATTTTTATAATTCTTTATTGATGTAAAATCAATAAAGATTTATTTAACGATTTAAAGTGTTGTTTTTAGTAAGGAATAAAATAATTGAATTAAGAAGCAGAACTTGTTGGAGTTGATTCGTAGTCACAAGTATCTGTAGAAGCGTAGTCGAAAGTAATTGCTTTCCATAAATCTAAAGCAACTCTTAAAGGAGCACAAGATTTTCCAGCATCTTTTAAGATTTCTGCACCATTTTCTAAGTAAGGACGACCTTCGTTTTTAGCTAAAACCATAGTTTCTAAAGCAACACGGTTTGCAGTAGCACCAGCTTGGATACCATCTGGGTGACCAATTGTACCACCACCAAATTGTAAAACAACGTCTTCACCTAATAAATGAGTTAATTGGTGCATTTGACCACAATGAATTCCTCCAGAAGCTACTGGCATACATTTTCTTAAAGAAGCCCAGTCCATATCAAAGAATAAACCAAAAGCACGGTTTTCTTTTAAGTATGGTAAACGTAATGCATCATAGAATCCTTTTACTGTATTTGGATCACCTTCAAGTTTACCTACGATTGTTCCTGCGTGGATATGGTCAACACCAGACATTCTCATCCATTTAGCAATAACACGGAAGTTGATACCGTGAATTTTTTGACGTGTGTAAGAAGAAGCACCAGCACGGTGTAAATGGATAATTGTATCATTTTTACGTCCCCAGTAGCAAAGAGATTGGATTGCTGTATAACCGATAACTAAGTCGATCATAACAATAATAGAACCAAGTTCTTTAGCAAATTCTGCTCTTTCGTACATATCTTCCATTGTTGCTCCAGTAACGTTAAGGTATGATCCTTTTACAGCCCCTGTTTTAGCAGCTGCTTTATTGATCCCTTCCATAACGTATAAGAATCTTTCACGCCATCTCATGAATGGTTGAGAGTTAATATTTTCATCATCTTTTAAGAAATCTAAACCACCTTTTAATCCTTCATAAACTACACGACCATAGTTTTTACCAGAAAGACCTAATTTTGGTTTAACAGTTGCTCCTAAAAGAGGACGTCCGAATACGTCAAGTCTTTCACGTTCTACGATAATCCCAGAAGCTGGGCCTAAGAAAGTTTTTAAATAAGCAAATGGAAGACGCATATCTTCTAAACGTAAAGCTTTAACAGCTTTGAATCCGAAAACGTTACCAATGATAGATGCAGTTAAGTTAGCAATTGAAGCTTCTTCAAATAAGTCACATTCGTAAGCAATAAATGCGAAGAATTCATCTGTAGAATTTGGAACTTCTTCTACGAAGTATGCTTTTGCACGATATACATCACATGCTGTTAATAAGTCAGTCCATACAACTGTCCAAGTAGCTGTAGAAGATTCTCCAGCAACAGCTGCAGCAGCTTCAATTGGGTCAACACCTGGTTGAGGTGTTATACGGAAAAGACAAAGAACATCAGTTTCTTTGATTGTATAATCTGCATCCCAATATCCCATTTTTTTATATGGAATTACTCCAGATTCATAACGTTCTGATTTAATACGCGTTCTTTCTGATGCATCACTCATCTTTTCGTCTATCTATTATCAAATTTTAATACGTGTTGTAAAAATGGATTCTTTTTTAAAGAATCTCTTTCTTAGGTGTTAAAAAAATTATCGCTTTGCTCAAGATTTTTAGGCTAGATACCAATTTTATCTAATGAACTTTGCTTTTTAAAGAAAACTCTTTGAATTTATGTTCAAAAATAATTTTTTATCCGAATTAAGATAAAGATGTAAGAATTTAAGAATTTTTAATAAAGTATTAAAATTATAAACTTTTTCTTTATTTAAATGAATTGAAAAATTTCTTCTTATGTTAATATTTTAACCTCATTCTGTCTATTTATAATTCTATTATATGATTGAATTCAGAAAGGAGTCAACGTGTAAAACTTAAAACTCCATTAAAGAATCATTAAGGAAAGGATCAAAGATATAAGATTTAAGATTTAAGATTTAAAATTTAAAATTTAAAATTTAAAATTTAAAATCTCATGGTTTCAATTTAAATCTCTTATGCTCTTTAATTTATCAATATTGAAAAATTTTTTATTCTCTTTCTTCTAAGATTTTATCTAATAGTTTTTTAAAACTAATTCTTATCTAGAATAATATTCAACAACTTTTAATTCATTCACACGTAAAAGAACGTCTTTTCTTTTCACTGGTGAAAGAAAAGTTCCTATAAAGTTTTCATTATTAATAGATAAATGACTTGGAAGTAAACTTTGGAATTTCGATTGTGTTAAATTAACACGTTTCATTCGACGTTGAATTAATTTACGCTTTTGTTGTTGCATTTCAAAGTTTTCTTGAATAAATACTTGTGATTGTTTTTTAGGTCTAATAGAAATAATATCTCCTTTTTGGCAAAGAAAACTTGGTATGTTAACAGATTGATTATTAACAAACATGTGTCCATGATTTACAATTTGTCTAGCTGCTGGAATAGTAGAAGCAAATCCGAGACGATAAACAACACAATCTAATCTGGATTCCAATAGTTCTAATAAAATAGTTCCCGTTGCTCCTTCTTTTCTTTTTGCTTCTTTATAATATCGAATTAATTGTTTCTCAGTTACTCCATAATTAAAACGTAATTTTTGTTTTTCAAAAAGACGCTCTCTATAGTCATCGGATAAAGAAGAACGTTTTGTTTTCGTAAAAATTAATTTTCCGTGTTGCCCAGGAGTATTAGTTCTATTTTTTGTACTTTTTTTTGTTAAGCCAGGTAATAAGCCTAATCTTCTAATAATTCTTATTCTTGGACCTGTATATCTAACCATCTTATATCAGTCTTTTTTCTGAATGCTAAATAAATATAATCATACCAGTCAATTTTAGATCCGTCAAAATAAAAGTATTGATTTGAATCAAATTTTACAGGAAATGTATTTGTGATAAGATGTAAATCATAAATTTATTTAAATAGAATATTATAAAATTAAATTTATTTTTCCAAAAACTAAAAGGCGAAAGACGGGACTTGAACCCGCGAATGGCGGGATCACAACCCGCTGCCGTAACCACTTGGCTACATCCGCCTATATAGTAATAATATAATCTTATTTTATAAAGAATACTATTTATCTGGAATACGTACGTTCTTTTAAAAGTTGACTTTCTTTTTTAATATCTTCCTCAAGAAGATCAAATAAATTTAAAGTTAACATTTGAGTTACAATTTTATTTCGAAAAGTTAAAATAGCTAAATCTAAAACTTTATTTTCAATCATTTGATTAAAATCAGATTCAGAAGAATTTAGTTTCAGAAGATAAGCAAAAAAATGATTATTCTTTTTTTGCGTACGAATATTTATTTCTTGATAATGAATTCTTTTAATTAATTTATAACGTAAAATATACCATTCTGTTTTATTTTTTTCATATGATAAACAATCACTAATAATTTTTCCAGCTTTCATATTTCTATCTTCCATAATAGTAAGAAAAAAGATTTCGGGAGTAATAACAGGTGTTTTAAAACGTTCGAAAGAATTAATTGTTACTCTTGTAAATATTTTTTTCAAATTTTCTCCAAATTTTAATTGAGCAGGATTGGCAGGTTTAGAAAAGATAAAAGATTTAATAAAAGGAATAGAGAGATTTAAGATTTTCAAAAAAGAATTCTTTCCATCTTTCAAAGATTCATTTAAAATTATATTTTGTTTAATAATTTCCTCTTCAACTATTTTTTCTGTGATTTGATGAGATTTTAATATTTTTGAAAATTCAGAATCTGCGTATAAAAAAGATAATAATATAAAGTCACTCTCAAAGTTTTTTTCTTTTGTTTCAAAAATTTTCGAAGCTTGAGCCAATTGTCTTGCTTGTTTTAAAATATTAATAGTATCTATAGAAAAAAAAGCAATAGGTGTTATTCCTGAAAATATATAATCCAAAAGAGTATAAATTTGATGTCTTCTACGTTTTTCCAATAAAAAATGAGTATCTCCCATTTTTGTTAGATCATTGTAATTATAAATTTTTAAATTTTGGTCATTCAAAGGACTTAAAGAATCAATGGAATCCTGAATCAGTTTTTCTGATGTACGAAATTTATTAAATATCATAAAATTAATTGCTAAATAGTAATTTACTAAGAACGAAAAATATAATGTGCTTTTTCTCTAAAAAAGAATTTAAAATATTGTAACAACTAAACCAAAAATGATATAGAAAAAAGGATTTCTAAACTTAAGCTTCTATAAGTTTATAAGGCTTCGAATATCACTCAGAAGGACTAGAGACCTTTCCTTAATCTAAAATATCAATTATTATAATGGGTAATCAACTAGATTCAAAAAAAGAAACATAACAGAAACAAAAACGAAAATATGAATGCTTCAAAAGAATTAATTAAATTAGTCGAAAATAACTTTTTCGAACAAATAGCAAAAAAAGATAAAATTTCATTAGAAGAAAATCAAGAGTCAGCAGAAATTAAAGAAGTGAAAGAAACAACAAAAAGAATAGGAATGATTCTTTCAACTTTAAAAAAAGATAATATTAATATTGGTGATATTTTAAGAATTGAATACCGAATTACTGATGGAGAGAAAGAAAGAATTCAAGCTTATGAAGGATTAGTAATTTGTAAAAAAAATAGAAGAATAGGAAGAAGTTTTACTATTCGTAGAAATGTAGAAGGAGTTGGTGTAGAACAAGTTTTCTTATTTTATTCACCAAAAATTGCTTCGATTACTTGTAAACAAGAATCAAAAGTTAGAAGAGCAAAATTATACTATATACGTAATTTAAGAGGAAAAGCTACGCGTTTAAAAATTAAACGATAAATAATTTAGTTTTAAAGATAACACTCTTTCTGCTTACTCTTCTTTGAGGCCGAAAGAGTTTTACTTTTTAAATTAATTTTACTTTAGTTAATATATACTTTTTAATTTTTTTAAGATCTTAAAATTACATCCGGCTGGGTTTGAACCAGCGATGTTCTTACGAAGATGGATTATGAGTCCATTGCCTTCAACCACTCGGCCACGAATGTATTAATAGAAATATTATTCAAGATTATAAAAGACTACTTTTAAATTTTTAAATAGTCTTTTTGAATTCTTAATCTTCTATTCTATCATAGATTAATTAGTTTCAAAAGAAAATCAATTTTTGAAAATTTGGAACTTATGGGATTTGAACCCATGTCCATAAATTTATGTCGAATCCAGAAAGTCCCAATTAAAAAAGAAGATAATGTATCTTCTTTTTTAATTATTAATTAGAATAAAAATTTATTTAACTAATGTAGCAGCTTTTGCAATTACATCTTCAATTCCACCAACAAGATAAAAAGCTTGTTCTGGTAATAAGTCAAATTCTCCAGCTAAAATTCTTTGGAATCCAGTAACACTATCATTTAAGGAAACATATTTTCCAGATAATCCAGTAAAAACTTCCGCTACGAAGAATGGTTGAGATAAGAAACGTTCAATTCTTCTAGCTCTTCCTACTGTTAATCGATCATCTTCTGATAATTCATCAATACCTAAAATGGCAATGATTTCTTGTAATTCTTTATATTTTTGTAATGTTTGACGTACTTTTTGAGCAGTTTGATAATGAGTTGCAGATACAATATTAGGTTGTAACATTGTTGAGCTTGAATCTAAAGGATCTACTGCTGGATAAATTCCTTTCGCTGCTAATTCACGAGAAAGTACAGTTGTTGCATCTAAATGACGGAAAACATTCGAAGGTGCTGGATCTGTTAAATCATCTGCTGGAACATACACTGCTTGAATGGATGTAATAGAACCTTCTTTTGTAGAAGTAATTCTTTCTTGTAATTCTCCAACTTCCGTAGATAAAGTTGGTTGGTATCCAACAGCAGATGGCATACGACCTAAAAGAGTAGAAACTTCAGAACCTGCTTGTACAAAACGGAAAATATTATCTACAAATAATAAAACGTCTTGTTTATTTTTATCACGGAAATATTCTGCCATAGTTAAAGCGGTTAAAGCAACACGCATTCTAGCTCCAGGTGGTTCATTCATTTGACCATAAACTAAAGCAACTTTTGAATTTTCAAAATTAGAAGCATCAATTACTTTTGACTCTTTCATTTCAGCATATAAATCATTTCCTTCACGTGTTCTTTCTCCAACACCTGCGAAAACAGAAACTCCACCATGTTCTTTAGCAATATTATTAATTAATTCCATGATTAATACCGTTTTTCCTACACCGGCACCACCAAATAAACCAATTTTTCCTCCACGACGATAAGGTGCTAATAAATCAACTACTTTGATTCCTGTTTCAAAAATACTTGGTTTTGTTTCTAAATCTACGAAATCTGGTGCTGATCTATGGATAGAATAATATTCTGTTTGTCCAACTTCTCCACATTCATCTACAGGTTCTCCTAAAACGTTAAAAATTCTACCTAATGTTTTTTTACCTACTGGAACACAAATTGAATTTCCTGTGTCCACTGCGATATCTCCTCTTTTTAATCCATCTGTAGAAGTCATACAAATAGCACGTGCTTTATTTTCACCAATTAAATATTGAACTTCAGCAATAATAATTTCTGTCGAATTTGATTTTTTTAATTGTAAAGCATTATAGATTTTCGGAATTTCTCCTTCTGGAAATTCAACATCAACAACTGGACCAATAATTTGTGTAACTAAACCGCTCATAAATAATTTTGATAATTATATTTAACTCTTTTACAATCTACCGTGTTTCAACGCTTTGAATTATCAATTGCGTTATTTTTATTCTTTAATCTTAACTCTTCTTATTAAAGAACAAAGACATTCAAATGGTTCAGTTTTAAATTTATATTTTTTATTGTATCAAAAAACAACGTTTTTGTCTGAAGAATTTTTATAAATTTTCTATTGAGTTTTTCTCAAGCTTTCTAAAGTTTCATTCGACGAGTAGTTTTTAACCAATTCCATGCTTCAATATATGAATTAGGATCTATTTTAACTACTTTCGTCCAATAAAAAGTAGCTTTTTGTAATAAAGATTCTGATAATCCATAACATTTTTTTTCAGCAGCTTTAATACCTTGATAGTGATAAATTACAGCAATATTATTTAAGGCAGAAGTAAAGCGAGGATTAATAAAAATAGTAAAATAATAATATTTTAATGCTTTTAAATAATCTCCATTTTTTGAATAAATTAAACCAATATTATATAAAATTATACTTCGATCGTATAAATCCTCTTCAATTTGAAGAGCTTGATAATAATTATTTAAAGCTTCAGCATATTCTCCTTCATCTTGAGCCGATAATCCATTTAAATAATAAGAAAAAGCTTTTTTTTCTTGTTGGCTAGCTGGAAAAACTCGTAAAATAACATCTGCTATAATTGTAAATGTTTTATCAATAAAATTATTATTATTTCTAGCTTTTCTCATAGAAGATTCGTCTTTTACTGTTACTTTTGCTTTATTATTAATAGATAATTAAATTTTGACATCACAAGTAAATGGTAAAATCCCAAAAGCTCTTGCTTTTCTGATTGATTTTGCAATTTTACGTTGATCTTGAACATTTACTCTAGTTTTTCTGCGAGGTCTAATTTTTCCATATTTTGTTAAAAATGCTTTTAATAATTTTACATTTTTATAATCGATTATATTATTAAACTTTTTTAAGAGTAGAATATATTGTAAACTTTTCTTAATTTTAAGAGTTTTTCCTGCAGTAGAATCTTTGGATTTTAAACTTTGTTGCCAATTAATACGTTTTTTCTTTGGATTTAATCCACCTACTTTTTTATCTTTATTCCAATAATTCGGATTAGTACTCATAGTTTTTTATTTTGTTTCTTTGTGAATAGTATGTTTATTACAGTATTTACAAAATTTTGAAATTTGTAATTTATCTGGAGTATTACGTCTATTTTTCGATGTTAAATAACGAGAAACACCAGATGATCGTTTTGTTTCACTTTGTCTACATTCTGAACATTCTAGTGTTATTACAATTCGAGGTCCTTTATTTTTTGCCATATGAAGAAAATTTCAATTTGATTTATTTTGAAAACGATAAATAATGAAAAAATAATAACATGAAAATCAATGAAAATCCATTCCACAAATAATAATTAATATGAATCAATAACTAATGACTCATATTAATAAATTTAAAAAATAAAGTTTACTCTTTTCCACAGAAACGATAACATTATGTTCTTAAAATTTTTTTTAAAAAAATAAAAAATGAGAAGGAATTTACTTCATTATGAAGAATGGATTATTGTAATGGATTCTGTTATTCTAAGCATTTATATATTATAATAAAGAATACATAAAAAAAAAGATCTAAAAAAAATGATGAATAAAAAACAAAAAAATCGAAAAATCGTTCAACAAAATAAAAGAAATCGTATGGTGAATCGTCGTTACAGTTCAACCATTAAAAGTTTAACAAAATTATGTCAAGGAAAAATTAAAAACTTAACTACTTTAATTAAACAAGATCTAAAATTATCTGAAGCAAGTATTTTGGATGCAAATAAAATTAGAAATACTTTAACTAGTTTTATAGATAAAGCTGTAAAAAAACAAGTAATTCAAAAAAATACAGCTGCACGTAAAAAATCAAAAATTTCTAAAATATTTCAAAAAATTAAAATTTAGAAATATTAGTAGTGACCTGTGGATAACTCCCTAATTTTAGGTAGTTATCGAAACATATCTTTTAGAAATAATGCTCTAAGGTTTTAGATAGTAAGTTAGTGAAAAACTCTTTCACAACTTTGGCTTTTACTTTTTTAAAGTCAATATTCTGAGTTATAATGCAATTTAGGGGTGTACCTGTGATTCATTAGCTTTAGTAAATAGTTGTACTTTTGTTTTCTACTTAATATTTTTAATCCCTTGGTTAGCCCCTAAAAAAGATTTTACAGCTTTAAATTATTTAAGCCTTTTAATCTCTGGCCTTGCCCAAAGTAATTAATGCAATACATTAAAAAGTTAAAATTTAGAAAATCAGAGTTTGAAATTTATAAATTTCTGCTAAGCTTGTCGTTTTAACAAAACATGAAAAATAAATAAGGGCTATGCTCTTTTGAGAGATTGCATTATAACAGAATCCCATGATTTAATTTGCTCTCTTTTAAAGAAAAGGTAATAAAATAATGAATAAACTATTTGTAAATAATATTGGTGATTTAAGTGAAGCTCAACGTTCAAGTTTTTATCGTTTTTTATCAACTGGAATCAGCGAAGAATTAGCTAATTTTCCAAATCCTTTTATTGCAAAAATTAAGGTACCAACACGACAAAAGAAAAGAAAATTACCTTGTTTTGTTTATCTTTATCCTAATGATATTAAATTAAAAGGACCTCTTACCAGTATTGAAAATTGTTTAAAAAAAGACTCTACTTATGCTATTCAACTTTATATCCCTGTTGAATATTCTTACCCTTTTGATGAAACATTAGATGGTAATAAAAATAAAAAAAAAAAAGAAGAACCAATAGAACCAACAGAACTAGTAGAATCAACAGAAATTCTTAAATCAAAGGAACAAAAATCAATCTTAGAGTCCAAAACTTCTCAACTATCTAAAATTAAAGAAAAAAATTCGGGAAAAGAACTTAATTCACTTAGCTCTTCCATTAGCGTTAAAATACTAAAAGAAAATAACATTAAAAAAGTAAGAATTAATCAAGATATTTTTTTTGGTGAAATTCCGTTAATGACTGAAGAAGGTACATTTATTATTAGTGGATGTGAAAGAGTTGTAATTAGTCAGATTATCAGAAGCCCCGGAATTTATTTTAGAAAAGAATATGTTACTCTTCGTAAAACAACATATACTGCTACTATTATTTCTAATAAAGGATTATGGTCTAAATTTATTTTAGATAATAGAAAATATAATAAAAAAGATGAACCTCTTTCTAGGGAAGAAAAAGAAATTTTATACGACAAGGATCGAATTTATCTTAAACTAAATGAATTTAAAAATAAATCAAAAAAAGGAAAAAAAGATGATAATGATGAAGATAAGTTATTTATTTACTATTTATTGGCGTATTTTGGATTAAATTCTAAAGAACTTCGTTCTAGTTTAAAATATCCTGATCATATGAATATTCATCAACTGGAACCTTGGTTTAGACCAGAACAAGAACCAATAGGTGAAACTGAACCAATAGATGAATTAATTGAACGTTTGTTCTTTAATCAAAAAGCGGGATGTTTTTCTATTGGTGAAATTGGTAGATATAATGTTAATAAAAAATTAGGATTAAATTTACCAAAACATATCACTCATTTAACTGCACATGATTTTATTGGAATTCTGGATGGATTAATTGAATTAAAATATTACGATGGATTAAGTGATGATATTGATCATATTAAAAATAAACAAATAAGATGTGTTGGTGAACTTTTACAAAATCAAATTCGAGTTGGTTTTTATCGTTTACAAAAAAATCTTTTGGAAGGTGCATCTATTGTTAAATCACAAAACTTTTTTGATTCTGAATTACTGGATGAAAATTCTCTCTTAGATGAAGAAGAAGATTGGATTTTAGATCCTCGTCCGGTCACTTCAGCTATTAAAGAATTTTTTAAAACAAGTCAATTATCACAATATATGGATCAAGTAAATCCACTATCAGAATTGACTCATAAACGAAGAATTAGTGTTTTTGGACCCAATGGATTAAAACGCGATCATATTAGTACAGTAATTCGTGATATTCACCCAAGTCAGTATGGTAGATTATGTCCAATTGAGACTCCGGAAGGACAAAATGCTGGATTAATTACCTCTCCGGCTATGTTTGGAAGAATTGATTCTTTAGGTTGGATTCAAACACCGTATTTTTTATTAAAAGATGAAACTCTTTATTCAAATCAAACACCTATTTTTTTAAATCCAGAACAGGAATCAAAAACAAAAATTGCTTTTGCTGATATTAGTATTGATTCTCAACAAAAAATAAAAGATGAATATTTATCTGTGAAAGAAAACTATTCTTTTTCTGTTAAAAAATTAAATCAAGTTAATTTTGTAACAACATCTCCTTTACAAATTATTTCTTTAGCAACTTCATTAATCCCATTTGTAGAACATAATGACGCCAATCGAGCTCTTATGGGATCCAATATGCAAAGACAAGCTGTTCCATTAATTTATACACAAAAACCAATCATTGGAACAGGATTAGAATCGGCTGCTATTTTAGATTCTGGTTTAGTCATTAAAAATTATTGCGAAGGAAAAGTAATACATTCTTCAGCTACTTCAATTAAGATTGAAGATTTATCTAAACAAAAAATTGTTTATTATTTAAGAAAATATTATAGATCAAATCAAGAGACCTCTATTAATCAACGACCTATTGTTTGGTCAGGAGAATCTGTTTTTTCAAATCAAATTATTGCTGATGGACCATGCACAAATGATGGAGAATTATCTTTAGGTCGTAATTTAATTATCGGATATATGCCTTGGGAAGGTTATAATTATGAAGATGCTATTGTTATTAATGAACGTTTAATTTATGAAGATTGTTTAACTTCAATTCATATTGAAGAATATGAAACAAATTTAAATTATTCTGTGAGTGGTAGTGAAAAATTAACAAGCAATTTACCTCATTTAACAAATCATATTCGTCGCCATTTAAATGAAGACGGTATTGTTCAGATTGGTTCATATGTAAAAGAACATGATATTCTAATTGGAAAATTAACTCCTTGTGAAGATGATACTCGTCCGGAGTACAAATTAATGAAAGCATTATATGGCCAAAAAAAGCCATCTTTTAATGACACCTCTCTTCGAGTAGCTCATGGAACTGAAGGAAGAGTAATTGATGTGAGAGTAATTTCTCCCAATTTTTTAGCGAATGACGAACCAATTTTTCCAACATTTTGTGAAACTATTCGAATTTATATAGCACAAGTTAGAAAAATTCAAATTGGAGATAAATTAGCAGGTCGACATGGAAATAAAGGAATTATTTCACGTATCTTAACTCGTCAAGATATGCCTTATTTACCTGATGGAACTCCTTTAGACATTATTTTCAATCCTTTAGGAGTACCTTCTCGAATGAATGTTGGACAAGTTTTAGAATGTCTTTTAGGATTAGCTGGAGAAAAATTAGGAACTCGTTTTAAAATTACACCTTTTGATGAAATTTATGGTAAAGAAGCCTCTAGAATTTTAGTTAATCAAAAACTAAAAGAAGCTGCTATTAAAACAAATACCAAGTGGTTATTTAACTCTTACGCACCTGGAAAAATGTTATTAAGAGACGGAAGAACAGGTGAGTATTTTGATAATCCTATTACTGTTGGAAAAAGTTATATTCTAAAATTAATTCATTTAGTTGAAGATAAGATCCATGCGCGTGCAACAGGTCCTTATTCAATGATTACTGAGCAGCCTTTAGCTGGAAAGTCTCAAAAAGGAGGGCAAAGATTTGGAGAAATGGAAGTTTGGGCTTTGGAAGCATATGGTTGTTCAAATACATTGCAAGAATTATTAACGATTAAATCAGACGATATTGATGGACGAAATGATATGTATGAATCTATTTTAGTTAGAAAAGAAATTGAAAAACCCACTCCTTCTATTCCAGAAGCTTTTATAGCTTTAATTAGAGAATTACAAGCATTGGGCTTAGATTTTAGTATAAATAAAATAGAGAATGGATTTTATTCAACGACTAATATAATCGAAAAGGAAAAAGATCTTTTTTCAGAGTTGGAAACAAAATTAAAGTTACGTGCTCTTTTAGCACGTAAAAAATCTGAACAATTTGGAAAATCAACACTTGTACCAGATCAATTTGAAAAAATTAGATTAGAAAGAGTAATTGAAAAGAAAAAAATTATTGAAAAATTAATAAACAAAGAAAAGGAAAAAAATCTTTTTTAAAAATGTAAATGAAAAAAGATAGTGTCAGTTATTTTATTATTTGGTCTATTAACTAAATAACTAACACTATATAATTCTAAAGTTAAACCAACTAAAACCAACTAAAACTAACTAAAAGTAAAAAAAAGATAAAGAAAAGAACTATGAAAACTTATCAAGAAATTTTAGAACTTGAAAGAACATTGTTAAAATTAGACAATTTACATGCTTCTTTTGATTACTTAAAAATCAGTCTTGCTTCTCCCCGACGAATTAAAAGTTGGGCGCAACGAACTTTACTTGATACTGGAGAAGTTCTTGGAGAAGTTGTAAGACCTGAAACTATTAATTTTCGTACCCATAAACCAGAAGTTTATGGATTATTTTGTGAAAGAACTTTTGGTCCAATTAAAAGCTGGAAATGTGCTTGTGGAAAGTATCAAGGTTTTGCGATAGATAAAGTCTGTGAAGATTGTCGAGTTGAAATTACTGAAGCCAGAGTTCGAAGATACAGAATGGGTTATATTGAATTAACTTGTCCAGTAGCACATTCTTGGTATTTTAAAGGAGTGCCAAATTATTTATTAACAATTCTTCGTATTTTTGATGAAGAAATGAAACAAGGGGACATTGAAAATGTTATTTATTATCAAGAATCTAAAGGAGAAGATTTTTTTGAACCATTTTCATCGATAAAACCTAAAAATAATAGTGTTAACGAAAGTCAAGATAAGAATAATCAATCTTTAGAGAAAGAAAACTTATTTTTAAATGAATTGGATCCTTTTATAAAATGGTCACTTTCTAAAAAGCCAAAAAGACGTCAAAGAAGAGGTTCTGAAATTTTAAAAGCTGCTTTAGAAAGTCTAAATTTGGAAGACGAAATTAAGAATGCTAGAACAATGATTGGAAGTAGAGTTTATGTGGAACTAAACAAAAAAGTAGAGCCAGATAAAACGTTAATTCGACGAATTCGTATTTTAGAAAGTTTTTTATCTACAAAAACTAATCCAAGTTGGATGATTTTAACTAATTTACCTATTTTACCTCCTAATTTAAGACCTTTGGTAGAATTAGAAAGTGGAAGATTAGTAGCCGCAGATGTGAATGAACTTTATCGATTACTTTTAACTAGAAATCAAAGATTATATGATTTTCTTTATAAGTATGTTGCACCAGAGATGGTTCGAATACAAGGAAGAAGACTCTTACAAGAAGGGCTTGATTGCTTAATTGATAATTCAAGAGTACCAAAAAATAAGACTTGTTCTTTAAATAATAAAGCATTAAAAAGTTTAACAGAAATTTTAGAAGGAAAACAAGGAAGATTCAGACAATCTTTATTAGGAAAGAGAGTTGATTATTCAGGAAGATCAGTCATTATTGTAGGACCACATTTAAGATTGAATCAATGTGGATTACCTTATGAGATGGCTGCTGAGTTATTTCAGCCTTTTTTAATTCATGAATTATTAAAAACAAAAATTAAAGCTCCTAGTCATAATACAAGATTAGCTCATATTATCATAAAAAAAAACAAACCTTTTGTTTGGGTACTTCTACAACGCTTAACACGTAAACATTGTATACTACTAAATCGAGCACCAACATTACATCGTTTTGGAATTCAAGCTTTTGATCCAGTTATTATATTAGGTCAAGCAATTCATTTACATCCACTAGTGTGTACAGGATTTAATGCTGATTTTGATGGGGACCAAATGGCGGTACACCTACCATTATATGATTCAAGTCAATTAGAAGCTCGAACGATGATGAGACCTTCTTATAATGTGTTATCTCCCTCGAATGGAGAAGTTATTTTAAAACCTACACAAGATATGGTCATTGGATGTTATTATTTAACATTTATGATTCATCAAAATAAATCTGTTTTAAAAAAATGGTTTTCGAATGAAGAAGAAGCTTTACATGCTTTTTATCAAAAAAAAATTACTATTCATACACCCATTTTAATTCGATATTCGATTTTGAATTTTAAAATTAGAATGGAAAAAAATACTTTAAAATTTATCAATAAATATTCTTTTTTAACTGAAAAAGAAATTTTTCTTTATCAATTTTTTCAAGTAGGGTCACAAAAAGAAAAATATTATTTAATCACAAGTATTGGTATTTTAATTGTGCATAAAAAACAAAAAGATGAATACGAACTGACGGATTTATTTTTAGAAACAAGCCCAGGACGTTTAATTTTTAGCACGAATTTAAAAAATATTATGAAAAAAGAAAATTTATGATTTTGACTCGTACAGTAACAAAAAAAATTTTAGAAAATATTGTTCAAGAAACATTTTCCAATTTTGGGAGCTTTTATTCTTCTTCTTTATTAGACTCTTTAAAATTTTTAGGATTTTATTATGCTACTAATGCAGGAATTTCAATCAATATTGAAGATTTAAAAACGCCTGATTTAAAAAAACAATTTCTTTCAAATGCTAATTTAGAAATGAAAGAAGTTAGTGAGCAATGGCAACAGGGATTTTTATCAGATACAGAACGTTTTCAGCGAATTATTGATAGTTGGAACTTTGCTACAGAATCTTTAAAAGATCAAATTGTAGAATATTATCAAAATTTTGATCCGGCGAATAATTTATATATCATGGCTTTTTCTGGAGCAAGAGGAAATATGTCTCAAGTTCGACAGTTAGTTGGTATGCGAGGATTAATGTCCGATCAAGAAGGAAAAATTATTGATTTACCTATTCAAACAAACTTTCGAGAAGGTCTAAGTTCTATTGATTATATTATTTCTTCGTACGGGGCTCGAAAAGGAATCGTAGATACTGCATTGAAAACCGCAGACTCTGGTTATTTAACTCGTCGATTAATTTATATTGCACAAGATTTAGTTATTCGAGAAATTGATTGTAAAACTCAAACCGGTGTTATTATTCTTTTAAAAGAAAGTACTAGCTTTAAAAATTTAATTGGTAGAAATTTAATTTCTACTACTTCTTTAAAAGATTCTAATTTAACTATTTCTTATACTAATTTTGTTTTAGATCAATTTAATCTAGAAGAATTCAGGAAAAAAGGACCTTTTAGTTTAAAAATACGTACTCCTTTAACTTGTTTATCAAATGGATCTATTTGTCAAAAATGTTATGGTTGGGATTTAGCACAAAATAAAATTGTATCTCTTGGAGAAGCAGTTGGAATTATTGCGGCTCAGTCTATTGGAGAACCAGGAACTCAATTAACTATGAGGACTTTTCATACAGGAGGAATTTTTACTAGTGAATTAGTTAAACAAACCTTAGCACCATT
>Ga0247843_1004149_pt1 | contig 22151 bp, 17 predicted proteins | sample LaCruzMarch2017__FD_192420 | JGI IMG/M metagenome (GOLD analysis project Ga0247843, IMG submission 192420) | Freshwater microbial communities from meromictic Lake La Cruz, Castile-La Mancha, Spain - LaCruzMarch2017_8m | ecosystem: Environmental > Aquatic > Freshwater > Lake | place: Spain...
TTGAACGTGCCGGCCGGGTTTGTCCCGTAAAGGAGCTGGGCTGCAGCAATGTCAGCCTGTTGCAGGCCGAGAACATACCGGAAGCTGCCAAAGCTGGTTTCGAGCTGATCGAAGTAAGACATGACCGTATAGGCCATGATGTCGTTGGTGTAGATATTGTCCGTGCCATAGTCCGCGGTGCTGTTATACGGCCCTGAATGGCCGAAGCCGAGGGCGTGGCCGATCTCATGGATATAGGTCTGCTGGGCGTAGCTGTCGAACCAGCCTGAACTGGACGTAGGGTTCGGCGGCGACCAGTTTGAGCTGATGACGATCAGGGACGAGGTGATCGACGATCCGCTTGTGGAGGTGCTGGCATAGGCGGACGGATCGCCGTCACCTGAGGCGTTCGGATCGTCGGCCTCGGAGTTTACAAATGTGATGTTGGCCGCCCCCGTCGTCCTGACAAATGTCAGCGGTGTCACCGCTGCCCACATGTCAAGCGCGCGCTCGGCCATGGCGCGTTCATCCGTATTCAGGTCTTCGATATTGTAGCTGATCGTGTTGCTCGGCCAGCGGGGGCCCAGCCCTGGCTGAGTAGTGTTGGCGAGGTACTGCGCGATCTGTCCGATAGTGTAGGTGGGAAGGGGCGGGGCGATGGCCGCCGAGAGGGAGTAGCTGCCCGTCCCGGTCGCCCCGTTCGTATCGACCCAGCCATGTGCGTTGATGAAGTAGACCCCTGATGTTGTTGGCGTAAACCGCAGGAGCGAATTGAGGTCCGGGCCGCCATCATCGTTGGTCTTGAGCTGCACGCCGGCAGAACTCATGATCTCCAGGAACGGGTCGCCCAGAGGCGTTGCCCCGGTGCCGTTCAGGGCAAACTCGTAGGTCACCCCCGCCTGCAACTCGACCAGGAACCAGTCCTGGTCGCCGCTTGTTTCAACCTGGCTGACGATGGTATCGCCGATGTTGAGCGTGAAGGTTGTCGACACATCACCCGGAATTTCTCCCGGATAGTCGAAGTTAGCGGCCTGCGGCGAGCCGGCCGGAGCATTCACGGGGAAGCTGGCGCCCTGCGCCTGGAGCGCGCCCGCCGCAACGGCGCTCTTGTGTGCCAGTAACTCCGCTGAGTGATCCTGCCCGCAGGGGCAGCAGTTCAGCGTATGGGTGCGGTAGGCAAAGGTGGAGCGCTCGAGGGTTTCGAACGGGGTGTCCAGCGGGGCATAAAAGGCAGGCGATGCGCCAATGCTGAAAGTGGTTGCCTCAAAGAAATCGGCGCCGCCAGGGCTGCGCCATTCCATCCTGTCCATGTCCTGACGAGAATCGAAAGCCATTGAGCGAACTCCAGAATTACGCCGGAAGGATGCCGGACACGGTTATCCCACATTATTGCGGGAATGCGCCGGCCGGCAAGAGCCCGGGCGTGAACAGGGGTTTTATCTGAACAGGCCTGAACGGCGGGTGAGTGCGGGCGCGCGAGCCGCTCCGCGCTGTGCAGAGCCGCCGGTATGTCCCGGGCGCAGCCCGCGTTTCGGGGCGCAAATCTGCATCTCCGCGACCCTGCCGGAGCGCGGCCGGGAGTGCCTGGCAGACGCCCGCACGGGTCATTGTTCCAGCTCACGGCCTGTCTGAGCATCAGGCTCCACGTCCAGCGCCGGTTCAGTCAGGTCGACGCCGGCCCCGATGCGGACGCTTCCTGTGTGAGCGTCGAAGAGGTCGCCGGCGCGCGCGTTCCGGTCCAGCAGCAGCCGGAGCGCCAGTGCGACCGCTTCGGTCTTGTTGCCGCCCGTCAGTTTAAGAGCTGCCTGCTCGATCAACCCTACGGCGTCCCTGCGGCTGATGGTGACGCTTTTCGCCATCCGGATGCCTCCGTTACCTGCGTTCTGATGTCATTACAAAGCGCGGCGCACAAGCAGGGGGCCCGCCTTCCGGCGTCCTGCCTCCTGAGAGCAGCGCGGGTCTGAGCCCCGCTGCCCTCCAGGCCGCACGGCGCTTTAGTTCAGCAGTGTCCTGAGTTCGGCCGCAAGGTCGGTCTTCTCCCAGCTGAACGTTCCATCCGTGCCCGGAGCCCGGCCGAAGTGGCCATAGGCGGCCGTCGGGCTGTAGATCGGCGCGGCAAGGCTCAGGTGCTTGCGGATGCCGGCCGGGGAGAGATCGAACAGTTTCCGGAGGGCCCCGGAGATGCGGTCTTCGTCGGCCTTGCCGGTGCCGTGCGTGTCCACATAGATCGACAGGGGCTGGGCGACACCGATGGCGTAGCTGACCTGGATCGTGCAGCGTTCGGCAAGCCCTGCGGCCACGATATTCTTGGCGAGGTAGCGGGTGGCATAGGCGGCCGAACGGTCGACCTTGGACGGGTCCTTGCCGGAGAAGGCGCCGCCGCCGTGCGGGGCGGCGCCGCCATAGGTGTCGACGATGATCTTGCGGCCCGTGAGACCGGAGTCCCCATCCGGGCCGCCGATGTAGAAGCTGCCGGTGGGGTTCACGTAGAACTTGTCTTCCGGCGGGAACCAGCCTTCCGGCAGCACGGACTGGACAACGGGGCGGATAATTTCCCGGAGTTCCTCCTGGCTGACGTCTTTCTTGTGCTGGTGCGAGACGACCACAGCATTGACGCCGACCGGGCGCGAGCCTTCATAGCGCAGCGTGACCTGGCTCTTGGCGTCGGGCTCAAGCTGCTTGTGCTGGCCGGAATGGCGCAGTTGCGCAAGGCGCTCAAGGATCTGGTGGGAATAGACGAGGGTTGCCGGCATCAGTTCCGGCGTCTCGGTGGTCGCATAGCCGAACATGATGCCCTGGTCTCCGGCGCCTTCTTCCTTGAAAAGGCCCTGGCCGGCCTCAACGCCCTGCGCGATCTCAGCCGACTGTCCGTGCACGTGGTTTTGCACGGTCATGTTCTGCCAGTGGAAGCCTTCCTGCTCATAACCGATTTTCCTGACGACCTTGCGGGCCGCTTCATTCATCTCCTCCCGGGTGATGACGGCGCCGTTATTGGTGCGCACTTCGCCGGCGAGGACGACGAGGTTGGTCGTGCAGAGGGTCTCGACGGCGACTTTTGCGGTGGGGTCGCGGGCCAGGAAGAGGTCGACGACGGCGTCAGAAATCTGGTCGGAAACCTTGTCGGGGTGGCCCTCGGCAACGCTTTCGCTGGTGAACTCGTGGGATTTCAGGGACATTGTCTTGTTTCCTCTGAGGGCTGATGGTTTTAGCGGGCGAAGACGACGGTCCTGCCGGAATTCTGGAAGACGCGGTGTTCGGCATGGGCCTTGACCGCGCGCAGGAGCGCGATGCCTTCGATATGGCGGCCGGTTTCGACCATATCGTCCGGCGTGAGCGAATGGTCGATGTGTTCGGTGACCTGCGAGATGATCGGGCCTTCGTCGAGGTCGGCGGTCACATAGTGCGCGGTCGCGCCGATGACTTTCACGCCGCGGGCATGGGCCTGATGGTAGGGCTGCGCGCCCTTGAAACCTGGCAGGAAGGAATGGTGGATGTTGATGACGCGGCCTTCGAGCCTGCGGCAGGCATCCTCGCTCAGGACCTGCATGTAGCGGGCGAGGACAACGAGTTCGGAGCCGGTCTCTGCGACGATGTCCATGAGGCGCGCCTCGGCGGCGGCTTTCGTCGCCGAGGTGACCGGCACGTGGAACCATGGCAGGCTCCAGTGTCCGAAGCCCGCCTTGAGCGTGTCATGGTTGGAGACGATGCCGGTCACGTCGATGGGGAGCTCGCCGCGCCGGGCCGCATAGAGCAGCGTGTTGGCGCAGTGGTCTGACTTCGAGACCAGCAGCAGGACTTTCATGCGCTCCGCCGACGGACGGATCGTCCAGTCTGCGGCGAGTTCTTCTGCAACCGCCTGCATCCCGGAGCGCACGGCGCCGAACTGGTCACCATTCCCGATCATATTGAAGACGAGCCGGGCGAAGAACCGCCCTGTCTCGATATCGCCAAAGGTACGCGAGGCCACGATGAAACAGTCATGCTGCTCCATCAGCCGCGCGAGGCGCGCGACGATGCCCACCCGGTCGGGGCAGGAGAGCGTGAGGATGAAGGCCTGCGCCATGGGCGTTCCCGGCTGCTAGTAGCGGTAATGTTCCGGCTTGAACGGTCCCGAGGTCTCGACACCGATATAGTTCGCCTGCTCGCCCGATAGCTCGGTCAGCTTGACGCCCAGCTTGTCGAGGTGGAGGCGGGCAACCTTCTCGTCGAGGTGCTTGGGCAGGGTGTAGACCTTGTTCTCATACTGGCCGCCGCGCACGTGGAGTTCGATCTGGGCGAGCGTCTGGTTGGTGAACGAGGCGGACATCACGAAGCTCGGGTGGCCGGTGGCGTTGCCGAGGTTCACGAGCCGGCCTTCCGAGAGCAGCAGGATGCGCTTGCCATCCGGGAAGGTGATCATGTCGACCTGCGGCTTGATGTTCGTCCACTGGTAATTGCGCAGGGCCTCGACCTGGATCTCGTTGTCGAAGTGGCCGATATTGCAGACGATCGCCATGTCCTTCATCGCGCGCATGTGGTCGAGCGTAAGGATGTCCTTGTTGCCGGTCGCGGTGACGAAGATGTCGAACTTCGGCGCGGCCTCATCCATCGTCAGCACTTCGTAGCCGTCCATCGCCGCCTGCAGGGCGCAGATCGGGTCGATCTCGGAGACTGCCACGCGGGCGCCGGAACCGGAGAGCGAAGCGGCAGAGCCTTTGCCGACGTCGCCATAACCGGCGACGAAGGCTTTCTTGCCGGCCATCATCACGTCCGTGCCGCGGCGGATCGCGTCGACGAGGGATTCCTTGCAGCCATACTTGTTGTCGAACTTCGACTTGGTGACAGAGTCGTTGACGTTGATGGCGGGGAAGGGCAGCTCGCCCCGCTTCTCGAGCTGGTAGAGGCGGTTGACCCCTGTGGTCGTCTCTTCCGAGACGCCGCGCACGCCGGCCTTGGTCTTCCCGAACCAGCCGGGAGAGGCCTGCATGCGTTTACGGATCTGGGCGAAGAAGTATTTCTCCTCCTCCGAGCCCGGATTGTTAAGGATCGAGGCGTCCGCCTCGGCCTTCTCGCCGACGATCAGGTACATGGTGGCGTCGCCGCCATCATCGAGGATCAGGTTCGGGCCCTTGCCGTCCGGCCACTGGAACATCCGGTCGGTATAGTCCCAGTATTCTTCCAGCGTCTCGCCCTTGTAGGCGAAGACGGCCGTGCCGTTGTCGGCGATCGCTGCGGCGGCATGGTCCTGCGTCGAGTAGATGTTGCAGGAGACCCAGCGCACCTTTGCGCCGAGGGCTTCGAGCGTCTGGATGAGGACCGCGGTCTGGATCGTCATGTGCAGCGAGCCGCAGATGCGCGCGCCCTTCAGCGGCTGCGAGGGCCCGAATTCCTCGCGCGCAGCCATCAGACCGGGCATTTCGGTCTCGGCAATCGCGATCTCCTTGCGGCCAAACTCGGCGAGCGAGATGTCCGCGACATGGTAGTCTTTCACTTTGCCCTGAACAGCCATATCAACGATCCTTTATATGCTTTAAGGCGCGGTTAGCATGCGGCGTCCCGTGAGGCAACGCCTGCCGCGCCGATTGAGCTGCGATCTGCCGGACGCTTCAGTGCAACCTATTCCGCAAGGCCGCGCCGCCATGCTATGCGCGCTCAAACCACGTTGCTGAATTGTACCGGAGAGCGCCATGAAATACCTTGTGACGGGCGGCGCCGGCTTCATCGGGTCTGCCCTCTGCCATGCGCTTATGCAGGAACCGGATACCGAACTCACGGTCGTCGACAAGCTGAGCTATGCCGCCAACCTCGCCTCGCTCGCCGCCTTTGCCGGCAATCCGCGCTACCGCTTCGCTCAGGCCGATATCTGCGACGGCCCGGCGATGCGTGACCTGATGGCCGTGGCCCGCCCGGACGCCGTCTTCCACCTTGCCGCTGAAACCCATGTCGACCGGTCGATCGATTCCGCCGCCGCCTTCATCCAGACAAATGTAGTCGGCACCTACCAACTCCTCGAAGCCGCCCTCCAATACTGGACAAAGCTCCCGGCTGAAGAGGCCGCCCGCTTTCGCTTCGTGCACGTCTCGACCGATGAAGTCTTTGGCGCGCTCAGGGCGGAAGGCCAGTTCACCGAAGCGACGCCTTATGACCCTTCATCGCCCTATTCGGCCAGCAAGGCGGGATCTGACCATATCGTCCGTGCCTGGCATCGCACGTATGGTCTGCCCGTCGTCGTCTCGAACTGCTCCAACAATTACGGCGCCCGTCAGTTTCCTGAAAAACTCATTCCACTGACGATCCTCAACGCGCTCCGGGGCGCGCCGATCAGCGTCTATGGCAAGGGTGAAAATGTGCGTGACTGGCTTTTCGTCGATGATCATGCCCGCGCCCTGATCGCGCTCGCCCGCATGGCTCCGGCGGGGGAGACTTACATGATTGGTGGCGGCGCCGAGCGTACCAACCTGCAAGTTGTCAACACGATCTGCTCCCTGCTCGATGCCCGCTTCCCGGAGCGCGCACCGCACGCAAACCTGATCCGCTTTGTCGCTGACCGGCCGGGGCATGATTTCCGCTACAGCGTGAACTGCAGCAAGATCGCGCACGATCTCGGCTGGCGCCCGAAAATCGCCTTCGAAGCCGGCATGGAAGGCACTGTGCGCTGGTATCTCGAGAACGAAGACTGGTGGGCGCCGCTGCGCGCACGCGTCTATACCGGCCAGCGGCTCGGCCTGAGTGCCGGATGAGTGCCTCGCGCCGCGCTCGCCCGGTTGACCTGCAGTATACTGGGGCTAAACCGGCAGGGGAAAAACTCGGCTTCGGCCGCAAAGACAAAGGGCTCATGCGCGCATGAAGGGTATCATTCTTGCAGGCGGACGCGGCACACGGCTCGATCCGGCAACGCGCGGCCTCTCCAAGCAATTGCTGCCGATCTATGACAAGCCGCTGATCTACTATCCGCTGTCTGTCCTCATGCTTGCAGGCCTGCGCGAAATCCTCGTCATCGTGACCCCGGAATCGCTTGCTTCCTTCAAGGCGCTGCTTGGGGACGGACATTCGCTCGGAATCGATATTCAGTATGCGGTGCAAGACGAGCCGCGCGGCCTCGCCGATGCTTTCATTCTGGGCGCGTCCTTTCTCAAAGGTTCAGCGGCGTCGCTCATTCTCGGCGATAACATCTTCTATGGCGCAGGCCTCTCCGGACTGCTTATGGACGCCGTCCAGCCGGAATCCGGGGCCACTATCTTCGCCTACCAGGTTCAGGACCCCGAACGCTTCGGGGTCGTCGAACTCGACAAGTCCGGCCGGGCGGTCTCGATCGTGGAAAAGCCGAAATCCCCCAAAAGCAACTGGGCTGTAACCGGCCTCTATGTCTACGATGCAGGCGTGGTCGAGATAGCCCGTAACGTGAAGCCCTCCGCTCGCGGAGAAATCGAGATCACGGATATCAACGCCGCCTACCTCGAGGACGGCAAGCTCAACGTTGTCTGCCTCCCGCGCGGCTTCGCCTGGCTCGACGCCGGTACGTTCGACAGCCTCCTCGACGCATCCCACTTTGTGCAGACCGTCGAACGCCGCCAGGGCCTGAAGATTGCCTGCCTCGAAGAAATCGCCTGGCGAAAAGGGTTCGTTACGGACGAGGCGCTCGAACGCCTCGCCCATGGCTATGTCAACAGTTTCCGACCCTATCTTCTCGGACTGCTGAACAAGCGGCCGGCATGACCGGGCCGACGCCCCGCTTCAGCCGTTGAAGCTGCGGACGGCATCTATGATCACGTCCTGCGTCGCCGTATCGAGGTAGGGGTGCATCGGCAGCGATATCACGCGCGTTGACAGTTTTTCTGTGACCGCCAACTCGCCCGCAGGCGGTGCCCAGCGTCGATAGGCTTCGTTCATGTGCATCGGCACCGGATAATAGACTGCGGTAGGAATATCGCGCGCCTTCAGGTGCGCGGCGAGGCCGTCTCTGTTGTCGTGCTCAATCGTGTACTGCGCCCAGCTCGAGATGTAACCCGGCTTCACGAAAGGCACGGCGGCGACGTGCGGGCGAAGCAGTTCATTATAGCGCGCTGCGACAACGTTGCGCTTGTCGATCTCGTCCGCAAAGATCTTCAATTTCTCGTTCAGGATCGCGGCCTGGATCGTGTCGAGGCGGGAATTCATGCCAACCCGCATGTTGAGATACTTCGGATCATGGTCGAACGTCTTGCCCTTCAGGTCAGACGCGACCGCCTTGCCGTGGACCCGAAGGCTGTCCATCACCTCGGTCAGTGCGGCGTCGTTGGTGATGATGGCGCCGCCATCTCCGTAGCAGCCCAGAGGTTTGGCGGGAAAAAAGCTCGTCGTAACGCAATCGGCCCAGTCTGACGGGTGTTTGCCGTTGATCGTCGTGCCGAAGCCTTGCGCGCTGTCGGCAATCAGTTTCAGTCCGTACTGGTCTGCGATCTCTCGCAGGCGAGGATAATTGGCGGCCTGGCCGAACAGGCAGACGCCGATGATGACTTTCGGCTTCAGCCTGCCTTCCTTGAGCACGCGTTCGATCTGCGCGACGAGATGGTCTGGGTTAATGTTGTAGGTGTTCGGTTCAACATCGACAAAGACCGGGGTGGCGCCCATCCAGGGCACAACTTCGCCTGTAGCGCAGAAAGTAAAGCTCGGGCAGAAGACAGCGTCACCAGTCCGCAGGCCCCAAGCCATAAGCGGCAGGACAATCGCCTCGGTTCCGTTTGCGCAGCCCAGCGCGTGCCTGGCGCTGGAATAGGCGGCCAGCGCAGTCTCGAACTGTTTCACTTCCGGACCCATGATGTAGGCACCGCCTTCAATCACTTTCTGGACCGCAGAATTGATCTCTTTTTCGATACGCTTGCGCTGGGCTTGAAGGTCGATGAAGGCGATGGACATTTACGCGACTTTCCTCAGTTTGGCCTTTGTTCGGCCTTGCGGCAATTGGACTAAACGAACGGTTTCGGGCCCGCAAATCACGCCTCGTTACAGCAAGTTGCGGCGAGTTCAAGAAACAGCCTGGCCGCTTCGGCCTCGGTCAGGGTCAAGGCCGCAACGTTCCTGCCCGCGCCTTTTTGCAAGCCGAGCAGAATGTCGATGGCCCGGGTGGCCGGAACGCGCGGATCGGCGCGCCAGAGACCTTCGCCACAGGCCAGAACCGGTCGGTCGAACGCGAGATAATCGGCTATCTTGCTCGGTGGAACATGCATCTTTCCGGAAGCGACGAAGGCAAGCGCGTCGGCTCCGGCCATGTAGCTGCGCGCTTCTTCGTAAGGCAGCGGCCCGTACGTCATAATTGCGCCCGCTGCCGAGCTCGCATCGATCGCCGCACGCTCGCGCGCACTGATGCGACCGACAAGGTGGAGGCGCAGCTCTGTGCGCGCCGAAGCGGCTTTTTCGAATGGCGCAAGCAGGGCTTCGATGCGGGCCTCGGGGTCGGAAAGCTCAATAGAACCGGCATGCACAATGTTGAGGGTTGCGGGCGGGAAAACATGCGGCGTTGCCGGTGCGCCCGAAGTGAAGTGCGGCATCACCGCCGGGGCTCGTGCACCCAGTTTCGCCGCTTCGGCTGCGACGACCGGGTCTACTGCAAGCACAAGGTCGGCCTTCGGCAACAAATGCCGGGCGAGCCATCGCTCTCCAAGGCGTCGATGCCAACGGCGCCGCTCGACGCGGTGGGGCGCATCGAGCCAGGAGTCGCGGAAGTCCGCCGCCCAGCGGGAGCCAAGCGCTGATGCAAGACGCTTGCCTGCGACATGAACGGACTCAGGCGGGCTTGTCGAAAGCACCCAGTCCGGCCGCCAGCCGCTCGCGATCACTGTGCGCGCGGCGCGGGCGCACCAGCGAATGTCAGGGTCCGGCCAAAGCAGCCAGTCCCGCGCAACGGCGCGAAGGCTGAAGCCGGAGGAGGCCGGCGCGTCCGAAGGATCGCGGTTCGGATGTGCAACCGCCCATCCAGGTTCGCCTTCGGGCAAAGACGGCGCGCAGATGCGCACATCAACGCCTTCTGCGCGCAGGCCTCTCGCCAGAAGAAAGGGACGCCTCGCGCCGCCGGAAATTGCGGGAGGATAATGCCGGGCGAGGATGAGCAGTTTCTGCAACTCGCGTTTCCCCTGCGCGCCGGACCAAATTCCCTATCAGGCCTTCACTACCTTGTGGCGAAGGTCTGCTGAGATGTTCTTTGCGGCGTTCCGCGTATCAATGACAAGCGGCGCATGCCTGACAAGAAACTCATAATCGACCGCGTCGTGATCGGTAGAGATCAGTACACAGTCATAGGACTTGAGATTAGCCTCCGTCAGCGCCACGGATTTCATCCCGGAGAATTCCGGGTGATCGCGCGTTGTCGGAACAAGGGGGATGTGCGGATCATGATAATCGACGTGTGCGCGCCGTTCTCGCAGCATGTGAATGAGGTGCAACGATGGGCTCTCACGCATATCATCGACGTTCTTCTTGTAGGCGAGGCCAGCAACGAGGACACGGCTGCCGGCGACCGATTTCTGAAGGTGCGCGCTCATCGCTTCAGCGAGCGCCTCAATGACGATCTTCGGCATGCGGGTGACGACATCGCCCGCCAGTTCGATGAACCGCGTCGTCTCGCCGTGTGCGCGCGCCTTCCAGGTGAGGTAGAAGGGATCAATAGGGATGCAATGACCGCCGAGGCCCGGACCTGGATAAAAAGGCATGAAGCCAAACGGTTTTGTCTTGGCGGCGTCGATGACTTCCCAGACGTCGATGCCCATGCCCTGGAAGACAGTCTTGAGCTCGTTCGACAGGGCGATATTGATCAGCCTGAAGATGTTTTCAGTGAGTTTAACGGCTTCTGCCGTCTTCATGTCCGAGACCGGCACGACTTTCGTGATCGCCTCGTAAACCGCAATCGCCATCTCGCGTTCGGCGTCCGTGTTGGCGCCGACGACTTTCGGGATGCTGGATGTCGAGAAGTCAATGTTGCCGGGATCTTCGCGCTCGGGCGAATAGGCGATCGCAAAATCGACGCCGGCTTTCAGGCCGGTGGCTTCAAGGATCACCTGCACGACTTCGTCGCTCGTGCCGGGATAGGTCGTCGATTCCAGAACGACCAGCTGTCCGGAGCGCAAATGGCGTGCGATCATTTCCGTTGTGTGACGGACGTAAGATATGTCTGGCTCGCGGTGAATGTTGAGCGGCGTCGGAACGCACATCAGAAGCGCGTCCGCAGCGGCGAGCCGGCCTTCATCCGATGTGACTTCGAGCCGTCCGGTCGCCATCATCGCCGCAATCCGCTCATCGGGTATGTGCGCGATATAGGTTTTGCCCGAGGTGAGCGCGTCGATCTTGGCGCTGTCGATATCGAAGCCGAGCACACGGAAGCCCGCCGAAAGAAAGGCTTCCGAAAGCGGCAGGCCAACATAGCCAAGCCCCATTATGCCGATGCAAAGGTCACGCTTCTGCGCGCGCGCGACATAGGACTTTGACATGGTTTCAGCAGATTTCGAGTTCGTCAGCATGCTGGTCTCTCTACGCGGGAGGACAAAGGAATTGAAGTGGCCGTTCGGGCCGGACTCTAGTTTGCCATCAAGGCAGAGCGCGCGCCGGCTTCAGCGCGCAGAAGTGTTTCAACGACGCGCAGGGCTTCAGTTCCGTCCGTACGCGGCGTCGCGCCCGAGGCGCAGCAATCGAGGAAATGCTGGCATTCGCGCTTCAGCGGCTCATCGGCCGGGAAGGCAAGCGCAACAGGATCGGATTTGACAGCTTCCGGCCCGGAGGCCTTGTGGTCAACTGTGTGGCGGTAAAGCCGCAGCTTGTCTTCCGGCTTCGTGGCCGAGTCTTCAAAGACAAGCATGCCGGTCTCGCCGACGACCACGAGACGATGCTCCTTGAACGGATGAAGCCAGGAGGCAAACACGTGCGCCCGGCGCCCACCGGAAAAGGTCATGTCAAGCCGGAACTCGTCTTCGAGGCCGCGTGTCACCCAGGCGCTGCCGCCACCGGACACCGTCTCGGGGCGTTCGCCGAACAGCGCCAGCAGCATCGACAGATCGTGCGGTGCAAAGCTCCAGAGCGCGTTTTCTTCCGTGCGCAGTTTGCCAAGGCTGAGCCGGTTTGAATAAGCATATCGCAGGGCGCCAATCTGGCCGCGTTGCACGAAATCGAGCAGCGTCTGGAACGCCGGATGATACTGCAGAAGGTGGCCGACCATCAGGATGCGCCCTGCGGTTTCGGACGCGGCGCACATTGCCCGGCTGTCTTCCAGCGTCAGCGCGAGCGGCTTCTCGACGAAGACGTGTTTTCCTGCGCTGAAAGCTTTCAGCGCGAGCGAAGCGTGGTGCTCGGCCGGCGCGGCGATCGACACGCCGGCGATAGCCGGATCCGCGAGTGCCTGATCGAGCGAAAGCACCGGCACGCCATTCTTTTCGGCTTCACGCGCAGCCGTGGCCGGATGGCCGTCGACGATGCCGGCAAGGGCGCCGAGTTCTGCGAAATTCCGGGCGAGATTCTTGCCCCAGTACCCCGCGCCAATCTGCGCAATCCTGATAGCCGGGGCGGGAGTGGTCATGGCTGGCACGCTCTGTCTTCGGACGTTTGGGTTAGGTGGCTGTAAACACGGTCGAAGCGGCTGTCGTCAAGGCGGCAGTTCCTGCTATGGACAGCTTGAAAGCTGCAATCGAACTGGATCTTCCAATGAACCAGACGTTTCATGACAATCCGGCTCAGGCCGAGGCCGAACTCTTTGCGGTGCACCCGGGGCCGTCAGAGGCGGCCTGTGTGTTCATCCTGGGCGCGCCGCGCACCGGCAGTACCCTGTTCTATCAGGCATTTGCGCGTGCGCTGGGCCTCGCATGCATCTCCAACCGAGCGAATTCTGAAACCCCGCTTCACCCGGCGGTGGGCATCCTCGCGAGCTATCGGGCGCGCCGCGCAGAGAGCATGCCCGAGGGATTCGAGAGCCGCTTCGGCAAGACGGAAGGCCGCAACGCACCGTCCGAGGGATCGGCGATCTTCGCGAGCTGGTGCGGCGGCGGTCATCCGTCCGAGGAGGTCAGCGCGGGTCTGTTGCCGGGCCGGTCCGCGCATTTCCGCCGGACCCTGTCCTGTATCGAGGCGGCGACCGGCGGGCCGCTGCTCGCCAAGAATGCCTGGAACTGTTTCCGGGTCAAAGCGCTCGCAGAAGCCGCGCCGAGGTCCGCTTTCATCTGGATCCGGCGGGACGCGGCGGCGGCGGCCGTGTCCGATCTCGCGGCCCGTTACACCGTGCAGGGTGATCCGCGCACGTGGAATTCGGCCACACCCCGAAATGTGGAGGCCTTGCGGCAACTCTCTCCGGCGGCGCAGGTGCTCGAGAATCAGTTCGAGTTTTCGCGGGCAGTATCCGAGGCAGGCGGTCGGCTGGCGCCGGGGCGGTTTGCGTCGCTCTGGTATGAGGACTTCCTGGATGCGCCGGACGGTGAAGTGGAGCGGATTGTCAGTAATTTGAGTATCCTGCGCGGGCGCCTGCGCGCTGGTTTGCCGCAGTTTTCTGCGCCGCGGCCCGTATCGCTCAGTGAAGAGGATCAGCGCGACTTCGGTGCGCATCTGGCGCGCGATCCGGCGCGATGGGCAGGCCTCGCCTGGCGGGGGCGAGGTTAATCAGAGGCTCATGCCGTAGTTCCGGCCCCAGACGCCGAAGATATAAATGCGCCAGAGTGAGAAGTCGAATGGCCGGATACCGTCCAGCATCTCGCGTGTATGCTGGCGAACGAGCGCGGCGTTGAAGAGTTCGGGGTAGAGCGCGAGGGTATCCTCGATACCGGCTTCGATTACCGGCCGCAGCGGGCCCTTGAACCAGGTCTCCTCCGGCGTGGCGAAGCCGAGCTTGTCTCTCCGCTCACGGACGGTTTCCGGCAGGAGTCCTGTCATTGCCGTGCGCAGAACGCGCTTGGTGTCGCCGCCGACGATCTTGTGCTGATCGCCGAGGCGCAGGCAGAATTCGATCAGGCGGTGATCAAGGAAAGGTACGCGGGCTTCAATGCCGTGTGCCATCGAATTGCGATCTTCGTATCGCAGCAGCATTGGCAGATTGGTCGAGCGCGTCAGGATCACGCAGTAGGGACCTAGGCCGACGACCGGCGGAAGGCCTTCGGCGGCCAGGGCCTGCGAGAGGGCGTCGCCTTCTTTCGGCGCGTGCGCGCGCATCAGCGGCGTGTCCATCCAGCCAAGGCCGGGCGGCGCCGGGGGGCCGGGTGGGCGAACCAGCCGGCGCAGCGGCGCGGGCAGGCGCGAGAGGTAAGGCCAGAGCTGCTGGCGATAGCCGATGCCGTGCCAGGTTTTTCGCTCGGCGAGCGTTCTGAAGAGCTCACCGAATTTCCGCTGCCGGATCAGGCGGGCATAGTGAAAATGGAAGCAGCCATGATAGCCGCCGAGAATTTCGTCCGCGCCCTGACCATCCAGCATGACCTTGATGCCGTTCTCGCGGGCCGTCTTGAAGACGCGGTACTGAGCATGCAGGCTGGTCGAACCGTAGGGCTCGTCCTGCGCGGTGAGTACGGCCTGCGTGTCTTCCATAAAGGCGCCCACATCAAATGTGGTGCGGATGGAGTTCGCGCCGGAGGTCTCGATCACGTCATCAATGAACTGCGACTCGTCCACCGCCGATCCGGGGAAGACCGCGCTGATGGCATTCAAGGGTTCGGTTCCAGCGGGCCATGAAGCCATCTGGGCACAGACGATTGAGGAACTGTCGAGGCCGCCGGAGAGACACGAGCCTACCTTCACATCTGCCTGCATGTGCAGGCGGACCGAGTCCAGGAACAGGTCCCGGAACTTGTCCGCAGCCTCCTTTTCGGACCAGATCCGGCCGTCTGGCCCGGGCGGGCGCCAGTAGTCCGTGATCGGCAGCGGCTGGCCGGGCCGCCAGGTCTTGAGGTCGAGCCGGATATAGCGGCCGGGACCCAGATTTGCGGCATCCGCGAACATGGTTGCGGAGAGTTGGTCGGTCACGCCGTTCGAGAAGAAATTGTGGGCGCGGGCGAGGTTGATCTTGCGCCCGAACGTCGGAAGGTCGAGCAGCTGCTTGATCTCCGAGCCGAAAGCGGCGCCTCCGGCGGAGGCATGGTAGACGACCGGCTTTATACCGACCCGGTCGCGGGCGATCAGCAGCGTCTTTTCCAGGTCGTCCCAGATCGCGAAGGCATACATGCCGATCAGCTTGTCGAGCGCAGCGGCCCCCCAGGCCCGAACGGCTTCGAGCAGGACTTCGCCGTCCGATTCGGTGCGGAATACGGCTCCGGCGGCGCGCAGCTCGTCGCGCAGTTCGATGTAATTGTAGATCTCGCCGTTGAAGACCATCCAGTATCGCGCGTCAGGGGTCGCCATCGGCTGGGCGGCGCGGGTATCGAGGTCAATAATGCTGAGGCGGCGATGGCCGAGCGCGACCGGCCCGGCGGGACTGTCGAAAACCCGCCAGCCCTCACCGTCCGGGCCGCGGTGAACGACGGCGTCGATGTGACGCCGATCCGGCGCGAAGCCAACCGAGATGAAGAGACCGCACATGGCCTACCCGATAGCCGCCCGGAAGGCGCTTTCATAGGCGTCGATGACGGAAGCCGACTCGGTTTCCCAGTTGTAGATTTTCGCCGCTTCCAGCGCCCGCGCGCGCTGGGCATCGAGGACGGCGGGGTCCAGCGCATTGATCGCAGCAGCGATGGCTGCGGCGGAGCCATCCCCGACGAGGAAGCCAGCGCCGGTCTCCTTCACGAGCGTTGCCATCTCCGGCAGGTCGCTGACCGCGAGCGCGAGCCCGGCCATCAGGTATTCGAATACCTTGTTGGGCAAGGCGAACTGGTTATGGAGGGAGTGGCCCGGCAGGGCCATAAGGCCGATATCGAACGGGCGCGCCTCGGCGACCAGCGCCGTCATTGCGACGGGCGGGGCGAGCATGACACGGCCCGCGACGCCTTTTGCGGCGGCGAGCGCGGTGAGCTGCTCAGTATAGCCCGGCAGGCTCGACGGCCCGCGTATGGTGAGGCTGAAATCTGCCGGCCAACGCGCGACGCTCTCGATCGAGGCCTCGAGGCCCCGGCCGGGCGAAACGATGCCGTGATAGAGGACACGGATCGGGCGGCCGGCGGGCCTGAAGGGGGTAGGTTGGTAGGCGGGCGCGTTGCGGAGCGTGAAATGCGGGGCGCTCACGCCGTAAGCCTTCTGCAGATGCGCCGAGATACCCGGTGAGACCGAGCTGATGACCCGCGCGTTCTCCACGTAGCGCGACTCGATGCCTGCGACGACAGGCCGGACGGCACGGCGCCATTCAGGCCGTTCGGCATATTCCTCAGTGGCCAGCTCGTGGCTGTCATAAACGGTGATGCCGCCGGCCTCTTCGGCGGCGGCAGCGGCGACTGGGAGCATCTGCCAGTCATTGGCGACAAAGATAGCCGGGCCGGGCAGGCCCTGGGCGGCGGCGCGCAGGACGCCGGCGGCAGGCCACATTCGCCAGAACCTCGCATATAGCTGCTCTTCCGGTGACAGGCGCAGCATGGCGAGGCGGCGTTCTGCGGCCCGCAACAGGCCCGGCACCGGGCGGTTCAAGCTGCGGATCCGGGTGCGGATGTCGCGCACCGATCCGGCATGGGCTGAGCCGGCCATATCCAGCAGCGCGGCGGCAGGGATCATCGGCGAGACGGCGAGACTGACGAGTTTGCGTTCGAGCTTTGCCGCAATCGTCTGCGTGACCACGCGTTCAGGCAGGCTGACACTCAGGATTGGCCAGTCCGGCGGGGCTGAGCGGGCGCCGGCGAGGCCGATTCCCGTGACGTCGCGGCCCATGGCATGCAGCCTGTCGCCCATGCGCCGGACGCGCGGATCATCCGCGATCTGCGACGCGGCCAGGAGATAATAGCGCGGTTTCAGGTCGCTCAATTTGGTCTCGCCAAGGCTTCGCCTGCGCCTTCCCATGCCCCGGCGGGCCGCGCAAGGCGGGGCCTGCGCTTTGCCCGCCGCGCCCGGTTGGCGCGGGGCGGCAAGCCGTCTATAGCTGCGTTGCATGACACAGAAGACTATCCTGATTACAGGCGCTGCCGGGCAGGTCGGCTCGCACGTCGCTGAACTGCTGCTGGCTCGGGGTGACCGAGTGATTGGCCTCGACGATTTCACCACTGGCCGGCCGGAACACCTGCCGCCGGCCAGCGCCGCTTCCAGCTTCATGGAAGGCTCGATTGCCGATCCGGCATTCATCTCCCGCGTGTTCGAGGCGGTGTCTCCGGATGTCGTCATCCATACCGCCGCTTCCTACAAGGACCCGGAGGACTGGTACTCCGACACGCTGACCAATGTCGTCGGCACCGTCAATGTGGTGAAGGCCGCCAAGGCGGCGAAGACCGGCCGGTTCATCTATTTTCAGACAGCGCTCTGTTACGGTGTCAAACCGCTCGAGCAGCCGATCACGCTTTCGCACCCGAAGAACCCCGGCAATTCGAGCTATGCCATCTCGAAGACGGCGGCCGAGGATTATATCGAGCTTTCCGGCCTCGACTTCGTGACGTTCAGGCTCGCGAATGTCATCGGCCCGCGTAATGTGTCGGGCCCGTTGCCGATCTTCTTTTCGCGGCTGCGCGACGGGAAGCGCTGTTTTGTGACCGAAGCGCGCCGGGATTTCGTCTATGCGGGCGACCTCGCGCGAACAGTCGTGCGGGCGGCCGATGGTGCAGGTCAGGGCACGTATCATTTCAGCTCAGGCAAGGATATTGCCATCCGGGAACTCTACGACGCCGTCGTGATGGCGATGAAGCTGAACGATTATCCGGAGCCCGAAGTGCGCCCGCTGGGCCCCGATGACGCGGCCTCGATCCTTCTCGATCCCAGCCGGACGTTCAAGGATTTCGGCGAGATCCGGTTTACGCCGCTGACGGAGTTCATTCCGGCGGCGATCGACTATTACCGCGAATACGGCGTGCTGGGAGAGTATACACATCTGAAGCTCCCCGCCGAGACGACGGGCGAGCGCTGAACACATGCGAGTACTGATCACCGGCGGGGCGGGCTGCCTGGGCGCCAATCTGGTTGAGCACCTTCTGGCGCGCGGCGATGAGATCTCGGTGATCGACACCTTCACAACATCGGTGCGTGAGGCCTTGCCGCCCGCAGGTAGCCGCCTGCGCGTGGTTGCAGGATCGGTGACGGACGCGGCGCTGGTGAAGGCGGAAGTCGAGAGTTTTCGCCCGGAGGCGATCATTCATGCGGCGGCGAGCTACAAGGATCCGGACGACTGGGCCGGTGACCTTGAAGTCAATGCCGCGGGCACGCTGAATGTCGTGCGCGCGGCAGAGGCGGCGGGAGGCGTGCGGTTCCTGAACCTTCAGACAGCGCTCTGCTATGGCCGGCCGGACGTTGTGCCGGTTGCGATCGACGCGCCGCTGCGACCGTTCACGAGCTATGGTGTTTCGAAAGTTGCAGGTGAGCTCTATGTGCTTGCGAGCGGCCTTGATGCCCTATCTTTCCGGATCGCTAATGTTACTGGACCGCGACTCTCGATCGGGCCGATGCCTGCATTCTATTCGCGGCTGAAAGCCGGCAAGGCCTGTTTCTGTTCGGATACCGTTCGCGACTTTCTCGACATGCAGGATTTCATCCGCCTGATTGACCTCGCTCTTGTTCCGGGCGGGCCGCGCGGCGTGTTTCATGCCTCCAGCGGCGAAGGGCATTCGATCCGCGAAGTCTATGACGGGGTTTCTTCCTATCTCGGCGCCGAGGCGCCTGAGCCGGAGGTGGTTCCTCCGGGAGCGGACGATGTGGCTGCGGTCGTGCTTGACCCTTCAGGCACGGAGGCGGCGTTTGGATGGAAGGCCGAGATCAGCTTTGGCGAAAGCCTGAAGCGGATGCTGGCCTGGTATGATGTAAACGGTGTGCATACGGTCTATGGGCATGTGCGCCCGCCGGCAGGATATGGATCATGACGGCATTGTCGCTTTCCGGGGCGCGGACACTGGTGATCGGTGGGGCGGGGTTTGTAGGTTCAAACCTCGTCCAACGCCTGCTCGCAGAGGGGGCGGAAGTCGTCACTATCGTCGACAATTTCCTGTCGGCCGATCTCTCGAACGTTCCCGGCGATGGGCGGGTTCAGTTGATTCGAGGCTCGATTGCAGATGATGCGGTTCTGGCTTTGCTTCCGGGCGATGTCGACTATGTGTGGCACCTCGCGTGTTATCATGGCAACCAGTCATCGATTGCCGATCCGCTGGCGGACCATGCGAACAACACGCTCACGAGCCTCAAGCTGTTCAACCGGCTGAAGGACATGAAACCGGTCCGCAAGGTCGTCTATTCGGCGGCGGGATGCGCGGTTGCCGAGAAGACCTATGGCGCGGCGGCCGCGACGCCGGAGGATGCGCCGGTGTCGCTCTATCAGGACAGTCCCTATTCTATCTCGAAACTGGTTGGCGAAATGTACGGGAACTACTTTTTCACGCGCCATCAGATGCCGTTCGTGAAAGCCCGGTTCCAGAATGTCTATGGGCCGGGCGAGATTCTCGGCGCCGGCGACTGGCGCGGTACGCCGCATACGGTCTGGCGCAACGTGACGCCGACTTTCGTCTTTAAGTCGCTGCATGGCGAGGCGCTGCCGCTCGACAATGCCGGTGAGACTTCGCGCGATTTCATCTACGTGGACGATATCGTGCGCGGGCTGATTGCCTGCGCGCTGATGGGCGAACCCGGCGAAGCCTACAATCTCGCGTCCGGGCGCGAAGTGACGATCCGCGAGCTCGCTGACCTGATCAACCGCGAGACGGGGAACACCGCGCCGCATGCGCTTAAGCCGAGACGTGACTGGGACAGCTCCGGAAACCGGTTCGGAGACCCTGCCAAGTCACGCGGCAAGCTGGCTTTTGAGACCGAGGTTGCTATTGATGAAGGCATCGCGCGCACGGTGGTCTGGACCCGCGCGAACCTAGAGCGCATCAAGACCTGCATGGGCCGGCATCGCGCGAGACTGAACATTGCATCTTATCTTGTGGATTGAAGTGCGCCGCCAGGTGTGTTCTCGCATTCACGACTTTATATACTTCTGAACGACGACGGGATCTCCTCTCCTGCGCGTTTAAGTCTTTTGCAGCCCGCTTCGAGGGATTGCGCAGAGGAGATTGAATATGCCCCACGCGCTTCGCCTTCCCCAGTTTGAAGCCTGCTTTGAGCTTGAACTCGGAGAAGATACCGGCCGCGCGCTTGGCACGCTGGCGGAGTATGAGGGCGATGGAGTCCGGCTGAGCCTTGGTTTTCCAAACTCAGCGCAGACGCGCGGGCTGCTTTCCTTCCGGCATATCGAATGCGCTTGCCGCAGGCCGGACGACATGCCTGAGTTCGAAGATCTCGGGCGGCCTTCAGAAACCTTCTGGAGGCCCGATCTTCGCAATGTTCGGGAAACCTTGATCGATACGGCGTCCCACAGGGCCTTTGATGGTCAGCGGTGGGCAAACTATACGCCGGTTAATCCGGTGCCGGCCGCCAGCTTGTGCAATGTCATTCCGGTCGGTGCGTTCGATCTCATATTTCCGCACGGCGTCGAGCAGGTCTTCTATGGCGCACGTCCCGTCCTGTCGTATTGCGGGTCCATCCGCACCAGCGCTTACTATGACGGGCGCATCGCGGTGGCGCATGTCGATTCAGCATCTGGCCGGGCGTGGATAACGGTCGCAGACTGGCAGCCGTCGTGGGAAACCGCTCGCAATATCCGGTGCTATCACTGGATTGCCGCGTCGGATGTTTACGCCATCATCGGCTGGCGCGGTGCTTTCTGGATGACGGACGGCGCCGATGCGTCACCGGACCGGACGATGCGGCTTTACCGAATAACCCGGGCGGGCATCGAGGTTGCTGCCGATTTCGCGCACGTCTTCCGCTCCGGCAACGAAGGCTATGGGATGGCCGTGGCCGGAGAACGCCTCCTGATTGGCCACTTTCCCAGCGGCCTCGTTCTGGCCTTCGACGGCGAACGGCTCGAAGCGCTGACATTCGGCGAAGACATCATGCAGAAGCTCGGCACCGGGCTGAACGCCTACGCCTATGGCGAGAGCCAGACACTGACGATTTATGGCGGAAAGATCTGGGTGGGGCACTATCCGTGGGGATACCTCCTGTCAGGGGATGCTGCGGCTGAAACCTGGCAAGCATTCTCCCTGTTCGGCGGCCAGGATGCGCGCTCCAATAGCTGTCCGTACCGGGATGAAGTGGCTCTGCTACTGGAAGCGGCGGCCCAGGACTGTGACCCTCCCACGCCGGATGGGGAGCTGTACGACGAAATGTGGGCGCGCCGTATTCACTCTGCCGCCTGGTACGACAACGGCCTGGCGCTCGGACTCGCAAGCCGCCGGGGCACGGTCTATGATGCTGGCCGGGACAAGGGCATTGATCCGGCAGACCTCACCGATTACGGATCTGTGCGCGTCGTACGTATGCCGAACACTCTGGCCGCGCCTTTTCCCTGGCCGAAATCAGGCGAGGCGCGGATATGCCTGTCAATCACGGAAACGGACCTCGCCCTTTCGGTCAATGGCCAGCCGCTCGCGAGGCGCGCGCACACGCTGACCGGCGCGCAACTCGCTTCGTTGCGGCTCGCTTCTGTCGGTTCGGGCGTCTACGGTGCCAGTGAAGTGCCCGTCCGGCTGCTGGAAGGCTCCAGGTTGCTGTCCGGCGCAGTGCCTTAGACAGACCCGGCGCCCCTCGCAGCGGTGCCGGGTCTTGTGCCCGGCGGCTAGTTTGTGCCGGCGCCGTTGGTAAAGATCACGGCGTTGGCGCACACGTCATAGCGTTTGCCCGTCGTGCTGACCGAGAAACTCATACCGTTGGCATTGACAACCGCCAGCCGCGCCGCATTCGCGAAGGGGCAGCGCCTTCGTCCAAGTGCCATTGGCGAAGTCGAATGTCACATCAAGGCCATTCAGACCGAGCCCGCAGGTCAGATCGATGGCAGGCTGGATGGTACGCGATACGCCGGCCGGAATGTCGGCGCCGTCGAGGCGGACGAAACATGTACGCGACCTATTCATGTGCTCGCGCGCCGCGCCGGCGTTGAGCAGGCTCCAGGCGCCGGACTGGAACGCGCGCGCGCCCGGCTGGTCGTATCCATCCGCCAAGGGCCGCGGCGTGACAGGATTTGCGGTGAATTTTAGGTGATGTGCTTGCTGGCGTCCGGCGCTTCGCTGGTGTCGCGGTGGACTTCTTCGCGGATCAGGCGGGTTGTGACT
>Ga0247843_1004150_pt1 | contig 22140 bp, 18 predicted proteins | sample LaCruzMarch2017__FD_192420 | JGI IMG/M metagenome (GOLD analysis project Ga0247843, IMG submission 192420) | Freshwater microbial communities from meromictic Lake La Cruz, Castile-La Mancha, Spain - LaCruzMarch2017_8m | ecosystem: Environmental > Aquatic > Freshwater > Lake | place: Spain...
CAACAATGCGTTTTCGCCGGCCCTGGCTCTGGCCCCATCAACATCAGCGGACTCGCCGCCGGAACCACCTACTTTGTTCGGGCCTACGAATACTGTGCCCCCGACACCATTTACGCCACGGGCAGCAGCAACACCAACCCCATTTCGTTCAGCACTCCGCTGCCCCCCTGCACCGCCCCATCTACCCAAACGTTCAACCTTCAAGCCGGCTCGCTCACCGGCAGCTCCGCCTCCCTTTCCTGGACCAACGGCAACGGCGCCGGACGCGTGCTTTACATCAATACCGTTAACACGTTTAATGCACCGGCCAACGGCAGCCTGCCCGCCGCCAACACCGTTTATTCTGGCTCGGGCCAACAATGCGTTTTCTCCGGCCCTGGCTCTGGCCCCATCAACATCACTGGACTCACCGCCGGCACCACCTACTTTGTTCGGGCCTACGAATACTGCGCCCCCGACATCATTTACGCCACGGGAATCAGCAACACCAACCCCATTTCGTTTGTTGCTCCTCAAGCATCTTGCACCGCCCCATCTACCCAAACGTTCAACCTTCAAGCCGGCTCGCTCACCGGCAGCTCGGCCTCCCTTTCCTGGACCAACGGCAACGGCGCCGGACGGGTGCTCTACATCAACACGCTGAATTCCTTTGCCAACCCCGCCAACGGCAGCCTGCCCTCTGCCAACACCGTTTATTCTGGCTCGGGCCAACAATGCGTTTTCGCCGGCCCTGGCTCTGGCCCCATCAACATCAGCGGGCTCACCGCCGGCACCACCTACTTTGTTCGGGCCTATGAATACTGTGCCCCCGACACCATTTACGCCACGGGAATCAGCAACACCAACCCCATTTCCTTTGTCAGCAGCTCGGGCGGTGGCACCTGCATGGCTCCTACCCTTCAAACCTCTTTGCTTCAAGCTCCCAATCCAAGCAGCACTGCGGCTTTGGCAAGTTGGACCAGCGGAAACGGGGGGGGCCGAGTGGTGTACATCCACACCCAGAATTCCTTCGTGGCACCGGTATCTGGCACGCTACCTACGCCCAATCCAGCCTACTCGGGCAGCGGGCAACAGTGTGTTTTTGCCGGAAGCGCTGGCAATTCAGTACAAGTTACCGGGCTTCAACCCGGAACAACCTATTATCTGCGCGCTTACGAATACTGCCAACCCGGTTTTGTGTTCAATACCTCGACAGCCGCCAACAATCCTTTTCCGTTTACCACGCCACAAGCTCCCTATTTAAGCTTGAGCCCCGACAGTGTATTTGGATTTAGTTACGTGATGGGTGCCGGCCCTTCTGCGGCGCAAATTTACCAGCTAAGTGGAGGCAATTTAAGCGGGGGCAGCGTTGCCATTTTGGCTTCGGCCGACTTTGAGCTTTCTGCCAACGGCCAATCTTTTTCTCCCACCTTGAGCATCCCCATACAAGGCGGAGTGGTTTTAGGCCAACCTGTTTCCTTGCATGTACGCATGAAAGCCGGCTTACCGTTAGGTACGCACGGTTGGAGTGCTCAGATCCATACGGGCGGTGGTGCCCCCCCCGTAAATCTACATTGCTTGGGCGAGGTGGTTTCGGCCACATCAATAGATGAAACAACGGGCAGGCCGGCACTTTCTTTTTGGCCCAATCCGATTGCCCAAAACCACATCACCGCAGCATTGAACGCAAGCCCATCGGGTTTGTATTCCATAAACATCCATGAAATTCAAGGACGTTGCTTGTCTGAACAAAGAATATGGTTTTCCGATGCACAACCCCAAACCATTCAACTTCCAAATTTAAGCAGCGGCACCTACTTCATAACCGTTTCTGACATGCAGGGACAGTTCCTTGGACGCTACCGCTTCATTAAAATACAGGAGTAAAAGGGGGCGACCTGGCACAAACAATTGTCCATTTCTGCCTAATTTTCACTTCCATTTCTTAGGCTCACATTCTCCCCCTAAGAATTGAGTCTCGCCCCGAATCCAAATCATTCGTGCATTCGTGGCTAAATTCAAATTCCATTTTTTTAGATTCACATTCTCCCCCTATTCCTTGAGTTTAGCCACGAATGCACGAATAGTTGCCTTTCTGGCTAATTTTCAATTCCATTTCTCAGGCTCACATTCTCCCCCTGGCCTCCAAAAGCAGAACTACAAATACTTCTTCAGGTATTCCAATGCCTCAGGAATTCCCAAACCACCGCCCTTTTGGATGTGATGCAATCCGGAACGGGCAATTCCGGCTTTTCCAGGATCAACCAGCACCGAGGGCCTACCCGCCTTCAATTCATACAGCAAGCCCGCCGCTGGATACACCTGAAGGCTGCTCCCCACCACCAATAAGGCATCGGCCTGCTGCACCATTTTCTGGGCCTCTGAAATCGCCGGGACCAATTCCCCAAACCATACAATATGAGGCCGCAACCGACGTCCGTCGGCCAAACAACTTTCGGCACTCAGGTCTCCTTCCACCTCAACAATTACGGTAGGGGGTTCTATGCTTCGAGCTTGGTCAATTCGTCCATGCAAGTGCAAAATCCGGTTGCTGCCAGCCCGCTCATGTAGGTTGTCCACGTTTTGGGTAACCACCTGAACGTCCCAATCCAGTTCAGCTTCTACCAAAGCCAAATGCCCCGCATTGGGTTGGGCCAAGGCAATAGCTCTTCGGCGTTCGTTGTAAAATTGATGCACCAAATCGGGGTTCCGTTCAAAGGCTTCCGGTGTAGCCACATCCTCTACCCGATGTCCCTCCCAAAGGCCATCGTTTCCCCGAAATGTGGGAATTCCGCTTTCGGCCGAAATCCCAGCACCGGTAAAAACAACCAGTTTCCTCTTTGTTCTCAATGCAATTCGGGGCTACTTTCCCAGGCCGCCAAAATAGCCGATTCGATTTCGGGCGCATCCCAAACCTGTTCAATATCTGGGCGATTCATCACTTGTTTCATAATGGAGTCTTGCAGTTCGCCGCGCCGCAAGGCCTCGCTATAGGGGCGGTGCGAAAAGGTAACCATCGAATACAAAGGCTGCCATTTTTCAGGATGGGCCGCCGAAAAGCGGGCCTCAATTTTCTTTTGAAGTAAAAACGACGGATCGGCGGTTTTGTCGCGCATTTCAATAAAATTCCGCAAGGCCAACTCCGAAATCGCAACCCCATCGGGCTGCCGGTTTGCGGCATAACTCGAAAACAAACCACTAAAATCCCCGCCTTGGCTCTTCAATGCTGCATTCAACAAAGAACAATCTTCAAAACCAGCATTCATACCCTGCCCATAAAAGGGAACCAAGGCATGAGCCGCATCTCCCAATATCAACACTTCATCTTTGTAATTCCATGGCTTACACCGAATCGTTACCAGCGCTGAGGCTGGGTTGGTTGTCCATTGCTGAGCCAAATCGGGCATCAAAGGGACAATATCTGGAAAGGTGCTGTTAAAAAAGTCCATCACTTTTTCGTCTGAATCCAACGAAGCAAACGACAAAGGGCCTTCCATTTGAAAAAACAGGGTGCAGGTAAACGAGCCCCCCGGATTCGGAAGCGCAATCAGCATAAAATCCTTTCTAGGCCAAATGTGCAGGGTTTCCTTTTCCATTCTAAACCCACCCTTTTCATCAGGCATAATGGTCAATTCTTTGTACCCGTGTTCAATGTAAAATTGATGGTAATCAAATCGGTCGTTCATCATCAGGGCCTGCCGAATGGCCGAAAAAGCTCCGTCAGTGCCAATAACACGGCCGTATTTCACCGTCCGCTGCCCGCTGTTCGCAGCATCAAAATGCAATTCCTTTTGTTTAAAATCAACCGAGCTACACCTCCATTCAAAGTGCATACGAACCTTGCCCGTACGGTCGGCCGCTTCCAGCAGCAAGCGGTTTAAAGCACCCCGGCTAACCGAGTAAATCGCCTGCCCATCTGAACCATAGGGCTGATACCTCAGCGGCCCCGACACGTCGTGCATGGTGCGCTTGTACATGGGAATGGCAATTTCATGCACTTGCTCTGCCAATCCAACTTCCTGCAACGCTTTCCAACCCCGGTCCGACAAGGCCAAATTTATCGACCTTCCCTGGTACAGGGTTGCCAACCGAATGTCGGGCCGCCGCTCAAAAACATCTACTGTAAATCCCGCTTGCGCAGCATACAACGCTTGCAATGAACCCACAAGCCCAGCGCCAATTATGGTAATTTCAGACATAATGTAAAGGTACGATTTTCACCAATAAAGCACCCGATTTTCGGAATTTCCAAACGGCTTATTCTTCTAATTTTCAGGGCGGCCGCGGGCTTTCAGGGCTAGTCCGCCGGCAGCGGGCTGGGCTGCAGCGGGCGGCAGGTAGCTCCCAAGGTCGCTCCTGCCACCGCGCGCAGCCCTGCCCGCTGCCGTACGGGCTAGCCGCTTCAATCCCTGCCGCTAGGGCCACACAGCGAATTGCCCTTCAATTCAAAAAAATCTGTTCTTTTCCCCGTTTTAGGCAGTACCTTCGTACCCATGAGCAGTGTTCAAGATTGGCCCATTCACCGGTTTTCACTCCCCAATGGCCTTCGCATAGCCTGGGTCGAAACCCGCAGCCCCGTGGCCTCGGCTGGAATTATGATCGACGCCGGAACCCTAAACGAAGCTCCCGATTTCCCCAATGGAATTGCCCATTTTACAGAACACATGCTGTTTAAGGGAACCCAAAAACGCAAAGCCCACCACATCCTTACCCGAATGGACGACGTAGGCGGCGACATCAATGCCTATACCACCAAAGAACAAACCTTTTATTACGCTACCTTTTTACAACCACATACCTTTCGCGCACTGGAACTGCTGGCCGACATGGTCATCAAACCCAGCTTCCCCGAACGCGAAATACTCAAAGAAAAAGACGTTGTTCTTGACGAGATTCAATCCAGCAAAGACGATGCCCTCGATGAATTGGGAGAGTGGTTTGATGCGGAACTCTACGCAAAACACCCCCTTGCCTCCCCTATTTTAGGCGACTCCGAGAACCTAAACCGATTGAACCGAACCGATTTAATCCGCTGGCACCAAAAAAACTACACCGCCAACAATATGGTGCTTGTTTTGGTGGGGCGATTTCAACGGAAAATCCTTGAACGATGGGTGTTTTCCCTTTTTGAGGCCCTGCCTACCGGATCCCTTGTTCCAAGCTCCCGGCCCGGAAAACCAGACACCCAACCCGCTTTCTTTAAACGCGAAACCCGAACCAATCATTCCGCCTACGGAATCCTAGGCGGATTGGGACCCGATGTGTATTCCGAGCACCGATTGCAGGCTTCCGTCTTAAATACCATTCTGGGTGGCCCCGCTATGTCATCGCGACTCAACATGGGAATCCGCGAAAAATATGGAATTACCTATGTGCTCGAATCTGGTTATACACCCTACCGCATGAGCGGAAACTGGTCTGTAATCTGGGCAACCGAACCCGCAAAAATGGACCGAACCCGCAGCTTAATCTTCAAAGAACTGAAACGACTAGCCTATCAACCCCTTGGCAGCATGCAATGGCATAAGGCAACCCAACAAATCATGGGGCAACTCGCCCTTTCCAACGAAAATGCCGGAAACATGCTCCAAATCGTTGCCCGTTCCATTCTGCTGCACGATGAAATAGAAACCCTAGCCTCTGTTTTTGAAAGGCTGCAAGCCTTAAAACCCCAGCACATTACTGCCGAAGCCGAAGCCTTGTTCGAAACTGCTCCCATCAGCGAATGCTATTATTACCCTGAAATCCCATAAAATATGGACTTTTTGCCCGAACACATTTCAAGGTATTCCGAATCGGCCGGATACAACGAACACCCCTTGCTTCAGCGCATTGCACGCGAAACCTGGCAAGAAGTCCTTATGCCCAGAATGTGCAGCGGACATCAGCAAGGCAGTGTTTTGCAAACCTGGGTCCGCATGATTCAACCCAAACGCATCCTCGAAATTGGAACCTACACCGGATATTCCGCCCTATGCATGGGTATGGCTATGCCAAACGATGCCCATTTGCACAGCATAGACATCAACGACGAACTGAAAAACCGAGTGCAAGGCTATGTGGATGAGGCCAATTTAAGCCAGCAAATCCATTTGCACTGGGGAAATGCATTGGAAATCGTCCCCCAACTCAGCGAAACCTGGGATTTGGTGTTTATTGACGCCGATAAAGAAAACTACTTAAATTATTTGAACTTGGTTTTACCTCGACTTAGGCCAGGAGGCTGGATAGTGGCCGACAACGTGCTGTGGAGCGGCAAGGTGATTCAACCCGAAATTCATGCCGACATCGAAACCCTTGGACTGATTGAATTTACCCAAGCCGCCAAAAACAACCCAGACCTGTTGCCCGTGCTCTTCCCCATCCGCGACGGACTCCTCGTAATTCAATACCAACCCAAAAAACCACATTAATCCCCCAACCGCTCCTCCAATCCCGAAAAAAGAGCCGCAACATGCCGCCCATCTGCCAAGGCATGGTGCACCTCGACCGATAAAGGCATAAACCAGTCCTGACCCTGCTGATAAGGCTTGCCCGTTACCAATCTAGGAAAATGATCCATGGCAATATGGTTGTGTGCATTTTTAAACCCCGTAAACGATAGCCAAGGCAAAACACTGTAAAAAACCATGTCGCTGCGGGCATCGTTCGGCGACAAACCCTGCCCAACAGGTGCCGCCAATTGGGCCTTTCCCTGCTCTAAAAAAGTGTACTCGTCGGCATCAAATCCAAAAACCCCAAAACGAAAGTTGCCTCCCTCCAAGGCAATCGTACAACCTGCATGGGCATAGGCATAGCGTCGAAGCTGCTCGGAACTCGTCGGGTCAAAGCGCAAGCAAAAGGCTGTTTCTTGTTTTATTGCCTGCAAACTGTGGTACAGATAATGCAAAAAAAACGAATCGCCCCGCTCTGCACACCGCCTGCGGGCCCCTGTTATGCGCAAGGGAGCCGTAACCTGAAAAAAAGGATCCTCATACGGCCTAAAAAACCGATATATCTCGGCCCGATCCCAACCTTCAATCGGAAAATTCTGGTAAGGTGCTTCTTTCAATTCCATACAACATCATTTAGTAAGGCAAGCTCAAAGATGCTGAACTTTTCCGTTCCAATTCGGTTTATGTTTAGAGCAACTCAATTCGATTGTTCCTCCATTGGCTCCCAAACACGGCCACCTGAATTTAAAAACCGAATGCCTCTTACCTTTGCAACTAAAAATCCCAATCCAATGTTGACCGCCTCCAGCCCAAAAATGCAAACGCTTAAAAATGCGCTCAAAAACCATCCCCTGTATTCAGAATTGAACAGACCCGAATCCCTTAGGCATTTTATGGAAAGCCATGTGTATGCAGTATGGGATTTTATGTCGCTCTTGACCTACCTTCAATCCCGATTAACCTGCACCCAGATTCCCTGGATGCCCGTAGGCGACCCCGAAGTTCGGCATTTAATCAATGAAATTGTAAAAGGAGAAGAAAGCGATGAAATGCCCGGCGGAGGGTACATTAGCCATTTTGAATTGTACCTAAAAGCCATGGAGCAGGCAGGCGCCAATACAGATAAATTGGCCCTGTTTTTAAACGAAGTGCGGCAAGGAAAAGCGCCCGAGAATAGCGGCAATCTTCCTAAAGGAGTGGCCGAGTTCCTGAAATTCACCTTCAATACCATTCGGACAGACCGCCCGCATGAAGTTGCCGCCGTATTTACCTGGGGACGCGAAGACCTAATTCCAACCATGTTTGGTTCAATGGTACACGAAATGAACGAGGCCAGCGCAGGAAAATTCTCGCTCTACCTGTATTACTTAGAACGGCACATCGAAATCGATGGCGACCACCACAGCCATTTGTCGCACAAAATGGTGCAACTGCTCTGCGAAAACGACCCTGAAAAATGGGAGCAAGCCCTGCAGGCAGCCGAAAATGCCCTAGAAGCCAGGCTGTCTCTTTGGAATTCCATTTTGTCTGGGCTTAAAGCCTAATCCCTGTTGGTAAATTTCAGGGCAATGGGTTACCTTTGAATCTATGAAATACACCAAAATTGACCCCACCTTATTTATAGAAAACCGAAAAAAACTGGCGGCCTCCCTGCCCGAAGGGAGCATAGCAGTACTGGTTTCAAACGACATTATGCCCAGCAACGCCGATGGAAGCATGGGCTTTAAGCAAAACTCTGATTTGTTTTACTTGACGGGCGTGGACCAAGAAGAAACCACCCTGGTTTTATTCCCCGGAGCCGCGAATCCCGCCCACCGCGAAATTCTGTTTCTGCGCGAAACCAACGAACACATCGCCGTTTGGGAAGGAGCCAAACTCAGCAAAGAGGAAGCCCAACAACGCACCGGAATTTCAACCGTTAAATGGAACCAAGAATTTAAAAACCTATTTCGGGCCTGCATGGCCGAAGCGGAAACCGTGTATTTAAATCGGAATGAACACATTCGCGCCAGTACTGAAGTACAAACCCGCGAAGACCGATTTATGCTAAAATGCAAAGAAGAATACCCCTTGCATCAATACAGAAGGCTGGCTCCCTTGCTGTACCGGCAACGCAGCCTAAAACACCCCATTGAAATTGACCTGATGCGGCAGGCCTGCGCCATCACTGAATCTGGCTTTAGAAGGCTGCTAAAAACAGTTCGGCCCGGCATTTGGGAATACGAAATTGAAGCCGAACTTTGCCACGAATTCATCCGGCTTCGTTCCAATGGATTTGCCTATTCTCCCATTATCGCCTCAGGTGCCTCCGCCTGTGTGTTGCATTACACCGAAAACAATCGGCAATGCCAAGCGGGCCAGGCGCTGCTGCTGGATATTGGTGCCGATTATGCCAATTATGCCTCTGATTTAACCCGGGTTATTCCCGTTTCTGGACGCTTTACCCAAAGGCAACGGCAGGTTTATGATGCCGTTCTACGCGTTCAACGGCATGCCATCGGACTCCTGCAAGCCGGAATGACCTTTTCAAATTACAACGCCTCTGTAGGGCTAGCCATGCAAGAAGAACTGATTGAATTGAAACTCATTTCTTCTGCCGAAGTCAAAGCACAAAACCCCGATAATCCCGCATATAAAAAGTACTTTATGCACGGAACCAGCCACTTTTTGGGCATCGACGTGCACGATGTAGGCTACTTTCATGAACCCATGCAAGCCGGCATGGTATTCACCGTTGAACCTGGAATTTACATCCCCGAAGAAGGAATCGGGATTCGACTCGAAAACGACGTTTTAATCACCCCCAATGGGGTTGATGATTTGATGGCCAAAATACCTATCGAGGCCGATGAAATCGAAGACCTGATGCTTTCAGGTAAATAAAATTTTGCCCCAAACCGTCTTTGGTTTTTCATGCCAGCCAACCTCTGTTTCATTTACCTAAACAGGTGTAAGATTTAACGCTGAATTAACTCAAAATCAGGTTGTACCCCTCTTTGATTTGTGCTATATTTGATGTCGCTTTAGGCCTTAAATCGTTCTTATGCTTCTACGTTTATTTTTTCTTCTCGGATTCCTCGGATCTTCTTCTTTAGCCCTGTTTTCACAGCAAAGCAGCCTAAAAAATGTACACATTGAAATCGACCATGGTGCCCTGCATTGCCCCTTTTTAGGCTTGAAATTCAAAGAATTTTTCAGCAACGACACCGTGCAAAACTTGGTCATTGACCGAATAAATAGTACGGCAAAATTTGACGCCGTTGAAAGCCGCTGGACACAAGACGCTTTTCTAAGGTATGCCATTGTTCAAAAAGTAGGATATCCCGCCGCGGAAATCAAAACTATTTTGATTTCCAATCCATGAAAAATCCATTTTTTTATTGGTCGGTTTGGGTTTTGGCTGGGTTTGGTTTAACCCTGAGCGGACAGCCAAACAACATCACTACCTTTTTGAGGGTTGAAAAAATTCCGGGATTAAACTTTGGCTTGGCCTTCTCTGAAACCAACGACAAGGGCTTTATTGGCACCGGGCAAGACGACGGAACAGGGGGTCATGGCATGTGCGATTTGTATGTGATGAAAGTAGATGAATGCGGTGCTACGCAGTGGTACTATCGCTACGGCGGCCCCGATGAAGAAGGAGGGAAGTTTGTTCGTCAAACCAGCAACGGAGGATACATCATTGCCGGATTGGCGCGCTCATGGGGTGCTGGGAGTTACGACGCATGGCTGGTTCGGCTTAATGCGCTGGGGCAATTGCAATGGTCACGCACCTTTGGTACCGGCAACGACGATTTCGGCTTATGCACCGACGAAACACCCGACGGCGGATTCTTGATGGGGGGATTCTGGGGTAGCCCTAGAACGGGTTTTGTTGTTAAAACAAACGCTGCAGGCACTCCCGTTTGGCAACGAAATGTTGGACTTGCTGATGCTTGGGTGAATTATATTGAGGCCTTGCCCGGTGGCGACATCTTCATTGCTGGTCAATATATGGGGCCTTATGGTGGCCAAGATATTTTTGCGGCTCGGCTTAACTCCCTAGGAAATCCGATTTGGACCCGTAGCTACGGCCTTTCAGGAAACGATGGGGCCGATTGGGATTTGGCCGGAAAGGTAACCCCTTCGGGCAACCTTTTGATCTCCGCTTCCACAACCAGCCTCGGCCAAGGGTATGACCTTATGCTTTTGAACCTAAATGGAAACAATGGAACAATTCAGTGGACAAAAGGCCTTCAAGGAGCTGGAGAAGACCGTTCTCATTTCGTCAATTACACCTCCAACAACTTAATCCTTCAAAGCGGCTATACCACCACTTGGGGAAATGGCGGAGCCGATGTGCTTTTCAATGTGTACGATACCCTAGGAAACCGACTGTGGAGCAAAACCTATGGCAGCCCAAGTTTGGATAAAGGCTGGGGCATTCAAGAAACCCAAGACGGAGGCTTTTTGGTTTCAGCCTCGACCCAAGGCTTTGGAGCGTTGTATTTTGACCCCCTTTTCATTAAAGTCGACAGCTTAGGCGGATTGGCCAATTGCCCTTACAGCAATACGCCTACACCCACTATGCTGACGCCCAATTTGTCTAGCGGAAACCAACAACCTCAGTACAACCCCATTTCAATTCTAACCGCATCTCCCAATCCCGCCCCCATTGCTATTGTTCCCAACAGCGACATCATTTGTTTTAATTGCAACAACGTTCCACAATTTTCTGTTTCAGATACCGTAATTTGCCAAGGCGATTCCATTATGCTGTGGAACAACACCTCCCTCGGGCTTATTTGCAGCCAAGATTGGTCCATCAGCGACAGCGATGGTGTGGTGGTTGATTCCCTGCCGGGTTCCGACAGTTTGGTCTATTATTTCAACCAACACGGACGTTTTATCATTCGCCTCCAAGCTACCTGCAACAACGTAACGAACTACGATTCCATCGAAATTGTGATTCGGCCAAAACCCGTGGGCAGCATGTCGCTCAACCCCCTTTGTTTGAACGCTCAGCCAGCACAGTTTTCAGGGGCCTCTACTTTTTTCCCCACCCAATGGAACTGGGATTTTGGAGACGGCGGAACGGGGAGCCAACAGAATCCAAACCACACCTATGCTCAACCGGGCAATTACCCCATTGAATTGCTGGTTACCAATGTGTTTGGGTGCAAGGATACTGTTTTTGATACCCTATCCATTTACCCTGTCCCCATTGCTAGCATCCAGGCGCCCAGCAACCTCTGCTTTGGGCAAACTTCAACGGCAACGGTTCAAATTGCGGGCGGCACCCCCCCTTACAATCAGGTTTGGCATACCGGAGCAACCGGCATTTCCATTCCACTTTCGGCCACAGGCAATTTGAGTTTAACCGTTCAGGTGGTTGACAGCAACGGATGCGTAGCCCTGCCCGCAAACGCAAGCGTAGTGGTTAGCCCTGCCCTGCAAGTAGTGGGCAGCCCCGATGCTGCCGTTTGCTTTGGTTATTCTACCACAGTTGCTGCCCAATTTCAAGGCGGCAACGGAAACGGGGTTTTGACTTGGAACAATGGTTTGCCTTCTGGACCTGGACCTCACACTGCAACACCGAACCAAACTACCACCTATATCGTTACCGCCTCCGATGGCTGTACCGTCCCAAGTGTTTCCGATTCTGTTACCGTGGTTGTTCATCCACTTCCTGTCGTTTCGTTTACGGGCCTTCCCCGGGAAGGCTGCCAACCTTTGAATGTGCAATTTCAAAGCACCAGCACCATAAGCAGCGGGCAAATAAATGCGTACCAATGGTTTTTGGGCGATGGAAACAGCAGCAGTGCTACCAGCTTTTCGCATACGTATCCGAATCCCGGAACCTACTCTGTGGGACTTATTGCCACCTCCAACCAAGGTTGCATCGATTCTGCCTCAGCCGCAGGATACATCCGAGTTTGGCCCCTTCCTGTGGCCGGCATGTTGATTAATCCCGCCGTTACTTCCTTAGATAAACCGCTGGTTACCTTCACCAATGCCAGCACCGGCCATGCGGGTGTGCTTTGGGAGCTGGGCGACGGAGGCAGTTCTTCTTCAGAAGAATTCGTATATCAGTATCGAGATACGGGCCTATTTATAGTGCAAATTACCGCCATTACCGATAAAGGCTGCACCGACGTAGCCCTAGGTCAAGTTAAAATCCGCCCGCCTTTCTCCGTTTACATTCCAAACACCTTTACTCCAAATGAAAATGGCTTAAATGAACTGTTTAAGGTATTTGGAGACGGTATCGTTGAAATTGATTATGACATTTTTGACCGCTGGGGAAATGCCATCTGGTCCTCTTATGGAAAAATTAATGCCGGCTGGGATGGACGTTTAAACGGAAACCCTGTTCCCGTAGGAGTTTATGTTTACAAAATTGTGGTGCGCTCGCTTGAAAACAAGTTCTTTAGCTACCACGGAAACATCAACCTGATTCGTTGAGTTAACTGCAAGCCAAACAGAAACAACAGCGTTGTTTGGGGCCTGGGAGGTTTTCTGCCGTGCTGGGCAGCAAATGTACGCTTCGTGTTTGCTTGAAATTTGCAGGGCTGCACTACCTTTAGAAAAATTTTAGCAATGAGTTGGTATCAATTGGCTCGCCTTCGAGCGCTTTCTATTCACCGCATACCCCAAGGCGACATTCAAGCCCCAACGGTTTCTGCGCCCAGCCTGACTTATCCGCAGCAAGACATTGAAACGCCCGAGTTTCTGAAATACCTGCTGGGCGACCTTCCCCAAGCAACTTGGTACCACCCCGACGACAGCGAAAGTGCGAGCGCCTTGCAGGACCTTTTGCAAGCCATCTTAGAAGAACCCGATGCCCTTCATGAATACGGCAAAAAACTCGCCCAACGCCTAGCCGACATAGCTCCGGGATACACCACCCGAAAAGGGGTTTTTATTTTAGCCTTTTTTGACAACATAACGGAAGGGCAGCCAGGAATTGGGTTGTTTAAAGCCGAAACCGAAGAGTCCATCCTTGCGCTTAACGACAAAGGCGAAGACTGGCAGCTGCAATGGATGAAGGGGCTTTCAGGCAAGCGCCCCGACAAAGGGGCCCTATTTATTCCGAACGCAGAGGGGAAATTTAAAGCGATTGTGGCCGACAAAAACGCGGAAATTAAATATTGGCTGCAAGGCTTTTTAAGTTTAAATCCAAATTCCAACCCCCAGCAAGCCACTCGACAGGTCATGGAATTGATTAAAGGATTTTCAGAAGATGTGCTTTCAACCGAAAACAAAGTCGAACGGACAGAACAACTGGCTTTTTTAGACCAAACAGCCCGTTATCTTAGTTCAAACCCGGTGTTTGATGTCGAAGAATTTGGACGAGAAGTCATTCACAATCCTCAATTGCAAGATGCATTTATGGATTACAAGCTGGCTTTTGAAGAAGAACACGAAAACCAAATGCCCAATCGAGTTGCTATTGAACAAGATACCCTGGTTAAGCAGCACAGCAAATTCATGCGTTCCGTTATTAAATTAGACAAGAATTTCCACGTCTATGTTCATGGCAACAAAGATTTCATAGAACGGGGGTTTGATGAAGAAAAAGGCAAATACTATTACAAACTTTATTTTTCGGAAGAATCGTAACCGCTGTTGGTGCTTCACGTTTGTGCTTTCCATTACAGGGAAAACGCAAGCCAGGCACAAGCTCAACCCACATTGATTCCTTTCCTTATAGGTGTAAGCAAGGAAATTTAACGGTTTTTTCCATTGCATGCAGTGGTTTTCTTGTACCTTAACTCCAAAAAAACGATGAGGCACGCTGTTCTATTTTGGTTGCTTTCCCTTGGCGCATTGTCTGCCCAAACCTCAACCGAGTCCAACATCCGCCCTGGCGAAATACTCTTGATGTTGCAACCGGGAAGCAGCGTCCAAGAGTTAAGGCAAACCATGCCATTCGAAACCGAAGTGACGTACACCGCCAGCGAACGCTTTCGAATTTTTGTGTTGAGCCACCCGAATTCCGTTTCGGCCCAAGCCGCTTTAACGGCTTTCAAAGCACACCCTTTTGTGGCGTTGGCTCAGTTTAACCACAGCCTTAACCTAAGGGCCGCTCCCAATGACGCCAATTATGTTGCTCAGCAATGGTCGCTGAACAACACCGGCCAAGGCGGCGGAACGCCCGGAGCCGATATCGATGCCGAATTGGCTTGGAATATTACCACCGGCGGATTGACGCAAACCGGCGACACCCTAGTTGTTGCCATTGTAGATGGCAGCTTTCAAATTTCACATCCCGATTTGTCGCCTACCCTGTTTATAAATCGATTTGAAATTCCAGGAAACGGGATAGATGACGACGGCAACGGGTACATCGACGATGTAAATGGATGGAACGCTTACAACAACAACGGAAACATTGGCAGCGGGCAACACGGTACGCATGTGGCAGGAATCGTCGCCGCTAAGGGAAACAATGGAATTGGGGTTTCAGGGGTAAACTGGAATGCCCGCTGGATGCCCATTCAAGGAAGTTCAGGAAATGAGGCCACCGTTGTTGCGGCGTATGCCTATGCAGCGAGCATGCGCGAACGCTACGATCAGACGGGGGGACAACAAGGTGCCTTTGTGGTATCAACCAATGCCTCTTTTGGCGTGGACAACGGAAACGCAGCCAATTATCCGATTTGGTGCGCGTTTTACGACACCTTGGGCACCTTGGGCATTCTAAATGCAGGTGCCGGCCCCAACCAAGGCGTGAATGTCGATGTGGTGGGCGACATTCCCACCACCTGTCCAAGTTCGTACATGGTGGCCGTAACCAATACGACGCGAACCGACGCCAAAAATACGGGTGCCGGTTACGGGCCAATCCACATGGATTTAGGAGCACCCGGCACCAGCATCTACAATACCGTACCCACAAACAACTACAGCAATCTAACCGGCACTTCAATGGCAACTCCGCATGTGGCCGGAGCAATCGCCTTATACTATGCGGCAGCCTGTCCGTTGTTTATCCAAAACTACAAAGCCAATCCGGCGGCCTTGGCTTTGCAAATGAGGCAATATGTGCTGTTGGGGGTAGATTCGATCGCCTCTATGGCCGGCATCACCAGCAGCCAAGGCCGGTTAAACTTATACAAAGGAATTCTGCAAGTTCAAACCTACAACTGCGTACCAAATCAACCTCCGGTTTCCGCTTTTAATGCCCAAAACAACGGCGTATGCCCTGGAAGCAGCATTGCCTTTAGCAACACCAGTTTAGGGCAAATAGACAGCATTCGCTGGTATTTTCCTGGGGGCAATCCAAGCAGTTCTACGCTCAACAATCCCAGTGTTAGCTACGCTGGCCTAGGAAATTACGATGTTATTTTGGTGGCATACAATCCCTATGGCAGCGACTCGCTGGTGCAAACGGGTTTTGCTCAGGTGCTCAATACCGGCATTGAAAATCTAATGTTTGAAACCTTTGAAGGAGGCACCTTGGGTCAGCTGGGCTGGAACATCGGAAATCCAGACCAACAAAACACCTGGCTTCAGGGGCCGTCGAACGGAACTACACCTGGAAATACGGCTGTGTACATGCCGATTTTTCAGCATCAGAATGCCGCAGGCCAATTGGACAGCTTGCTGTCGTTCCCAATAAATGCCGCGCAGCACAGCAATTTGCAGTTGGGCTTTGAGCACGCCCACCGGCGCCGGGTTTCTACCGTTCACGATTCGCTTTGGATTTCAGTGAGCACCGATGGGGGGCTCACGTATCCACACTCCATTTTGCGCATTGCAGAAAACGGACAAGGCGTGTTTGCTACTGGGAGTTTGCTCACAAACAACTTTTTGCCGCAAAGTGCTGCAGAATGGTGTGTCGCATCAACCATTGGGAATGGCTGCTTCAGTTTGGATTTGTCGGCCTTTGACGGATATCCAGACCTGCGGCTGGCCTTTGTAGTTCAAAACAACGGAGGGAACAACATTTGGTTGGACAACATACAGGTTTCAGGGGTTTGCAGCGGTCCGCCTCAAATTGCCCCCTTGGCTCAAGCGAGCCAAAGTGCGCTCGAATTATGCGCTGAAGACAGCCTTTATTTAACGGACAACTCCTTATTCAACCCAACATCTTGGACTTGGAGCTTTTCAGGCGCAACACCAGCAAGCTCAACCCAACAAAATCCGGTGGTTCAATACGGCAGTGCTGGGGCCTATCCAATTCAATTGTTGGCCAGCAATGCATACGGAACTGGCAGCTGGCAAAGTTCGGTATCGGTATGGCCAAAGCCTCAACCCATTCTTGGATATCAGAATGGCGTTTTATCGGTTTCGGGTGCTTTTGTACAGCATCAATGGTATAAAAACGGGCAAATTTTGCCCGGCGACACCTTGGCTTCCCTGCAGGTAAGTTCAAATGCAACCTATCAGGTTGAGGTACAAAACGAATACGGTTGCCGCGGATTTTCGGAACCCCTTTGGTTGGATTTGTCTTTGAATGGAGCGGAAGCCCTTGGGTTTTCTGTACGTCCAAACCCCAGCCATGGAGTGGTTCAAATAGTGGGTTGGACAGGCTCCCTTGCAAATTGGACTTTGTACAATGCCCAAGGTAGGGTTGTAGGCAAGGGCCAAGTAAACGAATTGGCCGAGCTGGATTTTGGACCCCTGCCATCGGGCTTATACAGTTTAAAAGTAGAGGGATTGGGGCAAACCCGCATCGTGGTGTGGTAAAGGAATGCATGCGGTTGGACATTTATTGAAAAACCGAGGGCCGATTTTGTGATTGAGGCTGCGGCAGGGATTGACGATGCTAGCCCGCAAAGTTCAAGCTGTTTGGCCGTGCTCAGGCAAAAGAGCGACCTTGGGAGCTCCTTTTGCCCCAGCACGGCCACAGCTTGAACTGCGGACTAGCTCGGAAAGCCCGGCTGCCGCCCCCCTGAACCTTTTCAAAAATGCAGAATCAAGCCTTATCGTTAAAAAAAAATCAACTGTATTCAAAGCTCTGGCGTATCTTTGACGGGTGAAGCCACTGCTGAGCGATATTGAACCTTTACAGCATTGGTTGGAAGACCAATCTGATTTTTTGCGCATTTCAGGGCCTTGTTCGGCAGAAACTCCCGAACAAGTTATGGCAGTTATGGAGGCCTTGGCAGCCCAGCCGGGCTTGCATTATGTTCGGTTTGGAGTTTGGAAACCTAGAACCCGGCCCAACTCGTTTGAAGGAAACGGGAAGCCGGCCCTGGGCTGGCTTCGAGCATCGGCCCTCAAAACAGGATTAAAGCAAATGGTAGAAGTAGCCGACGCACAGCATGTAGAAGCGGCGTTGGAAGCGGGGATTGAAGCCCTTTGGATAGGGGCACGAACGACGGTAAATCCGTTCAGTGTTCAAAATATTTCGGATGCCTTGAGGGGCATTGATGTGCCCGTTTTTGTAAAAAACCCAATTAGTCCAGATTTGCCGCTTTGGCTGGGAGCCTTGGAGCGGGTACATGCCGCTGGAATCCGAAAGTTGGTGGCCGTTCACCGGGGATTTACATCTTACGATGCCCACCCCTACCGAAATGCGGCCCGCTGGGAAATTCCGCTGCAACTGAAAGGCATGGTGCCCGATTTGCCCGTTATTTGCGATCCCAGCCACATTGCAGGACGGCGGGATTTGGTGCCCGAAGTAGCACAAAGGGCCTTGGATTTTGGCATGCAAGGATTGATGGTGGAGGCGCATCCGAATCCGGAGGAAGCGTGGAGCGATGCAGCACAGCAACTGCCCATACATGAGTTGGGCGAATTTTGGGGCAGGCTTGAATACCGAAGCAAAATGGAGATTTCGCCGGAATACAACAACCGGCTTTGGGCTTTGCGAAAATTGATTGACAGCCTGGACGAAGATTTGTTAAATGTATTGGCCCGGCGCATGGAATACACCCGAGAAATTGGGCGGCACAAAGCCGAGCACAACATCACCTTATTTCAGTTGGAACGTTGGAATGAAATATTGAAAACCCGCACCCACAGAGCTGGGGAATTGGGATTGGATGCGGATTTTATTCGAACGTTGTGGATGGATATGCATCAGCGTGGTCTTGTGGTTCAGGCAGAAGCCTTGGCGTCGCGGCTGTAACGACAGACAGCACATGTGCTGTCTCTACTACCATCGCGGCAGACAGACAGCACATGTGCTGTCTCTACTGCCATCGCGGCAGACAGACAGCACATGTGCTGTCTCTACTGCCATCGCGGCAGGTCGCAGTGCTGTACCTTGCCGAACAAGCGATACCGATTTTTTGACCAAATCAGATACAATTTGCGCCGAATTGGGCTTGGGAAAATGCGGGCCAACCGCGACAGCGTCTTCCAAACTCCGCCCAAATCATAGGCCAGGGCCAAAACAGCGGCATCGCCCTTGCACCAATGCTTCGCACGCGAAAAATAAACCAGATAATCTTTGGAAACTTCCGCAGGCCAAGGGCAATCGGAAGGCCAGTGCCTTTGATCTGAAATGTGGAATTCCTGCGCCTTGGGGTGTTTCTGCAACCAGTTTCCTAGGCCAGAACAGAACCGACAATCCCGATCCAGCAAAACCAACATCGGGGCTGCTGTTTTAACGTTATTTTCGATGAAGTCCACCTCAGGCAAATGCAAATTTGGTTGTTTAATAATACCTTTACCAAAGATACTGTTTACTATGCGCTTTATCGTCTATTCCCTATTGTTTGTTTTGCTGGCTTGGGCCTGCGGCGGAGCTGAATCCGAGAACAATCCCTTGCAATTAAAGGTAGATTCTTTAGAAACGGTGAACACCAACCAACAAAGCGAAATTGATTATTATTTAGCCGATTTCATGGAGATCCAAAAGGTAATGGATTCGGTGAAATCTAGGCAGGCCATCATTGCTGCCGCGGGTCAAAGTCCTGAGTTGAGTTCGAACACCCGTGCTAACCTAACCAACGACCTTTTAGAGTTGGAAACTATGTTGAACGAGGGCAAAGCCAAAATTGAATTGTTGAAAAAAGAGGTTAGCCAGTCGAAAAGGAACATGAAATCTTTGAAGGCTCTGATAGACAATCTTCAAGAGAAATTGGAAGAAAAAGACGGGCAAATTGTGGAATTGAAAAAAGAGTTGGAAAAAGTCAATGTGCGGGTTCAAACGGTAGAGCGGTCGTTTGACAGCCTTGCTGTTTCGCATGCGCGGCGGGGTGCGCGCATTGAGCAGCAATCAGAGGTTATCAATACCGTATTTTGGGCCACGGGCAATTATACTACCCTTAAAGAGAAAAAGGTGATTAGTTCTGGGGGATTTTTAAATGCCCGCAGCGGTGCCCGAATCTCGTCGGATTTTAACCAAGATTATTTTAAATCGGCAGACCGTCGGAAACTTCTAGAAATTCCGATTGGCACCCGGAACATCCATTTTGCCACAAACCACCCCAGTACCTCTTATAAATTGGTTAAAACCGATTTCATGATTGAAAAATTGGTAATTCTAGACCCCGATGCGTTCTGGAGTTCTTCCCGTTACTTGGTGATTATTTTGGATTAGTGCCATGCAAGAGGATTACCTCAAGCGCACCCAAACCATTCAATCCCGAAAGCGAGAGGTAAAAGCCCTGTTTTCAAGCATTCAGCGCTGGAAGCCTGCCGTACAGAACTCGGCTTTTCACCGGGCACATGCCGAGGCCTTTGAACACACCGATTGCTTGTCGTGTGCCCGTTGTTGCAAAGAAACCGGCCCTTTGTTTACCAACAAAGATGTTGACCGCCTGTCGTCGCATTTAAAAATGAGTCCGGGGCGGCTTCAAGAAACATACCTTCGGGTAGATGAAGATGGAGACTGGGTTTTGAAATCGACGCCTTGTCCTTTTTTGTTGGACGACAACCGATGTTCGGTCTATTCTGCCCGGCCTAGGGCCTGCCGAATGTATCCGCATACTGACCATTCAGCCATGTCGGAGGTGCTTGATTTAACGCAAAAAAATGCGCGCATTTGCCCTGCGGTGGCCCACATTGTTTTGAAATGGTTGGAACAGCCACCCGCCGGCTAAACCCAAACGGCCTACCTTAGCGCATGCTTGCAGTACGGATTGTTGGAAATGGATTGGCGGCCCATGTGCTGGCCCAAACCTTGCTGGGGCGCAATATTGAAGTTGAAGTGTTTGCGGCCGACCTGCCCGGTTCGGCTTCAAGGGCCGCTTGGGGCTTGTTAAACCCCGTGCATTTAAAAACGCGCACCTTAACCTATGGGGCAAATCATTTTGACAAAGCCATGCACTTTTATCGGCGCGCCGAGCAGCAACTGGGGCAGTCCTTTTTAAAACCAGTACGTCTTCGGCATTTTTATCGGGACGAGCAAGATGCGAAAATGTGGATGCAGGCATGGCAAGAAAACCTGCACCGCCATGTTGTTTTAAAGGCCAACTGTGTGGAGGTGCTGCAGGCGGGCAGCCTCTCCATCCCAACCTTTATTGCCGCCTCTGAAAATGCCTTAAAAAAAGCGGGAATGCTTAGGCTGGGATTGGCTGGGGAAGCGGAACTGCTGGGCAGCCCCAAAGAGCAGTGGGTTGTTTGGGCACAGGGGCATTGGGCGGCACAATCGGGGCTTTTTGGCTGGGTTCCTTTGCGCCCTTCTGCCGGGGTTCAGGTGGAATGGAAGCAGGAGCCTTCGGCCTTTCGGCCGATTGTGCAGCATCGGGGTTATTTTTACGGTCAGGACCCAGTAAATTCAGAGACACACCGCTTTGGCAGCACCTACAGTTGGAGCATGGAGGCGGAGTACCAAACAGAGGGCGAGGCAGAGCTGCGGCAAGCAATGGCCGCATTTCCAGAGTTGAAAACAGCAGAAAATCTGCATTTTCGGATGGGTTATCGGCCTGCCAGCGGCGACCGGAAACCCATATTGGGCCCTCATCCGGCTTTTAGCAACCATTTGTTTTTTAATGGGTTGGGAAGCAAAGGACTTTTGATGGCTCCCAAGATGGCCGAGTTAACCGCAAATATTTGTGTACATTCGAACCGTGAAATTCCGGCAGAATTGGATATTCGACGTTTTTATAAACGCTACAAGTCCAGTACGTAAAGGATTCAGCCTGGCTTTTTTATTGTTCCCCTTGTTTTGTGAGGCTCAGCGCACCAAACCCATTCATGTATTGATGCTGGGCGATAGCCACATGGTTGGCTATTTTGGGGAACACTTGCAGCGCTACTTGCACCAAAAAGGGGCCTTTCATATTTTGTCTGTGGCCATTGGCGGAGCGGGGTCGTACACCTTTGCTGCTCCGGTTTTAAAAAACACCTGTTGTGGCTATCGGATTCGCCGCACCTGGGCCGACGACAGCATTGGCTACAACAGCCCCATACGGGTGGTGAGCGGGGCCTTGCGAGCCAACCACATGGCCATTGGAAATTCCTGGAACAAAAACCTAGATAGTTTGCTCCAATATTGGCAGCCCGATCTCATTGTTGTTGAACTGGGCAACAACCGGATCGACAACCACGCTGGTTTGATTCAAAAAATCAGGGCTGTTCGCCCCCACAGCCCAATTTATTGGATTGGTCCATTTTTACGGCCGGGATTGGCCCAACGGGTAGCGGGCATACAAAAAGCATTGAAACAAGACAACAACGCCCTACTCATACCCGCCTGGGATTTGGCCGGACACGATACGTCAGACTGTCTAATAACCTCCCATTTAAACATTTCAATTGTTAATAAATTTCAGCCTGTTTATTGCCTATTTCTCCCTAAAAATCGGTATTTTTATTTATGAAATTTATCCAAGGAAAACCCCGA
>Ga0247843_1004152_pt1 | contig 22120 bp, 21 predicted proteins | sample LaCruzMarch2017__FD_192420 | JGI IMG/M metagenome (GOLD analysis project Ga0247843, IMG submission 192420) | Freshwater microbial communities from meromictic Lake La Cruz, Castile-La Mancha, Spain - LaCruzMarch2017_8m | ecosystem: Environmental > Aquatic > Freshwater > Lake | place: Spain...
TGCCGAAGGACAAATCCGTCTACACCATTCACCATGCCATCCCTCCGTCTGCTGCAGAAATCTTTCTCGCAGCCAGGTCAGAGAACGAACAGAGGCGAAATCAATGAGGCGTAGACGGCGCTTACCGAAAGCCTGCGGCCCATCGAATCCGCGGCACCGGACATGGCAGCGGCCCGCACGGCGTTTGGCGAGTCCGGCCGGTCGGCCCCCCCGGTCCAGAACTACCTGCCCAATATCTACGTCGCAATTTATCAGTACATCCTGGTCGCCGCCATGGCCTTGCACTCCAGGATCGGTACACACGGATCCAGATCGTAACGCTCGATCCCGGCAGCAACGACGTCGCCGGTGACGGGCACAAGTTGAAAAAGGAAACGCGCGACTATGACAAGGAGAGCCGCGGCTGGCTGTCCAGGACGCTGATGGGTTCGCGCAATGTCACGCGCACGCTGATTGCCGACTTCGACATTTCCAATCCGCAGATCAAGACAACCAAGGCGCTGTTCTCCTCTACCTTCCGCTCTGACAATGCTAAGGGCGAAGCCTGAGCCACGAACGAAAGCATTTTGGTCTACGCGGCACCGTACTTCAAGGTCAGCTCGAACACGATGATCGAGGGCCGATTGCGGATGCGGCTCTCGGATGAGCGCGCCTCCTCCGCCGGCGCGAACGTGATGAGTGCCTTGCAGACAGCCGCAAACCTGATTGCACTGACCCCGGCGCTGGTGACGTTCCCCAACGCGCCGGCGAGGCTGCAGGCCTCCAACTTCCTCAACACGCAGCCGACCTCGCTGTTCGGCCAGTCGATCACCGAAGAATCGACCAGCGCATTCGCGATCAAGTCCTGGACACCCGACCCGATCCTGATCATCCGCGCGGAACTGCGGCCGGCGGCGAACTTCAAGAACACGCAGAAGAAGGAAGGCATCGGCAAATGGGTGGTCTATCGCGAGCCGCCGATCCCGCCCGTGTTCACGGTCAATACCTTTGGCGGCGATGACGGCGCGCCGGACTTCGAGGGCGTGAGCCCGGCCGACATCCTGTCTTTCAATGTCGCCGCGGTCCTGCGTGTCTATGACTACATCTTCTCGCGGCTTGAACTCAGCGACCAGATCACCAGCCTCAACGAGACCGGCGACGTGAACACCGCGCGGCTGATCTGCTCGCGCATATCGCGCGGGCTTTCGGCCGTCGGCTTCACGACGTTCGATGCAGCAGCAGGCGTCTGGGCGGCGTCCGAATCCGACCAGTTCACGGCCGCGGCGCGCACGGCGTTGCAGGCGCCGGAGACCTGCGGCGCGATGCAGCTCTGGACGGAGATGACAGAGTAAGGGGTCTTGCTCCGGGACCGGGCCGCGCCGTATTGAGGGGCGCGCGCCATGGGAGCTGAACCGTTTGCAAACCGCCCCCGACTTCTCGGTGCTGATCGTCAACTATAATGGCGGCGCCTATGTGCAGGGCGCACTCGATTCGCTGAAAGCTCAGACGCACCGGTCGTTCGAGGTGATCCTCCTGGACAATGCCTCGGCGGACGGATCGGTGGACACGCTGGACACGGCCGGCCTGCCTGCGTTCACCCTCATGCGCGAGACCGAAAACCACGGCTTTGCGCGCGGTAACAACCTCGCCGCGGCGCAGGCAAAAGGCCGCTGGCTGGCGCTCCTCAACCCTGACGCAGCCGCGCGCCCCGACTGGCTCGCGCAGGTAATGGCAGGCACGAAGCGCCATCCCGGCGTCACCAGCTTTGCCTGTACGCAGCTCTGGATGCATGACGAGACGAAGCTTGACGGCGCGGGCGACAATTACCTCATCTTCGGTATTCCCTGGCGAGGCGGGTATCACCGTCCGGTCTCGGACCTTCCGGCAGAAGGCACCTGCTTTTCTCCGTGCGGGGCGAGCGCGGTCTATCTCCGCGAGACGTTTGCCGGAGCCGGCGGATTTGACGAGCGGCTTTTCTGTTTCTGCGAAGACGTCGACCTCGGATTTCGTCTGCGCCTTGAGGGCGGAGAGTGTGTGTTCCTGCCAAACGCGGTCGTCTCTCACGCCGGCGGCGGCCTTTCGGAGAAAGTCTCAGGCTTCGCCGTGCGCTATGGTACGCGCAACCGGCTCTGGGTGTATCTCAAGTGCATGCCGATGCCGCTGCTGATCCTCACCCTGCCCGGCCACATTGCACTGACGGCCGCCATACTTCTCCGTGGGCTGATGACCGGTCAGTTCGCCGACGCCTGCAGGGGGCTGGGAGACGCCGTGCACGGAATAGGTCCAGTCTGGCAGGATCGGCAGGTGGTGCAGGTCCATCGGACGGCAGGCTTTGGCAAATTGCTGCACGCGATGGTCTGCAACCCCGCGCGGATGCTGGGCCGGAAGACCGCCGTGCGCCCGCTCAGCTTACCATGGCGCAGTCAGTAACCCGGCGCCCGTTGTGGCGGCAGACGGCAGGCTCGCCTTCGCAATGCTGGCCACCCGAACCGGACCGTTGACGTGGAGCGCGCAACTGGCCGCGCTCGTGCCAATGCCGACGCGGCCGGCAGAGGTCACCCGCATACGCTCTGACGCGCTGATCCGGCCCATGCTGAACACCAGCGCTCCGGGAACTTCGCCTCAGCTGACCGCGTCGTTCACGACGGCCATGACCAGACCTGTCTGCGCAAACGCACCGGCTGCGCTGTAGCCTCGGAACGAAAGCCGCCGAGCATGTCGGCGGACTGGACGGCAGCGGGCGCTGCAGACGTGCCGCGAGCCCGGCGCTGGACTGAGAAAGAGGCGGCGGCGGCAGCGAATGTATCCAGGAAAAGCAGGGCGAAATAGCCGGACTTCTCGATGTGCAGGTCGCCCTGATTGGAATTCGAGAGGTTGGTGCCGCTGATAAAGACCTGGCCTTTCAGTTCGCCGCCAAAGCCCGCCCATCCGCTTTCCGTGTTGATGATGAGGGCGTCGGTGAAGACTGCTCCGTCCCCGGACACTTTCAGGCGGAACTGATCATCGCCGACCAGGCCGAACTCGGCCTGGTCGAAAAAGTCCGTCTGAAAAACGACCGGGGCGGCCTTGTCACTCTTGGCGCGGTTGATCATGTTGAGGGCATTCTCGCTACCCGGCGTCACGTCGTCACGGCTCAGAAGCTCGGCGTCTTCCTTGACCGAAATCCGGTTCCAATCGTCCGTAGACGTATTGATGACGAGACGTGCCGTCTACTCGCTGGTACCGACCAGGCACCCTCATGCCAGACCAGCAGCAAGACCTCGTCCGCGACGAAGGCGCGCCAGCCTTCGATCGGCGCGAGCGCATCCCAGCCGCCACCCTGAAACGCCATCAGCGTCCCTGCGCCGGCACCGCCCCATGCCTCTCCCGTGGCACCTTACAGCAACAGATAGCGGTCACCGCTTGAAGGCGAGACCGGCTCGGCCGCGAGCGTACGCGACAACACGCTGAGCTGTACCAGCGCATCAAGACGGCGCAGGGATTCATTGAGGGTGACCTGCTTCTGGGCCTGCTGCGATTGCCGGTATGGTAGGGAAAGGTTCGACGTTTCGCTCATGAGGGCTCCGGGCGTCTGAAGGCTTGCCCCAAGGCTAACCCTGCCCCAGACCCAACCGAATTAGCTCGCGCCAACAAACTCGCAACAAGCTGTTTAACAAACAAACTTTTCGGCGCCATCTCCGGAAAACGTAGGCACAAGGACTATTCTACGCAACCGCCTCAGCCGCGCAGAAGACCCCGGAGGTACTCGCCATATTCGTTTGCGAACCCTGAAGCGAGCTGCTCCAGGGCGGCATCGTCGACGTAGCCAAGGCGCCAGGCAACCTCTTCCGGACAGGCAATCTTCAGACCCTGACGCTGTTCCAGCGTCTGCACGAAGAGCGACGTTTGCAGGAGGCTGTCGAACGTACCAGCATCGAGCCAGGCCGTTCCACGCTGCAGGCGGTTCACCTTGAGCTTTCCGGCAGCGAGGTAGTGGGCATTAATCGAGGTGATCTCCAATTCGCCGCGCGCGGACGGCTTCACCTCACGGGCGACATCGGCGACACCGGGTTCGTAGAAGTAAAGCCCCGTAACGGCCCAGTTGCTCTTGGGTGCGCAAGGCTTTTCATCAATCGAAACCGGCCGGCTTTTCGCGTCGAACTCCACAATTCCGTAGTCTGAAGGATTCTTCACCTGGCATGCGAAAACGGCGGCGCCTTCCGTCAGCCGGCCAGCTTCCGTAAGCTGTCCGGTCAAACCGGCGCCGTAGAACACATTGTCGCCAAGCGCAAGCGCGCAGGGCGAGGCGCCGATGAAGGATTCCCCGATCAGAAAGGCTTCCGCGAGGCCGCGCGGCGCATCCTGGGCGGCATACTGGAATGACATGCCCCAGCCTTCACCGGTGCCCAGTAGGGCCTCAAACTGTGGCAGCGATTCCGGCGTCGCGATGACCAGAATGTCCCGGATGCCGGACAGCATGAGCGTGGTGATCGGGTGATACACCAGCGGCTTGTCATAGACGGGAAGCAGCTGTTTGGAGACCGCGCGCGTGATGGGATGCAGGCGTGTGCCACGCCCGCCCGCCAGGATGATGCCTTTCATTTGGGTCGGGTCTCCTTGAGAAGAATTGCAACTGTTTCGGCCAGCCCCGCCCGCCAGTCCGGCAGCGACACGCCGAAGACCTCGCTGGTCCGGCGCATGTCCAGACGGGCATTCAAGGGACGGGCTGCGTGTGTGGGATAGTCGGCCGTAGAGATGGCACACACCCGGGCGACAGGGCCGCCATGGCGCGCACTTTCAGCATAGATTGCGCAGGTCATGCTCGCCCGGTCGGTCTCTCCTGCGCCCGCGAGATGGTAGGTTCCCCAGCCGGCAAATCCCGGCGCGCAGGCAACCTGTGCGATCTCAAGCAAAGCGGCGGCCAGTGCGGGCGCATGGGTGGGGCACCCAAACTGGTCATCGACAACCGTCACTTCTTCGCGCCTGCGCGCGGCGTTCAACATGGTACGGATGAAATTGCTGCCAAACTGCGAAAAAATCCAGGAAACCCGGATGATGATATGCCGCGAAGCGGCGGCGGCAACGGCACGCTCGCCCGCGAGCTTGGTGGCCCCATACACGCCGAGCGGCTCAGCCGCGTCGTCCGGCGTATAGGCGGACGACTTTCTGCCATCAAATACGCAGTCCGTAGACAGATGAATCAGCGGGATTCGGGCGCTCTCGCACAGAGCAGCAAGAGAGGCAGGACCGTCCGCATTGATCGTCCTTGCAGCAACAGGCTCTCTCTCCGCACCATCGACGGAGGTAAAGGCTCCGGTGTTGATCACCAGCGCGGGGCTTATCTTTTCGAGCGTGCGGGCAAGAGATGCTGCGTCGGCGAGATCCGCATCGGGGCGTCCCGCGAGGATCAATCCAGGATGGCCAAGCGAGGCAAGCGCCTGCGCGACCTGTCCGGTGCGGCCAATCACGAGAATGGAGCCGGCAGTCATTTTGGCAATCGCCCGAGGCGTTCACCGGCATAGGAGTTCTGGCGGATCGGTTGCCACCAGCCAGGGTTGTCGAGGTACCAGTCCACGGTGCGCGCGAGACCTGTCTCGAAGGTTTCAGCCGCGCGCCAACCAAGTTCGGTTTCGAGCTTCGATGGATCGATCGCATAGCGGCGATCATGGCCTGGCCGGTCTTCCACAAATGTAATCAGGGTACGGCGAGACTTTCCGCGGGGCAAAGGCTTGCGGGCGTCCAGCAGATCGCAAAGCGCATGCACGATCTCGAGGTTGCGGCGCTCAGAGCGTCCGCCCACGGCATAGGTCTCGCCAGGGCGGCCACGCTCCAGCATGGCCAACAAGGCCTGGGCATGGTCGTCTACGAACAACCAGTCCCGAACCTGCTGGCCGTCGCCGTAGACAGGAAGTGGCAAGCCCTCGAGCGCATTGAGGAGCACCAGCGGGATCAACTTTTCCGGGAACTGGCAGGGCCCGTAATTGTTGGAACAGTTGGAAATGATCGTGGGCACACCATACGTGCGATGCCAGGCGAGCACGAGATGGTCAGCCGCAGCTTTCGACGCTGAATAGGGCGAGGACGGATCATATTTCGTCGTTTCGTTGAAAGCGCCTTCAGGACCCAGCGATCCGCAGACTTCATCGGTTGAAACGTGGAGGAACCGGAAGCCGTCGCGCTGCGCCTTGCCGCCACCCTGAAGCCACCCCCGTGCCGCTTCGAGCATGGAATGGGTGCCGAGAACGTTCGTATCAATGAACGCGCGAGAGCCGGTGATCGAGCGATCAACGTGGGTTTCGGCGGCAAGGTGCACGATCTGGTCGGGCCCGAAACCTTCCACGATTTCGCGCATCGCATCCACGTTGCAGATGTCCTGCTTCACGAAGTGGAATGCCGGGTTCGTGCGGACGGAGTCCAGCGAGGCCGGATTGGCCGCATAGGTGAGATTGTCCACAACGCAGACTTCAGTGTTTCCAGCCGCAACCAGTTGGCGCACGACAGCGGATCCGATGAATCCTGCTCCGCCTGTCACAAGGATTTTCATCCCGCTTCTCCTGAAACCCGATCACTCAGCGGCATTCGATACTGCCCCCGAAAAATTGCCGGCCGCGTTCTCCAGGAACCATCGATACGTCGCCGCGATACCGTCTTCGAGTGAAATCGACGGGGTCCAGCCCATCGCGCTGAGGCGGGCGGCAGACATCAGCTTGCGCGGCGTGCCGTCGGGCTTGGTGAGGTCGTGCTCGATGGCGCCGGTGAAGCCAACGATCCGGCAGATCATCTGGGCCAGCTCAAGAATGGTGACGTCGGTGCCCGATCCGACATTGATGTGCAGGTCACCGGAATAGGATTTCAGGAGGAAGACGAGCGCATCGGCGCAGTCGTCGGCATGCAGGAACTCCCGGCGCGGCGTCCCGGTGCCCCAGATCGTGATGGCGCGGTCACCGCGGACCTTGGCTTCGTGAACCTTCCGGATAAGGGCGGGCAGGACATGGCTGCTGCTCAGGTCGAAATTGTCACCGGGGCCGTACAGGTTGGTCGGCATCGCGGAGATATAGTCTCGCCCGTACTGGCGGCGGTAGGCCTGGACCAGCTTGATGCCGGCGATCTTAGCGACAGCGTACCATTCATTGGTCGGCTCGAGCGGACCAGTGAGGAGCGCTTCCTCGTCAATCGGCTGGTCCGCGAACTTCGGATAGATGCAGGAGGAGCCGAGGAACAGCATGCGGTTCACTCCAGCCCCGTGCGCGGCGGCCGTGATGTTCGCCTCGATCATCAGGTTCTGGTAGAGAAATTCTGCCGGGTACGTATCATTTGCCAGGATGCCACCTACCCGCGCCGCCGCCATCACAACCGCGTCCGGGCGCGCGTCCGCCATGAACCGCTCGGTCTCGTCCTGGCGCAAAAGGTCAGCTTGTTCGCGGCCCGCCGTGATCACTTCGCAGCCTTCGCACGCCAGCCGGCGCACCACCGCGCTGCCGACCATGCCCTTGTGGCCGGCGACGAAGATACGCTTGCCCTTCAGGTCCTGCATATCAGGCGTCGCGCCTCTCGGCTTCATCCGCCATGACCTTCAGGTCTGCCTGCACCATCTCGCGGGCCAGTTCGCGTACGGAGGTCTTGTGATGCCAGTCGAGCTTTTCCTGCGCCTTGCGCGGATCGCCAAGCAGCAGGTCCACTTCGGTGGGGCGGAAGTAGCGCGGATCAACTTCGACGAGGCAGCGCCCGGTCTTCTTGCAATGGCCTTTTTCGTAGACGCCTTTGCCGCGCCACTCGAGCGCAATGCCGCATTCCTCGAAGGCCCATTCCACGAAGGTGCGCACGTGGGTCGTCTCTCCGGTGGCGAGGACATAATCGTCCGGCGTCTCCTGCTGCAGCATCAGCCACATGCCTTCGACATATTCCTTCGCATGGCCCCAGTCGCGCTGGGCATCGAGGTTGCCGAGGTAGAGCTTCTCCTGCTTGCCGAGATGGATGGCCGCAGCGGCCCGCGTGATCTTGCGCGTCACGAAGGTCTCCCCGCGCAGCGGGCTTTCATGGTTGAACAGGATGCCGTTCGAGGCGTGCATGCCGTAAGCCTCGCGGTAGTTCACGACGATCCAGTAGGCGTAGAGTTTTGCCGCGGCATAGGGCGATCGCGGATAGAAAGGTGTCTTCTCCGACTGCGGAACTTCCTGCACGAGGCCGTACAGTTCCGAGGTTGAGGCCTGGTAGAAGCGCGACGTTTTCTCGAGACCGAGAATGCGCATCGCCTCAAGCAGTCGAAGCGTGCCGACAGCGTCCGAGTTGGCGGTATACTCCGGCGTCTCGAAGCTCACCTGCACATGGCTCTGGGCCGCAAGGTTGTAGATCTCGTCGGGCTGGGTCTCCTGCACGATGCGGATCAGGTTCGTCGAATCCGTCATGTCGCCGTAGTGCAGCGTCAGGCGCGGATTGGGGACGTGCGGATCTTCGTAGATGTCCTCGATGCGCCCGGTGTTGAAGCTGGACGACCGGCGTTTGAGGCCGTGAACGGTGTAGCCTTTTTCGAGAAGGAGGCGCACCAGATAGGCGCCGTCCTGACCGGTGACGCCGGTGATCAGTGCGACTTTGCTTTTCGGCATTTGAGCGCTCCAGAAAATTTAAATCAGCAATCGCGCACCCCTTAGTGAACGGGCGCCTTCTTGAAAAGCCTATAAGGCCGCTATGGCCGATCCTGCTGCATGGGTTTTGTTCTGATGTTCGGGGCCCGGGCGCACAGTTGGCGGATTGGAAGGCGTGAGCCAGCCCCGGACAATCTTGCCCGCCTTTTGCCTCAGCTTCGCGATCAGCTGCCGGCGAACTGCGCTCGGCTTGCCCCAGATCCGGCCGGACAATGGCGCCAGCGTCAGCCGGGGAAGCCTGGTAGCAAGACCAGGAGGAGTATTGCGGGGAGAAATGACGACGGGTTTCAGAGTATTGTTGACGAATACAAACGCATTTTCGAATTCTCTGATCTGTACATGTTTCGAATACTGGACCCTGCCCGTCAAAGCGTCGCCGATCTCTGTATCCCAGATCCGGAAAAACGGCTCGCTGCAGTATATGTCGTAGAGGTCCGTCGGATGGGTATAGTAAAACACGTGCCAGTAGCGCGTGTAGAAAAGAAGAAACAGGCAGGTGAAGTAGGAAGCGAGGTGCCGCTCGATTCCATGATCCGTCATCTGATACCGGCTCGTCCGGGACGGGTCGATATCCTCGGTGGCGTGAAACCGGTAGGTTCCGCATTTCACGATCAGCAACTTCTTGCGGGCCACAATCAGCGCAAAGAACGCTTCCAGACGTTGGTAATAGTCTTCGGCGCCATTGTTGTAGTCCCGCCACTCCCAGCGAAATGGCTGCTCCCAGAACATGCCATGACAATGCTTGAGATAGTAATTGACGAGGTCAAACTCGGTCACCCGGATGCTGTCGAGCATGACGCCGTTCAGGAAAAGAAGCCGTCCGCCCGCATCCAGCTTTTCATATAGCTCAGTCATCAGAGCAAACTGGTGATCCTGAAAACTCTCGAACCAGCCTTCCGGCATTTCGTCCATCATGGCCGGTGCGCCAAAGCCATAACGCCGAACGGCGTAATCGATCAGGACACCGTCAACGCCATTGTCGACCATACACTTCAAGACGCGGTCACAGAGCGCCGCCCGAACTTCCGGGCGGCGAATGTCGAATATGTGTCCGCTGGCGATCAGCGTGCTCGCGTCCTTGAAGTTCAGCCTGTCCGCGCGAAGACCGGCGCTGCCTGAATGATGAAGATAGAAATGCTCTGCAAGCTCGTCACTTTCCGGAAACAGAAACCGGTCATCGTAGTTCAGCACGGCGTACCCGATGAAGCGCTTGGAAAGTTGCTGCGCTTCAAACCCCTCTTTGAGTTTCTGGAATTCCGGCATTGCCGGCGCAATTTTTGTAACTGTCTCATCATAGTGGAAAGATGAGTGGCTCTTCTCGGAATAGTTGCGATAAGCTTGGATCGACGTGGTCGTCCCGAACTGGCCTGTATCCAGAGGCAGGGACAAGGCTCCGCGTTCTTTCAGGACCAGTGACACGACGGATCCCGTCATGGTGGGAATATAGCGATTGCTGACCTTTCGGCTGGCCCAAGGGTCTCCGAACGGGTTCAGAAGTTGCTCTGCGAGCGACTTTTCGCCGGGTTGATAGAGTTTCTCCTGCGATCTGAACCGGCTCAGTCCGAGCGTTTTCTGAGAGCAGGATTCTACGCTGATTCCGTGCGAGGGTTGCTGGAGGTGCTCTATCGCAGGTAAGTCTGTCATCACGCGGCGCCTTCTACTGAACGCTCTGCGTGAAACACGAACGGCGAACCGCTCAGTATGCCCCCGGTCATCACATCCAGCCCCGGCCAATGACCAGGTGACAAATCCATGATGGAGGGAATGCCAACGCCAAACATGGCGCCTGTGCCGTTCGGCTCCAGGAAGGGTAGCGGGATCATTCGCCGGAAGAAGAAATGGTAGGCATAGCGCAAGGCGCGATCGCGGTCGGGCGCGTGCTCGCCGGGCTTCAAGGGCAGACCGGCCAGCAGGGTCGCGTAGTGCGCCGGGTTCTGGACATCGACCGTGAGCCCCTTGTTGCGGATCCACGCTTCGCCGGCGACGATGACCGGCTTGCCGAGCGGGGTGAGTTCCGTGCCCATCTTGGTGCCGTAAATGATGACGGCGTTCGAGTTGTGCGCGAGATCATAGGTGCTCGCGTCTTCCTCGGGCTCAATCAGGTGGATATGGCGCGGCCAGTCCGGGAAGGCTTCGCGCAATACGTCAGCGACGCGCTGGCGGGATTTGATCGCGCCGCGCGCCTCGGCCGGATGGATTCGGATCGCAACCTCGATATCGTTCCGGTCCTTCAGCAACCGGACGGTTTCGATGATCCATTCCTTCATCCCGGCAAAGGCATTCGCAGGATAGTGCAACTGCGCGTCCCACATCACATTGGTGAGCACACTGATCAGCGGCTTTGACCGGTCAATGCCCTTGCGAGCGGCATAGGCTTCGAAGTCGTCGCCCGCCTCTTTGTGGAAGTATATCCAGTCCATCCGGCCATCGGCACGGCTGGCGAGGTATTGCGTCAGCTCGGCGCGCTGCTCCGCAGCAAGGCTCAGATTCTCCCAAACGCCGGCGTCTTCGGTCATCAGCGTGTGATGATAGGTGTCATCATGGCTGAAGATGAAACAGGACTTCCGGTAAGCGACGACCCAGGAGACGACCCGCACGCCGTGTTTGCGGCACACCGCCGCCGCCACGCCTTGCGGACTATAGATGGCATGGTGCAGCACCGCGACGTCAGGCTTTTCGGCGAGGATCAAACGGTCGAATACCAAGGCCGTGAGAATGGCTCCTTCAACATAGCGCCTTGCGATCGCTTCACCTTGTGGCTCACCGGAGAGATCTCCCTTGGCGAAATAGCGCAGCGCGCCGGCATAGGCATGCTCGCCGACCGGCAGGCCGTCCATTTCCCAAGAGGCAATATCCGTATACGGAACAGATGCCGCGAGCTGCTCGGCGCGGGCGTAGTCTTTCGGCTCGAGCCAATGGCTGAAGCGATGCTCCGGCAAGCCGAGCGGGCGGTGCGTGTGCGTGCCGCGATTGAAACAGGCCTTGCAGAGCGTCGATTTCAGCTCGCGCTTCACCAGCATTTCGGGAGGGGTTGCATCCCCGAAAGTGGGGATCAGGCAGGCCTGCAGGACGCCGTCGCAGAAGATGCGGGACACGCGCGCACCGGCCAGTGCCAGCGACGCTGTGAGCACCGAATCAAATGTCGAGACGGCGCCGTGCATGCCCGTGTTCGACGCGACAAGAACTTTAGGTCCGTTCGCCTTTGCGACGGCGGATGCCCACGCGCCGCCGCTCGCGGCCACCAGCGCGCGCCAGTCGGGGAATCCCTTCTCGGGCGGGACGTCCGCGTTCGCACCGGGAAACTTCGGGGGCGCAACAAGGGAATTCATCGGACCGGCTGCAGGCGCAACTGGATCAGTATTTGCGAATGGCAAAGCCGACGCCGTACCCGACTTCCGAATAGGTATAGGCCGAGAACCGGGGATTTTCGACCAGCATCCGGCGCCAGACTTCGCCGAGACCGGCGACATTCGGATTGCCCGTATCGTCGAACAGCACCGCGCCGCCGACCGACAGCCGGGGGAGGACATCCGAAATGTCTTCCGCGGCCCCGAGATTGGAATGGTCACCATCGACCGTGATCAGGTCAAAGTACGTGTCCGGATGATCGGCAAAGTAGCGCTTCAGGGTTTCGTGGGAGTTGCCGTCCACAAACTCGCGCTTTCCGGTATGGCCGATCTTGTCGAGTTCGGCGTTCACATGCGCCGGGCCAGGGTTTTCCATGCCGGCATAGTTCTGCACCCACATGTCGAACATCGCGATATGGGCCGACGGCCGCACGCTTGCGAGCGCGCAGACGCTGCGGCCGCGGCGAACGCCGATTTCCAGATAGCTCTTCGGCTTCAGCCATTCAGCGAGGCCAAGCACCGCCGTGACGATATCCACATAACCCCAGTCATCGCCGTACCGATCAAGGCCAAGTTTGTAATAGTCAAGCAGATAGCGGACATATTCATCGGGCTCGAGCCGGCCCAGCAATGCGGAAGCTTGATCCAAGTATTTGCGGCAGTCACGCGAGATCGCGGTTCCAACGGCGCCGGCACCGACCATGACTGGCGGATACCATTCGGTTTCCCCATCCTTCACCGGCGGCGCGCAGGCATGCTCGGACCGGCCCGGCTTCGTCGTCCATGTTGGCTGCGGAAGTACGACCGACAGCGACAGCGGACCAAATCTCTCAGCCTTGGTACTCATGAACTCACTCCTTTTGGACGGTAATCACAATGGGGTCTGCACGGCTGGGTAGATGGGCGTCAGGGGGGCGTCAACTCTTTCACCACACGCGCCGGATTTCCGGCAGCCACGACGCCTGCGGGCAGGTCACCCGTGACAACGGACGCAGCAGCAACCACGGTGTCGTCGCCGATTGTGACACCCTTCATAACCAATGTTCCGAGCCCGATCCAGCATCGCCGCCCGATCAGGATGGGGCGGGCCGAAATGTCCATCGGCGCTGTCACACTTTTGTCACCGAGCATACGGCGGAACTGCACTTCGCGCTGCCAGGCATCTGTCGGATGTGAGTCGTTGTCGAACACCTGTACGCCATGTCCCAACAAGGTGGCCTCACCGATCTGGATCGACGCACGCGCTGACAGGATGACGTTGTCGCCAATATAGCAGAACCGCCCGATCTCGATGCGCCCGCCAGCTTCTGCGCGCACAATACCGCGAATGGCGGACGGACCGTTGAGCGTGACCATTGCCGGATCGCCGCCATTGATCAGGCGTGCATTCATGCCCAGCCGGACGCCGTCTCCGGCATGTGCGCCAGCGTCGAAACGGCGCCAGAGATCCGCGAGATGGCAAGCGCTTTCAGCGGTCGCAACAGCGCCCGTGGCCTCGATGCTTTTGCGCGCATCGGCTTCAGACAGGACACGTTGGAACACCGGCCCGTCGGCGAAGGCGTGGTCGTCCGCGAGCATCGGCCCTCTGATCAAGTCGCGATCTCCAATGGCTGGGCGAGGCGGCCTCCTGCCCGCAACCTTAGCGCGTGCAGCGGTCGTGTTGCCACGTTTCGAGACGAGGTTTAGATGCAGGATTTGGAAATGGCAACTCGGCCAAGCCGTTGGCGCCACTGGCTGCATGGTACACCCTGCGCCAGCGAATGGAGTGGCGTGATGCGGATCGGTTTGAGGCTCTTCTACAATCCGGGCTGGATGGGCGGCGTCAATTACGTGCTCAACATCGCGCGGATGCTGAAGGGACTGCCTGACGGCGAACGCCCACAGATCGTGTTCCTGACGGCCGCCCCCCAAGCCGTTGAAATTGCGGAGGCGCACCGGCATCTGGCCGACGAGATCGCGCCCTTTTCGGCGGCGCGCAGCCTTGCGCTCGATTTTGTCTATCCAGCGACACAAATGCCTGAAGCTGCCTTTGGCGCGCCTTGGGCCGGGTGGATCCCGGACTGGCAGTGCCAACATTATCCCGAGCTTTTCCCCGAAGACGAACGCGCGCGCCGTTTCCTGCAATACCGGGAGATCGCCCGGCGCCCGGTGACCTGCGTGTTCTCGAGCCAGCAGGCGATTGACGACACACGTGCCCTGCTGGGCGAGAACGACACAACGGAATGGGACGTGTTTCATTTTCCCGCCGTGTTCGATGACGCGACTTGGCAGCGGACTTCGGCCGAGATCGCGCAGACCCGAACGCGCCTTGGCGTTACCGAGCAGTATCTCATCATCTGCAACCAGTTCTGGCGGCACAAGAACCACCTGATCGTCGCCGAAGCCCTGGCTGCAGCGCCGGACCTTGGCGTTCACGTCGTGATGACGGGAGAAATCGATGATGCGCGCTGGCCGGATTATGCCGCGCGCGTGAAGGAACTTCTGTCACGCCCTGACGTCGCTGGCCGAGTGACGGTGACAGGGCGAATCAGCCGCGAAGAACAGCTGGACCTGCTGTGCGGCGCCGCCGGTTACATCCAGCCGAGTCTGTTCGAAGGCTGGAGCACGTTTGTGGAAGAAGTGCGGGCCCTCGGTCTGCCAGGCCTCTTGTCGGATATCCCGGTCCACCGGGAACAATCCCCGGCCGGGGCAACGTTCTTCGATCCGGGCGATGTGAACAGCCTGACCGTCGCCTTGACCGGCTTCCTCGAAAACCCGCCGCTGCAATTGCCCCGGGACGCCGCCCGCGCCCAGCACCGCAGGTATACGGACGCCGCCGCGCGAAAGTTCATGTCCATCGCAAAGCGCGCGCGTGCCCGGTACCGCGAAGAGACGCATGGCGCGGTGGCGGCCTACGCGAACGCCATGCCGGACCTGTTCGACGAGGTTGGCAGCAACGACTGGTTCGCGAGGCCGGATTTTGATCGCTGGCTCGCGAACGCCCGGCTTGCCCTGCGCGACCACCCCGAAGACCTGGCGCGGATTGCCACCAGGATCATGGCGGGCCGCTCGCCCTTTGCCCTCGAAGTGGAAACCTTGCTCGTCAAAGCCACGCTCGGGAAATGCCCTCCGGAGATCCGCGACCGGTTTGCGGCGTTCGATCCCGCGCACGAAGCCCCGGCTGACGTTGTGGCGATTGCCGACCTGCAAAAAAGGCTCGCAAATCCGGGTGAAAAGGCCCTGATGAGCATGCGAAATTCGGCGTTCCGAGTCCGGGATGCTCTGCAACGGATATTGAAACCAGGAAGCAAACGCGGATGAGCGCCCCGTCAAAACTGCCCGTAATCCATGTCCGCCCGGAACGCGGCGCCGGCGTGCTCAGCCCGCTGGAAGTATGGAAATTCCGGGCCCTGCTTTGGCAGATGACCGTTCGCAATTTCCAGAGCCGCGTCGTCAGCTCGCCGCTCAGCCTTGTCTGGGGCTTCATCCGCCCGGCCATCATGACCCTGGCATTCGTCTATCTGCGGCATGTATCCGGCGCCGATTTTGGCACCGCAGTGCCTTATGCCCTCTACATTTTCAGCGGATTTTGCCTTTGGTTCCTGTTTCAGGACACGGCGATCCAGGTGGCCGGCTCGCTTGCGGCGGATGCCGGGGTCAGCCAGAAAGTCTACTTCCCGAAAATTCTCAGTCCGCTGGTGATTGTGCTGTCGCGCTGGATCGATGTGTTGATCATTGCGGCGGCGGTCATCGCCCTGCAGTTCTGGATGGGCGTTGCGGTGGGGCCGGCCATCGTGTTCCTGTTGCCGGCCATGGCGACGCTGTTGCTGTTGGCGTTCGCACTGGGAGTCCTGTTTGCCGGGCTGATGATCTATCATCCGGACAACCGGAAATTCCTTGAGACCCTGCTTTATCTGGGACTGTTTTTGTCGCCTGTTCTGTTTTCAAAGAAGATTCTTCCGGAGGTCGCGCAGGATTTCTATCTTTTTAATCCGATGGTCGGTATTCTCTCTGCCATTCGCGGGTCGATGTTTGCCCCTGAAAGAATAGACTTTCTTGCCTGGCAGGTGGCCCTCGTGTTTTCAGTCCTGCTGTCATGTTTGGGCCTTCTTCTGCTTGCAAATGCTGCACGCAACAATTCGGAGAAGATCTGATGAGCGCCGCAGAACTCGCCTCGAACGCGCCTCCGCCGGTGGTCATTGATTCTCATCTGGTCGCGGTCGATGTACGCGGCTTGTCGAAACGTTATCGTTTGTCCTCGGGCGCTACCGACTTGTCGCCCACCGGATCGGCCAAAAAGCCGAAAAAGCCGAAGAAGACCGGACGCGACTTCTGGGCCCTGAAGGACGTTTCGTTCACCCTCAACCGGGGGGAACGTCTGGCGATCATCGGGCATAACGGCGCGGGCAAATCCACGTTGCTGAAACTGCTCTCGCGAGTAATCAATCCTACATCCGGCGAAGCTTTCCTGCATGGCCGCGCCACCTCGCTGCTCGAGGTCGGCACAGGCTTTAACCCGAACCTCAGCGGGCGCCAGAACATCTACATGAACGCTGCGCTGCACGGCATGAGCCTGGCCGAGATCGACACCAAGATGAAGGCGATCATCGACTTCTCGGAGATCGGCCAGTTCGTCGAGGAGCCGGTGAAGACCTACTCCACCGGCATGCGCTCGCGCCTCGGCTTCTCGGTGGCTGCGCATATCGACCCGGACATCCTGATGCTCGACGAGGTGCTCTCGGTCGGGGACGCGTCCTTCCAGCAAAAATGCCTCAGCCGGATGGACGACCTGACCGGCAATGGCCGCACGCTTATCTTCGTGTCGCACTCCATCGGCGCGGTGCGCCGGTTCTGTGACCGCTGCATCTGGCTGAGCAAAGGCGAAGTTGTGATGGACGGGCCTGTGCAAAAGGTCTGCGACGCCTATGAAGCCAGCACCATGAACATCGCGGCTACCTACCAGGCCCCCTCGGCTGCGGCGCCCGCGAAAAAGACGACGGCCGCTCGCGACACGAAACAGGCTGTCTTCGATCAGGACGCTTCCGAAGCCGTGGCCGCGCTGGTGTCGGCCAAGGTGACGGACGCTGCCGGGCAGCCTGCGCGATCCATCAAGATCAACCAGTCGGCCCGGATCGAAGTGCAGTTCGACGTGCTGAAGCCGAACCTGCGGATAGAACCTGCGCTGCACTTCAAGAACGAGAGGGGCGAGCTGCTGTTTGTCGTCGCCTATACTGACCCTTCGAAACCGGATGCCCTCAACGAGCCCGGCCGTTACACGACTGTCGCACATGTTCCGGACAACCTCCTGAATGAAGGCTTGCACTTCGTGACCATTGCGCTCGTGACGGCAGACCCCCTCGTGCGCCACGAAGTCATCGAACGGGCGGTTTCGTTCTCCGTATACGAAGTAATCGGCGACGCGACGAAAGTTGCCCGCGGCCGCTATTCCCGCAGCTTCCCGGGCGGCCTGCGGCCGCGGCTCGAATGGGCCACTGGCCGCAATGATGACTGACCCGGCAGGCATCGCCCTGTTTGATGGCGACATGTATCAGCAGATCAACACCGCGCGCTGGGCTTTGGCGCAGGATGTGATCCGCGAATTGCGGGCTCAGGGCGCCGGGTTTTCGACAGTGTATGATTTCGGTGCCGGGCCGGGCTGGTTCGCCGCCCGGCTGTGCGCCGAAGGCCTGGATGTCGTGGCGCTAGAAGGCCGCAAAGACGTGGCGCGCGAAGGCCAGGCGCGGGCGCCGCAGGCCCGGTTCGAGGTGTTCGATTTCGACGCGGCCGCCGTGACAAGCTTGCCGGCGCCGCGCGATTTTTCGTTGAGCTTCGGTATCCTCTATCATCTGGAAAGTCCGCTGCGCGCGCTGCGCATGATGGGGGCCATGACGCGCGACGTGATGCTGCTCGAGACAATGACAATGCCGGCCGATTTTGCTGCGGCGCGGGTCATTCGCGAGAATCCCAATGCGACGCAGGGTATCCAGCCGCTTGCGATCCTCCTGAGCCCCGAAGCGGCCGAACAAGGCCTCTGGGCGGCGGGGTTCACGCATGTGTATCGCTGCCAGCGCGCCATCGACCACGATGACTTCCGGGACTTGCCACAGCGCCATCCGCGCCGTCATGTCTGGCTCGCCGCCCGGCGCTCGTTGCAGCTGGAAGGCTTTGAAGCCGCCCCGATCGAGGAACCGCGCCGTGCCGACTACTGGAGAAAGTAACCGGGACGGCCCGCTGGTTATGATTGCCGGCGGTGGCGGATTTCTCGGCTCGGCGATCGCCCGCAATTTCGAGGCGCGCGGCTGGCGCGTCCTGACGCTCGGCCTTGGCGCACCGCACGGCGTGACCGGCCGGCGCGTCACGCATCATGAAGGGCTGATCAGCCGGGACCTGTTCGCGGCCGCGGCCAGGCAGGCAGGCCCGCCGGATATCGTGATCCACTCAGCCGGCGGCGCCTCGGTTGGCCGGTCCTGGGAAGATCCGCGCGGCGACTTTGAACTCTCGGTGGCCAGCACCGCCGAAATCCTCGACTTCATCCGCCAGGACGCGCCGGGCGCGCGGTTGTTGCTCGTCTCGTCGGCTGCGGTGTACGGCAATCAGCCGAAAGAGATGCTGAGCGAATCCGATCCTGCGGTGCCGCTCTCTCCCTATGGCCTGCACAAGCACGTCTGCGAACAGCTGGTGATGGGTGAGGCCCGGATGAACGGAACGGCGGCGTCGATCGTGCGTCTGTTCTCGATCTACGGCGAAGGGCTCCGGAAGCAGATCCTTTGGGATATTCTCTCGCGCACGCGGGCGGCGCCGGGCGAGACGCTTGAACTATGGGGAAGCGGCGAGGAAACCCGGGACTTTCTGCATGCCGAAGATGCGGCCGAACTGATTGCGCGTGCGGCCGGCGCCGCCGTGCCGGGCAAGGTGCGCCTTTTCAACGGCGCGTCCGGCACACCGATCAGCGTGCGCGATCTGGCCGGGCAACTCCTTCAGGCCGCCGATCTATCCGTTCCCCTTGTTTTCAATGGAAAGACCCGCGAGGGCGACCCGCTGCACCTTCGCGCGAACTCTGCATATGCTGCGGCCAGCCTCGGCTTCCAGCCGTCTGTTTCGCTTGCTTCGGGCTTGAAACGCTACGCAGACTGGTTCAATCGTAAATCGGAAAGTAGGGCGTGAGCGCAAAGAGGGGGCGAGCATGAGTGATCCATCGTCGGCTCTGTCCATCGTGTGCGGAACTTTCAATCGCCGCGACCAGATCGAACGCCTTGTCGACTCTGTCATTCGCGAAACGCGGATTCCCTTCCAGCTCTATATCACGGACGCCGGATCCACCGACGGGACGACCGAATACCTGAATTCCATCCGCGATCCGCGCGTGCATCCCGTGCTGGTCGGCAAGCTGCTGGGCCAGGCGCGCGCCTACAATGACGTGTTCATGAAGGTGGAAACGCCCTACGTCTGCTGGGTCAGCGACGATAACGAGATCTTCGATCACGGTCTCGACAAGGCCGTTGAAATCCTCAAGCAGGACAAGCGCATCGGCATGGTCGGGCTGAAGGTGCGCGACAAGATCGGGCCCTTCGTGAAGGCGCCCTATATCGGCGGCGTCTCGAGTATTGGCATCCTCAATGTCAACCAGGGTGTGCTGCCGACCCCGGTGCTGCATGCCCTCGGCGGGTTCAGCGAAGAATTCCGGGATTACGGCATTGATCCGGATCTGACCGCGAAAGTGCTCTTCCTTGGATTCGACGTTGTCTATACGCGCGACGTCGCGATCCATCACTTCCGCAACTGGTCGGAAGACAAGAACAGCCCGGAATACAAGAAACTGCAGGAAAAGCATGAGCGCTTCCGCAAGCTGTATGAGGAGACTTACTCGCCCTACAGCCAGCAATCCTGGCTGTGGCGAAAGAAGAAAGCCGCCTGGGAGTGGGCCCGGACGAAATTGGCCAAGCGGTATGATCTGTCGATCAATTCGGAAAAGCCGGTCTTCGGCAACCTGCCGCGCGATTACTACAATACGGTCATGGCGAAGCATATCAGCCTGCTGGATCCGCTGACCAGCCAGGGCAAGCTCTATCACCTGCGCCAGCGCTACCGCGGACGGCGCCCTCCCATCCAGATGATTGGCGAAACGCCAGAGGTAATGCGAAAGCTGGAGGCGGTCTGAGCCTTGGCGCAGGCGGTCAGATTTCGGCGGCGCGCTTGGCGGATCGTGAATTTTTTGTTTTCTCTGCCACTCAAGCGGGCGGGCCATCCAATTTGCCGCAATTGGCGCACAATTCCTATGCCTCAGGATTTTCGGGGACCCACATGATCCACAACTCCTACGCATTTCGCGATTGAATGACTTTCTGAAGTTGTTTAATCCGGAAGAGCCGGGGCGGCGGGTCTGTTCAGCGGGGTTTGAACGCCTTGCAAGTAGAAAAAGGAACGTAAAATGTCGAACCGCAGTCTCGTTGCCGATGGGGTAAAAATCGGCGACTCGGAAGAGATGTATGTCATCGCCGAGATCGGGCAGAACCACGAAGGCGATCTGGCCAAGTGCAAGGCGCTGTTCGACGCCGCAAAGCAGTGCGGCGCGCATTCCGTGAAGCTGCAGAAGCGCGATAACCGCTCGCTCTACACCAAGGAATATTACAACGCGCCCTACCATTCCGAGAACGCCTACGCGCCGACCTATGGCGAGCACCGCGAGAAGCTGGAATTCAGCCGCGAGGAATGGATCGAACTGCGCGAGCACTCGAAGAAGATCGGCATCACGCTGTTTTCCACCGCCTGGGACTACAAGAGCGCGGACTTCCTCGAAGACATCGACATGCCGATGTACAAGATCGCGTCCGGCGACCTGAAGACCCTGCCGCTGATCAAGTATGTGGCCTCGTTCGGCAAGCCGCTGTTCGTGTCCACCGGCGGCGCCTCGCTCGAAGACGTGAAGCGCATGTACGACGCCGTCGCGCCGATCAACCCGCAGATCTGCATCATGCAATGCACCTCCGGCTATCCGCCGACCTTCGAGGAACTGAACATCCGGGTCATCGAGACCTATCGCAAGGAATTCCCGGGCATTCCGATCGGCTTCTCCTCGCACGATAGCGGCATCGCCATGGCGCTCATCGGCTACATGTGCGGCGCGCGCGTGCTCGAGAAACACTTCACGCTCAACCGCGCCTGGAAAGGCACCGACCAGGCCTTCTCGCTGGAGCCGAACGGCCTTCGCCGCCTTGTCCGCGACCTGCAGCGCGCCCGCATCGCCCTCGGCGACGGCATCAAGACGACCTATCCATCCGAGATCGCGCCGCTGATCAAGATGGGCAAGAAGATCGTTGCCGCGCGCGACCTGCCGGTTGGCCACGTGCTGACGCTGGCCGACATTGCCCTGAAGTCGCCCGGCGACGGCGTCGCGCCTTACTTCCAGGACGTGATGATCGGCCAGAAACTCAAGGCCGCTGTGAAAGAAGATAAGAACATCACGTTCGAACATCTTGGCACGACCCAGGAAGCCGCCATGAAGGCGCTCGGCCACGTTTGAGCGGGGCTTGAACCGCACGGTCAGACAAACACTCCGGGGATCGGCGCTGCTCGCGCCGGTCCGCCGGTGGCGACTTGAAAAACTGATCAGCTCACCGGGCTATGTACCGGACTGGGCTACACTGCTCTCGGGCCACGAAGAGGTCTGGCGCAAGGCGCTATCCTGCGCCAACGGACCACGTATCGCGGTGGCCAGCAGCCTCGGGCTGAACTCTACTGTCAACACGGTCGACAGCCTGATCGCCGTCGCCCTGACGCTTCGCGGCGCGCGGGTCGATCTGATCTTCTGCGACAGCGCGCTGCCAGCCTGCCAGGTGATCGAGCATACGCTGGTTCCCAGTGTCGGGCGAACCGCGCGGCACGGGCCTGCGGCGGACTTCTGCACCGCGTGCACCCATGCGGCAGCGCGGACCTATGCGCCGACCGGACTGACCATTCGGCGCTTTTCGGACTATCTCACCCCCGAAGACAGGCAGTCGGCGGCCGCTTTCGCCGCCAGCAATCGCAGCGAAGACACTGGCGACCGGTCGCTCAGCGATCACGCGCTGGCCGGCGCCCTGCGGTTTTTCGGCCGGGCCGAGCTTGGCGCCGATCCGTACACGGCGGAAATTCACGCGCGGTACCGCGAAGCGGCGTGGCTGGCCTCGCGCGCCACACGGCGGCTGCTTCAGAAAG
>Ga0247843_1004154_pt1 | contig 22112 bp, 18 predicted proteins | sample LaCruzMarch2017__FD_192420 | JGI IMG/M metagenome (GOLD analysis project Ga0247843, IMG submission 192420) | Freshwater microbial communities from meromictic Lake La Cruz, Castile-La Mancha, Spain - LaCruzMarch2017_8m | ecosystem: Environmental > Aquatic > Freshwater > Lake | place: Spain...
AGTGTTGTGTATGACTTCATGTCAAACATACAGAACATTCCTAGCTAGAAATCATAATTTATAATTATTCTGTCAGAGAAGTGATTATTTACTTTATCTAAAGGTAGTGTAGTAACAGCCCTATTACTGGTGTTAATAGAGGTGTAAACACGTACCCGAAACATTACCAAGGAAAATTCGAAATTACCAACTATACATCGCATTTATGTAGAATAGTGGGCTATATACCCGTATTATAGGGGCTTCGCATGCAATATTGGGTAATTTACTTTGGAATTTGGCGAAACGACTGTAATTTTCTCCAGCCCTAAATAACCATGAGACCTTCCGCGGTAGCATTGTCGATGCTGTTCCTCGCTTCGTCCTCATTATTATCTACTGTCAACTGTTTCACAGCCATACCATCGCATGTAGTTCGGATGAGGTCCCCTCGGCTTATGATCCAGTCCATCTTCAACCCAATAGTAAGATTGGACAGTGCAACGACCTCGTTGTCCACGAGTCTTCACAACATGAAAGAGGATAGGAATGAGGCGGCGGATACCGGTGGGATTGGTCGTGGTAAAGTACTTCTACTTCTTGTCTTGATTGTAAATGTTTGGATGTTTAGCATCCCGGTAGAGTTTCGACGAGCGAGATTGTGTAGTGTTGAAGACACAAAGCTTTATCCTGACAAACATTGCACAACAATGGATGCATGGAGGACGGGCGTTGCTGACTACTATGTCAATGGTGGTGGAATTAAATTCGACTTTTCAATCGAAGGAAAAGAATAATATGTGTAATGAATGCGTGAAGTGTGTGGAACAAAATAAGCACAAGTTCTATTTGTGAATGAATGGACCATCATAATATGAAGATATGAAATAGAAATGATCATTTGGCAAGCTTGATCTGACCATAAAAATAATCCATCAGATAATTAGGATGCGTATTTTCCTCTCTCTGATGATGTTGTGCCTTTGTCCGGTTCATCCCACCACCACCATTATTATTATCAAAAATGCTATCCTTGATACTGTCAATCCCATCCAAAGAATATTCGTCAATCAATTCATCAACCGTGCTATTTCTCATTAATCGTGTCTTTGGTTCATCATCGACATTTGACGTCGTTGTTGTTGTCATTGATAATCCCTCGCGTGGCATACCTACACCTCTCTCCCGTTGTGATGATGCATCGCTTGTCGTTGGAGACAACGGATCATCGCCACTGTTGGATTTACTATTATGCAATGTAGCATTAGTAGTGCCATGATGTGTCCAGTCCAACGAACTCTTTCCACTCCGTGGACTAATCAAATCATCAAGTTGGGCATTCAATTTGTCGACCCTGGCCCTCAAATCATCATCATTGTTCGTCGCGGGCATATCCTCCATCCACACCTCCCTCCCAGGAGAAGACAATGATGGGACCACAGCCTTGTCTACAATGCCTTGATACGATGACGACGACGACGATCGTGATGATAACATTGTCATCATCCCCTCCAACGTCTCACCCGAACCTTTTTGTTCCGGCATTGACTTTGACCGTGTTGTGGATACGTCGTCATCGGGCTTTACGGCACTCAAAGTTAATGATCGGTTACCATCAACCTCCCGTGTTCGGGCCTTTGAGAATTGTTCTCGCAGTCGTAGTAGCTGTTCACTTGCATTCGTTGTACTTCTGCGTGAATGTGACAATTCCTCCTCTAACCGTCGTCGATCCTGACGTTCGGAAATCAGTCTATCATGCAATTCATCCATCCGACGTTCCACATTCACAAGTTCATTCGTTTTACGTTGTAATGTATCGGTCGTTTCGTCATGTTCAGCTCTTAGTTTCGTCATTTCAACACGACATGTCTCGAACTGTTCGATAACTGCTGCTGTATCATTGTCCAATAATTTGGCATTGGCAACCTCCCTTCGCAGTTCGACGATATCCGCCGCTCTTATGCGTAATTCATTCTCCATCCGATCGCGTACATCCCGCAATCGTTTCATTTCGGCACGACAAGCCTCGAGTTCGACCGATATCCCATCGTCCGCAACTCGGGCATCGGACGCATCGCGTCGTAGCTCCACATTCTCCTCGGTCAGACGCGCGTAGTCCGCCAATATGCCATCTCGGACATATTCGGCGGCGGATGCGGCCTCCTGGGCCAAGTGCTCTCGATCGCGTATTCGTGCACATTCCTCGCGTGCGCGTACTTCCGAGGACCGCAAACGATCATTCTCATCGACGAGTCGTCCGGATTCTAAACGCAAACGACGCACTTCGTCGGTAAGATGTTGCAATCGACCATCCTTCTCGCGACAGAAAGTCGATAATTGTCGATTCTCGTTTTTTAGATGTTGTACGGTCGCTTCTAAATGTTGCTGTATGACGGAATCTTCCTGGCACTCGATGGACTTTTGATCTGACGATGATGATGCGACGACGACGCCCTTTGATGATGTTTCGAGTACACGTTCGAACATGGTAAGGAGCGTATTCAATGCACGAGATTTTTTAGTACGTTGACCTTCGTCCATGGTATTCGTTACGGCAATTTGCATGCTCTTTAGAGAATCGATGAATTGACGTATCTCCTCCAACCGCGGGTCGTTGTTGTTGGATAGCTGGTGGTGTTGTTGTTGCTGATTATCAGTGGATGTTGTTGATGATGGTGGCATGTCCATTTGCAATCTCCAAGCTAGATTTGATACACGATCTTCCATATTGTGTGGGTCATTCATTGGAGTTGTAGTGGTAGTATGATACGGGTACGAGATTGAATTATTATTATTATTCATTTCGCCATTGGCCCAACGCAGTGGCGGTGCAGACACTGATGCCGTCGCTATTCGAAATGGTGCAGGAGTTGATGTAGGAGGTGGACGATGAGGAGGAGGAGGCATTGTTGACGTCGCCGTCGTCATCTGTTGCCATCCTCCTTCGACATTATAATTTCTCATTGTCGTCGAGGGCAAGCCAATGCATGACGGTGGTAGACTTGATGAAGAAAATGGGGCCGGATTCACGGCAGATGACACTACCCGCCGTCGATCCAGCGACGGTGGTGCAATCTTCGCGAGCTGGGTGTAGCTAAGCTCGGTCGGCGAAGTAGGACGTTTCGTCATCGTCATTGTTGCAATTCTCAGACATGGGAGCTCCGCGTTGCCACTCGGTGCATTTCAGACAATGGTACGAGGGCGCAACGGCGGCGGAAAGATGGGTCCAGCAGTAGAGATGAAATCCATCACCGCAGTTTTTCATAACGACGACGAAGATGACCGTAACAAAAAGCGCAAAAGTAAACGTCGAGTAGCAGCTGGTGTCATTACGAATAATCGAAGAATAATTTGCCTCCTTTCGTCAGTAGTAGTCCTCCTCCCCTTCCTAGTTTACATTGCGACTTGTATCATGGGCAATCAATCAAGTGAGGGAGGATATTATCCATCGTGGAGTGGTAGCTTCAGTTCTGGGATACGGTACGGTCTAGGCGCGGGTGATGATACTACCGGTGAGCTTAATAGTGCATTACAACGTAAGGGAGATGGCCGGGCTGCCGTTGCGATTATACGTGTCATTGAGGATGACGCTGCTGGTGCTGCTGGTGCTGCCGCTGCCGGTGATAGCATTAATGGTATCAACCGAGGGAGCAATGATGATACCAACAATAAAGTGCGATATCTAGTACAGTTGAAAAGTCACGATTATCCAATAGAGGCATTTCGTGGTACAGTTTGTCTATTGGGTGGGAATGCCAATGATAAAGATGGCACACCACTTGATACATTAAAACGTGAATTAAATGAAGAACTGTATCATCCAATTTGGGTATCGAATCTTGGTGGTAATAGCGGGAGCAACAACAATGACAGTGATGACGACGAGTCGGCATGGACGATTGTAGATGTTTCTAAAGAATCGTACTCCAATTACACACACACGGCACCATCCTCGCCCGGCAGTATACGATATATAGGTACATCAATACATTTTCAAAGTTCAACATTAATACATAAACCGACACCGTATGCCTTCCTATGTGCTCTGTATGAAATTACTATAAGCACAAATCAATTACCACCAAGTGTGCTTAAACCACGTGGTGCCAATGTCCGAGAGGGACGGACGGTACTACTAACCGAAGAACAACTAGTGCAACATTCAAAGTATGCTTGGGGATATGAATATACTATAGAAAAGTACTTTGGTAGAAATGTTGTAAATAAGCAAGTAGGTGCAGCAGTTAGTATTGTCGATGATAGGAATATTATTTGGACTCCGGGAAAAAAATAGACGGGAAGTACGATGATAGGTTGGCTCTAACATAACATTTTACTAATTATTCGATTTTTCCTACAAAATCAACTACAAGTAATGTGCTCTAGCAATCAATGTTGATCTTTACTTTATGAATGTAATGGTTGTATTGACCACGTCGTCTTATTATCAGTTCCTCTAGTAAATGTATCGACGAATGTAACATCTTCAATGAATACCTCGCCTACATGAATGTTGCACAAAAAAAACGAATAAATAGAAATTGGAAACAGTATTTTGTGTTACACTCATAGACTAATCAAAGATCATCAACTTACCTCCCACGCTAGACAACAATGGCAACGGATCAACGCTAAATATATTGTATTGATAACTTAAATCAATTACATGACTCCCAGGTGATATATCAACACTGACTAGACTCCATTCATCAACACTGTAATTTAGTGAACGTAATAGGACAATAGACGATTAAGTAAACCTAAAAAGGTGACAATGCTTGCACAAAAAGTATAGAATAAAACACTTACTCAATCAATTGTACTGTTTCAATTCCATCGATGTATATATTAAACACATCTGTGGGTGGTAGTACATTTGCTAATATAGTAATAGACATGGTCCCACCCAAGTAGGTTTCACAAGTCGTAACGCTTGCATTAGCAATAGCTGCTGTTGTTGACCCTGTTAGATTTGGACTCTGTATCCAAGCTTTTGTTGTTGTTGCTGCTGCTGCTTCTGTGGGTGTGTCATCATCGTAGATGGTCCAATTGCCATCCCCAGTAGTCGTCCATGGAGAGATTGGGAAGATGCTAACACTCTCAATGTTATATATTTCTGATTCAGATACACATTCATTAGGTTGTTGCGTTGGGGCTTTTGTGGGGAGTTTGCTTGGCAGTACTATCTCCGAGGGAGGAAGGGTGGTTGGTTTGTTCGTTATTCTTGTTGATGTGGGCTCATCAGTAGATGGGTTCTTGCTTATCATTACATAGGGAGGAAATGTTGTACTTGGTCTGTTTGTTGCTGTTACAGCAGAATCTGTTGGTACAACAGTAGGAAGCGTAGGTGTGTATATTGAGGACGGAGTAGCAGTGTCCGAGAGCACAGATGGTGCAATAGTAGGGCTATAAAATATAGAAGGAACACCCGTGTTTGGGCTGCTTGTCGTCGATGTGGCTGGCTCATTGGTAGCTTGAGATAGCATTGTGGGACTGTATATACCAGATGGAACAAACGTGGGCATGTCACTAGCTGTGTCTATGGATGATGAAGATTTTGATTTCAAAGCTGCACTCTTATTTGGTTTCTTTCCACTCTTACTTTTGGTGCTGTCTGGTGATAAGCTGGGGTAGAAGGTTGGATAGAAGGTTGGGTAGAAAGTGGGATAGTCATTGCCATCTATGTTGTCGTTTGCCATTGCAGCAGTGTCTGTTATTCCATTAGCGACTTGCATGATATCAATATTACTATCCGAAGATCCCTTGTTCTTATCGTGTTGATCATACATATCTATAATCCACTCGTACTTCGTGCCACTCGAAGAAATGTCATACCACTGATCTTTTGCTCCGTTATCCGTAGCTTCAGAAGTAGAGAATTTTTCTTGACATGGACAGTCAACCATACCCTCAATTAAGCATTTCTTCACGCGATGATCAAACAATCGTCCATTAGCACAACTTAAGATGTGTTCTAGCTTTCGATCTTGACATATTACATACTGCTTACAGGTAGGTAATATAGGCAGAATATCATATTCATTCACATTCTCGCATGGGTTTACCAATGAATGAGTTGTACAGTCATATCCACCAATGCTGCTTGGTATTTGCTCTCCTCCTCCAAGGTCCAAGTTTGTTATCATATCGAGCGATATTTGCTCACCTGTCGAAACATATGCTCCAATCTCAGTCGGTCTTTGATCTGCTCCATGCTGATTTTGTTGCTCGCCAACGGATAAATATACACCTTCCTCGGTTATCATTGGCTCAGCAACATAATCATAAAGCTTCCCAGTTGGCATGTGTTGTTTCAGTTCTGCTCCACTTGCCTTCAGCTTTTCTATCCATGATTCATGTAATGGAGCTCCGTCCTCCAACTCTTTTATCCAGGCTTCATGAATGAGAGCTTCCTCAGCACCGTTCGATCGACTTATTGAAAAGAGGAAGCAAGCAGCTATCACTGGTCTAACAACGATCATGGTGTGAGTCGTAAAGATAAACTATATCATCGTATCACTTTTGATATCTCATTGCGGGTTCTTTGCGACGAGTACTGAGGTTTCAGCAGGTTTCAGCCAGCAGAGGGGCTCTCGTCTGCAAAGAGTTTGGCTCGAACGGAAATTTTGTCTGGCCCTCCGCGAGCACCGAGCACGCCTTTCTCCTGTTTGTCTTGAGCGGCACCATGGGGGGTCCTCTCCTCCTCATCCTCCACGCGCTACTGCTCATCAACGGCAGAGAAACCGCCGCCTCCTTCGCCTCCGCACCACCTCTTCGTCGTCCGTTTTATCTCAGTCACTCCCTAACGTGCATGTCCAGTACGAACGATGATGTAAATGAAAGACGAAGACGACTGATACGACGTTCTTCGAAAACTGAAACGACGTCGACAACAACAACTGTGGCATCCCAAGCAGCACTTATCGCCGGGACAACCATCGGTGGTGGTTTCCTAGCCCTTCCAGCTGCTACAGCACCCTGTGGTGTTGGTCCAGCGGCACTTGGCCTTATTGGTGTTTGGTTATATTTGCTTGGGAGTGCATTGTCATTGTCCAATGCCATCTTCCTCATGAAGAGGAACAAACAACAACAACAAAGTACTACTAATTCGAAACTTAATAGAGGAGAAGATAATGAGGATGCAAATGAAGATGAGGAGGAGGAAAGTGGAATTTCACTTTCATCATTGATTACCAACTGCTTTGGTCAAACTGCTGGCTCAATAGGAGGTTTTCTATTCCTACTACTAATAACAACAACGCTTGTTGCACAATTATCAAAAGTTGGGACAGTGATAGAAATGGCACTACCATTTGTTCATCGTGGATTGGCCACATGCCTCTTCTCGGTAGTAATTGCAACACTATGTATAGTCTGTGGACGACGTCAAATAGAGATTGTTAATGATGCGTTAACCGCCATGATGGTGGGATCATTCATTGCATTAGTTGGACTGGCAGGGGCTGGAGGGTGGAGTTCGGAAGGGTTACGAAGATCAGACTTTCGAATGCTCTTACCGACAAGAAATTGTCCTTGGGCAATACCGATTTTTATCCAATTACTCATCTACAATGAGGTTGTACCGTTAGTTGCTTCGCGACTAAATGACGAGGATCAAGTACGACGAGCGATTCTTATTGGATCATCAATACCGCTACTTATGTGCTTAATCTGGAGTATCGTTGCGATGGGATTAGTTCCGTACGATGCACCGTCGATGATGATGAGCGGTGTCATATACGATCCGCTGTCCAAGCTTGGTGACATAGTCTTGGCGAGGGGAGAGTCAATTGGCCGAGTATTCCTGGCGTCAGTTAATATTCTGGCTGGCTCCGCGATATGCACCACTGTTATTGGATCCATCCTTGCGAGTGTACAGTATTACAAAGGCTTGATTCCGACGAAAAATGTTTGTGCTGATGCCAAGAAGAGTCGGACAGTATTTCTTCGAAGGATGCTCAATTACGTGTTGGCTATCGCTCCAAGCTCGTTAATCGCGGTATGTGGATCTAGTGATTTGTACTATCGCGCGATAAGCTTCGCTGGGGAGTTTCCTTGTACTTTATTGTATGGCCTCCTCCCAGCACTGTGTAATATAAGGTTGCGTGTTCATAGCGTTGGTCAGAGTACAATTGATAACTCTCCTCACATCATACTTGCTCTCATTAGCTTATCTATTCTAATAGTTGGTAACATATCAAAGTTAGCTTAGTTTATTACTAACTAGTCCAAACATAAGACCAGTACCCAACTTCACACTCTCTATACACACAACATTATACAACCATTGATTCAATACGCCCTAATTTGTTATCTGCGTGCATACAGCTCAAACCCAACTTGGATCGCAAATACTCCTGCTTCTTTGCACGATCCGTTCCAAACTCGTCCCACTCCCAATATGGCACTGATACTATTTCAATCCCATCAAAAGTACTCACTTGTCTGCTTTTTAGAAGTGTACTTCCCGTTGGCCGTTGATTGATAAAGTGTGATGGTCCATCCACTTCAATGCCTACTTTCACACCATTCACTTCCACAAGTGCATCCAGGCGATAGCCACTAGCTGTAAGGACTTCTTCTTCAGGAAGCATACCAATGGATGAAAGCACGGAAATAACATCATCTTGAAAATTTGACGATTGATAGGATTCTGAGACAAATGCTTGACGGCACTTATCACGGAGTGCTGGAGGAAGATTGATGCCCGACTTTAGCTCATCCTGCCATGACTGCCATTGATGTAATTGGCTGTACCCGTCCAAACCAAAATCATTTGCCTTTGCTTGAAGTGCAGCAATAAAATCTGTATCGAATAGCAAAGGATTATTGACGTTGGCTACGGCATAAGACCAAGCAACATTTGCAACATTTTGGCTGTTGCATTTGCCCATGACTGACTTTACAGCTGGAGCAAATGATGTGAACAATTGCGAGTCAATTAATCCAACCGTGGCATACGCCCATAAGAGGTTGGCAATGTCTTGAGAGTTGTACTTGTTGAAACTCGCAATTGCCACGTCTGCCAACTTTTGGAAGAGTAGTGGATGTAACTGGCCTGCAGTTGCATATGCCCATACAATATTTGATAGTTCTTGTGGCTTGAAGTGTCTCAAGTCCTTCATTGCGACAATATGATCTCCGAATTTACTGAACAGCTTTGGTGACTCCCCTACAGTTGCATATGACCATACAATATTGGAGAGCTCTTGTGGCATGAATTGTCTCAAATCATTCATACCCATGATTGAGTCACCTACTGCTGCGAATAGCAACGAGTTTGATGACTCCATCTTTGCATACGACCATAGCATGTTGGAGAGCTCTTGTGGCTTGAATTGCTGTAACTTGGGCATTGCCGCAAGGGCAAGAACATCAAAGATTGTACGTCCATCCTCGACCTTGGGTACGTATTCTGCAAAGCTAAATGAATAGATCAGATTTGATAGGGATCTAGCATCAAACTCTGAAAGAATCCGTACTGAAGTCTTGGCGACTTTGTCGAGTATGAATCGTTTCCTTTCAGAGTTGATGCCAACAAGAAGATTGTGCAGATTGCGGTGCAAACTACCAGCAGCAGCTCTTTGTCCACAAGATTCCACTTGTTTCATCACTTTTGCCAGTCCAAGGGCAGTTGTAGCAAGATCACGACCAATGAATTGACCAATACTCTCCATAGTGCTGGCCAATATTGCGTCAATGTTGATTCAGTTGAACCTGACTCTTCCCATCATGTTTATGAATGAACTTTGGTAGTGCTGCCCAAAATGCAGACTTGCCGCGTGGAGAAAGTTGATCTATATGATCGTACGCTGTTTCAATCAAATCGTCTACTGTGTTGCACTTTCGCATGTCCGGATTTGAACCGAGACGAGCGCCACCTTGCGATGATGACGACCTGACAATGTTGTCACCAGCAGATTGTTTATGGGAATAGCGGCACTTACTTCCATGTCGACAGTATCCTCGGGCAAAGAATACACAGAGCTGTTTGCTGCTCCTGTCATTGACCGTACCAAGGGGGCCTCTTGTCTGCATTTTACTTGTTTATGGTTTATGAGATGTTTGTGGTGTAGATTTTTTCTCTCTGTCGAATCCCATCATTTATTTTCCCTCTGTCATAACTTGTCAAAAATATGAGATACTTTTTTTCTGATGTTGATTGTCTATTATTACTCCAAGGACATACTACAGTTTCCAAAACAAACACTTTATAAAAAAGTGTTCATTTTGGAAACACCGACTGTTCAGTCAACTCTAATCTGTGGCTCAGATTAGAGTACCCACGGTAACGCAGCTATTTCTCCAAGTAACACTACATTCATTTGTAAGGTACTTAAGTATAAAATTTAACACGCATTGCCGAGTTGATTGCATTGAGTCTATTGTTGCTTTGAATAGAACCAAATTTGGTGACACCATATTTGCATTCAATGCGACCAGAGTATCATACATAAGTAAGTAGATGTGTTTTTATGTTTACCCTAACACAACTAGCGGTCATGTTTGTTGATGACGCTTAGACCTGCCAGATGACTCTCATACCTTAATCCGGTATGAATCATCTGCAACTTCACGACAACTATTGCTTATTTGTCAGGAGTGGAGTTACTCATTCAGCTGCAGCAAATTTGTTAAACAGATCCAGTAGCAACACACATGTCCACGGACAATGCAGCCTCCTCCTTGTTGTGGCTATCCAAGTGATCCTGAATGTCATTTACCGGATTCGCTGAATTACTCTGTAACGGTGGATTTATACTTCCGCGGTCGAGAGAACTTGATGCACTCATTACTGTCATGTATCTAGGCAGTCGAAGGCTGTCAGGGCCAGCCTCCCACGGACAGGGTGATGAGGAGGCGAATCTACTGCCATTACTGCTACCACCACGGCTAATACCTCCCTGCTGCTGTGGTGGTATCCTCATCTGTTCACCTCCACCACCGTATAGGAACGATCTAAAGCTTCGTTGAAACTGTCCAGTGCCCACACCAAAATGACTTGATACATCATTATTACTACTGCCAGTGTTGTTATTGCTGTATGTACCAATCCCTACCCGAACACGTGTTTCCTCATCTTCGATAAGCATCTCTCTCATACTCTTACGTCCTTCGAAGAAGCTACCATGCCGCGTGGCATCACGATTGAGCCAATCCTTGCGTTCTTTCTCCCCCCTTCTTAGTCGTCGACTTTGTAATTGCTGTAATGATTGACGTTGCTCATTTGTAACTAGTAAATCTTTCTTCATAAAGTATGCATCCCTGTCAAAGAAAAAGTCATACATATATGGGCATATTGTGAGTATCATAAAAAAGAGAGGATACTTGAAAAACACATCGCGTCCAATACACATAATCGAGAACTACTTACTCTCCATCACCATAATATAATGGCATAATATCAGCGACATCATATCCCTCAGCAACGTACAATCGTACAGCCTGTATATTACTAACTCGAACATGCAAGCCCACCGAATCAGCATTGTGACACTCACGTAAATGATAATGTAACTGTCGTAGTAGTGATGAACCAATGCCTAGACGTCGTGCGTGTGACTGTACCGCAAGGGAGGTTACGTGCCCCAGTCGTTCCCCTCCTTCTACCACCCCCCGTGGTGATATGGATTGTTGTTGTTGCTGCTGCTGCTGTCGACCACGAGGAGACGCGAAACGAAATCTTCCTCCACCTCCACGATGATTATTATTCCCCTCATCATTATCACTCAAATATCGTAATAATGTCTCATCATCATCGTAATCATACATGGGCACAACGCGACGTGATGATGGATATTTCTGCTTTTGCATTTGATCATCGCGTGAATCCTCTACCTTACCCAATATATATCCCACAATTTCCTTTTTGGGTCGTCCGTTGTCATTAGTATTAGCATGATGTGCTTTACGTCGACGTTCGCGTATCCAATATTCATTCAACGGTGTAATCCTACGATCATAGTCATTATCGGTAAAATAATAATCATCCCCGAACCTTTCGTTATCATCGTCCTTGTATCCATCGGGTACATGTTCCGCCACCAAGCTTAATTCCGGCCACGAACGTACGTGCTGGACGAAGAAATTGGCATTGTAATTTTCGGGCAGTGTAGCCAAATTGCATGCCTGTATCCCGGCCACGTCCGACCGACGTGCGAGACGGAAGGCAATATGACCCCCAGACGATGAGTCACGTAGGAGAGGTATGGAGGTTGATGGTGATGACGATGATTCGTCGACGCGAGAAGTGGATGACGTTTGACGCAGCTCTAATGAGGCTAATGAGGAGGAGGATGACGGTGAACGTTCACCGGAGCTGCCCTCCTTCTTTCTTCCACCTCCTCTTCCTACTACAACAACACAACCAGCGCTGCCGACACCTCGATGATGAGTCGCGAATGCCGCGGCACTAGAGCGTAGGAATAGACAGATCATTAACAGATATGATAACATATCTTTCTCGAGGACGCGGCGAGGTTGAGCTGCTGGCTACTGGTCTGCTCCAAGGCGGCGTTCTTTGTACTACTTAATTATTTTGTGCTCTTACCATAAAATGACCTGGACCCACTTAGGGTTTGAGGAAGCCATGACACATTACACATAGTTTCGTCCGACACTTTTTTGTCACTTATTTTATCTCATAAAACAAAATCCGAGGTCTCTCGCAACCAAAACGCCACACACGAGCATCAATCAACGTCGCAACAACATGAACCTTACCAAGTCCGTTCGTGGGCTTGCAACGACATCAACGCAGCTCCACAGTATGACTCAAATGATGATGTAAGTGAGAGACGTATTGTGTCAAGTGTGTTCATAATATGATATTGTTATGCTCACGTTTGACTTCTCTACATCATAAATAGCGCTTCGACTCCATCTTCAATCTTCTCGATAAGGATAACAGTGGTACATTGAGTAGTAAGTCAATAGTGTTTTTGTAATTGCATGTCCCTTGCCATTGCCAATCATGCTTGCTTATTGATGCATTCCAACAACAGAGGAGGATTCATACACGCTCGTTCGGCTCTTTGAACTCGAGAAGACCAAGAGTAAATCCCTCAAGCACTATCTTGGTCTAGTGGTAGGAGTTTCGGCACTGGTGATCCTCCTACTTGGTGCCTGCACCTTCGGTGCCGTCTTTGTTGCAGTGAAGGCTACGAAGGATACTCAGGTATCTACGTCGGGTGCCCTCATGAACAAGGAAGGTTCTCAGATGCTCTCTACTGTTGCCCAAGGCACACGCTTCCAGCTCTTTAATACCTCGGAAGATACTCCCCTCTGTGTGAGTACAATGAATTGATTTTTACTGTCGTCACTTGTCATCATTTGCTCTTTCTCACGTCAAACACCTATCACTACTTACAACGTGCAGATTGAAATGGAAACCTTTGATATTATCAAAAGCGATGTGCTTCAAGGGTCGAAGGTTGTTCTTGATGTTGAAGAGGAGGGTCTCGATGAACGCACCATCCTCTCTCTTGATGCTGCCACCAAGATTTCCTCAAGTGGCAGCACATGCTTCCACTCTTCGGATGGGAAGGAGCATTGCTTTGCAGAGGCTCAGCCCGGTGAATGCAGCTCATTTGCTGATCCCGAGGGACGTCGTCAGTTGTGGTCCTGGTTCAAAAAAGCAGTCAAGGCGGTTGAGAGCACAGCAGATAAAGCTAAACGATTGGCCACAGACGCTGCTAATGCTGCTAAAGCTGAGGCCGAAAGAGTTGCGGCTGCTGCTAAAGCTGAGGCCGAAAGAGTTGCACGAGAGGCAGCTGCTGCAGCCCAACAGGCTCAAGCCACAGCCAACAATTCGATTAATTCGATGAAGGCTATTGCACTTGGACCTGTTTATCAGGCATCTGTAGATGTTATTAATAACGCTATGAAATCAGCTAACGTTGTAGCATCTGCATGGGATGATATTGAGGCTGGTGCAAAGATTGCGGCTGAAGGATACATGGTTGGTGTTATGGAGGTAGCAAAAGCTGGTGTTTGGCTTGCGGAATGGGTAAACGCACACCAATGCGAACTTGGTATGAGTTCATTGTTGGGAGCTTTATTTGCTGTAAACATTGTTAACCCATTGCCAGTTGGTATTGCGGTATCAACTACATATTTACGTGGGGTGGCGATTGCTTATTTAGCAGATCCTTCAAATTCAGCCACGAAAGACCAAGTACTAATTGCTTGTGATATGGTGGCACAGTATTATCTTGAAATGATTTGGTCTAATCGTTCAGTCGAGAATTCAATTGGCGAGAGTAATAAAGAGGTATTACAAAATGCAATTGCTATGACAGTGCACAAAAATTTCGAGAAAGCAGCAGCAGCATTTGTTTTTTTAGAGAGTGGTGCAGCAATAATTGCCGGTGTGACAGTGAACTTAGCTGCTCGTGTGGTATGCTACGATCAACTACCCAAGGGAGCTGCAGAGTGGGGTAAGTGAGAATGCTGGAGGATTAGTGTGGCAATTGTAAAAGTGGAGGAGATAGAAAGTCGGATCAGACGGTGTAACCCCGTCCATTTCAGGGATAACAGTGACTTGGAGTCAGGACTTTAGTGATTGTTTGTAAAAGTGGGATTTATTATTTGTGACGGCCGTCAATGAACAAAGGTTGCGGATGGGAATGTAAAGTGGTTATTGATACAAAAATTAGTCATTAAAATATTAGCAATGACTCAATATTGATGTTTTATCTTATGCACATTACATTGTAGTCGGTACAACATATTGCATCCAAAAAAGTCACCCATCCTTTGACAGCCCCGAATTGTTGTTTGTGTATTTTATGTTTGCTTGCCATCAATCGTTATCATGTTGTCAAGAGCATCGACGACTATAAGGTCCTAAGGAAGAAGATCAGCTGATCTCACCCCGCCCCGCCGACTCGACTTCACTACTACTGCTATTGTCAACTGTACTTAAATATTGGTTCTCATCTCATTTTCCAATTTTTTTGTTCTCTTCCTTTTGAAGCGGCACCTGTCTTCTTGCGGCAGGAGCGTGTGTAACTTGGCCGCAGGTCTCATATGCCTCCACCTCCTCCCCCTTCGGCGTCGTATAGTCTTGTTATCCATGATTCGTCCTCGGAAGAGGAAGACGACGATGATGATCTCAATGATAATTATTATAATCGCAAGCAGAGCATCATTCGACCAAAAGCAAAGCTTGTCGTTCCTCCAGTGAAGAGTAACACTACTGCGACGCTTTCGAAGGATCAGGTCATTGCTCTGCCGTCGTCGGACTCTCATCATCTCGAGAATCAGAATCAACGTCTACGGAAACAGCTTGAGGACATTGGAGCACTCCCACAAACATCATCATCATCCACGATGAATGTCGCTCTTCAGGATCCAGATAACGAGATTAAATGTGGAGATGGTAGTGAGGATGAAGAAGAAGACGAGGAGAGTCAAAAAGTTGTCATTTCCAATGACATCATGCACTCTCCTCCAACGAAGAAAAAGAAGAGTAAAAGGAATAAAAAGAATAAGGGCAAGAAGAAGATGAAGAAGCGGATCATTCTTGACGCACTCGATGAAGAAGAATCAACAAAGAATGAGAAGGAGAAGGGGTCAAAAGAATATTACAAATTAGTGGTTGCCAAGGCAGAAGAATCTGTCGTCGTCAATGTTGGAGACAACATTAGTATAGCGAGCGATGGATGTACCCATCATTCCACTGGTGCAGACGACGGATTAATGATGACATCGGTAGAGGATGCAGGAGCTGTTGACGCTGTTGCAGATGCACTCAAGTCTCCAACAACTTGTACAAAAGGAACGTTTCTAAATAATGTTATGGAAGAAAGAAAAGAATGTAACGACACCAAACTACTACGACCGACGAAAGCACGATCCACAAAGTCTGTATCATTTTCAACAGTCTCCGTTAGGGAATATGCAAGAATGATAGGGACGCATGTAGTCCCAGCCGATGGAGGATGGCCATTGGGATTATCTGACGTGGTTGTGACCGAATACAACAAAAGTGATAATAATATTGTCGAGAAAACAGAAGTTTCATCGCCACCTGCTATTGCTCGCATCCGCACAAATAATGGTCGTGTTAATGATGACGATGATGACGACGATATTGAGAAGTTAATGTCGTGGATTGGTAACGATGATGAGTACAGTCAGCAGGGTCATCATCGTATTCGAGCACGGTCCGAGTCATTGGCTAGTTTGCCATCGTCGGTGGTTGCCACTTCGATGTCGACTTGTAGTGTTTCGTCATCACCGTCAGCAGTGACGACACATAGTCGACGCATATCATGGACCGTGGATGATTTTGAATCACGAAGACAGACCGAATTACGTCAGCGATATGCTCAGCTAATACGAGATCGTCGACGTAAAAAATTTGAAGTAGAATGGGAGAGGAAACATCTGAACGTCTTTCATAACAAGCAACATCATACCCGAAAGAGTGTCAATGGTGGTGGCAGTAGGACTCGAAGTAGCTCGTTCAAAATGGAAATGACTTTGAATGAGAAGGAGGAATTGGATGCATTGGTCAATATGAACATAATGTTTCCAAGCGAACTAGAGTCTCGTCCTTATGATTATAAGAAGAGGGTTTGTCCATCTCTCATCAAATCCAAGGGCAAAGGTGGTTGTGCTGTCACTGGCAACGATAACGTGCAGGGTGAAGATGTGAAGCATGCTATCACAGAAGAGGATGAGCTTTATCACGAATATGGTGGGCGGAATCCTCTCTTCAGAACGATGAGAGAGGATGAGCGTCGTAAGGCATTACATCGCGATGATCATCTTATGAGCACGTATCAATATTGTCAAGTGATAGACCACGGTGCAGCATCTGAAGATGAAAATTTTGCTCTTTTAGATCCCACTAACACCGTCGTTACTCAGCGAGTGCAACACGATCTGGAAACTTTGCGTTCTCGACGATCAGACCTGTCCAACCTTGGCTGTGCTTGTCGTAAGCTGCAGATCTTCCTTCCAAAAGGATCAAGTAGCAACAAACGAAAGAGCAGTCACCGTCGACTGCCGGAACGTAAAGTCCACGAGGAGCTTCGCAAGCGGGGACTGTTGCATGGAGCGGACATGTCGTCGTCTTCGTCAACAGTAACGCGTGAGGAATTAGAGATATTGCTACACGATGCAATCGAGAAGGAACCATGCTGCTGGGGCACGAATTGTCCCTGTTGGCGAGATGGAATTGGCTGTCAGTCCGAAACCTGCTCCTGTTGGCATCACGGTGATTCATCATCAACGACAAAAGTCGATGAGTATCTTCTCAAATCTCGTTGCGGCAATCCGAACGGAATTTACTTTGTCAATTTTGTTGCTATTAAACAATATCGCGAACAGTACTTGCCTTGTGCTCCTATTCGTGAGGGTTCATGATTTTTATACGGGCAAGAAGAATGTTCGGTGACCTGATTAAGCATCTTAGTATGTACAGTATATGGGTCATTTCTATGCTAAAATTGCTATTAATTTCTAGATATAATGATAGAATATAAACACGTGTAAGACGACTTCTTATCCAAGCTCTTCTTCAATCTGTTGTTGTTGATCCAGCTCCTGCGATGTCCGCCCTTCCTGTCGCAAGGCTTGATGATGTCCATTCTTGCGTAGTTTGTTAGTCGGTTCACCACCGGTAACTGTCATCGAATCTGCCTGCTGCTGCTGCTTCTTCTCCTCACCTTCGCATCCACAGCTTATCAGACGTTTCTCTGATTTGGTCAAAGCGTCTCTCAATCGATCAACTTTTTCGTAACTCTCGGTAAGCTCCATCTCGATATATTCCATTTGTTCTCTCATCTCTTTATTCTTATCTTTCCAATCCTCCGCCGTCGCCTCTGTACACGATGGAACGAGGGGATGCATAAAGCCAAAGTTGGCAATAATAACATCCGAACAATCACTACTATACCAAAACGTAACCTCGTTACCTTTTGCGAAACGACATGTGGCTATGAATTCAAATACTCTTTCATTTTCATTATATTGTCCTTTGAGGCAAGGTGGACCAAAGTTTATCAAATCGGCAAGCGGTGCGAGGAAGGAATGTTTGATAGGTAAAGGCTGGACTGTTGCATCGTCATCATCATCTGTCGCCAACGTCTCGTTCTCTACTATAACTCGTTCTTCATTGTGAGCCTGAGCGACCCAACTATCCGTTGGTTGATTCGCCGGTGGTGCGACATCTGTTACTGATGAAAGAGTCTCGTGCATAATCTGCTGATTTTCTACCAACAAAGAGTTGGCATTTGTTGTTATGGTCTGCTTCGTTCGTTTAGGGGTATCGTTGCTAGCGTCATCATCAAGCTCATGAATAGGGAGATAATGATGACGTGAAATAACCATGGCAAATGCCCATTGAAAATTCTCATACGAGTATGTCCATTCACTATTCCCTAAACTATAATCACTTGGTGGAGCAAATAATTCGGGATGTGACTTGACCAATGTTCCAATTACTTCATCATACATTTCATATAAATGCCGTTGTATACCCCGAGCATTCTGTATCACTTCTCCTCCATTACCACCACCAAACTTTTCATTCATTTCTGTATCACTCCACAGGAATGGAAACGAGTCGGTCGGCGTTCCTAGTAGGATATCAATGTAATGTGACAATGGTGAATCCTTCCCCAATGAACGATGATACAGTACAGCGAGGACTAATAATTGCAGTTCATATTCGCCAGTATCGACCCAACCGTATCGTTTTCTAGCATCGAAACCGAGTATACTACTGAGGACAGGATCATGCTCTATCGTAGTTGGAATTGATAGTAACGAGTAGAGAGGGATCGATATGACTATGTCTCCCGGTTGAATATCGTACTTGGCAGCAAGTCCACGAACAAGTTTCATTGGCAATGCTGTCGAATCATTGTCATCAACGTCGACATTTCCCTCGTCGACCTTCTGTTTTTCGGTAGTATATTGCTTTAGCCAATCAAAACCAGTTGGATCGAGATATTCCTTCTTCCCATCATTATTCTTTTGTTCCCAGTATAATTGCAAATGATCCACATAATCAAATTCGCGTATCTCCACGACTGATTTAATCCCCAATACCTTTTCACACCAATGCATGTATGAATCATATTCCGACTGTGATGATTGATGATGTCCACGAAATCCAACACCTTGCTTGTTCTTTTGTTCTCCCACATTATTCGACTGTTGTTGCTGTCGTTGTGCCCTAATTTTGTTTGACTTTGATTCATGCTGTTCCGATGATTCCTCTGACGACTGCAAATTATGTCCTCGCGGCAGCGATTTGTTAGAATCTCTGTTTGCATCAATTATCATGTCTTCATTCATCGATTGTGTTGCTGCATGTATAATATTAGTACCCTCTGCTTCGGGGTAAGTGTTAAAATTCGGCGTGGGACGAATGGGCGAATCATCTGCGGCCCAAGCGAATAATAATGGGCCGTGTCTGAAACTGGAAAAAACAATAGTAGAAAAAAATAACATGGGTCTCAAGATTGACGGTGACATTGAGGAGTCGTGGTTAGACGAAGCCTCGTACCACCGTCGCTTCCGCCCCATAGGAGGATTCAGTGAGAGTGTGGTCGGCATGTTCGGTTTTTGTGGAAAACAACTTTATGCTCGACCCCGCCATGAAGTTGCACTGCGTTCATTTTACTCACATCATTCAAGGACTAGTACAATGTCCGCAACAACACGCCAGCTCGACAATAACCTTGAGCAGAAATGTTCGGATGCTGTTGTTAAATTAGTCGGCTGTGAGTGCGGATTTCTCGTGGACCATGTATCTGTCTTCATCGTGTGCATGAAGCATAATATTTTCTCCTCACTCCCATCCACGTCATTGTTTGTCTTGTGTATACACAAAAATAAATCATCATAATAGTGAACATTAACTTCCTAGCAATCGATTTCGATCAGACCATGATAGATATACATACCGGCGGTCGATGGAAGGAGTCATCGTCCGGATTAGCCGACCATATACGTCCATTATTCTTACACCTAATACCCGAGGCAACGCGACATAATATACGCGTGGCAATCGTTACCTTCTCGCCCCAAACCAAGCACATTCGCGAGGCGATAGAAATTGCATATCCGACATCCGTGGCCGAATTAATACCAATACGCGGGAATGATCAAAGTTGGACATATACCGGCAATGGCATGCGACTGGGGAAGCAGGAACATATGGCAAGTGCGGCCGAGGAATTAATGTCAAAACCTACACTGGGCGTAACAGATGTACGAAAGAATACAACATTACTTATTGATGATGATCCGCGTAATATTAAGAAATGTTTAAAGGATGGGACAAGGGCAATCTGGTTTAATCCATTAGATCCGAATAGATTGTTGGATGATATTCTTCTCCTCAAATGAATTTAGCGAGAGTGGAATCTTCTTCCAATCATCGTACCAAAAATGAATATCCTATGTTAACAATATCAAACATATTACTGAGTCGAATAGTCTCTAATATTATTAGCTTTGATATGGAGTCTTCATCAAAAGTCTGCCTATTTAAATCTGCTGTCTACCAATCAATTCGTCAGATCGAATTCTCAATTTTTCGGACCGTGATGTCAATCTTGTAGCTTTATCAACAAGTTTAGTATGCTCTTCCTCCATCCGATCTTCTTCCTTTTTCAACAATTCAATTCTTGCCATAGTTTGGCTTTCGAAACCCATTGCATCCATTGAAGAAGAAAAACGAACTCTACCATCGTCTGCTCGATCGAACGTAGGTAAATTATCGCCATCTTCCGTCTGGTGATTGAATGCATATTCTTCTGCTGGTATGTTATCTGACTTACGTTGTAATTCTCGTCGTATTGCATCTCGCTTTCGTTTAAGCATTGCGTTGGCCTTCGTTAGATCATATTCAGTCTTCTTTGATACGATATCAATTTCACGGACCGATCGCTTAGCCTCAATAAGCATTTTCTGATTCTCGATTACACATTTGGTTGCATCCTCAAGTACCTTTTTTGCCAATTCTTCAGCCTCGATGGCAAGTTGTACGGCATGTTCAGCCTCGTCCATGGTTTGGTATACCACTTTCGAAGTAGAATCCACTTCTGCCTTTTCCCGAGTCATGGCCTCGACCTCCAATTCCGCCGCGACGAATGCTTCAATATCTTGCCATATCGAACGTCGGAATGCCATTCGTTGTATCATCGCACCAGACATGGATGTTGGCACCACGCATCCATCATCATCAATTTCACATAAACCACCAAGGTAGGCGCTGGCATCAGCAGATGTGAAGTCAATCGAGGGTGATTGCAATGTCAATCGTAAACGTTCTGATCGGATATTCGATAATCGACCAAATACTTCTTCCGCCTCGGTTAGTGTTTCGTCGGCCTTACGACTCAATTCCTCTCCCTTACTCTTCAGTTCCTCGCCATCGACACGACGAGTTGCCATTATAACACGTTGGAGGGCCTTACCGAATGTTGTGTCAACACCACCGCCACCACTGCCACCACCACCACGTTGCTTGATATCAGATGCCTCCTTAACGACATCCGACAAAGTCACGCCCGAAAGACGACGCGTCCTTTCCTCCTCCTCCCCTTCTTCCATTTCCTCGTCGTCGACGACGGCCGTCCAACCGGCCAACGTCGTGGCGGCACTTCGTCTGAATAACGGTATGGCGACATCGTCGTAAAACTCGTTCAACGTCGGTCCCACCTCGCGCACCGCCACGTCCGCCATCCTCGATATACTTTCCTTGAATTCCGATGCCGCCAATTCCCGATCGTGCGCGCGACGCGATCGCGCATTCGACAATACCTCCCACGCGCGTGCGACGTTATCGAACGAGTTACCATTGTTGTCGTTGCTGCTAGTAGTATCGCCGGAAGAGTCGGGATGGGTCATCCGAGCTAGCGCAATATATCGTCGTCGTATTTCGGCACGCGACATGGTAGAGTCGGCTCCTAGGATGTCATAATAATTAATGATCGGACCATTATCGAATTGTGACGATTTCGAGGAGGAGGAGGATGATAAACGATGATGCGAGGTCGTCGAGTATCTGCTCCGTCGCGTTGTTGTTGTTGTTATGGGGATGGAAGAGAATGAAGTCGTTGGACTGCCACCCGCGATGATGGCCGCTGCCGCCACCGGAGCGAATA
>Ga0247843_1004156_pt1 | contig 22102 bp, 16 predicted proteins | sample LaCruzMarch2017__FD_192420 | JGI IMG/M metagenome (GOLD analysis project Ga0247843, IMG submission 192420) | Freshwater microbial communities from meromictic Lake La Cruz, Castile-La Mancha, Spain - LaCruzMarch2017_8m | ecosystem: Environmental > Aquatic > Freshwater > Lake | place: Spain...
TGTTGACTGTGCCTATTTTTTCGTAAAACTTACAATTTGCATTGTCACAGTATTGTAAGCCTTTATATTTTTCAAAATCTATGTCCATTCAACAAAGATACTTAACATAACTCACTAATCCAGTACCAAAGTATGAATTAATGAAGAATCAAAACAGCCCGTACTTTCGTATTCGGCTTGACAATTTGGGCAAGTATGCTCCCAATGCTCGCCATGCTCATCTAATATTGAGCCGCTTTGTTTTTCGGGTTCAATTCCCCCGATTTCGAGGGAATTAGATTTTAACGGTAACGGATTCGTGAGGTTTAATTTCATATTAGAAACTTGGTTAGTTTGGAAACTTTGAAAAATTCGCCATCTGCCAACATTGCATAAATAAAACCGTGAACATTCTTTGCCAGTGGACACTTAGAAAAGCGGTTTCATTTATGCCTTTTCGTTAGGTGATAATTTAAAAAAGACAACAATGAGAATCAAAAGTTTTTATGACAAAATTGGTTTAAGCTCTTTGGGAGCAGGTTTAGATGGTCTATTCATTCATTCTGACTTAACAAGTTGGATGGATGAGTTGGCGCCTTACATACTTTTAATAATTATAAAAATCTCATTAATAGGAATTGGTGTTTATCTTTTGCATTTATATAATAAATCAAAAACATTAGAAGAAATATCGCTTAACAAAGAAGATATTTTACAAAATAAAATTCTTTTGGCAAGACGAGTATCTCAGTATCATTGGTATTTATTGATATTACTTTGTTTTCTATCCATTTCTATGAATTGGGGTGATGAACCAGGAAGTGGCGGCGGCATTGCATTTTTTATATTAATTCTATGGCTAATCCTAGTATGGCCTATAATCTACTTTTGGAAAAAGAGTTATATAAATCCCGCCAATACAATAGACTTAAATAGTTTAACGAATCGAGATGAATTAATAATGTATCTGTTTATTAAGTCAAACAAACAGTATAACAAAACAATTAAATTGTTCTTGCTTTTATGTATTATAGGACCAATAGCCTGTGCCATTTTCCCCTCTTTAATTGGAGAGACCGATTCTGCTGCCGGCTTTGGTAGTTGTTTGTTCTTTATTTTATTTATTACCTTTTTAATTTGGCTAACTAGTCTCTTTAAGAAAAGGAAAAATAATAAAATCAAAAACTATTATTTATCTAACAGTGAATGTAAAGTATGGGCATCAGAAGAAAGCGAAAATTCACTTCATATTAAGTTTGATAAAAAGGAAATTGAAATCGGGAAACTTTTTCTTCCTTTTTCAATAGAAGACTGTATACAAATTATTAATAATGACAATTATCAAAAACAAACGCAATTAGAAAATGAGAAAGAAAAAATCAAGCCTGAAATTGCATCTAATTCCAAATATGAAGATGTTAATGATTTAAAAAACGTCAATGACGCCACAATCATGAGTGAAATAAAAGATAAATATGTAAGCAGTAAAACATTCAACCTTTCTCGATTAATATTATTAAGCACACTGTTTTTGCCCATAGGGTTTATCTTTTCTTTTATTTATACCTATGTCACGTGGTTTAACCCATTTCCTTACTTTGATGTTATAGCTACAGCAGTTTTAGGTGTTCTTATAGGTTTTGTTTTCCCAATTAAACTGAGTAAATGTACTAATTCTAAGGTTGCATTATATTCAATTTTAATATTTGCATTGGTCTGTCACTATTTTGGGTGGATTACTTGGATGGATTTGTATATTAACCAAAGTGATGTAATCGAGATTAATCACCCACGAAGCCCAATTTCTTCAATAGTTCCTAGTTCTTCTAATTTGGATCAAATTTTATACCTATTCACAAATCCATCAATTGTTTTTAGTAACATTTCCATAATAGCTCAAACTGGATATTTTAGTATTTTTTCCCCCCGTTATTTGGAGTGTTCTGAAAGGCACTCCGAACTTAATATAAAAAAGAGTGTCTCCGACACGGCAAACGCCAAACCCATTATCTCTAACCAAAATCAAAGAAGGTTCCTGCAATGAAACTCCATTGAAACTGGTGTCAATCTCAATCTCCTGCCAAAATTCAACCGAAACTTCATAAATTTGCATAATATTAGAATAGGAAATGATCGAATGAAGGCAAAATACATCAACCCATTTACTGACTTTGGATTTAAGAAAATCTTTGGCGAGGAAGCCAGTAAACCATTGCTGATTGACTTTCTAAACGCTCTTTTGCCATTAATAAATAAAATCAAAGACTTATCATTCAAAAATACGGAGCAACTTGGTCAAACCACCAGCCGAAAAGCCATTTATGATATTTACTGCGAAAACGGCGAAAAGTTTATCGTTGAATTACAAAAGGCGAAACAAAACTATTTTAAAGAAAGAACCATCTATTATTCCACTTTCCCCATTCGAGAGCAAGCCGAAAAAGGAGAATGGAAGGGTCCGACCCCTCGGTATAATTTGAACACTATTTTTTGCGTCGGCATTTTAGATTTCACCTTTGACGATTACGAAAACGAACCCGAGAGAAGTGAGGTCGTTCATACAATCAAGTTAAAAAATCAGAATGGAAAGACTTTCTACGATAAGCTGACTTACATTTATCTGGAAATGCCCAACTTTAACCAAACAGAAGATGAACTCACGACTCGTTTGGACAAATGGCTTTTCTTTATCAAGTATTTTGAGGATTTTCAGAATATCCCCGCCATATTTAAAGACAAAATCTTCACCCAAGCCTTTGAAAAAGCAGAAATTGCCAAATTCGGTCAAGCGGAATTAGACAGTTATGAAAATAGCCTGAAATATTACCGAGATATAAAAGGTGCCATTGACACCGCTTTTGACGACGGCAAAATTGAAGGAAAAATTGAAGGGAAAATTGAGATAGCGAAAAAGTTAAAAGTAAGAGGGCTTTCAACAGAAGATATTGCCGAAGTGACAGGGCTTTCTGAAGACGAAATAGAAAAGCTTTAGATGAAGTCCACTCAATGACAGAACTCGAAAAATACATCCAATCCTACTTTGGAATCAGCCAGGAAGATTTGGCGCAGGTGGGGGCTTTGTTTAAGCGTCAAACCATCAAAAAAGGCGATTATTTCCTCAAAACGGGTCGTGTTTGTGACAAATTGAGCTTTATCCAATCGGGGCTTTTACGTATCTATGTTCAAACGCCTAATAAAGAAGTGACGCAGTTGATTTCGACAAAAGGCTATTTTGTTACTGATTTGGCAAGCTTGATTTTTAACACTCCTGCTCGTTGGACCATTCAGGCCCTAACCGACGCCGAAATTTACACCATTGACAGTCAGGACTATAACCGAATAGGAACACTAATTCCGAAATGGCACGAACTGGAGAAATTGTTCATTGCCCGCTGCTTTACCATTTTGGAAGACCGTATTTTCACGCACCTTTCCATGACTGCCGAGGAACGATACCACTTCTTTTTTGAGCGAAACAAAGAACTTTTTAACCAAGTACCGCTCCAGTACATTGCCTCTATGCTCGGCATGACTCCTGAAACGTTCAGCCGTATCAGAAAAAAAAGCATTTCGTAATTTCTTGATTTATGTCAAGAGCTTTTACGCCGCGACGATAGACCTTTGTGACGTTCAATCAACTATCACAAACCACTAAAAAAGTCATGGCAAAGCAAATCAGCACCGAAATCGTCATCAATGCGACTCCCCAAAAAATATGGGCTATTTTAACCGATTTCGACAATTATCCCCGTTGGAACCCGTTCATTAAATCCATTACCGGACCCGTTGTCGTAGGACACACCATCACTGCCCGCATTGAACCTCCCGAAGCGCAGGGAATGACTTTTCAACCCAAAGTATTGGTATTTGAAGCCAATAAAGAGTTTCGTTGGCGCGGAAAACTAATCATTCCAGGGCTGTTTGACGGCGAGCACATTTTCCAATTGACTGACAATGGCAACGGAACTACGACGTTTCGCCAAAGTGAGTTGTTTTATGGTATTCTGGTCCCTTTATTCAAAAAAATGTTGGATACCAATACAATTCAAGGTTTCAAACAAATGAATCAAAAGTTAAAAGAATTAGCCGAGAAATCTTAAAATTCATTATTTGCGCCCAAAATCGGCAGGATTTTCGCCCCAATACTCGGTTTCCCACTTCAAGACCGGATTGGTGAATGTATTTTTAGAAAGCCATTCTTCGGCCCGTTGAAGCATTTCAAAGAGTTCCTTGTTGCGCGGAGTTACTTCCAGTTTGGTATTGGCGTGTTTGCGTTTCAGCCAACTGAGGGCGGTTTTGGAGTCCGTATAGATTGGTAAGTTACTTTGGTGTTTTTGAAGGTAGGCCAGTCCGTGAACAATCGCCAAAAACTCACCGATGTTGTTGGTTCCATCCCGAAACGGCCCTTGATGGAAAAGTTTTTGCCCTGTTCTTAAATACACTCCCTGGTATTCAACATCACCCGTGGCGGTATTCCAGGCCGCATCTACGGCGATACTTTCCAAATTCGGATTGCCGATAGCAACGGGGGCCTCTTTGAGTACCGCTTTGGCTTTTTTGGGCGTCACAAAATCCCAATAATTTTCTTTCAGGGCTTCTTCAGCCTCTTTTAAGGTATCAAAAGACTTGAACTTTGCTTCGGGAAAACCCTTTATCTGCGCTTCACATTCATTCCACTCCGTAAACACGCCCCGTTTACGGCCTTCCCACACTACATAAAATTTTCGTTTTTTAGCCATGCCACAAACTTACAAAAGTGCGGGTAAAAAGAAGAAACTATCCGCTTTTATCGTAGTCCTTTCCTGCTGAGCATTCGTAGTATAAAGCGTATTTGCACACATAATTAACTTTTGATAACCTGCATGAAATTCATTTTTTGTTCTGTTTTCACCTTATTTACCCTGACTGCTTTGGCCCAAAAAGAAGTAGTTCTGACTGATAAATCGGCTGATAAAAAAGTAGAAGTAACGATAGACGGCAAACCCTTTACCGCTTATTACTACCCCGGTCCTGACAAGCTCAAAAAAGCAGTTTTGTATCCGCTGCTCACTGTAAACGGCACGGAAATTACGCGGGGATGGCCCGTCAATCCACGCCCGGGCGAGCGCGTAGACCACCCGCACCACGTAGGGATGTGGCTCAACTACGAATCTGCCAACGGGCATGACTTTTGGAACAACTCACTTTCCGTTAACCATGAAAAAGGAACGTACGGCACCATTGTTCACACAGGTATTAAAAGCATGAAAAGTGGTAAAAAGCAGGGAGAATTGACCGTAACGGCCGATTGGCTCGACAAAAAGGGCGGTCTCATGCTCACCGAAACCACCACTTACGTTTTTATGGGCGACGCCAAAAGCCGCACCGTTGACCGTATCACAACCCTTACCGCTAAAACTGATGTTACCTTCAAAGACGTAAAAGACGGTATGTTTGCGATTCGAGTGGCGCGGCAATTGGAGCACCCTTCCAAAACCCCTGATGTATTTACCGATGCCAATGGTATAGCAACCAAAGTGCCTGTCATGGACAATTCCGGTGTAACGGGCAACTACCGCAACAGCGAAGGTGTAGAAGGCGAAGATGTATGGAGCAAACGCGCTCGTTGGTGCAATCTTCGCGGAAAAATGGGCAATGAAACGGTAAACGTAGTTATCATTGACCACCCCAAAAACGTAGGCTATCCTACGTACTGGCACGCTCGCGGCTACGGACTTTTTGCCGCCAATCCGTTGGGACAGAAGGTATTCAGTAACGGAAAAGAAGAATTGAACTTAACCCTAAAAAATGGAGAGTCAACGACATTCCGCTACCGTACGGTGATTGCTTCCGAAAGTTTATCAGACGAAAAAATCAATCAAATCACGGCCGATTTTGGCAAAGTGAAATAGTATTTTCTTATCACAAAAAAGGCCGATGCTGATGCATTGGCCTTTTTTGTATCCTTTTCAAACAGTTTGATAAGGAATCCTCACGTCTCAAAGGTCATTCTATACGGTTAAGTCGTATAAAATTTTCAGTGTCTTTGAGAGTCGATATTTTTGGTAAAAAACAAAACGATGACTTTTTTCTGGACCTTATGGAGCTTTGATGCCCTTCTTTCTCTAATAGTACTTTATTTCTTCTTCGTTGGCTTGGCAGATGGTTCTGTTTCGTCCTTCAATATGGGATTGTGGCTTTTGATATTGGCCGTTGTTGGAGCGGTCATGTTGGGTAGCCTTTGGATGAAATCGAACAATTATCTTTCGCTCGCTAAAAGTATTCTCGGCATTTTTGCAGTCCCCGGCTTATTGTATGGACTTTTCATAGTAATAATGATGACCGGAAACGGGCGTTGGAATTAACTGAAACGATTCGGTCTTCTTTTTTGACCTTTCAGGCACGCTCATTTGGCGAGTTTGAACGATTTTATTTGTTTTGCGACGTTTTCAACATCTAAAAACAACCCTTCGTATGAAAATGACCCATTATTTCATCGCAGCATTTGTCTGCGGCAGCCTGATTACTGCCAATGCCCAAATCAACACACCCGCTCCCAGTCCGTCAGCGACGATATCTCAGGGAGTTGGGTTAGCAAAAGTAACCATTGAATACAGCCGACCTGCCCTCAAAGGCCGTAAAGTTTTAGGAACCCCACTTGCTCCGTTTGGGAAAGTGTGGCGCACGGGCGCTAACAAAGTGCCTAATTTGATACTTTCACAAGACATGACCGTTGAAGGACAAAAAGTAGCTGCCGGAACGTATGGCATTTTTACCATTCCTACTGAAAACGAATGGACCATTATTCTGAGCAAAAATCCCAACCAGTGGGGAGCTTATGAGTACAAAGAATCGGAAGATTTGCTGCGATTCAAAGTAAAAGCTGAAAAACTGGCCAAACCTGAAGAATATTTTACCATTGACATTACCGATTTTACTCCTACATCGGCTAAAATCGCCATTCGCTGGGAAAATTTACAGGCCAAATTCAGTGTTAGCCAAGATCCTGATGCGCAAATCATGGCCGAAATTCAGCAAAAAACAGCGGCTCCCGACGTAAAACCCGACACTTATTTTGCCGCTGCAGACTATTATTATCAAAACAATCGCGATTTAAACAAAGCCTACGAATGGGCTAACAAAGTCGTTGAAAAGGAGCAGGAATACTGGACGTATTATTTGCGAGGCAAAATTGCTGCAAAAATCGGCAAATGTGATGTAGCCATTGCTGACGCAACGAAAGGCTTGGAATTAGCAAAAAAAGCCAATGACGGAGCCTATATTCTTAACCATACCAACGTGTTGAAAGCCTGCGGGAAATAGATAGTAATAGAAGATTAAAAGTAAAAAAGCGAACAAGGCGAAAATTCTGTTCGCTTTTTTTGATTACAATCCTCCATATTTCAATTTAATAAAAAAAAAATACCATTTTGTTTGTTTTCTTTTTAACAGCTTATACCTTTGTCGGCATCTAACTTAGTGCGTTAAGTAAAATGCGAAAAAACATCCGTTGGCTAATTGTGTGGCTCCTGTTCGTAGCAACAGGCCTGAGTTTTTTGGACAGACAAGTGCTGTCTATTGCCATCATTAAAATTCAGCAGGAGTTCCACATTACCGATGTGCAATACGGCATGGTCAATACGAGTTTTCTGATTAGCTATGCCTTGATGTTTACATTGGGAGGCTGGTTGATTGACCGTGTGGGCGGAAAATTAGGGTTAGCGCTTTCGGTCGGCGTCTGGTCTATTGCCAATAGTTTGCACGCAGTTATGAATTCATTTTCGCAATTGCTGACATTCCGTTTTTTACTGGGTATGGGTGAGGGAGGCTGTTTCCCCGGAGCAGCCTGGACAGTTTATCGCTGGTTTGATAAAAAAGAACGAGCGTTGGCCAACGGCATTGCCATCGGTGGCTCGGCGATTGGTGCAGTGGTAGCACCACCATTAACCATTTGGTTATCAGGAAAATATGGATGGAGAGGCGGATTTTTAATTCCGGGCCTTATTGGCATTGTATGGGTAATTATCTGGCTATCAGTTCCTTGGAAAAAATACATTCCAACAATACAGCAGGAGGAAAAACAAGAACCGGTTCCTTTTTTAACACTGTTCAAAAAACGCCCTACATGGGTCTTTATTCTGATTCGTTTTTTGCTCGACCCCGTGTTTTATTTTATGATGTTTTGGATTCCAAAATACCTAAGTGAAGTAAGAAATGTGTCTTTTGAGCGAATTGGAAGCCTTTTTTGGATACCTTTCTTAGCATTGGGGATTTCAAATATACTCGGAGGTTGGTTTTCGGGTTGGTTAATTGCCCGACAATTTTCGGTCAACAAAGCCCGAAAAACCGTTATGGGCATTGCGGCGGTGTTGACTTTGGCCGCCCCCGCCATTGAGTGGGTTTCAACCGTAGAAATCGCCATTTTTTGTATGTCATTGTTCATGTTTGCCCACGGTTTCTGGATTACCAATTACATTACCGCCATCTCTGATATGTTTGGGCAACGGGCTACTTCTACCGTGGTGGGTCTTTCAGGAACGGCGGGGGCAGTTTCGGGCCTGATCCTGAATCCGCTGATGGGAGCCGTAATTCAGCAGTATTCGTATCGACCGCTTTGGATTGCGTCGGGTATGTTGTATCCATTGGCATTCATGTTGTTGATTTTGCTTATTCCCCAAATTAAAACGCTGGATTGGGGTACGAAACACCCGATAAAGGGGCCAAATATTCCTCTTTCAACTCAATAATTTCGCTTATTTACCGTAATCAATTTGTTTTTCTTAATCGAAATTTGCCAAATTATATTTCATTTTACTTAGTGCGTTAACTATAATCACACAAAACATAAATAATAGTATGAAAGATAACTATTCAAATGAAGTAGAAATGTTGGCCCGAGCGGGGGTGGTCAAACGAAAAAAGACACGACCGCGCATCGGCGTGTTTGGAGTTGGCTACTTCAAATACTGGGGACAGTTTGAGGGATTGCTCGAAGATATGTATCAAAAACAGGCCGTTTTTATTGCTAAAATTGAAGCCTTGGACAGTGTTGAAATCGTTGACTTCGGCATGGTGGACGACGTCAGCAAAGCCTACGACATCGTACCCAAACTCAATGCGGCCAACCTTGACCTGATTTTCTGTGATATGCTCACGTACGCCACGTCGAGTACGTTTGGGGTTATTATCAAAAGCATTAACATCCCCATCGTGCTTGTTGCTTTGCAACCTGACAAAGCGATGGATTACAATAACGCTTCGACTTACCTTCAACTCTATAACGACGACATCTGCGCGTTACCCGAATTTGCCGGCGTGGCCGTCAGAATGGGAAAACCCGTCCCGCAGATGATCATCGGAACGCTGCACGACGACCCTGCCGCCGAAGCCGAAATTGAGGAATATTGCCGAATTGCCGCAGTATTGCACGATTTAAAAACCTCCAAGATCGGGCACATTGGACATCCTATCGAAGCCATGCTCGATATGCATTCGGACTCAACGATGCTAACGGCACATTTTGGAGTTCACATAGTGCAATGCGAAGCCCACGAAATTGTGAGTCAATACAATCAGGCCGATGAGGATGAAATTGAAGCCGTAAAAGAGCGTATCTTAGCATTTTTCGATACGCCCGACCCGGTATCTGACCCCATTTCTGAAAAACTCCGCGATACCGATCTGCACATTGCCGCTCAGGTAACCGTTGCCTTGGAAAAATTCGTCAAAGCAAAAAAACTGGACGGTTTGGCGTACTACTACGATGGCCCCGAAGACAGCGTTACCCGCGTGGTTATGTCCAATTTGATTGTGGGCAATTCACTGCTTCAGGGTGCGGGTTTCCCCATGTGCGGAGAATCTGACCTGAAAACGTGTATTGCGATGCTCATCATGGAACGTCTGGGCATCGGAGGAAGTTTTGCCGAATTCCATCCCGTTGATTTCAAGGAAGATTTCGTGTTGGTCGGCCATGATGGTCCCCACAATATCGCCATTGCGGAGGGCCAACCCGTATTAAGAAGTTTGAAAAAATACCACGGCAAACCCGGTTTTGGGGCGGGTGTTGAATTCAAGATCAAAGAAGGGCCTATTACCATGTTGAGCATCAACTCTACTTACGAAGGAAAAATGAAGTTCATCATTGCCGAAGGTGAATCTATTGCGGGGCCGATTCCACCGACCGGCAACACCAATACGCGCGGCTTTTTCAAACCCGATGTGCGCACGTTTCTCAAACGTTGGATCAAAGAAGGCCCAACGCACCACTTTGCTTTAGGCGTAGGCCACCACGCCGCCGCCATTCAGAAGATTGCTGATTATTTAAACATCGAATCTGTCGTCATCCATCAATAATCCCTCAAATTTTCAAATCATGAAAAGCTATTTATTTAACCAATTGCGCCTATTGGTCATAGGCTGCATGCTGAGTCTTTGGGCTTTAACTAATGTTGCATTCGCCCAGTCAACGGTTAGCGGTAAGGTAACCGCCGCCGATGATGGCGGGGCTTTGGTCGGGGCAACCATTACCGAAAAAGGCACCAACAACGGTACTACCGCCGATGCCAACGGAAATTTCAAGTTGAACGTGGGAGGAAATGCAACAATAGTGGTGAGTTTTATCGGATACACCCTTCAGGAAGTACCGGTCAATAATCGCTCGGTCATCAATGTTGTGCTGAAAACCAATCAGCAACAACTGCAGGATGTCGTAGTGGTGGGTTACGGAACGCAGCGTAAGAAAGATTTAACGGGTTCCATTGTCAACCTATCCAACAAAGATTTGGTGCCTGTTCCGTCGGCAACAAGCGTGGATCAAATGATGCAGGGCAAAGTAGCCGGGGTTCAAATCACGCAAACCTCCGGAGCGCCGGGCGGTAACGTCAACGTGGTGATTCGCGGTATCAGCTCCATTACAGGCGGAAATTCTCCTTTGTACGTGGTCGATGGTTATGCCATTGGCACGGGTGGCGGCGGCTCTGATTTAAGCACGTTCAGTTCGAGCTCTTACACCGCAAGCGGGATTTCCAACAGCAGCGCCACCAATCGTATCAATCCGTTAAGCACCATTAATCCCTCTGATATTGAGTCGATTCAAGTGTTAAAAGATGCTTCCGCTACCGCGATTTACGGCTCACGCGGAGCCAACGGCGTGGTCATTATCACGACCAAACGCGGCAAAATGGGCAAGCCGACCATCAGTTTTGAACATTCCACGGGAATACAACAATTGGCAAAAAAATTGGATTTGTTATCGCCTCAGGAATACGCCGAGTATGTAGCCGAAGGCCGCGACAATGCGTGGGTTTTTGCGGGCGGCAAAGCCTCTGACCCCAACAATGTGAGAAGCACTGCAACACAGGTAAAACCCGAATTTCGAAATCCGGCACAATATGCCAATCAGAGCGGCACCGACTGGCAGGATGTTATTTTTCAACAAGGATTGGTTCAAAATTACCAGTTATCGACCAGCGGCACGAGCAAAGATGTCAACTACTATGTCTCAGGCGGCTTTTTTGACCAAAAAGGAATTATCATCGGCTCCAACTTCAAGAAATTTACCCTACGCACCAACATTGATGCTCAATTGACCGATAAACTGAAAATCGGAGCTTCTTTTTCGGGTGCCCATTCCTACGGTGATTTTGCCCGTGCCGAAGGCCACCTACAATTCCGTGGGCTGATTTCGGCAGCATTGGCCAGTGACCCTACGATTCCACTTTACGATGCGAATGGTAATCCTTACTCGGAATTTTCCAGTCCCACGGGGATTCCCGTCGAACACCCGTTGATCATCGCGGCGGAGTTTTCGGATAAACGTAATAACACCAACGTTTTCACCAACAATTACTTCCAATACGAACTCGCGCCGGGACTGGTCTTCAAATCGTCCGTTGGGGTCAATTACTCCAACAACGTGACGCGTCTATGGAAATCATCGAAGGTAGGCTTGGCCACCAGTCGCACGGGAGCGGCTACGGCGGGAGCGTTCGAGATTAAAAGCCTTAACTGGTTGAATGAAAACACCTTGAACTACCGTCATAAATTCGGAGAACGTCATGATCTGGATATATTGGCGGGTTTTACAGCTCAAAAAAATACCGATGAAGTATTACAGGCCGGTGCTTCCGATTTCCCAACCGATGATGTTCATTACTTAGCGGCCGGAGCGGTTACTTCGGGGACTAACTACCGAAGCGAATGGTCTATGCTTTCGTGGCTGGCACGCGTTAATTACACATTGGCCGGCAAGTATTTATTTACAGGAACCATTCGTCAGGACGGCAGCTCGCGGTTTGGCGCAAAGAATCGTTGGGGGATGTTCCCCTCATTTTCAGCCGCTTATCGTTTGTCTGACGAAACATTTATGCGAAGCGTTTCCTTCGTGAGCGATTTGAAACTTCGGGCCAGTTTCGGGATTTCGGGCAATAATCTCATTCCCAATTATGCCAGTCAGGGGTTGTTGGGCATTTCTCGAAATGTGTCTAACGGCCAAGTAGTATCGGGCGTAGTTCCCAGCAGTTTGGCCAATGATGTGTTGACGTGGGAGCAATCCGTACAAACCAATTTGGGATTAGACCTTTCGCTGTTCCAAAATCGCCTTTCCTTTAACTTTGATGCTTACCGAGCCCACAAGAAAAACCTGCTGTTGAACGTCATTCTGCCCGCTGCTTCGGGTTTTAGCAGCTCGCTGCAGAACATAGGTGAAGTAGAAAACAAAGGGTTGGAGTTAACCATTAATTCACAGAACATTGCCAAAAGCGCGTTTCAGTGGAATACCGATTTCAACATCAGCTGGAACCGCAACAAAGTCCTTGCCCTTAATTCCGCCACCGCTCGGCTACAAACATCTGATTATCAAGTGGCACAGGTGGGATATCCTATTTCCAGCTTCCGACTGTTGAATATTCTGGGTGTTTTCAAAACACAGGAAGAAGTAAACAATAATCCCAAGCAACACCCAAGAGTACAACCGGGCGATTTTCGTTATCAGGATGCCGATGGCAACGGAACTATCACGAGTGCTGACCGAACCATTGTCGGCAATCCATGGCCTGATTTCACGTGGGGAATGGGCAATCAATTTTCGTACAAAAGCCTGAGATTGAACATCAGCATCAACGGTTCGCAGGGAAACGAAATCTATTTCCAAGGCGGTGAAGTATCGCTCAACGGCGCGGGAGTGCAGAATCAACTGGGCACGATGGCCGACCGTTGGCGCTCCGAAACCAGTCCGGGCGCGGGGCTGTATTCACGCGCTATCCGCAATGATTACGCCTTTGGATTCAGCGCAGGCACGACCAAATTTTTGTTCGACGGTTCTTATGTTCGCATTCGTAACGTCAATCTTTCGTATGCCTTCCCGCAATCAGTGGTCAATAAGTTGAAAATGCAGGCATTATCGGTCTATGCCGACGCGACCAACCTGTACACTTTCACCAACTACCCGAGCTACGACCCCGAGGGCAGCACTACCGGCGATAACATTGCCCGCAGCGGAATCGACTTTTTTGCCTATCCCAATCCGCGTACGTACACCGTTGGACTACGAGTAACCTTCTAATCAACAACCAGTTACAACTATGAAAAAGCAATTGATTGTCCTGCTCCTATTTATATTGACGGCCACTTCCTGCAAGGATTTTCTGTCCCTAAGTCCCGAATACCAAATCAGCGACCAAACATTTTTCAAAAATCAGAACGACTTTGAAACCGCTTTGACGGGCGTTTACAGCACTTTTCGCGGTTTGTTCAGTGGCAGCGCTGTTCTGTATATGACTGAATTGGCCACCGACAATACCGAAATTCAGTGGTCGTCGCCCTCGACCGACGAGATGCAGATGGACCAAAACGCCGTGACGTCCACCAATGGGTTTGTGCGCTCGGTATGGAATTCCTGTTTGTATACCATTTCGCAAAGTAACGGCATCATCAACCGCATCGATGCGGCTACTTTTGACCAGACCGTCAAAGACCGCATCAAGGGAGAAGCCAAATTTTTGCGGGCATACAGTTATTTTTATTTGGTACGTCTGTACGGCAATGTGCCGATTGTGACCCAAACCTTCAGCAGCCCGGAGCAAGTGGCCTCGGCCGACATGGCGCTAAAATCCAAAGAAGAAGCCTACAAAGTGATTTTAGCGGATTTGGCCGAAGCGGAAACTTTATTACCCGCTACCCTAAATACCGACAAAACCAAAGCCTCGCGCCTGACGGTAAAAGCTTTATTGGGAAAAGTGCATCTTACCTTAAAAAGCTATGATTTGGCCGCCACAAAGTTAAAAGAAGTGATCGATGCCAAGTCGTACGGCTTAGTGGCCGATTATAAAACACTGTTTACCAACGGCAATAACAATTTGACGGAGTCCATTTTTGAGATAGAATACGTCTCGGGCAGAAGCATGGGGAATAATTATTCCTCGTTGTTTACGCCGGCCATTACGAGTATGGCTATTTTCACCAACAACCTGCAAGGTTCCGGGCGCATCGTACCCACGTTGGATTTGGCCAAAGCCTACGAAGCAGGCGATGTTCGTAAAGCATTGTCGGTCAGTGATTCGGTTTTGTTGATTGGAGGGAAGAAATCGTACAGCCGCTATGGGTTAAAATTCGTGGATTTCAAGGCCATTGACCTCTCCGACGGTAGCATCACTTTTATGCCGTTACGCTATGCAGATGTACTTTTAATGTACGCAGAAGCGCTGAATGAACAAGGTAAAACGGCCGAAGCGCTTCCTTATATCAACTTGGTGCGCACCCGCTCTAAATTGCCCGATTTAACAGGCCTGAACCAGGCAGCCTTGCGAATCGCCCTTGAAAAAGAACGTCGCGTAGAGTTTTTATACGAAGGACAACGTTGGTTTGATCTGGTTCGTACCGGAAGGGCACAGACGGTGCTGAATGCGCATTATGAGAGTTTAAAACTTTCGTTTAAAGTGGATGATTTTGAACTCATTTTCCCAATTCCGCAAAACGAAGTGGATTTGAATCCGTCGGTCGTGAAACAGAATACGGGTTATTAACCGATAAGACTTGGAAAGTTTCAAAAACTTTCCAAGTCTTGCATCAACCCTGAAAGGGTTAAACATTTGTAGAACATAGAGCTAAAATAGTACCTTTTCGTGCCGTAGGTACGATATAGTGTCGTACCTACGGCACGAAAAGGTGCAATGAATCAATTTTATTTCTACCAATATTTCGCCCCTAAGGGGCATCAAAACCCTAAATTGACTGCTATTTTTTGTTGCTGAACAAACCACACTTAAACCTTTATCTCCATGCGTTTGTCCATTTTTCTCCTTTCCTGTTCACTGAGCATTGTCCTGTTGGGGCTTACCTTTTCGACCGATACACCTAACTTGGACAACTCTACTTTGAAGGGTAAATCGTTCAATAACATTACGTTGGAGCTGTCGCTCAAGCCGTTTAAGAACAACGACAAAGCGTATATCCAAGACGTTGCCAATGAGATATTTACGCAATGGCAAGCGCTTTTGCGACATACCGATACGGTTTCGGTCATGTTGTGGACATCCGACGGCTCGGAAATCCTGGATTACCAAGGTAGCTTAACCCAACCGCTGGAGTGGGCGCGTTACATTGGTAATCCCAATACCGAACACGAAGTAGGCTCAGGCCCTAAAGAGTTGTCTTTGCACGAACGGGCGTATTTGTACATGGAAAATCCGCCCAAGTTCACGTACGGTGATTTGAAATTTATCATTGAGACCTTAAAGGAATCCGGAAAACGAATCACGGGAAAACCCATTCGCATCGGTGCCACGTTTGACCCCGGTCCTGAGTTTGCCAAATCGGAATTCAAGTACAAAAAACATCCTGAAATTTTAGGAGGAAATGCCATGGGGCACAAAACGATGGTGAGCTGCTACGCCACGCTCAACGCCGACAAAGACGCCTACGCAGGTTTTCCCAAAGGCATCCCTGCCGACACACCTTTCGGTGCGTTTTTGGGCAGACAAAGCCAGCATTTCTTAACCGATTTGGGATACGATTACATTTGGCTGAGCAACGGTTTTGGCTTTGGCGTTGAGGGCTGGTCATCTACAGGTGCCTCCTTTACGGGCAAAGCGTTTCAACCCGAAAAATTGCCCGATATAAAATTCAAAATCACGAATTTCTGGAATCTTTTTCGCAAAGAGTGCCCTCAGTTTCAGATTCAAACGCGAGGTACCAATCTGTCAACGGGGGCAGATTTGGCTCGCGATGGCGTTGATTTACAGCAGATTTATGGGGGAAAATACAACATGCTACCGCCCCCCAATTCGCCTTGGGCCGCGTTGGACGGCGATTTTGGGTTGGAAATGGTCGGCTATATGTCGCGTATGGCGGAGCTGCCCGACGAGCGTTATTTGTTTCGGTATTACACCCACGACCCGTGGTGGGTCAACAGTCCATGGCTCGACCGCTACGGCAGTGAACCACACGACATTTACCTGCCCATGTCGGTGGCGCGCATCAATGCCAAAGGCGAAGTGCGACTCCCGACGCATTTAAATTTCCTGACCATTGACAACTCTTATGGCGAATTGCCCACGCAGGTTCCCGATGAAGTAACGCCGCACATTCTGAAAGCGCGTTATGAAGCGCCAACCGCACCGGGGCCGTTGGTTTGGGTATATCCTTTTGAAGAATACCACCGTTGGGCCTATACTCGGCCTCAACGCATTTCAGAAATTTACTACGGCGATTGGCTCATTCGTCAGGCGATCAACAACGGCTTTCCGCTCAACACCATTATTTCCACCCAATCATTTCAAAAAGTAATCTCCTCAAAATCAAACTATTTCAATGAATCAATTCTGGTAAGTATCGTACCGGAAGCAGGTTCTTCGTTTGAAAAACAGTTGATCAATTTTGTCCAAAAAGGCGGCAAACTGCTCGTTTACGGCCCTGCCGATCACGCAAGTCCCGAGTTTCTTGCTTTGTTAAATCTGCAAAACGGTGCGCCGTTAGAAGGAGAATTTCAGGTAAGTTCGACCATTACAACCGACGTTTTAGATAAAAAATACCCGGATAAAATCATTCACAGCGCGTTGTTTTCGGGCGGTGGCGTCCGCACACAAGTTAAAAATGCGGACGACACTTTTACCAAAGTATTGGCTAAAATGACGCAGGGGGCGAATGAACGGTCTGTGGTTTGGGTTCGTAACAAACCGGAATGGCAGGACGGAAAAGTAGCTTACGTGCGCGGCACCAATTCAAGCAAATTTACGGGAGGAAAACTCCTCGCTCCCGATGATCCCGAAGAATTATTCACCGGACCTTTATTGCTTCGCTACGTTCTTAAAGAATTTGGGGTAGATTATCGCATTGACAAACGAAATCCATCGGTAAAAAACCCCGTGTTGACGATCGCACGAAGCAGCAACGGCTTTTTCTTTTCGGGTTATTGCCCCAATACCACCATTACTCATCGCTTCAAAATGCCGCAGGGCATCCCCATCCTGACGGGTTACGAAACCGAACTTCGCGATGGATTTTCGGTGTATTCCATGCCCAAAGCATGGCACCGCGAAAGTCGCATTTTTCTGGAACAAAATGACGGCATCGTCTCCTGTCAGGAAATGACATCGGGTGTAAAGCACATGAAGCGCTGCCTTCGACTCACCGGACTTAAAAACGCCACGGTGCGTATTTACCCCGACGATACTGTGCAGGAAGGGGATTTAAATGTGTATTTGAATACCCGTTATCCGTGGAAAAGCGGCCGAACGGCGTTCAAATTGGGTGATAAAAAATACGGGAAACATTACGTTGTGGAAAACGTAACCGGCGAATTGGTCACGTTTTGGTAAATGCGGTGTGGTTTGACCTCTTTGAGTCGTTGGGAAAATATTCGTCAATTTTCAACAAATGTTGAGCTTCTCCGAAGCTGATTGCATAGATTTTGATTCTGTTGTTCTACAAATGTTATGCTTCTCCGAAGCTTAAATCAGTTTCTCGCTTCGGAGAAACATAACATTTGTAGCTGGATAGGTGATTTTCACGGCTTCGGAGAAGCCTAACCTTTGTAAATGCCAAATATTTATTGAATTGTAACCAATGAAAAATATATCAATTTTCCTACTATCACTATGTTTTATAACGAGTTATGCACAAACCAATGTGTTAACGAAGCCTTTGTTGCTTAAAAATTTCAAGAATCCACCCAATGAAGTGCGTCCCAAAGTGTATTGGTGGTGGCTGAACGGCTACACAGACCCCGTTCGGATGAAGGAAGAATTATTGGCCATTAAAAAGGCTGGATTGGGTGGGGTAGATATTTTTGAAATAGGTCTGCCACCCGCCAGCGACCCCAATCAAATCATTCCTTCCGGCCCTGCTTTTATGGGTGATTCGTCGTTGAAAGCCATCAAATTTGCGATTGATGAAGCAGGAAAATTGGGACTGGAAGTGGGACTCAATTTAGCCAGTAGCTGGAACGCAGGCGGAACGTGGGTAACACCTAAACATTCCGCTAAAACCCTCTATTTTTCTAAAACTACCGTTACGGGTAATGCGAAACAGTCCATAAAGTTACCATTTCCCACCATTACGCCTGACAAACAAGGCAAACCACGCCCCATCGTTTACGCTAATGACGGCAAACCGGCGTATTATGAAGAGGTAGCCATTCTGGCATTACCTGCCGGCGTAAAAGCAGGATTAGACACCACTCAAATTATCAATGTAACTGCCTTTTTTGATCCTAAAAAGGAGCAACTCACGTGGAACGCCCCCAAAGGAAATTGGGAAATTTACCGATACATCTGCTCCAATTCAGGCGAGCAACTCATCCGACCCACACCGCGCTCGGTTGGACCAATCATTGACCATTTTGATTCCTCGGCCACGCAAATGCACGTCATGTATTTCATTGACCGCTTGAAACCGTTGTTGGGAGACTTCAGCAAAAGCGCCTTAAAAAACTTATATTTAGCCAGTTACGAGGCCAAAGAATTTACGTGGACTCCTACCCTACCTTCTGCTTTTAAGAAGCTGAATGGGTATGAGCTGTATAAATTTTTACCCGCTATTTTCAATAAAGAATGGTACTCTCCCGCAGCGGCCAATCCATTTCAATTTGATTTTGACCATACATTGTCAGAATTGATGATCAATAATCATTACCGAAAAGCCAAAGAAATTTGTAATCGGTATGGTCTGAAAATTATCTCCGAAGCCGGCGGGCCGGGCCATTTGCACCATATCCCCGTCGAAACCCTCAAGGCGCTGGGTTCATTGGACGTACCTCGGGGTGAGTTTTGGTACAATCGCACATTTTTTGACAAAGACAGTATCGTTGACCTGCTTTATTTGGTAAAAGAAATTGCGGCGGCGTCGCATATCTACAAAAGCGGCATAGTGGAAGAAGAAGCCTTTACAAGCTATTGGGATTGGCAGGAAGGCCCGGCCAATTTAAAACCCCTCGCCGACCGCGCGTTTTGTGAAGGTATGAACCGGTTGGTTATTCATGGTTTTACGCACAATCCAACGGGTATGGGTCACCCGGGTATTGCCTATTTTGCGGGTACACACTACAACGACCGACAGGCTTGGTGGCCTAAAATAAAGCCTTTTAATGACTACCTGAGCCGCATTTCGTACATACTCCAAAAGGCCGACTTTGTCGCTGATGTGCTTTACTATTACGGCGATGCCATTCCTAATCTGGTTCCGCCCAAAAACACCGCCTTTAAAGTGGGTGAAGGTTATGATTATGAAATCATCAATACCGAAGTGTTGCTGAAAGATCTCACTGTGGAAAACGGCGAATGGGTATTGCCACAGATAGGAAGATATAAAGTATTGAGCCTCGGCAAAGGGGAAAAACTGAACCCGGAAGCCATGTTGAAATTGAAAAAATTACAGGAAAAAGGCGGGATTATTACGGGGATGAATGTAAAGGAAAAGTTGACCGTTCCGCCCGATTTCAGTTATCCCAATCAAGAAAAGGGAGCATTGGACTACATTCATTACGCAAAAAACGGTCTTGATTTTTATTTGGTCAGAAACACTATAGATCAATGGATTTCTCATGTTTGCGCCTTTCGTCAACAGGGCAAAACGCCTGAAATATGGGATCCTGTTTCGGGCACTATCGCTCCCGTCAAGGTTTATGAACAGGAAAACAATCAACTTAAATTGCCAATCTCCTTGCCGCCCTATGGGTCGTTTTTCGTCGTGTTTACTAAATCAGCAATACCACATTCTCATTTCAGTAATTTGACAGGCGCAAGTTTTCAAACCCCGCGAATGGAGTATTTGGACAGCGGCTTCCACTTTTTAGAGGAAGGGATGTTTGAAGCAAAAAAAGGAACTAAAAAAACAACTATTGACAGCAAAGCCGTAGTTCAGAAACTGGAAGGATCGTGGCAACTCACCTTTCCCAAAGGCTGGGGCGCTCCTAAGTCAGTAACTTTTCCGCAACTGATCTCTTGGAGTAAAGCAGAACAACCCGGAATCCGTTATTTTTCAGGAACGGCAGTTTACCTGCAAACCTTTCAGTTTAACAATACGCCTTCCTCATCTTCAAGAATTTACCTCGATTTAGGAGAAGTAGCCGAAGTGGGAGAAGTATGGTTGAACGGTAAATCAGCAGGGATTGTCTGGACGCCGCCGTATCGGGTTGATATTACCGACGTTGTAAAGCCGGGCGCAAATACGTTAAAAATAGAAGTGGCCAATACATGGTCAAATCGCCTGACGGGTGATGGAATTACGGGTGAAAAATATACCAAAACCAACATCACGAAGGCCAATAAAAACCTTGTCCCTTGGGAACAATTACCCCTGAAAAAATCGGGACTGTTCGGCCCCGTTACGATACAGGTTATTAAAACCATTCGCTGAAAATCATGAAACATTGGATCTTAGTTTTCATCTTGGCCTTCACGGCATGGGATTCACAGATAGCTCTCGGCCAAACGTTAACCCTCGTCCAAGATTCCAAAATTGAGGGTGTTACCCGAATTCGGGATGTGATTTACGGTTACAAATCCGGAATGGCACTTACCATGGATGTGCTCAAACCGGCCCAACCCAACGGCATCGGCGTTGTGTATCTGCTAAGCGGAGGTTGGCGCTCGGACCACAGCATGATCGAAAAACGGCTTCGACATTTCAAGTATTTTACTGATAGAGGACAAACCGTTTTTCTGGTCATTCATAGTTCTGCACCCAAATTTTTGGTCAATGAAGTAATTCAGGACGTTCACCGCGCTGTTCGGTTCATTCGTTATCACGCCAACGAATACAGCGTTGAACCTAATCAATTGGGCGTTTCGGGCATGAGTTCGGGCGGGCATCTATCACTTTCCATCGGTACAGGTTTGGGAAGACCTTTATTATCAACTACCTCCAACGATCCCGTTGATCAAGTTTCAAGTCAGGTTCAGGCCGTTGCGTGCTTTTTTCCTCCTACCGATTTAGTCAATTTTGGTTCTCCGGAATTGCTGTTTGTAGAGCAGGAGCACCTCAAACGCTATCGCTCGGCCTTTGCCGTCGATACTAAAACGCGGGAAGAACAACGAAAAGTGATGCAGGAGCTATCGCCCATCTACACCGTTTCCAAAAAAACGCCGCCGATTCTACTTTTGCACGGAACACAGGACACGATTGTGCCTTTGGAGCAATCGGAACGATTTATTACCCGGGTAAAAGAAATGGGAGTTCCTGCCCAATTGATCATTCATCAGGGGGGAGAACATGGCTGGGCCGAAACCTGGGAAAGCGACCTGAATTTACTGGCCGATTGGTTTGAAAAATACCTTTTGGTCACAAAAAAATAGGGCAGTGCGCGCAAAGTAATGCTATAACAAAAAAATAGACAACGGGGGCAAATGCCTAACTTTGGAGTGACTAAACTCAAAGATTATGTACCTATTTTGCCCAAGTTGTCACAGCACAAAGCTAAAAAAGAATGGCCCTACTCACTACGGTAATCGCAGCGGCGAACCGTCAGAACCATCAGTGTAAATGCTGTGGTCGGCAGTTTGTGATCAACAACGGCCACACGGAGTCGGCATGGACAAGGGCGTTAGTTAAAAACGCATTGAAAGAGCGGCTGTCTCTGCGGGCCATTTGTCGGGTTTTCGGGGTGAGCCTGAGTTGGCTACAATCGTTTGCCCATACTTTTTGGGAGCAG
>Ga0247843_1004158_pt1 | contig 22095 bp, 19 predicted proteins | sample LaCruzMarch2017__FD_192420 | JGI IMG/M metagenome (GOLD analysis project Ga0247843, IMG submission 192420) | Freshwater microbial communities from meromictic Lake La Cruz, Castile-La Mancha, Spain - LaCruzMarch2017_8m | ecosystem: Environmental > Aquatic > Freshwater > Lake | place: Spain...
AGGCGGTGAGCTACACCCGCCAGAGCGATCCCACCGCCGTGCCCTGGAAGGAAGCTGGCGTGGAGATGGTGCTGGAGTGCAGCGGCAAGTTCAAAACACCGGAAACACTCCAGCCCTACTTCGACCAGGTGGGCCTCAAGCGCGTGGTGGTGGCCTGCCCGGTGAAGGGTGAGATCGCCGGGGCCGAGGCCCTCAACGTTGTATTCGGCATCAATCACCAGCTCTACGAGCCGGAGCAGCACCGTCTGCTCACAGCCGCCTCCTGCACCACCAACTGCCTGGCACCGGTCGTGAAGGTGGTTCACGAGAGCTTTGGCATCAAGCACGGCTCGATCACCACCCTCCACGACGTCACCAACACCCAGCTAGTGGTGGATGGCTTCAAAAGTGACCTGCGCCGGGCCCGCTCTTGCATGCAGAGCCTGATCCCCACCACTACGGGATCAGCCAAGGCGATTGGAATGATCTTTCCAGAGCTGCAAGGAAAACTAAACGGCCATGCCGTGCGGGTACCGCTGCTAAATGCCTCACTCACCGATGCGGTATTTGAACTAAGCCGCGAGGTGACAGTGGAGGAGGTAAACAGCGCCTTTGAAGTCGCTGCCAACGGAACACTGCACGGCATTCTTGGCTACGAAACTAGGCCGCTGGTTTCAGTTGATTATGTAAATGACGATCGCAGCGCCATCGTCGATGCCGCCTCGACCATGGTCGTTAATGGCACCCAGCTAAAGGTGTACGCCTGGTATGACAACGAGTGGGGTTACAGCTCTCGCATGGCCGATCTGGTGAGCCATGTGGCCCTGATCGACGAGCGCTGAGCCAGAGCCATGAGCCGCGCCCTTTCAGCCCTGCAGCAATACATGATCGTGACGGCCAATTACTGGGCCTTCACCCTCACCGATGGTGCCCTGCGCATGCTCGTGGTGTTCCACTTCCACGAACTTGGCTACAGCACCCTTGAGATCGCCTTTCTGTTTCTTTTTTATGAGTTTTTTGGCATCATCACCAACCTCTATGGCGGCTGGCTGGGAGCTCGCTTTGGTCTGCGGCTAACTCTCTGGTGCGGCACCTTAATGCAGGTGGCGGCACTACTGATGCTGATCCCAGTGGCTGAAGACTGGCCCAAATGGTGGAGCGTGGCCTATGTGATGGTGGCCCAGGCGATCAGCGGCATAGCCAAAGATCTCAACAAAATGAGTGCCAAGAGCGCCATCAAAACCGTGGTGCCTGAAACTCCGGAAGACCACAGCAAGGGAGAGGGTCAACTTTTTAAGTGGGTAGCGATTCTCACAGGCTCCAAAAATGCCCTCAAGGGTGTGGGCTTTTTTCTTGGCGGAGTGTTGCTCACCACAATGGGCTTCAACCTCGCGGTGGCAGCAATGGCGGCCGGATTGTTTTTGGCTTTCCTAGGGACCCTGGTGCTGCCTGCAGAAATCGGCAAGATGAAACAGAAGCCGGGCTTCACAGCGCTGTTTTCCAAGAGCCGCGGCATCAACGTGTTGTCGCTGGCACGCTTCTTCCTATTTGGTGCTCGCGACGTATGGTTTGTGGTGGCCCTACCCGTATTTCTACAGAGCGCCCTGGGGTGGCGCTCCTGGGAAGTAGGCGGCTTCATGGGCCTGTGGGTGATCTGCTACGGAATAGTGCAGGGGTCGGCCCCGGCCCTGCGCAGGGCCTGGGGCCAGAGCGCACCTCCAGGAGTAGCAGCAGTGCAGTTTTGGAGTGCGGTCCTTACCGCTATTCCAGCCCTGATTGCAATTGCGTTGTGGCGAGAGGTTGGCCAGCCTGGGGTAGCAGTAGTGGGGGGATTGGCCGTATTTGGCGTGGTATTTGCGATGAATTCATCAATTCACAGCTACATGGTACTGGCATATACCGACACTGAATCTGTGAGCCTAAATGTGGGCTTCTATTACATGGCAAATGCAGCAGGCCGCCTACTCGGCACAGTGCTTTCTGGAACCCTATTTATGCTGGGAGGGCTTCAGACTTGCCTGTGGAGCTCGGCCATAATGGTTGCTCTAGCTGCCTTAGTGAGCACTCGCCTGCCAACGCCGCCGCGGCAACTTATAGAAACCAGCTAATTCTGAAGGCTACCGAGCTGAGTTAATGATTTTTCGCCAAAAGTCAGCGGATTAGCCACGCTTCTTTTTTTGCACAAATACCAAACCAGAGCTAACAATTTGGAGACAAGGATGCAACTCTTATATTCAGAAGAATAAACACAGTACTTGCTCTCTGCGCGGCAGCAGAAGACGATCAGGACATATGTAGTCGCAATTTAGATTCATTATCCCTTATTGGACATATTGCGGCAAGGACAGCAGCGAAACGGGAGTTGGCCCACGAAGCACCAGGGTATAATTCAGCCAACAGAGTACCCATCGATTGCAATTGATACTTAGGCTGGTTTTAAGCAATAGCCAGTCAAGTGACAGGGAAAGAAAAATTCCCGTTGGTGAAACTTTTGACTCCTGAGCTGACATGGAATTAATCCGGCCGTGGATGCCATTCGCACGCCGATCGCAGACCATTAAAAAAGGGGCTCGTTGAGCCCCCTTCCTAAATGGATCACAAGATCCAGACGATCACTCCTTAATCCGTGCTACAGCCTTCTGAGCTGTTGCCTGAATCGAGTCGCGGAGGGGCACGTAGCCGAGGTCGTCGGCAATGGCTTGGGCCTTGTCACTCAGGATGAAGGTCGCCATCTCACGCAGGGATTTTGCCTTATCGCCATTTCCATTGGCGTAGAAGAGAAGATAAGTGAGAGTAGCTATCGGATAAGCACCCTTGGCGGCTGGGTTGGGGTTGCCACCAGCCAGGTTCTTATCGAGCTTGATGTCAGCCAGAGCCTTGGCACCGGCGGCGGCAGTGGGAAGCATGAATTCACCCGCCTTGTTCTGTACGGCAGCGGCCTTCAACTTGCCCTTCACAAAGGCCTGGTTCAGGTAACCAATCGAGCCTTCAGTGGTGTTGAGGGTACCGGCAACACCATCGTTACCCTTGCCACCCACGCCCACTTTCCAGTTCACGGATTTACCGTTACCGAGAGTCCATTCTGTCGAGAATGTCTGCAGCGATTCAGTGAAGGCCGCGGTGGTGCCAGAGCCGTCGGAACGGTGCACCACGGTGATCTTGCCATCAGCGCATCCGAGCTGCTTCCAGTTGTTGATAGATCCCATGAAGATCGATACAACCTGCTTCTGGGTGAGCTTAGGAGAGCAGCCAGACTTGTTGTAGGCCACCGCGATTGAGCCACCCACGGTGGGGATCTGAACCACACCGCGTTTCACGCTCTTGATGTCCTTTTCGCTGATCGGGTCATCGCTGGCACCGAAAGCAACGGTTTCGTTGATGAAAGCCTTGCGGCCACCACCAGAGCCAATGCCCTGATAATTCACTTTAGGGCCACCCGATTTGGCCAGCATGGAAAACCAGCGGGTATAAATCGCATCAGGGAACGTTGCACCGGCACCAGCCAAGCGCACGGCAGCCTGGGAAGCTGCTCCACCGATGAGCCCAGCAAAGACCAGAGTAGTAAAAGATCGCTTCAGGAAAGTCATTAAGTAGAAGACAGTTCCAAAAAAATGTTAGCAACCGACCTCCCTGACCAACGTTATGAGGCCATTAAGGGGCGGCAAAGCAATGGGTGATGATCGCCTTGAATAGGCAAACGGAAACTACAAAAAAACCTCCCCGAAATGGGGAGGCTTTGGAAGTGTGAAATGGGCAGCCGAGGACTGCGTGAGGAGCTAAAGAAGCTAACCAGGGATCAGAAGCGGAACGTGGTTTGAATCACGCCACCCCAGGTGTAAGAGCCTGCGTTGCGCTGATAATCGTTAACCCAGAAAAAAGCTGGAGTAACGGAAATATTGTCGGAGACTTGATACTTGTAGAAAAACTCGTACATCATGGACTGGGAGCTTGCCACGTTGAGGTCAGTCGAGAAGGGTGCTTGGCCAAGGGCAAAGCCCGCGTTATTACCCTTCAGCAACACATCCTTCCACTGCAAGCCCACCATCCAGGATTGGGTGGTGATGGTTCGAGTCGAGGCTGCACTGGCGATTCCGGTACCACCATCGTAATAACCGTAGCCGGCGCTGATCGAAGGAACCCAGCCGGAATCTAGGGGCTCCCAGAAGCCAGCAATGGAGACACCATTAAGACTCTTGCCGCTGACCACGACGGAATTGGCCAGGTTGGCATCCCTCAGAGCGGAGTTAGCCGAACCATAACGATAGGCAATCGCAGCACCGTAGTTGGGGCCGCGCACACCAATTTGGGTCAAAAAGTTGATACCGCTATCGGAATCGAAGGCGCCAATAGTGGAATTGTCGAAGCTGCTTTGAGCAATGTAATTTGCGTCAAAGACGAGGAAGGGCTTGCCCTTGGCTACTTTCTGCTTCCAGTTGAAGCCGAAGCCAGCACCGGTTGCCTTGTTATAGGTACCGGAGACACCAGCCAGATTGAAGAAGTCGAGAATGTCGGACTTGTAGGCGCTGGGGATGAAGGTAAGAATCTCAGTGTTACGCACCAGAGCACCGGCGGTAAGCTTGATCTCATCGCCCACAGGGAAGGTATAGAAGAGGCGATCGATCCAGACGTTGCTGCTAGTACCTGTTCCCTGAGATTGCTCAGCCTTATCCAGCTTGAAGACCTGACTGCCGCTACCGAAGGGCAGGCTGCTGAAGTTACCGCTTCTCAGGCGGGTGCGCAGCAAATCTTTGCCGCTGAAGCTGGTGTCAAAGGCTAGGCGAGCGTCGTAATTGAATGTTGTGGCATTGGGCTTTGCCGTACGCGCTGGTACTGCCGCAGATGCGCCAACACAGTTAGCTGTACCGAAATTGCAGGCCTCAATACGCTGTGCCGGGCCCACGCCAGTGAGTCTGGTACCACGAACCGCAGCGACCGCAGAAGTATTAGTGACAGCGGGGAAATTGAAATTCGGGGCCCCCGCGATCACGAAGCTCACTTCACCACGCAGCTTGGTGGTGGTGGAGAACTGCTGGGCCTGCAGCTTGCCCACCTTCGACTCGAGGCCGTCCACCCGGGAGGTGAGCACGGTGAGCTCGGTGTCAAATTCGTTGAGCAGCTTCTGCAGCTCGTCGGTCACCTCGGAGATGCGGTCGAGGCAAGCGTTCAGCAAGGCGGCCGCTTCGTAGCGGGTCATGGCGTTGCCGCCCTTAAACTTGCCGTTAGGGTAACCGGCCACACAGCCGTACTTCTCCACCAAGTTGCTCAGTGCCTGATAGGCCCAGTCGGTGGGCAGCACATCAGAGAATTGGTTGACGCTGGTCACCTGGTTTTTCGATTCCCAGGCGCGGAAGCGATCAACGTCTTGCTGCTGCATGTACTCGTTGATAGCGGCCGAGCCGTTCAACGAGGCCACTTCTTGGGCAGGAGCGGCTAGTGGGGCTGAAATGCTGGCGCCGGCAAGAGCCAGCAACAGTTTTTTGGAAAGATTCATCGGGTCCTCACACCGATAGGGGTGACTTCACAAAGGAAGTCGCAGGTAACTTATCGAGGGCGCTTGGCAACTACGAGCAAGCCGACTACATGCGTTGGGTGTTCCAGGACACAGCACATGCGGCAAGTCTGATGCCCAAGTGCTGCGGCGAGTAAGTGCCAGCTCTTCAACCCCTAGACGAAGCGGCGACAGCCCGATTTAACCTGTACTTCAGTAAACACCAGGGGCGCCACAGCCGCGGTCGTGGGAGCAACGCCCGCCAGAGAGATTGCCGCCGCCTGCTCGGCAGTACATCCCAGACCAGTTCGCGCCACTGCTCCCAGCAATGGCGTTGATGCTGCACCAGCAGCCACTCCAGCTGGGGCAGCACCTCATCCAACCGACCTGGCACCTGGTCGTTGATGGCGCACTGCAGCACCTGCAGATCGTTGAATTCACCAAGCAACTCCTGCCCCTGCTTAAGGCTGTCGATGCAGGCGGCAGTTTGAACGCCCTCCAGCGCGGAGAGATTTTCCAGGCAATAGCGAGCCTGCTTGATCTGCCGCCGCAGCTCGTGCAGCACCTCCACCTCGCCCTCAGCGCTACTGACCTGCCAGCCCGGATGGAGAAACACGCTGGCCAGGCAGGGCCCCTGCCATTCGATCAGCCACTCCCGGACCGGCTGATCCCCCAACAGCGTGTATTGCGGCTGCTTCAACCAGAGCTGCAACTGGGCCAATCCCTCCAGATAGGAGCGGCTCTGCAGCACCTCCACCACATGGCCGTAGGCCAACTGCCGCTCCCGGCGCAGTTGCTTGAGCACGGGCCGGAGGGCCTTCACCTCGGCCTCCGGCAGCTGGGGCAGGAAGCCCCCTTCTAGGCGCTCCCGCAGCACATCGAGATCCCGGGCCAGACCCAGTCGCCGCACCCATTTGGCTAGGCGCTGGTCATTGATGGCCGAGGGCAGCTGAAGGGCTGGCTCGAACTGGAGCACGGTGGTGCGCAGCCTCCGCATGGTGACCCGCATCTGATGCAACGGCTCGGCACCCTTGCCCTCGGAAACAGGGGTCTGCAACTGCACCAACTTGGCAACCTGCAGCTGCAGCAGATCCCGGGCAAACCGGCCATTGCTGAGGGGGTGGGAGGTTGCCTGGAACACCATGCCGAGCTCAGCGGAATTCCGGTTTTTTGATGCTGTCGAGACTGCGCTGCAGGGCCTGGCTGGTGGTGAGTCCTACGGGGATATCGCCACCGAAAGCCGTGCCTCTCACTTTTTGATGCAACTTACTTTCCACCAACCTATAGGTACTGGAGGGGATGGGCACAGACCCAGCCTGTTTCACCAGAGTGAGACCATTTTTGATGGTGTAGTTCACAAATTTCTGCAGCTCCGGGCGTTGCCGCAAGGCCTTATCGTTTACGTAAATAAACAGGGGCCTGGACAGAGGAACATAGGCTTCCTTTTGGACCGTCGCCAGCGAAGGAAGCACGGCACCTTTTGACCCAACAATGCTGAGGGCCTTCAAACGGTTAGCGTTGGCTTGGTAGTAGGAAAATCCAAAATAGCCCAAGGCATCAGGATTCTTGGCAACGCAGGCAACTAGTTCATTATCGTTTTCACTGGAAAAATAATCCGACCTCGAATTGTCTTCATCACCATTTATGGCCTTATTGAAATAATCATAAGTACCAGAGTCCTTACCAGGACCACACAGTCGAATCGGCCGATTGGGCCAATCGAGGTTGACCTGACTCCAGGTTTTCACCGATCCAGCCGCCCGCGCACTCCAGATACGCGCGAGCTCCCGGGTGGTGATGCTGGAAGCCCAGGTGTTGCCGGGGTTCACCACCACAGTGATCGCATCAAAGCCGATCGGCAGCTCCAGGAAAGTCACCCCCTTGGCCGCACAGGCCTTGAGCTCCTTGGCATTGATCGGACGCGAGGCGTTGGCCAGGTGCAACTTACCGCTGCAGAACTGCCGAAATCCCGCCGAGGTGCCGGTTTCCTTGAGCTCAAAGCGCACCTGGCGATTGGCGCCGCCCTTCTGATAGGCCGCGATCGCCGCCTGCATCACCGGGAACACCGTGCTCGAACCGCCGATGAGGATCGGCTCCGATGCTGCCAGCGCGCCCGCCGGCAGGAGGGACACCATCGGGGCAAGCCAGGCAAGGCGCAAGGTAGGGCGCATAACGATCACAACCACAATAGAACTCTGGATGATCGGAGGGCCTCTGGGGGTTAAGGCCAGGTTGTGGCTTCAGCGAGGTGCCGTCCAATCCGCAAACCAACCACGGCGCCACAGCCAGTAGGCCTGGATCACCGCCACGATTGACATCAGCAGCAGACAGTAGAGATAGCCCAGATGCCAACGCAGCTCCGGCATATTCTCGAAGTTCATGCCGTAGATACCGGCGATGAAGGTGAGCGGCGCGAAGATGCTGGTGAGGATGGTGAGGGTTTTCATCACCTGGTTCATCCTGTTGCCCACACTGGCCGCATAGGCCTGGGTGATGGCATCACATTGGTGTCGCAACAACTCACAGTTTTCAAACAGCAACTCCACCAGATCTGCCATCTCCTGAAAGCCAACCAGGGCTTCGGCGCCTAGTAGCTGCTGCCTTTGGCGCAGCAGCACCCGGATCTGGTGGCGCAGGGGCCACACCTGGTTGCGAATCGTGCGCAGGTTGCTGCGATACACAAAAGCCCGGGCCAATAACTTCGGCTTGGGGTCCCGCAAGGCAGCTTCTTCCAGATCGTCGAGGCGATTGGCGATCTGCTCAAGCATGGGGAAGAGGGCATCGAGCAACTCATCCACCAGGAAGTGGAGAATGTCATCAAGGTCGCGATGTTCCACCTCACCCACCCTGGATTCCAGCCAAGCGGTGAGCTCCGGAAACGACTCCCCCGCCGGCGCCTCCTCAAAGGTGACCAGCAGGTTGGGCAGCAGCAGCAGACCCACCTGGGAGCTGAGCAGGTGCAATGGATCACGGGCAAAGCTGAGCCGGTGCAGCACCACAATCACGGCATCCCCTAGCCCGTCGACCCGTGAGCGCTGGGGTACCTCCAGCAGAGGAGGCAGCAACATCCGAGGCACCCGGACTATGTCGAGCATGGCCTCAACTGTCCCTGGATCGCCCAGACCCATCACCCTCAGCCAGATGGGATAGCCGAGCGCCTGCAGAGGCAAAAGATCAGCAGGATTGTGCAGGGATATCAGCCGGGGGCCATCTGGCTCAAACAACACGGCACTGAAACAACTGCGGTGCCGCCCGCCAGAGACGTAGAGGTGGGCTGGCAAATTGGCCGGCCGCTCCTCCAGGATGTGGGAATTCAGAGCACCAGGGGTGGGGCGCAGCACGTTGGGGTCAGTTCAGGAGCCTGCCAGCGGATCAAGAGTTGGCCACCGGCAATGATGCTGGCCTGGATCAGCAGACACATCACAACCTGTAACCACCTACTACCCGTGGACTGATCCATGAGAGCGCAGATCTGATGGTTTGGCATGTTGCGGCCGCCGACCTAACACCGCCGGTGCTCCTGACGACACCGAAGCGCCCTTCAACGCTCCTTAATCCAATCCTTCTAAGTTAGCTCGGGTATGCAAGATCTCAGTGACCAGTGCGGGGCCCAGGCCCACCCCATCCGATCCCCAAGGCATAGCCAACGGCATTAGCTCGCCTTTGGAACCTCATTCCGCCTACCGGGGCTCCGATTGGACTCCCGAGCGTTTGATGTTCCACCAAAACCTCGAATCATTTGCCGAGAGGGTCGGGCTTGTGGTGGGCCTGCAAAGCAATGGCAAGATGAGTCAGGAGCAGGCCTACGACGAAATCCGCCGCATCTGGAACGATCTCAAGGAAAGCAAGGACACCCTGCTCGATCTCCCGGAGCAGGGCTGAGCCCTAAATCACTAAGCATTAATACTGCTTCCCGGCTACTGGCGCTGCAGCCGTCTTTCCATAGGGTGTGGGCATCGATTTTGGTCTGGCTTGGATCCTGTCTCCCAGTTCCCCCTGGTGTTCCACGACCAGCAAGCGGTAGTGGATTTAGATCCCCAGGCCCTGGCGACCAAGCTGGCCCAGCACTTTCCTCTCCAGGATTTTGCCCCTCGCAACCCCTTGCTCAACCCGTTTCGGCACCGGGCCAGCACTGCCGTAGCGGGAGATCTCACCCTCACCTGTGGATATACAAGCCCTATCCATGGCTGCATCGGTGATAACCCCGGCGTAGGCGCAATCAACATCTGCTATCAGGGGGAATCTTCCTACGGAGTGGACGGGAACACCTTCCAAATTCACGCTGAAGCACCCCTCTATTTCAACCCAGGCTTCTCTTACACCTACGCAAGTGGGCACTACAACGGACTGGTGCTGCACGTAGATCTACAGCGATTGCAGGACACGGCCGCTGCCATCGGCGGCATGGGGCTCTCCGGTCGACGCTTTGCCCCCGATCTGCAGCGTCCCCAGGTGCTCTCAGCAACCGAGGAGCGGCAAGCCAAATTGCTGCTCACCATGCGCCGGGCCTTTGCCCTGCTGGATGCGCCGGAGCTGCAAGCCCGTGGCGATCTGGAGGTGCTGCAGCTCGACGACCTCATTTATCGCATCCTGGCCCTAGCCCTTTGCCCCCAACTCGAGCAGCGGGGTAGCGGGCATGGCGAGGGGCTCTCCAGGGAGCTGATCTTCGAAGAATTACTAGACTGGATTGGAGCCAATCTGCAATCACCAATCAACCTCACGCAGCTGGAGCAGCGCAGCGGCTATTCGAGGCGCAACCTGCAGCTCGCCTTCAGCCAACGCTTCGGTTGCGGACCAATCCAATGGGTCCGCCGCCAGCGCCTTGGCCTGGCCCGTCAGCACCTGCTCAACCCCTCGCCGAGCGACAGCGTGGCCGGCATCTCCTCAAAACTGGGCTTTAGCAACCTCTCCGCCTTCAGCCGCGACTTCCACAACACCTACGGCGTTCGCCCCTCAGAAATGTTGCGTGAAGGGCGGCGCCTACACTGCTAGCCCTTCAGTCCGGGGATAAAACGCCGCTCGTGCTGGGCACCGGTGAGCATGCGATTCCAATAAAGCCCAGGCAACAGCTTGCGCTTGATCCACCACATGCTCCAGCGCTCCTTAGTGGGGTCGAGCGGGAAGGAGGGGACCGGCTGCTGCTCATAGTTGAACTCAGCCATGATCGCCTTGCCATAGCCGGTGATCAGGGGGCAGCAGCTGTAGCCGTCGTAGGCCGCCACTAAGGGCTGGCCATCGAGCAGGGCAAGCAGGTTGGCCACTAGCACCGGCGCCTGGCCCCGCACCGCCGCGGCCGTCTTGGAGTTCGGCATGCCACTGACATCGCCGAGCGAAAACACGTTGGCGTAGCGGGTGTGCTGCAGGCTGAACTTGTCGACCTCGACGAAGCCGCTTGCCGCTGCCAGCGGGCTATCGGCCACCACCTGGGGGGCAGCCATCGGCGGCGTCACGTGCAGCATCCCGTAACCGATCACTTCTTCGCGGCTGGTTTCGCCCTCACTCACCTTGAACACCGCCTCCCGGCTCTGGGGACGCACCTCCGAAAGCACGTGGTTGTAGCGGGCATCAATACCCTTGCGCTTCACCACCTCCCGCAGCGGTGCGGCATATACGGGCACCCCGAAGATGCCAGGGGTGGCGGTGGCATAGATCACCTTTGCCGCCAGTCGCTTCTTGGCAACAAAATCGGCAGCCAGATAGGCGATCTTCTGGGGCGCCCCCGGACACTTGATCGGCATCGGCGCACAAGTAAACACGGCGTTGCCGGCCGCCCCCTGGCCGCCCTTGAAGGCCTGGAGCGTGTCCCAGGTGTAGGCGGCGTGGTGCTGGCTGTAGTTGCTGCACACCCCGCCCTGGCCAAGGGCCTCGGACAGACCCTTGATCTTGTCCCAGCAGAGCTGCAGGCCGGTGGCCACCACCAGCGCGTCGTAGCTGAGGCTCTGGCCGCTGGCCGTGCTCACCAGGTTGCGATCCGGATCAAAACCAGCCACCGCATCGCGGATCCAGGTCACCCCCGCTGGGATGAGATCGGCCTCAGCGCGGCGAGTCTCCTCAAGGCTGAACACACCTGCACCCACCAGGGTCCAGCCCGGTTGGTAATAGTGATCGCTGGAGGGCTCGAGAATCGTCACCGCAAGGGCCGGACGGGCCCGTTTCAGCTGGGCGGCGGCGGTGATGCCGGCGGCGCCGCCGCCGACAATCACAATTTGGTGATGGGCCATAAAAAGGGCCGCTGGTGGAGCAGCGGCTGGATGCCATTCCTCCCGCTCTAGACGGGAAGCGTCAAATGGACAAGCCCGAAGGATTCACACCGCTTCGGTCACCTCCCGTTTGAGCAGGGCGTAGAGATAGTCGGGTGCCTTGTAGCGGGTGGGTAGGCAGGAGTGGAGCAGGCTGAGTCGGTCCCAGGCCACGGTGCGCTTGATCGCCTCCAAGCTGCGCCCTTCCCGGATCAGTAGCCGCAGGGCCTTGCAGCAGCCGGAGTAACCAGCTTCCAATGCTCCGATCGTGGGTTTGGCGGCAACGGTCATGCTGGGAAAGTTCGGAAGGAAGCCCGACGGCGAGCTCGATACAACGCTAAACAGAGAGCTGTGTGCCCGGGGCAACAATGCCGTCCAGACACGAATCCTTACCAGTTCCACCCCCAACCGATCCAGCGCCATGCCAAGCCAGCAGCTGAGCCTGCGTCAACCCGATGACTGGCATGTGCATCTGCGCGATGGCTCCATGCTCCAGGCCGTCGCCCTGGCTACGGCCCGCCAGTTCGCCCGGGCGATCGTGATGCCAAATCTGAGCCCGCCGGTAACCACTGCTGCGGCAGCCGAGGCCTATCGCCGCCGCATCCGCGAAGCCTTGCCCGACGGCAGTCGCTTCGAACCACTGCTGACGGCGTACCTCACCGATGCCATCGATCCCGCCGAAATCGAACGGGGCTTCCGCCAGGGGGCCTGGGTGGCCTGCAAGCTCTACCCGGCCCATGCCACCACCAATTCAGCCGCTGGCGTCAGCTCAATCGAGGCGATCACGCCCGTGCTCAACACCCTGGAGAGCATCGGCATGCCCCTGCTGATCCACGGCGAAGTAACCAGCGCCAATATCGACATTTTTGATCGGGAGGCGGTATTCATCGAGCGCCACCTGGAGCCCCTATTGGGGCGCCACCCCGGTCTGAAGGTGGTGCTTGAGCACATCACCACCAGTGATGCGGTTGATTTTGTACGCAGCAGCCCGGCCAACCTGGCGGCCACGATCACGCCCCACCACCTGCATATCAACCGCAACGCCATGTTTGCGGGCGGCCTGAGGCCCGACTTCTACTGCCTGCCTGTGGCAAAGCGGGAATTGCACCGCATCGCCCTGCGGGGCGCCGCCACCTCCGGCAATCCGAAGTTCTTCCTGGGCACCGATTCCGCACCCCACGCCCGCACTGCCAAGGAAGCCTCCTGCGGCTGCGCTGGCATTTTCAATGCCCCATTTGCGCTTGAGAGCTACGCGGCGGTGTTTGAGCAGGAGAATGCCCTGGAGAAGCTGGAGGGCTTCGCCTCGGAGTTTGGGCCCCGGTTTTACGGGCTACCGCTCAACGAGGCCACGGTCACCCTGGAGCGGCAGCCCCTGGAGGTGCCCAGCCGGCTCCACCTCAATGATGCGGCCGGCACCGCCGTCGAACTGGTGCCCTTCCATGCTGGAGAAACCCTGCCCTGGCGATTGTTGCAGCCCTGAGAATCCGGCTTTAGTGAGGCTTTGTTGGCCCGAAGATGGTGCCCAGGACAAACTGGAGGCCGTGCTGCCAAGCGGTCAGCGCCGGGCTCCTGCCGGCAGTGTTAAGGCAAGACTTGCAACGCTATGGCCAATACAGGCCTGCACCCGATCGCATGACCCACGCACTGGTGGTGAACACGGGCAGCTCCAGCGTCAAGCTGGCCCTCTGCGATACGAGCGGCCGACGGCTCTGGCAAGAGCAGCGCAGCTGGGGGCTTCCCCAGGCCGATTCGGGCGGCCAGCAGCTGGTTGAACTGCTGGAGCAGTGGCTCTCCCCCCTGCTCGCTGCCCTTGAGCCCCTACCCCAGCTTGTAATTCACCGGATCGTGCACGGTGGTGCCCACTTCAGCGCTCCCACCCTGCTAAGCCCGCAGGTGCTGGCGGAGCTAGCAAACCTGGTGCCCCTGGCCCCACTGCACAACGGCCCAGCGCTGGAGGCCATCAACTGGCTGCAGGGCCAGCTGGAGAGCCAGCTGGAGGGCAGCGCCATCCAGCAGAGCAGTGGGCCTGCTTCGACACCGCCTTCCACGCCAGTCTCAGCGAAGCCGCCTCCACTTACGCCATCCCGGCAGCCTGGCGCCAGCAGGGCCTGCGCCGCTTTGGCTTCCACGGCCTCAACCACCAGCACGTGGGCGAAACGGTCGCGGCCCGAGATCCAGACATCCGCCGCCTGATCAGCTGCCAGCTCGGCGCCGGCTGCTCCCTCTGCGCGATCGAAATCGATCCCCAGGGCCAGCCGCGCAGCGTCGACACCACAATGGGCTTCACGCCGCTCGATGGACTGGTGATGGCCAGCCGCAGCGGCAGCGTCGATCCAGGGCTGCTGCTGCACCTAATGCGCCAGGGAATTGGCGTCTCCGAACTGGATACAGCCCTTAACCGCCAGAGCGGCCTGCTGGGGCTATCCGAGCTCAGCGGAGACATGCGGGAGCTGCGCCTCCAGGCTGGCGAGGGGCACCGCGGCGCCCAGCTGGCAATCGCGGTGTTCCGCCACCGGCTACTGCAAGGGATTGGGGCCATGGCAGCCAGCCTCGGTGGAGTGGAGGCCATTGCCCTCAGCGGCGGCATTGGCGAACACGACGACGCCCTCGCCACCGAACTGGAGCAGGCCCTGGCCTGGTTGCCGGGGCTGCGCTGGCTGCGGGTGGCCGCCGATGAGGAAGGGTTGATGGTGCGGCTGATTGCAAAGAGCTGTGTCACCAGCCGGCGGACAGGCCAACGGCTGGCTTAACAACGAGCCCTAACAGCCTGCGGGCGATGGGCTTCTTCGTCAAACTCACCGACGCCATCGCCGACCGACAGTCGCTGCTGGTAACCGGGCTTGATCCCAACCCGGAGATGCTGCAGAGCTGGGCAGCGCGGCGGGGCCTGGCGGGCCGCTCCTTCCTCAGCCAGGCCCGCCACTGGATCAAGGCGGTGATCGAGGCCACAGCGCCCCATGTGTGCGCCTACAAGCCCAGCCTTGGTTTTTATCAGGCCCTTGGGCCGGTGGGACTGGAGCTGCTGCTGGAGGTGCGCGACCTGGTGCCCCGCGATCTCCCCCTGATCATCGACGCCAAACACGGCGATCTCAACTCCTCCTCGGCCCTGGCCCACTACCTGTTCAGAGATCTGGGCGCCGATGCGGTGACCCTCTCCCCCCTGGCTGGCCAGGACATCGCAGCCCCCTTCCTGCTCTATCCAGACAAGGCCGTGGTGATGACCTGCCACAGCTCAAACCAGGCGGCGCGCCAGATCCAGCACTACCCAAATGAGGAGACACCCCTATACCTGCAGATTGTGCGCGAGACCCAGCTGTGGGCCACCCCCGACCAGCTGTTGCTGGAGGTGGGAACCAGTGATCCGCAAATCCTGGCGCGGGTGCGGGCCGCAGCGCCAGAGCGCTTCTTGATCCTGCGCAGCCTCTGGGGGGAAGAGGAAAAGCTCGACGCCATGCTGCAGGCCGGCCTAGGGGCCGCCGCCGATGGGCTGCTGCTGCCCCTACCTCAAAACCTGCTGGTAGAGGACGACATGGCTAGCCGAGCCGAGGCGCTCAAACAGCAGATCACGGCCAAGCGGCACCAGTGGTTGGAAAATCACGACAAGGGCAACCCAGACACCTGTGCCCTCTGGCTACCTGAGAAGCAACCAAGCGCCGACCCGCTCGAGAGCCTGATTGTTGATCTATTCGACATCGGCTGCCTGCTATTCGGCGATTACGTACAAGCCTCGGGTGCGGTCTTCAACTACTACGTCGATCTGCGCCAGATCATCTCCGACCCAAACCTGTTCCACCGAGTGCTCCACGCCTATGCCGGCAAGCTTCAGGGCCTCGAATTTGACCGCATCGCCGGCATCCCCTACGGCTCCCTGCCCACCGCCACTGGGCTTTCACTGCAACTGCACAAGCCGCTGATCTATCCCCGCAAGGAGGTGAAGGCCCATGGCGCCCGGCGCCTGATCGAGGGCGACTTTGAGGAGGGCGACCGGGTGGTGGTGGTAGACGACATCTTGATCACAGGCGGCAGCGTCCTGGAGGGCATCGGCAAGCTGGAGAGCTCGGGCCTGACGGTGCAGGACGTGGTGGTGTTCATCGACCATGGCGGCGACCATGACCGCCGCGCCCGGGAGCGGCTAGCGGCGGCGGGCTACAGCTGCCATTCCGTGCTGGACATCGCCCAGATCACCGCTGTGCTGCAGGGGGCCGGCCGCCTCAGCGAAGCCCAGGCCGCGAGCCTCGGATCGAGTCACGACGACTCAGTCCGGTCGTGATCGCACCCCTCTTTGCTCAGGCACCCCTCTTTGCTCAGGCACCCCTCTTTGCTCAGGCACCAGGTCTTAATGGGGTGCCCTTGGAGGGCCAGCTGCTGTTCATCGGCCTGCTGTTTTTAGGCACGTTGGCGATCAGCCGGTTCTCGGTCCAGATCGGGATCCCGGCGATTCTCGGGGTCCTGCTGCTGGGCCTAGCGATCAACATCCAAAGCCTCAACGTCACCCATGAACAGGCCGAAAGCCTGCATGTATTCGCCCTGGCCCTGCTGCTTTTTTATGCGGGGCTGAAAACGGATATCAAAACCATTCGAGGCTTTTTGGAATATGGCCTGGCCCTGGCGGTAGGGGGGGTGGCGATTGCCACGGGTCTGCTGGCCGCCCTGATCTGGCTGCTTTCTTCCGCTGGTGGAAACCAACTAGCGCCAGGACTCAGCGACGCCATGCCCCTGGGGGCTGCCCTGCTGATTGCCGCCTGCCTGGGCTCCACCGATGCCGGAGCCACCATCAACGTGCTGAGTTCGGTGCGTCACCTGGTGCCAGAACGGCTCAAGCACCTGCTCGAATTCGAATCCTCGGTCAATGACCCAACGGCCCTGCTGCTATTCGGCTTGATCGTGGGCCTGTTCAGCACTTCCAGCTCCGGGGCCAGCCTCGAGCAAGCAGCACCTGTTGTGGTGATGCTCAACGGCCTGCGCAACTTCGTGCAACAGGTAGGCGGCGGACTAGTCATAGGGGCACTGTTTGGCTATGTGGCCAAATTCGTGATCAATGAGCTGGCCCACGACAGATCCCAACTACTGATTGTGGCCATGTCTATTGCCTTTGTAGACTATGGCTGCAGCTACTTTCTAGGCGGATCCGGATTGATTTCGGTGTACATCACTGGAGTGATGATGACCAACATGATCTACCGCCAAGCCGATATCAACCATGAATCGATTCAGGAGGTGCTGCTGCCTTTCAATACGATGGCCGAGATTTGTATCTTTTTAATATTTGGTCTACTTGTGAATCCAAGCAGCCTGCTTCCCGCCCTGCCTGTTGGCTTGATAACCGCCGCGGTGCTGATGCTGGTGGTGCGACCAATAAGCGTCTTGGTGTTTCAACCCCTCTCCCCCTTCCGCTGGAAGGACAGCGTGCTGGTTTCTTGGTGTGGCCTAAGGGGGGCAGTGCCTTTGGCCCTCTCTTACAACGCGGTCGATCAGATCAGTCACCTACGTGGTGTCGACCCAGGCTCCGTCGATGCTCTAGCCCACAACGCCCAAAGCATCGTGTTCGTTGTGGTGCTGATCAACCTGCTAGCCCAAGGCCTCACCCTGCCGCGGCTCTGCCGGCGGCTCAACCTGATCTCGGCGCCCCCTGAAGCCGTAGGGTAATAAGTGCGTCTTTGCAACTCTTGGACGCCCACCCGTGCGATGAGCAGCAGTCAGGGACTCACCATCGGGGAACTCGAAGCCAATTATTCGCTTTATTGCAAGGCCCTTAGGCTTCTCTTAAAGGAAGGAAAAACCGTAGCCGCCATTCAACGCACCGTCTGCTGGAGCCGTTTGGAGCAACTTCATATCTGCCTGCCCAGTCGCTATAAAGCGCCTGACTATCTCTGCGTTGTGCTGAAGCGCGATCTCGGCTGATCATTCATCCCGGCCCGAGCAGCGCAACGCAAAGGCTCCCATGAAATCGATCTCAGATCCCTTTCTGCGCCGGCCCGTGCTCACCCTGGTGGTGAGCCTGCTGGTTCTGTTGATAGGGCTGGTGTGTTTACCGCTGCTGCAGGTGGAAAACCTGCCACCGATTGCTCCCGGCCGAGTCACGGTGCGGGCCACCTACCCAGGCGCAGGCCCAGAGGTTGTGGAGCAGGGGGTCACAGCCCTGCTGGAACAACAGCTAAACGGCCTCGAGCGGCTCGACAGCATCCGCTCCACCAGCTCCGCCAACGGCAGCTCCATCACCCTGGGATTCGAGGGCGGCGACCCCGAGCTCAACCAGATCAACACCCAGAACGAAGTGGCGGTGATAACCCGCCAGCTGCCAGCACCGGTGGCGCGCTTCGGGGTGCAGGTGCGGCGCAGCTCCGACGACCTGCTGATGGTGCTGAGCTTCAGTGCTGATCCCAAGCTCTATGGCGAAACCTTTTTGAGCGGTTGGCTCGATCAGGTGGTGAAAGAGCGGCTGCAGCGGGTGCCTGGGGTGGGCAACGTCACCCTTTCAGGGGGCAACAGCCTGGCCTTCAGGCTCTGGCTCAACCCGGCCCAACTCGAGGAGCGCGGCCTCACCATTACCGATGTGCGCGCGGCCCTGCAGCAGCAAAACGTGCTGGCTGCCTTGGGCCAAACGGGCGAAGCCCCCAGCCCCAGCGGCCAGGAGCTCACCCTGCCGCTGCGCATGGAGGGGCGCCTGCGTAGTCCAGCGGAATTTGAACAGCTGGTGGTGGCCCGCAGCGCTAATGGCGGCGTCACCCTGCTGCGGGATGTGGGCCGGATGAGCCTGGGCAGCGAGAGCTACGACACGATCGCCACCAACCTGCAGGGCAGGCCAGCGGTAGCCGTGGTGATTTACCAGCGCGACGGCAGCAACGCCATCACCGTGAGTAGGGCGGTGAATGCAGCACTAGATGAGCTCGCACCCCAATTTCCACCGGGGGTGGATCAGCAGCTGATTGTTGATGAGGCCGACTTTGTGCGAGGCAGCATCCAGGGCACCCTCGACAGCCTGCGCGATGCGGTGTTGCTGGTGTTCTTGGTGCTACTTCTTGGCCTTGGCAACAGCCGCCTGGCCCTGATCACAGCTGCCGCAGTGCCAGTGGCCTTGATCGGCTCGTTGAGCGTGCTGAAGCTTGCCGGCCAATCGCTCAACACCCTCACCCTGTTTGGCTTGGTGCTGGCCTCTGGGCTGGTGGTGGACGACGCCATCGTGGTGAGCGAGGACATTGGCCGCCGCCTAGAGGACGGCAAGCCCCCCCTGCAGGCCGCCCGCGAAGCCATGGCCGAGCTCGGCGGGGCCGTGGTTTCCACCTCTATAGCCCTGGTGGTGGTGTTCATCCCGGTGCTTGGCCTGGGGGGCAGCTTGGGCCGGCTGTACGCCCCGATCGCAATCACGATCAGCGGCGCCATTGCCTTCTCCACCCTCAATGCCCTGAGCTTCACGCCGGTGGCCAGCAGCCGACTACTAAACCCCCAGCAACGCGAACCGGCCTGGTTGCTGCGTTGGATCGACCCACCGCGGCGCTGGCTCGAGGGGCTGGAGGTGCCCTACGGACGCTGGCTGGCCTGGACTATGGAGCGGCGGCGGCTGGTGGTGTCCCTACTGCTGGGCGGCCTACTGATCACAGGATTCGCCCTGCAAGCCCTGCCCAAAGCCTTCATCCCCCAGGAAGACAACGGTCAGCTGCGGGGGGTGGTGATCCTGGCCGATGGCCTGGGACTGCAGCAGACCCAACGGGTGCTGGAGCAGGTGCGCCAGGTGGTGGCTGAAGAACCCCTGATCACCCGCGCCAATTTCTATGCGGGGCGCTCCTTTGGAGATAGCAGCCCCAACAAGGGCAACTTCTTCCTGCGCCTGGCGCCAATCGAGCAGCGCCGCAGCTCCGAAGCATCTACTCGAGCCGTGGGAGAGCGACTCAAGGGCAAGTTGCGCCGCCGCATCACCGGTGCAGTGGTGCAGCTCAGCGAGGCCCCCTCCGTGCGGGGTTTCAGTTCAGAAGGGGGGCTCGAGCTTGAACTGCTGGACAACAGCAACGGTCAACTCAGCCTGCCTGACTTCGAGCAGCAAGCCCAGTCCTTCATCCGCGCCGCCCAAGCCACCAATCGCTTTGAACGGGTTTCAACCCGCTTCACCGCCGGTGCACCCCTGGTGCAGCTGGTGCCAGATCGGCTGCAGATGGCCTCGCTCGGGGTGGATCTCAGCACCGTGGTCGACACCCTCGGAGCCAGCTTCGGCAGTGACTACGTCAATGACAGCTTTGAAAGCGACCAGGTGCGCAAGGTAATCGTGCAACTTGACGGCGCCTCGCGCCGCAGCGCCGATGACGTGCTCGCTCTGCAGGTGAAAACCCGCGACGGCCAGCTGATCTCCCTAGCCCAATTGGTGCGGATCGAACAAAACACTGGCCCAACCACAATCAACCACACCCGGCTAGTGCGTTCGATCAGCATCAGGGCCCTGCCCCGCCCTGGCGTGAGCAGTGGCCAAGCCATGGCCAGCCTGATGGAAGTGCAGCGGCAGGTCGGCGGCGGCACCGAATTGGAATGGGCCGGCCTGGCGCGGGAAGAATCGCGCGCCGCTGGCGGCAACATTCGGGTGTTTGCCTTGGCAATCCTGGTGATGGTGCTGGTGCTAGCAGCCCTCTACGAAAACTTCGCCGACCCCTTCATCATTCTGGTGACCGTGCCTCTGGCCATGTTGGGAGCGGTCGGCGGCCTCATGCTGCGGGGCCTGCCGCTGGACGTGTACGGCCAGATGGGCCTGCTGATGCTGGTGAGCCTTACCGCCAAGAACGCCATCCTGATAGTGGAATTCGCCAACCAGCGCATAGCCGAAGGCCTCGACCTGGACACGGCGATCCGCGGAGCAGCGATCGCCCGCCTGCGGCCGATCCTGCTCACCGCCCTCGCCGCCCTTGCAGGAGGCATACCCCTACTCTTCGCCAATGGCTTCGGCTCAGGCGGCAGGGTGAGCATAGGCACGGTGGTGTTCTTTGGGTTGCTGGTGTCTACCTTCCTAGGCCTGTTTGTTGTTCCCGTGATGTATCGCATCATCAAGGGTTGGGAGCGGGGCAACCCTAAGGCTGCTGGCTTTCCTGCACCGTAAGGCGGCTGATCAACACCCCCATCACCGCAGCCACGTAGAAGGTGCCTGCGGTGGCGATGGCCACGCTCACCATCTGGGACTGGGGGGTCTGGGGGGTCACATCGCCATAGCCCATGGTGGTAAGGCTGACAAAGGCGAAGTAATTGAGTCGCACAAAATTGAGGCCCCACACCGAGCTGCCCTGGGCCAGATCCTGCGCCGACAGGTTCACATTGCTGAAGCTGGCCGGATCGATGGTCTCCAGGGCACAACAGAGCAAGCCGGCCGCCAACCCCAACATCAGGTAGCCAGCCAGCGCTCCACGCAAAACCACATCCGAGACGCGCCGCTCCTGGGCCAGGCCCCGGATCAGGCGAATGGCACTCCAACCACTGAACAGGGCCCAGAGGGCAATCACCGGAATACCGGTGCTGCGCAGCTCCAGCGGGGTGAGATACCAGAGCAGACCAACGGCAATGGCCGCAACTCCCAGCCCCTTGAACAAGCGCCGCGGCAGGGTGCCGAACTGCAGGCTGCCGGTGGGATTACCCAGGCCCCTGATCATCACAAGAGCCATGAGCATGTAGCCCAGCGAGGAGAGCCGATGATTCCAGGGTTGGGGCAGGGTGAAGGTGATCAGCACCAACAGACAGGAGATCAGCAGCTGGCCGTAGCTCTGCTGGCGTGGGGTAGATCCCCAATCCATCAATCGAAGCCGAGCAGGTCGAAGATCTCGCGATCCTTGAGGGATTCGGCCTCCAAGGGCTCGACGTCGTCGAGCATCCGCTGGGCCAGGTTCAAATATTCCTGCTGAACAGCATCCACTTCCGGTGTGCTTTCCATCTCGAAGATGGTGCACTTCTTGAGGCGGGATTTACGAATCGCGTCCACGGTCTTGAAATGGGCCATGGTGCGCAGTCCCGTACGGGCATTGAACTTGTCGATTTCGTCTGTATCCTCAGAGCGGTTGGCAATCACACCACCGAGACGCACCTTGTAATTCTTGGCCTTGGCATTGATGGCCTGCATGATCCGATTCATCGCGAAGATCGAATCGAAATCATTGGCAGTAACGATCAGGCAGTAGTGGGCGTGCTGAAGCGGTGCAGCAAAGCCACCACACACCACATCTCCCAACACATCAAAGATCACCACATCGGTTTCTTCGAGCAAATGGTGCTCCTTGAGCAATTTCACCGTCTGACCTGTGACATAGCCACCGCAACCAGTACCCGCCGGTGGACCACCAGACTCCACACACATCACGCCGTTGTAACCCTCAAACACAAAGTCTTCGGGCCGCAATTCTTCAGTATGAAAATCAACCGTTTCGA
>Ga0247843_1004160_pt1 | contig 22092 bp, 16 predicted proteins | sample LaCruzMarch2017__FD_192420 | JGI IMG/M metagenome (GOLD analysis project Ga0247843, IMG submission 192420) | Freshwater microbial communities from meromictic Lake La Cruz, Castile-La Mancha, Spain - LaCruzMarch2017_8m | ecosystem: Environmental > Aquatic > Freshwater > Lake | place: Spain...
ATGGGGTGCCTCCGGTCTCAGCAACCCAGAGGGTGCCGCCGTGGCGCAGGAGCTCCAACCTCGGGGAACTACGGCCTCCGCGCGAGCCTGCGCGCGGCTAGTTGCGCATCTCGTGGGTCGGAAGCTCAAAGGGGGGAGCGAGCTTCTCGGGCGGCCGAGGTGGTCGTAGCCGAGCCCCCTGCATTTGCAAAGCGACCGGAGGGCCCGGCGGGTCGTTGTCAGTCCAGCGGACGCGGCGCGTCGATGTCACGGGCGCATCGTCACCGGGGCGGTCAGCGCCACCGGATGACGCCGAGCACGTTGGAGAAGTCGTCGGTCCAGGGGCGGGAGCGCGCGTCGCGGTCGACCCGGCGCCAGCGCGGATCGGCGGCGAGGGCGCCGAGGTGTGCGGGCTCGCGGGCGAGCACCACCCAGGTGGTGGGGATGGGGCCGTCGGGCGACGGGGCGGTGGCGCGGCCGAGGAGGGCCACCAGCCCCGCGTCGCGGGCGAGCGCGGCGACCACGCCGTCGAGCGCGACGTGGCGGTTGGTCACATGGAACGCGATCACCCCGCGGGGATCGGTGCGCGCGAGGTAGAGCGCGAGCGCCTCGCGGGTGACGAGGTGCGTGGGGATCGCGTCGGAGCTGAAGGCGTCGAGCACGAGCAGGCCGTGGCGGGCGCCTCGGTCGCGGTCGAGGGTGCGGCGGGCGTCGCCGGTGACGACGCTCCACGGGGCGCGGGCGTCGCGGAGCCAGGTGAAATGGCTGCGGGCGAGGCGGACGACCTCGGGGTCGAGCTCATAGAAGGTCCAGCGCTGCGCGGGGCGCGCGTGCGCGAGGAGCATGCCCACGCCGAGGCCCACGACGCCCACCGAGCGACCGTCGAGGCCGGGGCCCAGCGCGGCCATCACCTGCCCGATGGGGCTCGCCGGGGCGTAGTACGCGACGGGCTCCCGGCGGCGCTTGGGCGAAAGGTACTGCAGCCCGTGGAGGGTGGTGCCGTGGAGGAAGCGCCGGACGCCGCGGGCGTCATCGACGCGCAGGACGCCGTAGAAGGTGCGTGATGCGTCGACCACCGCGCGGTCGAAGCGGCCCGCGGCGAGGATGGCGAGGAGCCCGAGCGCGAGGCGCACGCGGCGGCCGATGGCGGTGAGCACCAGGAGCATCAGCGGGGCGCCGAAGCGAACCAGCGAGGGAGCGCGGGTCATTTCGGGGGCGCGGGCGAGGGCCACGGCGAGCGCGCCGACGGCCACCGGGACGAGCGCGTCGGCGAGCGTCCAGCGGCGGACCACGGGGCGCGGGGCGCGGGGGGCGAGGACGGCGCCCGGGTCGACGCCGACGGAGCGCAGGAAGGCCTCCTCGCGCTCGCGCCGATCGGGCAGCGGCGGGGCTTCGGGGATGAGCAGCACGGCGAGCGCCATGACGAGGGGATACTCGGTGACGCGCACGAAGAGGCGCGGGGCGAGGAGGGCGTTGAAGGCCCCGCCGAGGGCGCCGCCGACGGCGAGCGCGAGCTGGAAGGCGGTGACCGACCCGGCGGCGTGGCGGGTGCGCGCGAGCTCGCCGTGGAGGATGTACGCCGTGGCGGCGAAGAGGCACAGGTGGCCGACGGCGATGGGCAGCCGGGTGGCCACCTGCGGCGCCGTGAACAGGAACATCATCACGAGCAGCGAGAGGTACGGCGCCGCGACGCGCGGCGACGGGGCCTCGGGCGGGCGCGCGAAGACGACGATGAAGCTCGCGAGGTAGATGGCCAGCGGCGCGACCCAGAGCAGCGGGAACGACCCCACGTCCGTGGCCAGGTGCGTGGTGACCCCGAGCATCAGGCTCGACGGGACGAAGGCGAGGGCGACGAAGCGCAGCCAGACGGCGCGGGGGGGGCGCGCCGGGGGAGGGGCGCCGTCGGCGGCGTCCGGGGGCGCGCGGCGGACGTCCCACGCGGCGCGCGCGACCAGGGCGACGTAGGCGACGTAGGCCGCGGCGAAGAGGCGCGACTGCGCTCGGAGCGGGAGCAGCGGTTCGAGCAGCAGGGGGTAGGCGAGCAGCGCGACGAGGCTGCCGACGTTGCTGGCCGCGAGCAGGGGCCGCGGGTCGGCGCCCGAGGCCCGGGTGTACCAGCGCTGGAGGAGCGGCGCGCCGGTGGAGAGCAGCACGAAGAGGGCAGCGACGCGCAGGGCGAGGGCGGCGAGGATCCAGCGGGTGAGGTCGCCGTCCGGCGGCGGCGCGAGGCCCGCGAAGGAGAGGGGCAGCGCGGCGATCGAGAGGGCGAGGAGCGCGACGTGAAGGAGGGGAAGGGCCCGCGGTCCGACGAGGGCGGGCGCGAGGTGGGCGTAGGCGTAGCCCGCGAGCAGGGCGCACTGGAAGAAGACGACGCAGGTGTTCCAGAGCGCGGGCACGCCGCCGGTGAGGGGCAGCAAGGCGCGCGCGACCATGGGCTGCACGGCGAAGAGCAGCGCCGAGCCGAGGAGCGTCGCGAGCGTGAACCGGCGCAGCATCGGATCTGTCTCGCCGATGCGTGGCGCGATCGCAACGCCGATCACGCGACCGCCACCCCTGGCCCCGGCGCAACAGACGGCAGACACTTCGGCGCCCATGCGAGGACCCACCCTTCGTCTCGTCTGCGTCAACGACGTCTACTCGCTCGACAACCTGCCCCGCCTGCGCAGCCTCGTACGGCGCTTCGCCACGGTCGACCCGGCCGACGGATTCATCACCACGCTCGCGGGGGATTTCGTCGCGCCCAGCCTGCTGTCGAGCCTCGACCAGGGCGCCGGGATGGTCGACTGCCTCAACGCCATCCCCATCGATTATGTGTGCTTCGGCAACCACGAGCAGGACGTCCCCGCGGAGGCGCTCGCCGCGCGGGTGCGCCAGTTTCGGGGCGCCTGGCTCAACACCAACGTCCCTGGCTACGAGCCCGCGCTGCCCGCCTCGCGGGTCGTCACGGTGCAGGGCGAGGGGACGCGCGCCGTGCGCGTGGGCCTCGTCGGGGTCGTCACCGAGGACCCGTCGCTCTACCGCCCTGGCGCCTTCGGCGGGCTCCCGATGCTCCCCGCCAACGCCACCGCCCTCGACGCGGGGCGGCGCCTCGTCGACGACCAGGGCTGCGCGTGCGTGCTGGCGCTCACCCACCAGTCGCTGGCCCGCGACCGGGCGCTCGCGATGGCGCAGGGCGATCCGCCGGTGCCGGTCGTCGTCGGCGGGCACGAGCACGAGCCGTACATCGAGCAGGTGGGCAGCGCGTGGGTGGTGAAGGCCGGCACCGACGCCCTCTACGCCGCGGTGGTCGACCTCGCGTGGCCCGCCGAGGCGCCCGCCGGGGGCCCCGACCGCCCGACGGTGTCGGTGCACCTCGAACCCGTCCACGACTACGCGGACGACCCCGCGCTGCGGGCCCTCGTCGAGCGGCACATGCTCCCCGTGAAGGCCCTGCACGCGGCGACCTTCCTGCGCCTCGCGCCGGGCTCGACGCTCTCGTCGGTCGGCGCCCGGCATCGGCAGACCTCCGTCGGCTCGCTCATCGCCAACTGCGTGCGCGACGACCTCTGCGCCGACGCGTGCCTCATCAACGGCGGCGGCATCCGCGCCGGCCGCGAGTACACCGAGACCTTCACCTACGGCGACCTGGAGGCCGAGCTGCCCTTCGCCAACGAGGTGGTCGTCGTGACCATGCCGGGGCGCGTGCTGCGCGAGGCCGTCGCGGAGTCCCGGGCGAGCGCGCCGCGGCCTGCGCCGGGCTTCCTCCAGGTGGACACCGGGGTGGTGGTGGACGCCCAGCAGCGGGTGATCACGGTGCAGGGCGAGGCCCTCGACGACGCGCGAGAGTACCGGGTGGCGACGGTGCGGGTGCTCTTCGACGGGATGGACAACGTGGCGCCGCTCACCCGCTTCGCGCAGGAGAACCCCGGGCGCGTCCCGCCGAGGGACAGCGGTCGGGAGCTCAAGATGATCGTCGTCGAGGCCTTCTCGCTCGCGCTCTGGCGGGAGATCGGCGGCTTCGTGCGGGTCGACGCAGACTGCGACGCGAGGGTGTCGGCCGACGAGCTGCGCCAGGCCATCCTGGAGGCCTCCGGGGCCCCGGCGCCAGCGCTCCTGGTCGACGGCATCTTCGGCGCCCTCGACGCCGACCACGACGGGACCATCACCGCGGCCGAGGCCCGCGAGCACGTCGACTGCGCGCCGCCGCGGGAGTGAGCGCGCCGCATTGACGGCAGGGCGCTCGGGCAACAGTCAGGGCCGGAGGCAGCCCCGTCGCGCACGCCCGCGGCGCCGGGCGCTGCGCTCGTCGACGGAGGGTCTCCCCATGGCAACGATCGAAATCAAGGAATCCGCGCTCCTCGTCACCATCGAAGGGCTCGACAAGGTGATGGCGCTGCGGAGCTCGATCACGGTGCCGCTGGCGCACATCACCGGGGTCACGGCGCGGCCGGACATCTCCAAGCTGATGTACATGCCTGTCGAGGCGCAGTTTCGCGGGGTGCAGAACCCGGGGAGCGTGCTGGTGGGCACGCTGGTGATGGCCGACGGTACGGGCCACGTGTTCTGCGATGTGCACGACGACACCCGGGCGCTCGCGATCGACCTCCAGCACGACGAGTTCAAGCGGATCATCATCGAGGTGTCCGACCGCACGCCCGAGGAGGCGCGCGACCTCATCCTCGCGGCGGTCGGCCCGGGCGTCGGTCCCGCCGCGCTGGAGGCCGACCGGAGGGCCGACGAGCCGCGGCGCGTTCCGGCGGGCACCAGCCGGTAGCGGTACACCCCCCAACAGGGTCGCCCGCTCAGCCGAGCGGGCGCAGATACTCGAACTTCGGCGCGCGGAGGTCTTCCGCCGTGAGCCCGAAGCTGTCGTCGCGCGGGATCAGGTAGATCACGTCGGCCTTCACCGACGCCCAGCTGATCATGCCGAGCGAGTTGAGCAGCCGGGCGAAGGTCTCCCGCTTCCACAGCGCGGGGTCGGGCACGTCGCACGCGTGCGCGAACGAGCGCTCGCTCGGGGTGCCGTGCTGCAGCAGCAGGGCCATGGTGAAGGTCATGTAGCGGTGGTCGCCACGGTAGGGATCGGCGGGCCCCGACGGCGTGCGCCGCGCGCCCTCGAGCGTGGTCATGCCCCCGGACCACATGTTGAAGTCGTTGAGCGCCCGGCCGTCGTCGTCGAAGAAGTCCCAGCACCCGCTGATGGCGTACTGGAGCCGCCCCTGGAGCAGCTGCGAGACGTCGCGGTAGAGGCGCCACTTGTCGCGGCGCGAGGAGTGCGCCGGGTGCTGCTCGATGAGCTGCTGGAGGTGCGCGCGCAGCGGGTCGCCGGGCACCATCTGGAGGCACAGCTCGAGCGCGAAGATGGAGTGCGTGAATCCCATCGCGTGCCTCTCAGCCCCCGCCCCAGGAGCCGGAGGAGCGGTTCCATGACCCGCGGCGGTCGAAGGCGACGCCGAGGACGGACACCCCCGCGACGACCAGCAGCACCTGACCGAAGGCCGGCGGCGGGGCCGCGCGCGAGAACACCGTGGCGCGGCGCACGGGGCGGTAGGTGCGCGCGATGGCGTCGACCTGCCACGCCTCGGTGGCCTCCGGCGCCCCGGGCGCCCAGGGGTAGTGGCGCCAGAAGCCCTCGTGGGTCATCGGGTCGCCGCCGTAGTAGACGCGGCCGTCGGTGTACTCCACGGAGAAGGCGTCGAGGGCGAGGGCCGACACCGCGATGCCCGCCGCGACGAGGTCGACCATGTCGTCGTTGAGGTCGTCGAGCTCGGGCAGCGCCGAGGTCGAAGCGACGACGTACAGCAGCCGGTAGATGCCGCCGCCCCGGAGCGCCGCCGCGGTGGGCAGCGAGGCCATGTAGCGGTTGTCGAAGTGGGTCTCCTGGTCGACGGCCGCGGCGAGGCGGGCGCGGTCGAGCACGAGGCAGGGCGGCGCCGGGGCCGGGCGCAGGGACCGCCCTCGCTGGAAGTCGGGCTGGTGATGGGCCACGGCGGCGAGCGTGAGGTGCGACGGCACGACGCCCAGCGGGTGCGGCCAGTTGGCGATGCCGAAGACCGGCTCGAAGACCTCCGAGGCGCCCGCGGCGAAGGCGACGGCCTCGGGGCCGGGCAGGTCGACGACGAGGCCCGCGGCGGGGCTACGCCCTCGGAAGAGGCTTGCCACGGAGGCGCCGACGAGGAAGGCGCGGCGCATCGCCGGGGTGGCCATCGCGCGGAGCTGCTCGGCGAGCGGGACGAAGGCGACGTTCTCCTCGGCGAGGTTGGTCGTCGGGCGCGCCGCGGGGGACTCGAAGAGCGTGCGGTCGTGGAGGTGGGCCCAGGTCTGCGGCGTGGTGTCGGCGATGAGCGACGCCAGCATCGAGGGGACCTGGAGCTGCACCGCGAAGCCCTCGTAGAGCAGCGCGCGGTCGCGGGCGCCGAGGTTCCAGCCGTAGCGGCGCTGGGCGCCGAGGGAGGACTCCGGGCGGCGCTCGGGGTCGGGCTCGACGCTGGCCACGATGCCCACCCCGCAGACCGCGACGCCGCCGAGCACCCCGGCGCCCACGAGGAGGTTGCGCATCGCCGAGCGGCGCGACATCGCGGCGGCCTCGTCCTGGAGCGCGCGGTTCCACCAGCGGGCCCCGACCAGGCCAGGCTCGGCGATGGCGACGTCGCGCTCGAAGGCCGGTCGGTGCTCGTCGCTCACGGCGCACCGCCGAAGTCGCGCGCGAGCGTCGCGAAGAACCCATCCGTGAAGGCGCCGTCCACGCGGATCGAATACTGGAACCCGGGCGCGGCCTCCACCCCGTGGTGATCGAAGTCGTTGAACCAGTACGCGCGCCCCGCGATGGGGGTGCGCTCGCGCCGCTCGGGGTCCCAGAGGTAGAGGGCCTTCGGGCCGCCGGGGCAGAAGGTGACGAACTGGTCGGGCGCGTCCTGCTCCGCGGGGTCGCCGTCGCGGTGCACCGTGCCGTGGTCGTTGGACTCCAGGCCCATGAGGTTGCACCGGCCGATGTGGGCGAAGGGGAGCGAGCGCACGAAGGCCACGGTGCGCGGCAGCAGCGTCTCGGCCAGCCGCGTGAAGCGCTTGCCCGCGGGGTCGGCCTTGTCGCCCCACCATCGGTTGGGAATCATCTCCACGTAGACCTTCCACGGGAAGTACACGCCGTGACGGTACTTGAGCCAGTGCATCTGTCGCCGCGAAAGCGGGTGCTCCCGCTCTTCGCCGTAGGTCGCCTGGTGGCGCCGCGCGGGGTCGATGGCGCCCGGGTCGTCGGCGAGGCTCCGGAACGCCGCGAAGCCCTCGTCGTCGAGCCCGTGGATGACCTCGCCGTAGTCCATACCGGCCTGCCCCTCGGCGCCCGGCGGCATGATGCCCATCGAGCGGTGGCTGCCGCCCGTGTAGTCCACCGGCATCTGCGCGAGCGCGAGGCAGATCTCGTCGTGCAGCGCCGGAAACGCCGCGGTGTCGACGTAGCGATCGAGCGGGATGTGCGTTCGCCCCCAGAGGCCGCGCAGCCCGGTGCCCTCCACGCCCCGCAGGATCCCTCTGGTCTCGTCCGCTTCGTCAGTCACGGTCGCGCCGATACTGCCACCGTAAGCCCCACCGATGGAACCGGACTCGCAGTACCCTGCGCCGGAGGAACACCCCCAATGGAGCACGGAACCCGCTACGTCGCCCTCTTCGGCGCAGGCACCATCCTCGCGATGCTGGTGGTCCTGCGGGTCATCCAGCGCGTGCGCGCCCGATCGCTGCCGGCCGACCAGGTCGACAACGCCGCGCGGCGGCTGCTCGCCGTGGGCGAGGTGCTCGCGACCTTCCTCGTGGGCGCCGCCGTGGTGCACCACAACGTCCGGGGCGAAGTCCTCCAGGCCGACCTCGCGTGGACGGCGGCCTTCGCGGCGCTCGGGCTCGCGATGGTGCAGGTGGTCGGCGGGCTCAGCCTGCGCATGCTGCTCCGCGCGCGCCTCCCGCAGGAGCTCGCGAGCGGCAACGTCGCGGCGGGCGTCGCGGCGGCCTCGCACCTCGTGGCGACGGGCATCCTGGCGTCGCACGCGGTCGCCGGACACAGCCTGTACGCGCTCGGGCTGGCGATGGCCTTCTTCGCGCTGGCGCTGGTCGCCCACGGCCTCTTCGTCGCGCTCTTCCGCGCGCTCACCACCTACGACGACGCCGAGCAGATCGAGGGCGAGAACCTCGCCGCCGGGCTGAGCTACGCGGGCGTGACCGTCGCCGTGGCGGTGCTGGTCGCGCGCGGGCTGGAGGGCGACTTCGCGGGCTGGTGGGTGTCCCTGCGCGGCTTCGCGGGCGTGGCGGCGTGGTGCCTCGCGCTCTACCCCGTGCGGCAGGTCGTGGTCGAGGGCCTGCTCCTCGGCGCGCGGCCCTCCCTGCGCGGCGGCGCGCTCGACAAGGCCATCGGCACCGACCGCAACGAGGGGATGGCCGCCCTCGAGGCGACGGCCTACCTCGGCGCCGCGCTCGCCATCGCCCGCCTCGCATGACCGCCGACGAGCGCTACGACCGCTTCGCCGCGCGGCTCTCGTCGGGCGGCGTGGTCATCGACCCGTGGCTCGAAGGGTCGCCGCGCTTCCGGGTCGACCCGGTGGTGCTGCCCGCAGCGCGCTGGCGGGCGCTCGCGCGGGTGGGCGAGCAGCTCGCGGCGGTCTACGACGAGGTGTGCGCCATCGTGGCGGACGACCCCGCGCTCCTGGAGGAGTTCTTCGGGCTGACGCCGGTGCAGCGCGCGCTGTGGCTCACCTCGCAGCCGCTGTGGCACGGCATCGCGCGGGCCGACGTGTTCGTCACCGCCGAGGGCTTCGCGGTGACGGAGCTCAACAGCGACACGCCCACGGGGGAGCCCGAGGCGGTCGAGCTCGGTCGCCTCGCGGCGCAGGACCACCCGGGCCTGGTCGACCCCAACGCGGGGCTGCGGGAGCGCTTCGTGACGATGGCCGAGGCGCTGACGGCCGCGCTCGTCGACGCGCCGTACCCGCGCGCGGCGGGCATCGTGTACCCGACGGAGTTCACCGAAGACCTCTCGCTGGTTCGGCTGTACCGCAAGTGGCTCACCGAGGCCGGCTGGGAGGTGGTGCTGGGCTCGCCGTACAACCTCGGCCGCGACGACGAGGGGCGCGCGACGCTCTTCGACCGGCCCGTGTCGCTGCTGGTGCGGCACTACAAGACCGACTGGTGGACCGAGCGCAGCTCGGCGTGGAGCGACGAGACCATCCCCGACGCGGCCCCGCTGACGGAGGCCCTCGAGGCCGCGCTGGGGGCGAGCGTCGAGCGGAAGACGGCGGTGCTCAACCCCTTCGGCGCGGTGGTGCCGCAGAACAAGCGGGCGATGGCCCTGATGTGGGAGCACGTGCACCGCTTCTCCCCGGCGTCGCAGTCGGTGATCGAGCGGATCGTGCCCTTCTCGTCGCGCCTGGAGTCCCTGCACGCCGAGCAGGTGCGGGTGCAGCGGGAGCAGTGGGTGCTGAAGAGCGACTTCGGCGCCGAAGGGGACGAGGTGGTGATCGGCCGCGCCGTGACCCAGGAGGAGTGGGAGAGGTGCCTCGGCCTCGCACGCCCCGGCCGGTGGATCGCGCAGCGCTACTTCGAGGCCGAGGCGGGCGCTGACGGGGAGACCGTGAACTACGGGGTCTTCGTCGTCGCGGGCGAGGCCGCGGGGCTGTACGTGCGCGCGCAGCCCGGGATGACCGATGTGCACGCCCTCAGCGTGCCGGTGCTGGTCGGGCCCTGAGCCGCGCGCGGCGCTCGAGGTCGCGCACGAAGGACGGCGCGAAGGCCCCGTCGACCCGCAGCGAGTAGCGGAAGAAGGGGTCGGCCAGCACCCCGTGGTAGTCCATGTCGTTGAACCAGTAGATCGGCCGGTCGACCACCACGGGCTCGGCGTCGGCGCTGTTCTGGAGGTAGAAGCGCTTGCCTGGCCGGGGCGCGAAGTTGATCGACTGCGCGACCCCGAGCGCCTGCCCGGGCTCCGTGTCGCGGTGCAGCGGCGCGTGGTCGTGGGCCTCGACGCCGAAGAGCACGCAGCGCCCCACCTCGGTGAAGGGCAGCGAGCGCACGAAGTCCACGGTGCGGGGGAACACCTCGCGCGCCTCGTCGGAGAAGCCCTTGCCGGCGCCCGAGTGCTTGTCGTCCCAGCGGTCGTTGGAGAGCAGGTGGTAGCAGCACTTCCAGGGGAAATAGACCCCGTGGCGCAGGGTCAGCAGGCGCTGCTGGGCCCGCGTGAACGTGCGGTCGGTCTCGTCGCCGAAGGTCACCTCGTGGCGCCGCGCCCGGTCGACGCTGGCGGGGTCGTCGCCGAGCCCGACGAAGTCCTCGAAGTCGGCGTCGCTCATCGCCCGGATCGCCTCCATCGCGTCGCGGTGTCCGTCGTCCATCATCCACGGCGCGACCACGCCCATCCATTTCAGCGTGGCGCCGGTGCCCTCGGTCTCGACCCCGGCGAGCCCGAGCGTGATCTCCCGGTCGAGCTCGCCGAAGCACGAGGTGTCGATCACCTCGCTCAGGTCGACGTAGGGATCACCCCAGATGCCCCACAGGCGCGCGGTCACGGGGCGGTCTCCCGCCCGGCGCGGAGCCCGTCGGCGACCCAGCGGTCGAAGGCGCGGGTGCCGTCCTCGCTCGTCGCGTACACGCCGCCCTCCCAGCGCGACGCCATCCCCGACTGCTGGCGCTCGCAGATGGCGCGGTCCTCGGCGTTGGTGCGGTCCCAGAAGGCGAAGACCTCGTCGAGGCCCGCGTCGTCGGGGGTCGCCGCGTGCACGAACACCTCGCCCACGACCCGGGTGCGCCCCGGCGCGAGCGGGTGCAATCGATACGTGAGCAGGTAATCAGGCTGCAGGCTGGTGAGGAGGTTGGGGGCGACCCAGGCGTCGTGCACCTGGCGACGTAGCGCGGTCGGGACGATCGGCCGGCGGCCGCGCAGCAGCCCGGTGGTGGACACCGTCTCCGCGCCGTCCCGCAGCGTCATCACGCCGCCGAGCCAGCCGGGCGCCTCGACGAGGCTGTGCGAGTCGCGCCACGGGGTGAGCGACTCCAGGCCCGGGTGCACCGTCGGGAAGTGGTGCGACTCCTGGAAGTTCTCCACCAGCAGCTTCCAGTTGGCGTCGACCTCCCACGCTACCCGTCGGGCGCGGCGCAGCGCCGCCACGTCCAGCGCCGCGAGCCAGGGCGGCAGCGGCGGAGGTGAGGCGGCGTGCGCGAAGACGGCCGTGGCGAGCGTCGAGAGCTCCCCCGCGGCGAGGCCGTGGGCCGCGCGGTCGAGCCCGTCGGGCGCGCCGGGGCAGCGCAGCAGCGAGCCCGCGAGGTCGTAGCGCCACGCGTGGTACGGGCAGGCGATCTGAAGCGACGGAGCGTGGCCCTCGTCGCCGTCGAGCAGCGCCACGCCGCGGTGGCGGCACACGTCGCGGAGCAGGTGCAGCCCGAGGCCCGCGTCGCGCGCGACCACGAGCCGGTCGTCGGCCACGGGGACCCGCACCCACGCGCCGGGGCGCTCGACGTCGGCGAGGCTGGCCGCCGCGAAGCCGCGCGCGCGAAAGAGGGCGTCGAGCTCGCGGGCGAAGCGGCCATCGTCGGTGTACGCCTCGCGGCCGAAGGGGAGCGCGTCGGGGGCAGGCATCAGAACCACACCTCCCATACGCCAGCGTCGACCTCGACGCCGTGCGCGGTGACCGACACCCGGTCGAGCGCGCCGGTGAAGGGTCGGATCTGGTGCAGGCGATAGGAGCTCAGGAGCACCGCGTCGCCGGGGAGCGAGCGGGCGTCCCGGGTGGCGCGGCGCAGCGCCTGGGGGGAGGGCTCGTCGTGGCCGTCCCACACGGCGTCCCAGAGGCGGAGCGCGCCGCCGCGCGAGGGGGCCTGGAGCATCACCACGAGCGTGATGGCCGCCCGGCGCCGCGCGAGCTGCTCGGGCGATAGGCCCTCGACGTCCCAGTGCGGCACCCCACCCCGCCGGGCGACCTTCGAGCGCGCAGGGAAGACATGCACCCCGGGGCCTCCGAAGCCCGGCCGGGCGCGCACTCGACCCCCCACCAGGCCCGCGAACAGGGCCCGCGTCGCGGCCTGCATCCCGGGCAGCACCCGCTCCACGGTGGCGTCGGCGGCGGCGCACCCGGCGAAGTACTCCCCTGCGCGCCCGGTCTCCAGGTGCGTGTAGAAGGCCCGCCCGAGGGAGAACTGCTCGCCGCCGAAGTCCGCCGTCCAGCGCTCGCGGGCGTCGTAGATCGCGCGGGTCATCGCGGCGCACTCGTCCGCGGGCCACTGCCCGCGCAGCAGCAGCGCGGGGCGCTCGGCGAGCAGCGCGCGCAGGGGCGCGAGCGCCGCCGAGGCGAGCGCTTCGGAGGGGAGTTCGAGGAGGTCGTGGTGGGGGTGAGGGGATCGGGGGGCAGTCATCGGCGCCGGAGGGGCGACCGGAGACTACCTCAGGGGGCGTTGGCGGCGCCCGGGGTCGGCGTCGCGGAGAGGCGCCAGTCGGTCGCGGCGTCGTCGGTGTCGCTCCCGTTGGGCAGGCGCGCGATGGAGTTGGCCGTCATGTTGGAGTCGGCCACCGTCGTTGCGAGCACGGTGCCCTCGACGAGGCTCACGGTGCCGGTCACGCCGGTGATGGTCGCGGCGCCCATGGGGCCCTCGTAGCTGAGCGCGTCGATGAGGGTGCCCGAGGCCGTGCTGATGAGCGCGACGCCGTCCGGGGCGCCGTTCTGGAGCGTGTCGTTGCCGATGGTGAAGCGCGCCACGCCCGCGGGCAGGGTCACGCCCGCGTTGGCGACGACGGCGTACGCGCCGGGGGCGAGCATGCCGCTGAGGGCCACGCGCGCGTACTCGCGGCTGTTGGATCCGTTGACCATCACCAGCACCACCGTCGACAGGTCGACCGGGGTCAGCGCGCCGTTGAAGATCTCTACGAACTCGCCGATGTCAGACCCGACCTGGTCGTAGTCGACCTCGTTGATGACGAGGCTGCCGATGGGCGCGTCGGTCACGCGCACCATCGCGGTGTGGGTGTCGGCGCCGAGGGTCGCGGTGACCGTCGCCGTGGCGCCCATCGAGCCGGCGGTGAACATCACGTCGGCGCTGAGCGCGTCGGCGGGGACGAGCACCGTGGCGGGCACGGTGCCGCCGGCGGTGGTCCCGAGCATGACCGAGGTGCCGCCCGCGGGCGCCGGGAGGTCGAGGGTGACCGTGAGCGTGCCGGTGGTGCCCGGGCCCAGGGTGGTCATCGCGGGCGTGAGGCCCGTGAGCCGGGGCGCCTCGGCGGCGCCGATGACCCGCACCGAGGCCTCGCGCACCGAGGCGCCGAGGGTGGCGGTGAGGGTGTACGCGGTGGCCGAGGCCGTGACGCCCGTGACCGGGACCACGGCGCGGGTGCTGCCCGCGGGGATCACCACGTCGGCGACGACGAGCCCGGGGGCGCTCGATCGCAGGGTGACCGTGGTGCTGGTCGCGACGGCGCGGGTGAGCTGCACCGCGAGGGCCGTCGGGAGCGTCGGGGCGGGGGCCGCGCCCACGCGGGCGAAGAGGGTGCCGGCGGGGAAGGCCACGAGCTGCGCCGCGCCCGCGACGAGGTCGTCGGCGGAGCGCGGGTTGAGCTTGGAGTTCGCCCGCGCGAGGAAGAGCACGCCCGTGATGGAGGCGAAGCGCTCGTCCATCACCGGGAACGGGGTCGTCAGGTAGAACGCGTCGTCGACGCGCAGACCGCCCGTGACCTGGAACTCGTTGGTGGGCGCCACCTCGCCGCCCTCGGGGGCGGGGGCGGGGTTGGTGACGACCACGTCGGAGACCCGCACCACGACACCCTCGAGGGCCGCCGCGCGCGATCCGCCGGTGGTGACCTCGGCGGGCGTCGCCGCGACCGGCGGCGGCAGCGCCACGCCGCGGGCCGTCGTGGTGACGGTCGCGCCGGAGAGCTGGACCTGCCCGAAGAAGTCGGCCACGAGCGCGTTGGCGAGGGTGACCCGGTCGCCCGGCACCACCATCGGCGCGGTGCCCGTGAACACGAAGATCCCGGAGTTCTCCGGGGCCGTGTACGCCGGGTCGCCGGGCGCCACCTGGGCGTAGAACCCGTTGCGGTTGAGCGCGGTCACCACCGGGCCGGTGACGGTCACGCGCGAGCCCATCGCGACCATGGCCGACTTGACGGCGTACACCGTCGCGGGGCACGCGGCGCCGTTGGGGTTGGCCGCGTCGGGGCAGGGGTCGCAGAGGTCGCCGCGGCCGTCCATGTCCCGGTCGGACTGGTCGGAGTTGCGCGCGTCGGGGCAGTTGTCGCGCTCGTTGGCGGTGCCGTCGGCGTCGCGGTCGTTGGGGTCGGGCGCCGCGCACGTGGCGGTGTCGGGGTTGAGCGGGCACGGGTCGCACGCGTCGCCCACGCCGTCGCGGTCGGTGTCGCCCTGCGCGCCGTTGTCCACCGGGCGCACGGGGTTGAACACCCGCGGGCAGTCGTCGGCGGCGTTGGGCACCCCGTCGCCGTCCATGTCCTCCGGGCTGGTGATGCCCGAGTAGCGCGTCGAGCCGGCCACCACGGGGCTGGGCAGCGAGCCCATCGCGTTGCGCTCGGGCAGGCACGACGGCTCGTTCATCGGCTCGCCGCAGAAGAACAGTGGGTAGCGGTTGGCGTTGGCGCTCGTGAGCGCCGGGAGCCCGCGGCCGCCGAGGTCGCGCGAGACGCACACGCGCTTGTTGACCCCGCAGACGTCCAGCGGGTCGCACATCCCGCCGCCGGGCAGCGCCGACACCACGTCGGCGTCGCCGTAGAGGGCGGCGCCGCCGCGCATCACGAGGGCGACGTCGCCGGGGGCGGCGTCGATGACCGCGCGGTGGTCGGGGTGCATCCGGGCGTTGAAGACCGCGAGGTCGGCCGCGCGCCCGGTGGCGATGACCCCGACGGCGTCGTCGACCGCGAGGGCGGCCGCGGCGTCGCGGGTGGCCATGAGCCAGATCGCCTCGTCGGTGAAGAAGTCGCCGTAGAAGTTCGCGTCGAGGGAGTCGGCGCAGCGCATCTCGCGGAGCATGTTCATCGAGCCGGAGATGATCCAGTCGGACCCGAGGGCGATGGGCACCCCGAGGCGGGCGTACTCCGTGACGTGCGCGGTGTCACCGTAGAGGGTGACGTTGGAGCGCGGCGACCAGATGAGCGCGGTGCCCTGTGTGGCCATCTCGGAGATGTCCGGCGGCAGGAGCCCGACGCCGTGCACGAAGGCGCTCTGCGGCTGCACCAGGTCGGTGGGCCCGCTGCGCATGCACAGGAACTCGTTGCGCGCCTCGACCCCGATGCCCTCGGCGACGTGCGGGGTGTACGCCTCGACGTTGGCGATCTCCATGGCGGTGTCGACGGAGGGGTAGCCGCAGCCGGTCGCGAGGAGCGCGCCGGCGGAGTCCCCGAGGGGGAAGGTCTCGTAGCGCACCACGGGCTGCCCGAGGCCGTCCATGATCCCGCGGTCGAGGTTGCGCAGGAAGCCCGCGACGCCGCCCGACCCGTTGACCGCGGTGGCGCCGCCGAGCACGAAGCGCAGCTCGCCCCAGGCCACCTGGTCGTTGCTCGCGCTGCCGGCGGACGAGAGCCGGGTGTGCCCGCGGCCGCCGCGGCGCCAGTCGTGCCGGTGCTCGTAGCGCTCCGCGGTGCGGGTGTACGGGGCGTTCTGGGCGAAGGTGAGGTGGTCGTGGGCGTTGATGAGCCCGGGTGACACGACGCCGTCGGGGCACACCACGCGCGTCGCGGCGGCCGCGCCCTCGGCGGCGCTGCAGTCGCAGCCCACGCAGCGGATGATGCCCGCCGCGTCGACCAGCACCTGGCCGCCGCGGAAGACCTCCCCCGGGGTGAGCACGTCGCCGGTGATCAGCGTGCCCGCGGTGCCCGCGGTGACGCTGCAGGTGCCCGCGGCGAGGGAGGGGAGGGCGTTGCCCGGGCACACGGTGATCGTCGGCCCGCGGCCGGACATCCCGCCGTCCGTGCGCGGAACGTCCCCGCCGGGCGCATCGCTGGCCGGCGTGTCACCGGCAGGGATGTCACCCGCGGGCGCGTCGCCGCGCGAGCCGTCGCCCGCGTCGGCGGCGCTGCCGTCGAGCGGCGGCAGGATGGGCGGGTCGCTCGAGCACGCCGCGAGGGTGAACAACACGATCGCAAGGGGACGGGTGGGACGCATCGGGACTCTCTGTGCCTCCGGCATTGTCTGAAGAGGCGCGCACGCTAGCACCGACGCACCTCGGGCTATACGCGGCTCGGTGCGGGCATCAGGGGAGGGGTGAGGTCGAGCTCAGCGGGCGGAGGTCGATCGCGCGGCGCGCTGCTCGGCGTAGCCATAGGCCTTCACCACGCGATGGCGCAACTCGTCGAAGCGCCCCTTCACGGAGTCGAGGTCCTCCTCGCTCAGCTTCGAGAACGCGGCGCAGGTGCAGGCCGCGGTCCGTCCGTAGCGCAGCGCCTCTGCCGCGAGGCGCGGGCACATCGGCTATGGTCACCACCGACCCGATGGCCATGCTCAGCGAACGCCTCGCGCGCCTCTCCCTCCGCGTCCTCGGCTGGCAGAGCCGCACGGTGCCGACCTCCACCGGGTCGGTCCACTGGATCGAGACCCCGGGGCGCGGGGATCTCCCTACCACCGTCCTGCTGCACGGCTTCAACTCCTCCGCGGGCTACAACGGCCCGCTGCTCCAGGCGCTGCGCCCGCACGTCCGCCGGGTGATCGCGCCCGACCTCCCCGCCCACGGCTTCAGCACGGCGCCGGCGCACCTCGACGGCAACGTCATCTACGAGGGCATCCGCGACGCCCTCGACCGCGCCCTCGACGCCCCCGCGGTGCTGGTGGGCAACTCCATGGGCGCGGCCCTCGCGCTGCGCTACGCCGTCGACCGCCCCGCGATGGTGCGCGGCCTCGCGCTCGTCGCCCCCGGCGGCGCGCCCCTCTCCCCGCACGAGCTCGCGGCGCTCCAGCGCACCTTCTCCATCCGCACCCACGCCGAGGCCGAGGCCTTCATCGACCGGCTGCTCGTGCGCCGCACCGCCCTGCGCCCCATCGCCGCCGCCAGCCTCCGCCGGGGCTTCGCGCGCCCCGCCCTGCGGCAGCTCCTCGCGGGCCTCGGCCCGGCCAACTACCTCACCGTCGACGAGGTGCGCGCCCTCGCGATGCCCGTGCTCCTGCTCTGGGGCGCCGAGGAGCGGGTGCTCCCGTCGACGGGCCTGGCCTTCTTCCGGGAGCACCTCCCCGCGCACGCGCGCATCGAGGTGGTCGACGGCGTCGGCCACAGCCCGCAGGTGGACGACTGCGACGGCACCGCGCGCCGCCTCGTGGCCTTCCTGCGCGAGACCGCGGGCGGAGCGCCTACACCAGCAGCGCGAGCAGGTCGTCGCGGGTGAGCGCCGCGCTCGGGTCGCCGCCCGACAGCGCCGCCTCGGCGAGGGCGCGCTTGCGAGACTGCAACGCCACGATGCGCTCCTCGACGGTGTCGCTCGCGACGATGCGGTAGATGGTCACCGGCCGCTGCTGGCCGATGCGGTGCGCGCGGTCGGCGGCCTGGTCCTCGACGGCGGGGTTCCACCAGGGGTCGAGCAGGAAGACGTGGTCCGCGGCGGTGAGGTTGATGCCCGTGCCGCCCGCCTTGAGCGACACCAGCATCACCGGCGGTCCGTCCTCGGACTGGAAGCGCCCGACGACCTCCGCCCGGTCGCGGGTCGATCCGTCGAGGCGGGCGAAGCCGATGCCCGCCGCCGCGAGGTGCGGCTCCACCCGGTCGAGCAGCGAGGTCCACTGCGAGAACACCAACGCCTTGTGGCCGTCCGCCGCGGCCGACTCCAGCGCGTCGACGAGGCAGGTCACCTTCGACGACCCGTCGGCGTGCTGCCCCGGAACGAGCCCGCTGTGACACGCCGCCTGCCGCAGCCGCAGCAGCGCCTCCAGCGCCAGCAGCGTGCTGCCGCCCTCGCGCAGGGCCTCCACCACGTCGCGCTGCGACGCCGCCCGCACGGCGTCGTAGACCTCGCGCTCGCGCTCGTCGAGGTCGCAGCGCAGCACGGCCTCGGTGCGCGGCGGAAGCTCCGGGGCCACGTCGCGCTTGAGGCGCCGCAGCAGGAAGGCCCCCACGCGCTCGCGGAGGCGCCCCATCGCCGCGCCGTCGCCGTCCGCCGCGGGCTTCGCGTAGCGCACGTCGAAGTCCGAGCGCCCGCCGAGCAGTCCCGGGTTGGCGAAGTGCATCAGGCTCCAGAGCTCCTCCAGCCGGTTCTCGACGGGGGTGCCCGAGAGCGCCACGCGAAAGCGCCCGCGGAGCTGATACGCCGCGCGCGCCGCCTGGCTGTCGGGGTTCTTGATGGCCTGGGCCTCGTCGAGCACCACGGCGTCCCAGGGCTCCTTCGCGAGCGCGCCCGCGTCGAGGCGTAGCACGGCGTAGGTCGTCAGCGTGACGTCCGCGCGCGCGTCGATGGCCCGCCCGGCGCCGTGGTACACGGCGACCGACAGCCCCGGACGGAAGCGCCGCACCTCGTCGGCCCAGTTGTGCAGCACGCTCCGCGGCGCGACCACCAGCACCCGGCCGCGCAGGGCGCAGATCGTCTGGAGCGTCTTGCCGAGGCCCATGTCGTCGGCCAGCACCGCGCCCATCTCCGCGTCGCGTAGGAAGCAGAGCCAGTCCACGCCCCGGCGCTGGTAGGGCCGCAGCGTCGCCGTGAGGTCCGCCGGGAGCGCCGCGGGGGGAATCGCCTCGAGGCCCGCCGCCAGGGCGCGCAGGCCCTGCAGCCGCGGCGGCGCGGGCGCCTCCAGGGCCTCGCAGAGCTGGGCGAGGGCGGGCAGCGCGGCGCGGGTCACCTCGCCCTCGTCGTCGCGCGCGGCGAGCAGGTCGGCCACCCGGTGACCGTGCGCGCGCAACCACTCCAGCGGCAGCGGCGCCCAGGTGCCGTCGGTGAGCGGGACGACGTCGAGGCCCTCGCGCCACGCCTGCATCACGGTCGCGGCCTCCGCCTGGCGCACCGGCGCGCCGTCCTCGCCGCCCGGGAGCTCGAAGCTGAGGTCGAAGCCCGTGTCGCGCGCCGTGAGCCTCGGCGCCACCGCCACCGTGCCGAAGAGCGACGCCGCGGTGTTGCCGCCCGCGGGCGACCACGCGCGCAGCTTCGCGAGAAAGCGCGCCGCGTCGGTGCCCCGGTAGGCCGTGCGCACCCCCGGCAGCAGCCCGAGCTCGTCGCGCAGGCGATGCACCTCCCGCACCTCCGCGGCCTCGTCGCGCAGCGGCATCCCCCCCCGGAGGTGCACCAGGCGACCGTCCTCCACGCGCGCGATCGGCGGGTCGCCGTAGGTGAGCGAAGGCAGCACGGACATCGCGTGCGAGAGCAGCGTCACCTCCATCGTGACGCGCGGCCGAAGCCCCTTCACCAGCGCCGGGAGACGCTTCGTCCGCACCTCTACCGGCAGCCTCGCCTGCAGTTCGGGCAGCGACTTCAGCACCAGCTCGGACACCTCCGCCGCGCCGAACACCCGCGTCCGGGGGAGCTTCTCCAGGCGCGCGCCGGTGAGGTCCATCGCGCCGAGCGGCCGCAGCGTGTCGCCGGTGTCCGCGACGCCCGGCGCCACCACCGCCACCACCGCCGGGTCGCGCTCGATGCGCAGCGCGAAGCCCTTGGGGTGATCCTCCACCCACGCCCGCGGGAGCACCTCGTCGGTGGACACCCGCACCGCGCGGCCGTCGAAGCGCACGTCGTCGCAGGCGGCCAGCGCGCTCAGGAGCGCGGCGGTGTCGGACGCCGCGATGAGCCCGCCCCCCCGCGGGTCGCAGCGCCGGTCGACGGCGAGGTCTGCGTCCGTGGTCGAGATCGCCACCCCGGCGTCCGCGAGCGCCCCGTCGAGGGGGCGCACCTCGTCGCCCGGCCCGACGATGGCGCGGGCCAACCGGAGCCCGTCGCGGGCAGCGGTCAGGGTGTATCGCAGGCTCGCCTGGACGCTCCCGGCGGAGGGCAGCGGGGCGCCGGTACGGTGGGCGAACTCCAGCGCCATGGCCGCCGCCACGACGTGGGCGCAGGGGTCGGCGCCGCCGCAGTCGCAGGCCCACTCGCCCTCCGCGGGGTAGAGCATCGCCGTCGCGGGCACCGACCAGCCCGGCACCTGCACCAGCAGCATGGCCTCGTCGTCGGTCTCGCGCTGCGAGAGCACGTTGCCGGGGCGCGCGAGCTCGGCGGCCTGCGCGAGGCGCATGGAGGGCGAGCGTCGGCGGACGTTGGCGAGGAGCGCTTGGAGGGCGGCGAGGGGGACGGGCATTGGGCGGTCGGGCCTTCTGGCACCGTCGCCCACTGGGCGCAATCCATGCTCTCGTGGCAAGGCCGCGCTCGCGCCGCCGGGGATGGCACCCCACCCCGTCGCGCCGTGGGGTCGTCGCCGCGCGCTGGTCCCTCGGGCTCGGCTACGGCGCCATCATCGCCTGGCTCGACCCGATGCAGGCTGTGAGCGCCATCGCCGTGGTCGCGCGCACGCCCGCTGGTTCGCGCGGGCGCGATCTGGTACCCCCCCGCGCACCGCTCATGGCCACCGTCGACCAAGCAGGCTCCCTCGATCGACTGACCCCGCTCCGCCGCGCCCGCACCGTCGTGGTGAAGATCGGCACCGGGGTGCTCACCGACCCGCGCGGCGCCATCGACCGCGCGGTGCTGGAGTCCCTCGCCAACGAGCTCGTCGACCTCGCGGAGTCCCCCGGCCGGCGCGTGGCCCTCGTCTCGTCGGGCGCCATCGCGCTCGGCGTCGAGGCCCTCGGCTTCCCCGCGCGCCCGCGCCGCATGGACCAGCTCCAGGCCTGCGCCGCCGCGGGGCAGGGGCAGCTCATCCGGCTGTGGTCCGAGGTCTTCGCGCGCCGACAGCGGGTCGCCGCCCAGGTGCTGCTCACGCACTCCGACTTCGCCGATCGCGGGCGCTACCTCAACGCCCGCGGCGCGCTCGACGCGCTGCTCGTCCGCGGCGCCATCCCCGTCATCAACGAGAACGACACCGTCAGCGTCGAGGAGATCGCCTTCGGCGACAACGACTCGCTCTCCGCCCAGGTGGCCAACCTGCTGGGCGCCGAGCTCCTGGTGATGCTCTCCGTCGCCCCGGGCCTGCTCGACGGCGAGCGCCGGGTCACGGTGGTGGCGGGCGACGACCGCGGCGTCGATCGCTACGTGCGCACGGACGTCTCGGGCGGCGGCAAGGGGGGGATGGTCACCAAGCTGAAGGCCGCGCGGGCGGCCACCGCGGCGGGCGCGACGGCCGTCATCGCGCCGGGCCGGATGCCCGGGGTGCTCGCGGCGCTCATGCGCGGCGACGACGTGGGCACGGTGTTCCTCCCGGGCGCGGCGCGGGTGTCGGCGCGGGCCCACTGGATCGCCCACACCCTGCGCGGCCGCGGCTCGCTCGTGGTCGACGCGGGGGCGCGCAAGGCCGTGCTGGAGGGCGGCCGCTCGCTGCTCCCGTCGGGCGTCGTCGCGGTGCGCGGCACCTTCCGCCGCGGCGACCCCGTCGACCTCGTCACCGGCGACGACCCGCCCTTCGCGCGCGGCCTCTCGGCCTTCTCCAGCGCCGAGATGAACGTCATCCGCGGGCGCAACTCCCGCGAGGTGGGCGACCTCCTCGGCGCGCCCCACGGCGACGAGGCGATCCACCGCGACGACCTCGTCGTGCTCTGACGCCGACGCAGCGCCCCCTTAGGGGCGCCCGCGCCGCACCCTCAGCCGCCGCGCTCGATCTTCTCGCGGGCCTCTGTTGCCATCGTGTCGACGCGCTCGTTCATCGGGTGGCCGTTGTGCGCCTTGACCCACTTCCAGGTCATCTCGTGGCGCTGCGCCGCCGCGTGCAGGCGCTGCCAGAGGTCCTGGTTCTTCACGGGCTGCTTCGCCGCGGTCTTCCAGCCGCGCTTCACCCAGTTCGGCATCCACTCGGTGATGCCGTTGCGAAGGTACTGGCTGTCCGTCCAGAGGGTCACCACGCAGGGCTTCTTGAGCTCCTCCAGCGCCCTGATCGCGGCCATCAGCTCCATCCGGTTGTTGGTCGTCTTCGGCTCTCCCCCGGAGATCTCCCGGCGGGCCGATCCGGTGATGAGCAGCGCCGCCCACCCGCCCGGCCCGTCGGGGTTCGGCTTCGCGCCGCCGTCGGTGTAGATGGTCACAGGGATCAAGACCGTCGTCGTCGCTTCGTCGCTCACCCTGGC
>Ga0247843_1004161_pt1 | contig 22085 bp, 14 predicted proteins | sample LaCruzMarch2017__FD_192420 | JGI IMG/M metagenome (GOLD analysis project Ga0247843, IMG submission 192420) | Freshwater microbial communities from meromictic Lake La Cruz, Castile-La Mancha, Spain - LaCruzMarch2017_8m | ecosystem: Environmental > Aquatic > Freshwater > Lake | place: Spain...
CCGACCTCAATCCCATTGAACGCCTTTGGCTGCGCTTGAAGGCCGACTGGTTCAACGGCTGGATCGCCAAGACTTCGCCCCAACTCCAGGAGCGCCTCATTGAGGCACTCCAGTCCCTCTTCGCCCAGCCCTCCCTGATCCAATCTCAATGCCGCCCAAAGACGAGTTTATGACAGCCTTTTCGAGAACAGGTCTAACCCACAGCATCAATTCCAAGACGACGTAAGCCGTCCATCCATCGAAGCCCCACAAGGCAAAAGCAGCAAGGACACCCTCAGCAGGCCAAGGCTGAGACCGTGGAGTGAGTGACGAGCAACCAAGAACAAGTGTCCAAGAATATTTTCATAGATCAGTATGTCGGAAAGATGGCCGGGGTTGGAAAGCGCTCGTCGATGCTGGAGGCTCCGTTGCCGAGATACTCCTCGCGTGGCAGGTGGACATCGGGCCAGCTTGCAGGGCGGACTTTGACGATGCGCGTGGGGCGCATGCCTTCGGTGATGAGATCGGTTTCAAATCGGATCTGGATGCCGCTGCTGCCCACAGGGGCCTCTCCGGGCAACTTCGTGACTTCGAGGAGTTTGCCGCGTGCGGCCATCTGCGTGGGGCCGGCGGTGCCTCCTTCGGTGTGCTTCAAGGTGTTCTCGACGCCATTCATCAAAGCAGAGATGCCCGCTTTGAAATCGGCGTAGAGCGAAGCATCCATGCCGCCGAACAAGGTTGCCGTCACGGTGGCACGACCGAACTTGCCATACTCGACCGCATCGACCCACGCGGGCATCCAGCGGCTGCGGATGAAGGTCTTGTGCAGTTCGGTTTGATGCTGCGTGGCGTTTTGCATCGCGTCGTTGTCGAGCCAGATGTCGGAGAGGTGAAAGCGAGCGAACACACCGCCGGGTGTCGGCATCCAGGTGATGCCCAGCCGCACCGACTGGCCGCTGAGAGCCTTTTTTCCTTCGGCGGGCCAGGTGCCCTCGGCGATGAGGTGCTCGATGCGGAGGCACTCGCGACCGCGCCAGACACGCGTGGCGGCATCGAAGGTCAGTGTTTCGTCGCCGGGCTTCGTTTTGGCGTCTTGTTTGCTTTCGCGACTCGCGATGATCGTTCCTGCGCGATCTTTGATTTCCACTTCCTTGAGCTTCCAGACGAATCCTTCGCGCTGGCAGTGACTGGGCTCGTCTTCGAGCATCAGAACATGGTTCTCAGCGGGCGCGACACCAAGCGCTCCGGCTTTCGTCTTCTCCCGGTTGTTCACGGGCAAGACGGGCACGGCGGACGTTTTCGGGTCCGGCGGGAGAAATGCGCGAACATGCAGCAGGGTGCCCAGTGGAATGTCGCGCAGATCAGCTTGTGCGCCGTGATAACGCACGAGGGCATACGGCAGCAGGGCAAACGGATGCGGCGCGGTGAAGCGGAAGATGCCAGGAGATGTCACGCGAAGGCTGCCACGACGATTCGCATGATCCACGAAGACGAGTTCGCCACGGTAAGAGTGCGCTTTTTCCAAAGGCGGGAACTTGCCGGCTTCGGGCCTAAATGTTCCTGGTTCTTTGTTCTTTGTTCCTGGTTCTTCGTTGGCGGCGTTTGCATGAACGACGAACGAACAAGCAAGCACTGCCAACCAAGGGCAAACCAAGAACCAAGAACGATGAACCAAGAACATGGTTATAGCGCGATGACCTTGTTGCTATCGCCAAACGTGTCCGTCTCCACTCCCATGCGCTGGGCCATGAGGAGGAGGAGGTTGCTCATGTGGGCGTCGGTGTTGGCGGGGCGGCTGCAGAGTTGGTAGTGGGCGGAGGTTAGGGCTCCGTCGGGGCCGAGGGAGTAGCCTGCGAAGTCTTTGGCGGCCTTGTTGAAGTCGAGATGGCTGCCGTGCTTCAGGCCGAGGTCGGTGCCGCCAGCGAACACGAGGGGGAGGTTGGCGTTGCCGTGGCTGTGGCCGTAGGACATGCCGCTGCCGAAGATCGCCATGGTGGAGCCTATGAGCGGCTTGCCGTTGAGGTCCTTCGTTTCGGTGAGGCGGGTGAGGAAGTGGCCGAACTGCTCGATGGCGAAGGTGTCGTAGTTCGTGAGCTTTTCCATGTAACCGGCATCGCCGCCGTGGTGGCTGAGTTGGTGGCGTGATTCGGTGATGCCGATTTCGGGAATGGAAAACGCATCGCCCTCGCCGCCGAGGCTGAAGGTGGCCACGCGGGTCACATCCGTCTGAAAGGCGAGCACCATGAGGTCATAGACGGTGCGGAAGTAATCGCCGGCCATCGTTTGCGCGATGTCGCGGTTGGTGCGCTTGCGGTCGGCATCGGAAATGGTCGGCAGCGGCGTGTCGAGCCAGGCATCGGCGCGGGTCGTGCGGATCTCGGCTTCGCGCACAGAAGTGAGATACTGCTCCATGCGGCCTTTGTCTTCCTTGCCCATCTTCTGCTCGAGCTGGCGCACTTCGGCGAGGTTGGCGTCGAGCACGCTTCCCTTGCGGCGCAAGGCACGGCGTTGAGCCTCTTTGCCGCCCTTCGGTTCTTCGAAGAGCGAGGCGAAAATCTCGCTGCAACGACGCAACGCAGGCAATTGCACGCCGTCGGCGGTCCAGGCGAGCGAGTTCTGCGTGAGCGCGATTTCCATTGAGGCGACTCGCGTCTGCTGGGCCGTGATTTCGGCCATCTTCTGGTCCACGGAGATCGTGTTGCGATCCGAAGGGCCGAGCTTTCCGCCCGTAAGGAAGATATTGATGCAGTTGTGGTGATGACTGAGACTACCCGGATGATGCAAACCGCTGATGGGCGTGATGACCTCGCGATGCTTCTCAAGCGGCTTCAACGAGCGCGAAAACTTGTAATCCCGGCCCGCGGTCGTGATCTGGTAGTTCAGCGAGTGCACCCCGTTCGCGAGGTAGATGAAGGCGCTGCGCTTCGGACTCGATGCGATGGCTTTTTCCGCCGCACGCAGCGGCACCATGCACTCCAGCATGGGCAATGAGATGAAACTGCCGAGCGCTTTGAGCGCATGACGGCGATTGAGGAGCCAGGATTGGGTTTGGATGTTCATGGAATGGAGTGGTGGAGGATTGGAGCAGTGGAGTGATGGGCTTATCAGCGCTTCTTCATCAAATCGGACATCGCCACGGCACGAATGATGTCTTGGATGTGGTAGTTGGTCTTCTTCGCTTCGGCTTGAATGGCGTTGAGGTCGTCTCGGTCATCAAACGAGAGCGCACGGCGCAAGCCGTAGGTGCAGAGGTGGTCGATGAAGGCGCGGGCAAGTTCGTCGCGGTCTTCGAGCAGCCGCTGCTTGAACTCGGTGGAATCCTTGAAGGCACGTCCATCGGGCATTTCTCCGGCGGCATTGATCACGGGGTCATTGCCGACACCGGCTACGATCTTCTCATGCGTTCGCCATTGGCCGATGGCGTCGTAGTTGTCCCAGGCGAGGCCCAGAGGATCGAGCTTCGCGTGGCAGGCGGCGCAGTTCGCGTCGTTGCGGTGAGCTTCGATTTTTTGGCGCAGTGTCGCTTTGGGGCTCTGCGGCGTTGGGGGCTCGATGGCAGGAACGTTGGCTGGAGGCGGTGGTGGTGTTTTGCCGAGAACAACCTCGCTGAGCCACACGCCGCGATGCACCGGGCGATGCCGCGTGCCGTCGGAGGTGAGGCCGAGCACCGCGCCCATCGTCAGCAGGCCGCCGCGACGATCCTCGGGCTTCAGCGAGACTCGCTCGAAGCTGCCCGTCTTGGACTCCGGCAGTCCGTAGAACTCGCAGAGCCGCGCATTGGCCACGGTCCAATCGGAATGGATGAAACCGTCGATGGGCAAGTTTTTGGCGAACATCTCGCGGAAGAACTCCACGGGCTCCGAGCGCATGCTGTCCTCCAGCCACGCGTCGTAGGTCGGATAAAGCTTCTTGTCCGGTGGGAACATGCCCACGCGGTGAAGTTGCAGCCACTGACGCGAGAAGTCGTCGATGAAGCGGCTCGCTTTGCCATCCGCGAGCATGCGATCGACTTCCTTCTTCAATCCATCGCCCTTCAGCGCGCCGCCTTTGGCTGCGGTAAACAGCGCGTCGTCCGGCATCGAACTCCAGAGGAAATACGAGAGCCGCGAGGCGAGTTCCGAGTCGGTGAGACGCTCGCGAGCAACCGGATCGCCCTCGACGAGGTAAATGAAGTGCCGCGAGGTCAGCACGCCCTGCAAGGCCACACGATAGGCATCCGCCAACTTCTCGCCCGCGTCGCGCTCCTCGCGATATGACTTCAAATACTGCTCGATCTCCTCCCTTTTCACCGGACGACGCCACGCACGCTCGGCGAAGCGCTGCAAATGCCCCGCGACCACCTCGGGCGTCGCGTCATCCGGCGGCACCACATCCTTGCGGCGCGATTTTTCCGCCTCCGACACCAGCGGCCCTTCCCACTCGACCCAATCGAGGATCACTGTGGAGAAAAGACCGTTCCCTTTGCCATCAAACATCTGCGGCGCGTTCGGATTCAGCAGATAAGTCTCGCTGCTATGCGTGAACATGTAACCACGGCCGCCGAGCGCACCGCGGAAGGCCGCGCCTTGTCTCCGGTCCACCACTTCCGTCGCCACGACGCAAAAGTCGAGCGACGTGGGCATCTCAAGAAACACCTCGAATTCATACACCTGCGGCTTGTCCTCCGGTGCGGTGATGTCGAACTCGATGAGCCCGTCCACCGTCTCCTCGCCCGTGCGCTTGCCGATGCTCAGATGCGCCGTCTGACCACCAATCGGACGAATGCCACTGGCTTGGATGCGCAATTTGTAGAGCCCGCTGTGCTCCGGCCCGGTCTTGCCGAGCCAGTTTGGCGAGAGTGCGTTTTGGACCGTGCCAGGGAAAAGCAGCCAACGCAGCGGCTTCTTGATGCCAAACCGATCTAGGACCGCCTGCTGATCCTTGCCGCCGCCGTAGCGCAGTTCCGCCGCTGTTTTGCGCAGTTTACGTGCGTCGCTCGTCGCAGTCGGAAACGCTCGATCCAGCACCAGCTCCGCCGCGCGGTAGTAGCGATCCACATGCGACGGCGAAAGCGACAACTCCGACCCGATGCGCTCAAAGCCATGCCAGCGCGTGTCTTCATTCAGCTCGCCGGGCTTCGCCGTATCATAGCGCACGCCGAGCAGGTCATAGACCGTGTTTTGATACTCCGTCCGGCTCAGCCGGTAATGCGCCACCGGCGGCCGCGCCGCCATCCGCGCCGCCTTGCCCTCTTTGATGCGTGCATCGAGGCTCGACACAAACGCCGCGATCTCCTCCTGCGTCGGCTTCTTCTCCTTCTTCGGCGGCATTTCGCCCGAATTCACCTGTTCCATCATCTCCGCCCAGTGGTGCGTATCCGCGCCCAGCTTGAAATCGCGCGAGAGATGGTCGATGCGCAAGTCACCCTTCTCTTTCTCAGGGCCATGACAACTGATGCAGTGCTTCTCCAGGAAAGCGTCATACAGCTCCGCTGCGTGAACGGCACTGGTGGCTCCCAAGCTGGCGGTGAACAGTAGCGCTGCGGCAAATGATGAGTGAAAGCGATAACGGGAAGTCATGATTGGGTGAAAGTGATACGCCACGATGTCGCCTTCCTTAGCACGCTGCTAACCACGAAAACTCGGGAGGTGTCACGCGGGGTGAATGTTGGACCGGCAGAGTCTTGCTCTGGCTGTGGCGAGTTAGCGTTCATGCCAACACCTCCTTCACGACGTGGCTCTCATCGACACCGGTCAGGCGATAATCGAGACCGGCGTGGCGGAATGTGAGCTTCTCGTGATCGAAGCCCATGAGGTGCAAAATGGTGGCGTGGAAGTCGCGGACGTGGACGGGATTCACGGCGGCTCGCAGGCCGATCTCGTCGGTGCTGCCGTGGACGATGCCGGGCTTCACGCCACCACCGGCGAGCCATGAGCTGAAGGCCCAGGGATGATGCTCGCGGCCTTTGGCGTCGGCGGTGTTGTTGAACGGCGTGCGGCCGAATTCCGTGGTCCAGACAACGAGCGTGTCGTCCAACATGCCGCGCTGTTTGAGATCGCCCAGCAGGGCGGCGATGGGTTGATCGACGTTCTTCGCGAGCGGCCCGTGCGTCATCATATCGCCGTGCGCGTCCCAGTTTCCGGAGGAGCCGGTGTCGATGAGTTCGACGAAGCGCACGCCGCGTTCGACAAGCCGCCGCGCGGCGAGACATTGCCAGCCGAAGCCGGTAGTCTGGCCGCGTTGCAGGCCGTAGCTGGCGAGTGTGGCATCGGATTCGTGTTTGAGATCAAAGGCATCCGGCACGGCCGTCTGCATGCCAAAGGCGGTCACGAAGGTCTGCAATCGCGCGGCGAGCAACGGATCGGCGTCACGAGTCGCGAGGTGCTCGGCATTCATCTGGCGCAGCGCGGCGAGTTCGAGTTGTTGGCGGCTCGCGGGCACACGGGGAGCCACGTTGGCGATGGGTTCCGCACCGGGAACGACGAGCGTGCCCTGATGCGCGCCGGGCAGGAAGTCGCTCGCGAACACCTGCGTGCCTGCATAGGTCTGCTTCGGCGCGATGACGACGAAGCCCGGCAGATTGCGGTTCAGCGTGCCGAGTCCGTAAGTGGCCCACGAGCCGATGCTGGGCCGCGACTGCGCAAACGAGCCCGTGTGCATGCCGAGCGTCGCGTTGTAGTGATTCGAGTGCGAAGTGTGCATCGAACGGATGAGCGCGATGTCGTCCACGCACTGCGCGATGTTAGGAAACAAGGCGCTGACCTCCGTGCCGCACTGCCCGTGCTTTGCGAACTCCCATTGCGGCCTCTTCAAATAGATGCGCTCGTAGCCGGGGCGTTTTTTGATCTCGGGGTGATCGGCTTTGATCTCCTTGCCATGATCTCGTGTGAGCGCGGGCTTCGGATCAAAGGTATCCACATGCGACACACCGCCGGTCATGAACAGGAAGATGACGCGCTTCGCCTTCGCCGGAAAATGCGGCTGCTTCGGTGCGAGCGGGTCCGCATTATCTGCGAGCAACTGCTGCACGATGCCGGGAAACAGCAGTGAGCCAGTGACGGCGCTGGCAAGGAATTGGCGACGGGGAATGAGGGTCGGTTTCATTGAATGGTTTCCTTCCTTTTACTGGATGGCGCTCCAGCCGCCGCTACCTCGATAGGAACAGCAATCAGAGTCTTTACGAGCGCTCCGGTTTTCGGATCGTAAAAGCGGAGTTGTCCGTCGGCTCCGGCGGTCGCCAGATGCGTTCCGTCACGGGTGAATGCCAGCGTGAACAGCGCACCTCCCGGCGAGGGAATCTGCGCGACGCGCTTTCCATCCGATGACGTCCAGATGCGCGTCTCGCCCTTGGCACCGGTCGCGGCGAGCAGTTTGCCATCCGGCGAAAATGCGATGGCGTGGACGCCGCCGCTGAGTCTCTCGAACCCGCGCACGGTGTTGTCAGCGTTGTTGTAACCCTCGGCAACACGTCCGCCGCGTGGCGCGATTTTGTGGAGGCCGATTTGTCCGTTGTCGCTGCCAAACGCAATCCAGTCCTCGGAAGGATGACGCGCCACGCAGAGGAGCGGCTCGCGTGGCTGCGCGATGTCATCGATCAGATGACCGGTGGAGACATCGATGAGCTTGATTGCCTTGTCCCGACTGGCGGAGACAAGCCTCGCGCCGTCGCGGCTCCACGCGGTGGCGAAAACCCAGTCAAGGTGATTGTCGCAGCGCATGACTTCCTTTCCGTCGGAAAGGGCGAAAACGCGGACGAGTTTATCCGCGCAACCCACGGCAACCCGGCTGCCGTCGGGCGACCAGGAGATCCCGTAGAAGCAATCGGTCGAAGCCTTGATGGAGCGCACCTGCTTCTTTCCCGCGACGTCCCAGATTTGCACTTCGCCATACTCCGAAGGCGCGCCACCTGCGATTGCGAGCTGCTTACCGTTCGGAGAAAAAGCGATTGATTCCACACGCGGCGATTCGCCGACGAGCCGACCGAGCACTTGCTCTCCATCGCCGCTGCGCAAAATCACCTCGTGCCAGCCCGACACGGCGAGTATTCCACCATCAGGTGACCAAGCCAGCGATGCTATCGCGGGTGCGCTGCGATAAACCGGAGGCGCTGCGAGATGGTGCGCCGCACCGGGATTGGAAGGTATGTCGTCTTTCGCGCCTTCTGCGATCCAGCGTCGGATCGTGGCGACTTCGTCTGCGGTGAGCGGGTCGGCATCCTTCGGCATCTCGGGCTCTGCGCCTTCGATTTGGATCAAAAGCTCACTGTCCTCCGCGTGTCCAGCTTTCAGTCCTTCGCCAGTCTTCCCGCCCTTCAGCACGGCGGCGTGCGTCGTGAGATCAAGCCCGCCCTTCGTCTTCCCCGGCTTGTGGCAACCGATGCAGTTTGCCCGCAGAAGCGGACGCACGTCACGGAAGTAGCTGAGAGGTTCCGCGCTGATTGCGCTCACACAAATCAATGCGCTGGAGAAAGTAAGAAGGGCTGTTTTCATGGCTGGGCTTCGAGTCGATATTCGTGCCACGCGCCGCCACGGTCGTTCGCATCGCTCACCACGATGAATAGAGGGCCGTCGCGTTTCGGGACGATGCTGATTCGCGAGTCGTTTCCGATTCCGGCAGAGTCATCGGCGCTGGAAAGGAGCCGCCCGTCCGCGTCGAAAACCGAGAGAATCGGATCGAGCGCTAAGGAACCCGCAGCAGCGGCAACCACTCTCACCGCGAGCGTCTTGCCCGAGTGTCCCTCCACGCGAAAAACGTCCACATCCTTGTCGCCATCGATCCTTCCCGCCATCGGTTTTCCGGTGTCCCATACCTGCGTTTCCCGGAAGCCGTTGTTCGGCTCCTTTTCGCGCGTCTCTGCGGCTTTCGCCACAATAGCAAACTCACGCGGGATCGTCGTTCCACCCGGCGTGACCACTTCCAGCGAGACCGTTTTCGCGGTGCAATCTGCCGGCACATTCACTTCGACGACGAGTTCCTGATCGCCGGCGTCTTTCGCCGTCAGCCCCTTCGGCAGTGCGGCGTCCTTCTTTTCCTTCACCGAGAGCGCCATTGTCGGCGTGCAGCGGACTTCGGTGACGTCCTTCAATTTCAGTCCGCGCAGCCGCACTTTCTGCGTCTCCCCGATGACCAGCCGCAAAGGCGCGACCACGACAATTTTTGGCGGTTCGGGCTTCTTGTCCTCGGCTTGCCCGAAAGTCGCAAAAAGACAGATGGCGACGGCAAGTCGTTTCATCATGCGTAGAGTTCCCGGACTGGTGTCCCTTCCGTCAGGATGAACGATGGGCGGCCTTCAGGCGTCATCAGCTCGCGATTCGCATCGATGCCCAGCGCGTCGTAGATCGTCCACGCCACATCCTCTGGCCGCACCGGACGATCGGTGACGTATGCGCCGTTCTTGTCGGTCGCACCGATGACATTGCCGCCGCGCACTCCTGCGCCAGCAAAGAGCATCGAAGCCGCACGCCCCCAGTGACCGCGGCCGCCGGTCTGTTTGCTGATCTTCGGCTCGCGACCAAATTCACCCATGCAAACAACGAGCGTGTCTTTCAGTGTGCCACGCTCGTCCATATCGCGGATGAAGCGGGCGAAGCTCTGGTCAAACTCCGGCAACTTCTTGCCGAGACTTTCAAATATCTTGCCGTGCATGTCCCAGCCGCCGTAGTTCACGGTGACGAACCGGACACCGGACTCCACGAGCCGCCGCGCCATGAGCAAACTCTGCCCAAACTCCGAGCGTCCGTATTCGTCGCGGAGCTTCTCGCTTTCTTTGCCAATGTCGAAAGCCGCCTGCGCCTGCGGTGCCAGAATCATCTGCGCGGCCTTTTGCGAAAACTCATCGTAGGTCGCGATCTGGTCGTTCGCGTGAACTTGAGCCTGAAGACTGTCCACGGCCTGGAGCAGTGTTCGACGCCGATCCTGAACTTGCGCTGTCATGCTCGCGGGCTGCGAGAGATCGCGCACGCGGAAATCCTTTTCGTTCGGATTGCCGCACTTAAACGACTCGCTGCGCCCTCCGAGCCAAGCGCTGCGGCCGAGTTCCCAGGTGAACGATGGGTTCTTCGGAATCGCGACATACGGCGGCACGGCTCCGCTAAATCCCGTCTCATGCGCGACCACCGCGCCGATGGCCGGATGATCGCCAAACAATGAGCCAAAGCGCCCGCTGAGCACCCAGTTCGTCGCGGTTTCATGATGATCATTTTCGTGCGAACCGCTGCGGACGAGCGCGACTTTATCCATCACCTTCGCCATGTTGGGGAGAAGCTCGGTCACGTTCAGCCCCGGCACTTTCGTCGCGATGGATTTGTATTTTCCGCGAATTTCCTCCACCGCATCGGGCTTTGGATCGAAGGTGTCGTGATGCGAAAGTCCACCGCCGAGAAAGACAAGAATCACGGACTTCGCTCGTGCCTTGGTTGCGGCAGCCTTTTCGGCAGCAAGCAATTGCGGCAGCGAAAGTCCTAACGGAGCCAGCGCCCCGACGCGCAGAAAGTCGCGGCGTGAAAGACCGGAACAAAGCCGGTGACGAGTTGGTGAGAGTGATAAGTCGAGCATGGTGGTTGGTGGTTAGTGGTTAGTGGTTAGTGGTTAGTGGTTAGTGGTTAGTGGTCAGTGGTCAGTGGTCAGTGGTCAGTGGTCAGTGGTCAGTGGTCAGTGGTTAAAGGCGAATTCCTTGGTGTTGAGCAGAGCCCAAAAAACATCGGCAAATGCCGCCGCGCGTTCCTGCGCTGTGCTCGCGGCGAGCTGCGGGCGAATCGCTGCAAACTCCGCATCCGTCGCCTTGCGCTGTATCGAGAGCGCAAACAAGGCATTCGTCGCCGCGCGGTCATCGGCGTCTTTCAAAACGGCGGACAAACGCCCGTCGGCGGCCGCGATCTGACGCTGGATTTCATCGCCGTTTTGCAAGTGAAGCAACTGCGGGAGTGTCACCTCCCCTTTGCGCTCGCAGGCGCAGGCAGTCACACGATCACTGCGCCCGAAGAGCGACAGGAAGTAGGAGCCCACTTGTGCATCGGGCAACTGGATGGCGCGAAGCCCGAGCGGATAGCCCTCGAATTTCGTCGGCACGCCGGTCGCGGAAGCAATCGCGTCGCTCAATACCTCCGCCGGCAGACGGCGTGCATAGTAGTGCGAGTAAAACCGCGTCTCCGATTCATTTGCCGTCAGCGTCTGCGACGAAAGCCCGTAGGCGCGGCTCGTCAGCGACAAGCTGCTCCCTCGCATCGCGTCCAGGTTCGGGTTTCCAAACGGCGCGGTCGAGCGTCTGCGGTGCGAGCATCAAAGAGGTGCGCGGTTGGAAGGCTCCGGGCGGTTTTGCCATGACTTCCGAAAATTGTTTCGTGGTTTCAGCCACTTTCTTTCCGCGCTCGTCGATCTGCTTTTTGATCTCTTCGCCGGTCATCTTCCCGCTCTTCGCAAATTCTGCGGAAGAAACCTCCGCCAGCTTTGCCTCGGCCTCGGCGACGCGCTTCCGCGCCTCGCGTGCCTCTGGTGCCAGCAGTTCCAGTTCCGTCAGCCCCGATCCGGGCCCCGCGCGCTTCATCGACACCTTTCCGAAAAACGCGGCGAAGTGGTAAAAATCGTCCTGCGTGTAGCGCTCCAGCGGGTGATTGTGGCAGCGCGCGCAGCCGATTCGCGTGCCGAGAAAACTCTGGGCCACGGAATCCGGCAGCTCGCTTTTCTCCGCACGATCCATCTCGCCCACGACCGTCGTGAAATACCCCACTGCTGGCTGCGTCACGACATCGCCTTTCGCCAATAGAACCAAGCGGGAAATGTCCGCCCACGATTTGCCATCGGCGAGTTGACCACGCAGCCATCCGTGAAACGACCGAACGCCCTTCACGCCGCGCACATCGTGGTCACGCTCGCGGCGGTTTTGCAGGATGTCAGCGATTTGCAGGGTCCAGTAGTCCAGCCACTCCGGCCGCTCCACCAACTCCGCAGCGAGGCGCACACGCTTGTCCGGCGCGGCATCCGCGACGAATGACTCGACCTCCGCCTTCGTCGGCAGCGTTCCGATCGTATCAAGATACGCACGGCGGACAAATGACCTGTCGTCCGCTGGCGGCGAAGGCGGGATGCGCAAAGCGGCGAGTTTCTTGAAAATCGGACCATCGAGCACGTTGCGAGTCGTCGCGAAATCCGAGCCCGCGACATCGTTCTCAAACGGCATCGTAAAGCGCGTCACCGCCACCAGCGTCTGGAAATGAACACGCACCACGCCTTCGCCATGGCGCACCGCTTTCACCAAGCCGTTCGGCTTCACTTTCACCACGCCCTCGTCATTCGAAAAGAACTGCGCGAGCCAGGTCACATCGCGCTCGCGGCCATCGGCGAAAACGGCTTTCACCACGAGTTGCTCCGTTTCACCCGGCTTCATTGTCCGCTCCCCACCGGAAATCACCAGCTTCGTCGCGTCTGGCTCTTCCGCCTGTGGACCGGCAGCACGACCGGCGACCCAGTTCACGAGCGTCTGCCACTCACGCGAGCCTTTGCGGAATCGCGTGCCGCCCTCATGCACCACGCCGCCGCAGGCCTTTTCGATGAGGAGACTCTGCTCGGGAAATGCGTAATTCACCCGACGCCCGTTCACGTCTTTTGTGATCCAGTCGTAATCCCACTCCGCCGCAAACCCGCGCAGCGACAGCTTGAATCCGTTCTGCCCCGACAGCTTCCCGTGGCATCCGCCTGAGTTGCAGCCCGCCTTCGTCAACAGCGGAAGCACATCCTGTCGAAACGAAGGCGCGTCGCCGGCAAGCGCGACCGTGCCAAGCATGAGCGCGGCGGCGGAGAATGAGTGAAAACGAAAACAGGGGTTCATGGTGCGGTGCAAAAGTGTTTCATGGATTCAGTCCACATGCATGAACTCATTACTGGCGAGCAGCACGCGGGCGTAAGCCGCCCACTTTTCCTGCGGGGTAGCGGGATAGCTGGCGAGGAAAGCTTGGCAGCGTTCGCGTTCGGCTGCGGAAGGCTGGCGCTGGAACAAGACGCGATAGGCCTGCGCGATGCGGGCTTCATCGGTGGCCTGCTTCATCAGCGATGTGGCGAAGGCACCGGCTTGCGAGTGGAAGAAGGGATCGTTGATGAAGTAGAGCGCCTGCGTGGGCACCGTGGTCGTCTGTCGGGCAGCGGTGCTGGCATTCGGATCGGCTCCATCAAACAGCGAGAGAAACGGATGACGACGCTGGCGCTGGACCATGAGGTAGGCGCTGCGTTTCGTCGTGTCATAGACGGCGTTGAAGGGATTGTGCTGGGTGAACTTCCACACCGCTTCGGGCGGGAAGGGATGCGCCTCCGCAGGCGCAGGATCGAGCTGTGCGGAGGCGGTGAGCAGGCTGTCGCGCATCTCCTCGGCGGTGAGGCGACGACGCGTGAAGTGGGCGAGCAGACGGTTGTCAGGATCTGCGGTGTGCGATGCGGCGCTGGCGCGTTGATAGGCGGCGCTGCCCATGATGAGCCGGTGCATCGCTTTCACGCTGTAGCCGCTGGCGACGAACTCGGAGGCCAGCCAGTCGAGCAACTCGGGATGCGTAGGCTTTTCACCACGCGAACCGAAGTCATTCGGCGAGCGAACGAGTCCGCTGCCGAAGTGCCATTGCCAGATGCGATTCACCATCACGCGCGCCATGATCGGCTGCTGGGCGATCCAGTCGCTGAGTTGCCTGCGACCGCTGCCCGCATTTGCAGGCACCGCTTCACCACCGAAGACGGAGAGCCAGCGACGAGGCACTTCTTCGCCGGGCTTTTCAGGATCGCCGCGCAGTTGCAAAGGGGAATTTTTCGCCGCGCCTTCCACGACGGCGTAAGCAACCGGGATCACTGGCGCTGGTTCTACTGCGACGGCTTTGTCGTTCGCCGCCTTGCCCACATTGACCAGCGCCGGGCCAAACTCAGGTGCGGCGATGTGATCGAGCTGAAATGCCACTCCATCGAGCTTGGCGGGATGCACATCGGCCACGCGGCCCGTTACAGCAACCACGCCATCCATGGGACTCACCCATGCCACAGCGACAGGACGCTTGATTCCGGGATGAACGAAGAACGACTCCGCCTGGAGCGTGGTCCAGACCATCACTTGCTGATCGGCGGAATTCACGAGGACCGATGGCGTGTCACCGTTGCTCCATTTCTTGAGGGCGCTGTTCCCATCGATGGCATCGCGCTTCTCGGTGAGAAAGACCGGTCCATTGGCCGTCGATTCCAGGAAGCACCAAGCGGCACCGTCATGGCCGGAGTGCGGATTGTTTTGGGTCAGGCTCTGAACGAGATCGGCCACGCTCCATGTGCGTTCCGCGCCGCTGGTTTCGCGGATGCTCCACTCGACGAGCGTGCTGTCGGCACCGTGACTCGCATTGGGCAGGACTGTGAGGCGAATGACCTCGCCCATGCGCACTGCGATTTTCGACAACGACTCACCGCCCACCGCCGCGAAGTCCACGGACTTTCCCTCGCCCACCTGCGAACTGGCGAGAAGGCGCGTGGTTTTGGCCGCGGACTCGGTGATGGCTTTCTGATCCGCGCCAACAGTTTTCATGCGCAGCTTCTTTTCGGCCTCCGCCTTCGCCGCAGTTTCGCGCCACGGCTTCATGAGCGCCTCAACCTGCGCGGCGGGGATCAGCGGCACCATGTCGCGCGGCTGGCCCCTCGGCTCGCAGCCGGGAAAGGCGAAGCGCGTGCTGCTGAAGATCCCGTAGAGCGCGTAGTAGTCTGCGGCGGTGATGGGATCGTATTTGTGATCGTGGCAGCGCGCGCAGCCGGTGGTGAGGCCGAGGAAGTTCTTGCCCACGTTGTCGATCACATCCTCGAAGGTGAGGTGCATGTCCTTGTCGATGTCATGGCCGAAGCGCCGCGCGATGGCGAGGTAGCCCGTCGCGACGATGCCTTCGCTGTGCTCGCGCTCCGGCTTGTCTGCATTCAAGACATCGCCCGCGAGCTGCAAACGCACAAAGTCGTCATAAAGCATGTCGCGATTGAACGCATCCATCACCCAGTTCCGATACCGCCACGCATGTGGCAGCGGACGATCCGTGTTCTCGCCCGCCGTGTCCGCATAACGCACCACATCGAGCCAGTGACGCCCCCATTGCACTCCGTATTGAGGTGAGGCGAGCAGACGCTCGATGACCTTTGTGAACGCATCGGATGATTGATCTGCGACAAAAGCCTCAACTTCCTCCGGTGTCGGCGGAAGTCCGGTAAGATCATACGTCGCCCGACGAATCAGCGTGCGCCGGTCAGTCGCCGCGCTTGGTTTGATCGAATGCGCATCGAGTTCACGCTGGATGAATGCATCGAACTTCGCCGTCGAAGGTGCCGCATCCGCCTTTGGGAGCGGCTGAAACGCCCACCACGACTTCGCCTCCGCCGCCTTCATCCCGGCCAGCTTCGCCCAGCCACACGCGGATCAGGCGCGCCCATCTTCACCCACTCCGTGAGCGCCGCGATGGCGCTGTCCGGCAGCTTGCCACCTTTCTTCTGCGGAGGCATCGCGAGGTCTTCATCGTGATACCGCACCGCCTTGATGAGCAGAGATTCGTCTGGTTTCCCTGGCAGGATCGCCGGGCCAGAGTCGCCGCCCTTCTCCCAACCCGCCTTCGTATCCAAAGCGAGTCCGCCTTTGGTCTTCTCCGCGCTGTGGCACTCGTAGCAGCGCTCGACGAGCACGGGGCGAATCTTGGATTCAAAAAAGGCATGATCGTCCGCTGTGGCGGTGAGCGCACCACCAAGGACCATGCCGATGAAAAGCATAATCACACTTCCTCCAGCATGAGTTTCGCATCTCCGAAGGTCTTCGGGCGCACGTCCATCTTGTCCATCATCGACATGAACAGGCGGCAGAGCTGGCGGTCGGGCTTGTCTTTGTAGTCGAGCGCACGTCCGCCCTTGAGTCGGCCGCCAGCACCGCCGAGGACGATGATGGGGAGCTGGTCGTTGTCGTGCTTGGCCCCGGCCATCATGCTGGAGCAGTGCATGAGCATGGTGTTGTCGAGAAGCGTGCGCGGGCCTTCTTGGATGGCGTCGAGTTTGCGGGCAATGTAGGCGAACTGCTCCATGAAGAGCTGGTTCACTTTGAGATAGTCCTCGCCGTCGCTGTGGCTGAGCAGGTGATGGATCATGTAATCAATGCCGTGCCCGGCCTGCTGCACGCTGGGGAGATTCGGGAAACGCAGTGCGCTGTGGTCGTTGTTGAGCTTCAGCGTGGTGATGCGCGTGGTGTCAGTCTGGAAGCCGAGCACGAGCAGGTCGCACATGATGCGCATGTGCTCGCCGATGTCCTGCGGGATGCCGTCGGCGGGACGCTGGATGTTCGACTTCTCCAAAGTGGGCCGCCAGCCTTGCAGTTCGCCGCGCTTGCCAGCGTTCTCGATGCGCTTCTCCACTTCGCGCACGCTGTCGAGATACTCGTCGAGCTTCCGTTGGTCGCTGGCGCTGATGCCTCGGCGCAAATCTTGCGCATCCGCGAGCACGGCATCCAGCACGCTCTTGTCCGCCGGTGATGCTTCGTCTTTGAATAGACGATCAAACGCGAGCGCGGGATACAACTCGAGTGGCGTGGGTGTCGTCGGCGAACTCCACGAGATGTGCGAGCTGTAGAGCATCGAGTAGTTCTTGTGGACCGACGGGTTCGACTTCTCGCAGGCCAGCACGAGGCTCGGCACCTTCGTGCTGCGCCCATAGGTTTGTGCGAGCAACTGATCAAAGCTCGTCCCCGAACGAATCTCCCCACCGCTCGCGATGGGTGCGCCGGAGAGCATGTTGCCCGTCTGCGACGAGTGAATGTTCCCTTTGCGCGCCTCCTCATGATACAAGCCGCGCACGAAGAGCAGCTTCTCCTTGAACTCGTTCAACGGCGCGAGCACACGGCCAAGCTCCATTGCCTTACCTTCGCCCTTGGCCCACCATTCCTTCGACTGGAAGCCATTGCCGGAGAACGTGACCGCGAGACGGACCGGTGCCTCGCTGGCAGGCTTGTTCTTTTTCGGTTCATCGCCCCAGACATTGAAGGACTCCAGCCAGGGCAGGGCCATGGTGACGCCAACTCCTCGCAAGAACGCGCGACGTGAATAGTGATGGGTGTTCATAGGTTGTGGTGAGTTAGTTATTGACGATGAAATCCCTGCCGCGCACTTCACGGAACTGGGGGCTGAGGACGATTAACTCGATGGCGGCACCTACGCTGTGGCCATTGGCTTTGAGCTGGGTGAGCATGGAGGCAATGAGCGGCTTGTCGGAAAGCTGCACGCTGCGACCGAGTGCATAGCCGAGAAGCTTGCGGCTGAACTGGCGGAGGAAGTCATCGCTGCGGGTGTTGACGAGGTAGGAGCGGAGGCCGTCGAGTCCTTCAATGGCAGTGCCGCTGGGAAGACTGGTGCGCGTATCGATGGCCAGACCAGCGGCGTCTTTGCTGCGGGCGCGGCCGATGGCGTCGAACCCTTCCAGCGCGAAGCCAAAGGGATCGATGCGCTGATGACAGCCGGCGCACTTCGCATCGCTGCTGTGACGCTCGATCAACTGGCGTTCGGTGAGGCCTTGCGGTGCTTCCTCAGGCAAAATGGGCACGCCCTTGGGTGGACGTGGCAGCTTCTCGCCGAGGACGACTTCGCTGAGCCAGTTGCCGCGCAGAATCGGGCTTGTGCGCGAGGCGCCGCTCTGTTTCGCCAGCGTGCTCGCGAAGCCGAGAATGCCGCCGCGTCCCTTTGCGCGAAGACCGTCAATGCGCTGCCATCCATTACCTTTCAAATCGAGCCCATAGTGTTTGGCGAGCGGGCCATTCACGAACGTGTAGTCCGCATCGAGCAACGACAGCACGGAGCCATTCTCTTGAAACAGATGCGTGAAGAACTGCACTGCCTCCTCCTGCATGTCGCTGCGCAAATTCACGAACGTCGGGAAATGACGCTCGCTCTTCTCATCAAGCGTGGCCACATCGCGCACGTGCAGCCACTGGCAGCCGAACTCGGTGGCGAGACGGCGAATCCGCTCGTCCTTCAACATGCGCCTCGCTTGGGCGACGAGCACATCGGGATCGTGGAGCTTTCCTGAGGCGGCGAGTTGGGCGAGCTCGGCATCGGGCGCGGAGGACCAGAGGAAGTAACTCAGGCGTGTGGCGATCTCCCAATCGTTCACTGGCGTAGACTTTGGTCCCGGCGCGGCTTTTTCGCCGCGATAGAGAAATGCTGGCGCCATGAGCACACGCGCGAGCATCATGCGCACGGCCAAGGCATGGGGCAGTTCCTGCTTGCGCAGCTTTTGATAAAGCGCGCGCAGATCGTCGCGCTCAGCATCGCTCAACGGACGACGCCAAACTTGCGTGGCGAAGTCTAGCGCGGCTTGCACATGTCGGGGTTCGACTTCGACTTGCAGCTTCTTGAAGGCCTCGGCTCCGCGCATGATCGGCTCGCGCAGCGGTTCCAGTCGTTTGTCGCCATTGGGCGCGTTCGGGCCGTCTTGCGTGGAGAACTGCCAGATTTGCTCAAAGGCATCCACGAGTGTGAGCGCGTCCTGGCTGACAAAATGCAGTTCGTCCCACAGGCGATCGAGTTCGGCCGTTTGGGCATCGTCGAGGATCAACCGCCGGAGTTGCTCGTCTTCGCGATGGAACAGCGTCAGCGTCACCACCTCGTCCACGGGCACGATTTTCGTGTAGCACAGCGCGGCAGGGAAGACGGCGCGGAAGCCATCGAATGCCTTCTCGAACCGGCGGCGCGCGTCGCTGCCATCCTGCACCAGGACAGGTGCGTCGAACATCACCGGGGGCTTGCTGGAGTTCCATGCGCCGCCTTCCTTGGTTGCAGAGGCGACCGTGGCGCGCAGGCCGGATGACGCGGCGGGCTTGGTGGTGAGCACCTGCATTTGCACGCTGGCTTCGCTGCCGCTGGCGGGATGCAGGCGGCCTGTGGCGACCAATTCAACGCCAGTGAGCAGCGATGCTGGGAGTCGCAATTCAATGACTGACGGTGCCTGCACGCAGAGGCTCGTTGCGGCGACCTCGCCGCCTTTGGGATGCTTGCCGAACATCGCGGGGTCGAGTCCGTAAGGCGACGCAGAGGCATCTCCGGCCTGCGCTTTCACCGAGCGCCACGCATCGGCGAGGAGCGGACCGTTGAACGAGAGAAGCTGGAGGCGCAGGTCGCGATCAGCCGGACTCGCCTTCGCGGCTGCGGCATCCTGCTGGAGCAACTGCTGCACTTGAACGGCGATCCGGGCCCGCTCGTCGGCGTCCTTCGCTTTCCGCCATTTCGACAACAGCGAATCACTGGGGATGACGGACGATGCCGTTCCCGCCGCTGGCTGACTCAGGAAATGCCACACCGCCTTGTTGCCATGACGGTCGGCGTGCGGATTTCCGGCCAGGATTTCCGGCGAGACATCCTTCGCGAGATCCCACTCGGTTTTGCCATCGTTCAGGGTCAGATTCACCGGCGTGTGATCGCAGGTGTGATTGCTATCGCGTGGATCGATCACCAGCGCGATCACATCGCCCGGCATCACGCGCACATTTTCAAAAGGTCCCATCGGGATCACTGCGGAGCCCTTGCTTTCACCAGCGGCGAGCACTTCCCGCGTCTGGCCGCGCCGCAGTTCCAGCGCATAGGTGATGCCGTTGCCGCACGCCGTGTCTCCGTCCTGCACGCTACCGCTGATACGCAAGGTGCCGCCGACCGGACTGCGCCATGCGATGACCGAAGCGAGTTTCGGCGAAGGATGCGTGGCGATGCTGTGCGGCTTCATCTCGCCGGGGATGCGCACCGTGGCGTCAGATGAGTTCGCCATCACACTCAACGCGTTGTCTCCGGCCCAGCCTTTGATGAAATCGTAGTTTGCCACGCTCTGCGTCTTCTTCACGAGCAGCGGCTCCAGTTTCACTTCGCCCGCGGTGCCAATGCCGAGATGGTTCAGCCAACCGGCGAGCACTTTGCCATCGACGTTGTGCTTCTGCGCAAGCGCGGCGAGGTCAGGACGGCCATCCGCACTCGCCGCCTCGTTCGCCGCCGCGAGACATCGCACTGCGCTTTCCGTCACTGCATCGCGATGGCGCATCATCTGTTGCACGACCGAGCGCACATCGCGCAAGAGCAGTTCGCCATGTCCCGGCGTGATGAGTCGTGCATTTTCCCAGAGGGCAAAATCGTTATCGCTTCCATCCCCCGCATCGCTGGTGGTGAGATACAGCGTGAGATCGCCGCCGTCCGATGGAGGCTGCAATTTCATTCGCAACTCATGCTGCGCTGCGAGCGGTGTCACCGGTTCCAGCCAGGACTTTGGGCCGCCGACCTTACCCAGATGTCCCACATTGGTGAAACGCCACAGCGCCTGCTGCCATGCTTCGATTTCAGCCACTGCCAGACTGCCTTCGCGCCATTTCGCGCGCAGCGGATTGAGCAGCGGTGAGGGTTTGTTGTCCTGCAACATGGCCCACAGCAGCCCGAGATATTTTGCGCTCAGGCGACGCTCGCGCGCAACATCGGCGATCTTCCTCGAGCCACCGGTGAGGGCTGCACGCTCTTGCAAGGTGGCCGCCAGATACTTGTCGATCGGCAACCGACCTCCCTTGTTACTGACTTTTCCAGTGCCGCCGCCGACCACGACGGATTGCTCGGTCGTGTCACTGAACTCAGCGTAGAACTCGCGAATCTTCGCCAGCGTCTCGTCGGTCCAGTCACGCGATGACGTGCCAGCGGAGAATCGAATACCTGTCGGCGTGAGCACAGCGTGGCTCGCTACATCCTTCGCGGCATCCAGATACTTCGTGAGCAACGCAGGCGACATCACCAATGCCGCACCCGCGTTGGTGAATCCCTCGCCAGCCGCGCCATCGACCGGAAATTCCTTCGCCGGATCGAGTGACGAGACGCCGGTGAGATCACGGATCGTGTAAGTGTATTCCATGTTCGACAGACGCCGCAGCACCACCGGCCCCGGATCGCCCGCGCTGGCGAGCGCGATGGCATCCAGCGTGCCCTGCATCCAGTCCGTGAGAAGCTTTGTCTGCTCAGGTGACGGCTTGGGTTTGCCCTTCGGCGGCATCTCTTTGTCGCGGATCTGATCCAGCGAATGCTCCCACACGACGGGATCACGCTTCACCAGATCGAGTGACGTGAAGCGCTCCAAATCGAGATCGCCCTTCTGCTTCTTCGTCGAGTGACAGTCCAAGCAATACTGTTTCAGCACAGGCTGAATGGTTTTCTCAAAGATCTGCTTTTGATCGGCATAGGCTGGCTCGGCCATTAACGCGACGCAGATGAGTGCGCTGAATGAAGTATTCATTTTAATGCCTCCACCTCCGTCGTTGGCAGCCACTCACGCCACCCGAGGATATGCCGACGTATGAGGCGCTCGCATTCGGCGGGTGATTGGGTCTTAAAACACTCCACGATTTTCGTGTGCGCCCCGACCGTCTCAGCGCGGGTGTCGAGCCTCTGCCCCTGATGCCGGAGGTGCAACCGCCCGAGCCAAAGCTCCAACTCGCCGCGCAACGACCGCCACAGCTTCAGCAGGCGCGCATTGCCCGAGGACTTTATAATGATCTCATGAAACTCCAGGTCTAGCCGCGTCACATCCTGCACCGACTTCGTACGTCGGGTGACCGCGATGTTCCTTTCCAGCAATCCCGCCTCCGTCCTGAGCATCGGTGCCGCCAGACGTGCCGCGAGCGGCTCCAGGGTCAGCCGCAGCGTGTATAACTCTTCAAAATCCTGCGGCGTCAGCTCGCGCACAAACGCCCGCCCCGTGGCGCTGAACTCAACCAACCCTTCCCGTTCCAGCGCAAACAGCGCCTCCCGCACTGGCACGCGGCTGATACCCAACCGCTGTGCGACCGCAGATTCCGCCAGCAGGTTTCCAGGCTCCACAAGCCCGTTGAGGATTTCCTGCCGCAGTTGCGCAGCGGCAGAATCTGAAAGTGAGGCTGCAGGAGTCGCGATGTTCATTGGGTATACTGTTGATAGGAATGAAACGGTATACCGTCAAGATTTCTTTCAAACGTGCTGAACGAGCTAGGCAGTGTTTTAAAACCTCGGACTGGGTCAAAAATCCAGTTGTACCCGCTTGGGGTATGAGGCATAAAAGCAGCCTCATGCTCAACCAACGCTTTCACTGGTGGGGGCCGCTCAGGCAGCGGC
>Ga0247843_1004162_pt1 | contig 22083 bp, 29 predicted proteins | sample LaCruzMarch2017__FD_192420 | JGI IMG/M metagenome (GOLD analysis project Ga0247843, IMG submission 192420) | Freshwater microbial communities from meromictic Lake La Cruz, Castile-La Mancha, Spain - LaCruzMarch2017_8m | ecosystem: Environmental > Aquatic > Freshwater > Lake | place: Spain...
TCCTTTGTGTGTATGTGTGTATTATAGCAAATTGGGAATTTTGGGTCAACCGCGACGTGTTTCACAGTATTCAAACAAGATCCATTTGGCACGATTCAGGGCCTGGCGAGCATCTTCGGCCCGCATATGATCCACTTCGCCGTATTCGGTGTTGATCATTTCTTGAGCATCACTCATCAGGCTTGCAGCCATCATGGCCGGACCCGAAAAGCGGTAGGTAATGCTCTGCTCCACCGCCTCGCGCATCTGCGATGCAGTGCATCCGTACATGCGAACCTCGTTGATTTCACGAGTGCTAAGTCCTTCAAATGCTGTTCTCATTGCTGGCTCCTTTTTGTTACACTATGCCTATATTATAGCAAATTAGGAATTTTTGGTCAACCGAATTAGTTGGCCATCAAATCAATCTGTACCTGGATGCCTTCGTGTGTGATGCCCACTCCCACTGGGCGGGCTTCACCACGGAGCGGGCTGACTTGACGAATGTATGCCAAGTGATTGATAGCTCGACGCAAGGCATCACCATGTGAAACTGTGGCTGTTTTTGTAAACAGATCGTTTACAGTGCCGTACATGCCAAAACCGTTGACGATATAGCGAATTTTGGTGCTGTTGCTAAAACCTGATACGTGTCGCATTTGGGGCTCCTTGTTGCTGTCTATGTGTATATTATAGCAAATTGGCGATTTTTGGTCAACCAGGATTTTGTACTACTAAAGTAATACAGCATTCAGCAGTTGATCCGTGGGCACACCATGCACTTGGTACCCTTCCATGACAGTGTCATAATAGTGCTGACTGGGCAAGGCTGGATCATTGCCGGGTTGCATGCGATACACCCAGGCCAGCAGTTGGCGGTCACGTAGACAAATTGTGGCCTGCACACGATCGTAGTACCATGGATAGCCCTCGAGTCTGTCCAGGGCCTGCAGGTGGTACTGGTCAATGCGCCAGGCCACACCTTCAACATGACTGTGTTCACAAGGTTCCACATCAGCGTGATGTGCAAATCGAAACGAGTGACCCAGAAGTTGTGCTGGCCCAAGGCTCAGCGCACCGCGACAACGGTGACGCATTTCCTCTCTATTGGTGTTCATTCCATACGCAAAATATATCATACAAGTATTATAAGATAAAATGAATATTCAGTCAACCATGAAAAAACCCTGCAAATTGCAGGGTTTTGGGTGTTGCAAAAAAGCAACAGTGTGTTTAGAATCGGTATTCTAGGCCTGCAACCACTTGACGCACATCCTTGGAATTTACGTTATGATCAGCATTGCGATACATCACACGACCAATCACAGTCTTGCTGAAGCCATAGTCGGCGCCCACAGCATAGCTTTGCATGCCTGAATCAGTACGACCCACGCTGGCCTTGGCAGTGATGCGTGTGCCTGGAATCAACTGTTCGGCGCTGAGCAAGGTGCCCTTGCTTTCGGTACGAACACCTGCGGTCACTGTGGTATCGTCAGAGTAGGACACTCCCACATATCCAGTTCCCACGTTTACACGTCCGATCACAGCATTGCTGACATTGAGGCCTTGTTCAAAGCGGCCAGCACCCACTGTGAGACGACCCAAATCAGCAGTGACTGATCCTGAAGTGGCTTCGGCAAGTCCAGCACCAGTGGTGTCATTAGTGAGTTGACGGTCCAGAGCCAAGCGAATGCCCTTGATGGGTTCGGCACGCAAGAATACTGTGTTGCTGAGTCGCTTGTTACGGAAGTGATGCACGTCTTGGCTGGCTGATCCAATGGTGCGGGCCCAGAACGGATCCACACTGCGAACTAGCCAGAAATGGCTGTGATAGTCACGGCCAAGGTCTACACTGTATTGTTTGGTGGCTAGGCCCACAAGGCTGGTACGGTTGCCCAGCTTGGTATCGCTACCCGCATCTGGCGCGGCATTGGAAACTGATGTTTCAATGGTGGCACGAGCTTGCAAGCCGCCACCAAGATTTTCCACAGCACGGATGCCAATTCGGCTGCTTTCGCTTGACGTAGTGGCACCGGCATCTACACCGCCTGTGGTTTGGTCAATCACAAATGCGTTCATACGACCATACACTGTGACCTGGCTTTGTGCCTGGGCCGCCACCGAGGCCAGGGCCAGGGTCAAAATTACTGCAAGTTTCTTCATTATTTTTCCTAAAAGTTTGAAGTATATAGTATACATTAAATGTACACAAGAGTCAATATTTAGTTATTGGTTTGACTAAATTAATTCAATTAACATTGAACTAGATCAACCCCACTTGGGGGTGTTATTTCGGCGTCTGCTGGAATTGCCAGTGCCGCAGTGCTGATGCCAGCGGCATCAAGCCGAACTTGGTTTTGTGCCTGGCGCAATGACCCTACCATGGCCTGGCCAGTTAGAGTAGTTGTGTCAGCCACTTGAGTCAAGAAATTGTTTGGACCACCCACGTCAGTTTGTGGGCCGTAGGAGTTTAGATTTTGAACCAAGGCCAGCACACTGGTTTTTTCTCCAGGTTGTAGATTAAAGTAATCAATTGCAGCCTGTGTTTGGTATGCTTTTTCTGAACTCAGTCTAGCAGCCATGTCGTTAAAACAGGTGTTGAGTGTGGCCACTTCTGTGGGATAACCCGCAACCACTGTGACAATTTGGCCGGTAGCAGTGGCAATGAATCCTTGCATGGCAGCATTGGATGCCGCGGTCTGCATGCTGTTGTAGGTGGCAGTGAGTGCAGTCAATGCTCCAGCTGTAATGAGACTTTGCATCACCGCAGTGGCACTGACCAAACATTCAGTGTGCGTAAGTCCCAGTGCAGTGCCCAACACATCATTGTTGTTGATGGTACCATCAGCCCCTGATCCAGTGGCCACTGAATTGGCAAAATAACTGGTAACTGATGCATCCACTGGAGTGGTCTGGGCTTCAATCAAGGGCAAGCCACACATGGTATTCAATCCGCCCAGCGTGGCAGGTGCCCAGTAGGCAGTGTTGGTAATGTCCACACCTGGTGGCACGTCTTGTTGAGCTCGATAGTTAGTGGGTGTGGTGCCCGGCACAGCCACCACTGAATTGGCTGTGTACTCGTTGACTGGGTCCCAGGACTGTGGTGTGTTGCCCAGCACAGTGTCAGCTAATTCAGGCAATGTGGTGTTGTTGACGTTGCTGATTTGTTGCAGGCTGACCTGTATTGCTTTGTTGGCAGTGGCTGTGGATTGTGGAATTATTTTGCCAAGTGCATCACAGGCATTGTTAACAGGCAAGTTGACTTCCACTGCTGGAGCCACAGCCGATGACACCGACTCAGGGCCGTTGTAGATTGGTATGGGGCCGTTGATGGTGGGGGTTTGTAGAGTTTGATAACTCAAGGGAAATACCTTGACTGGATCCAACAAGTCTGCCATGCTGGCAATATTGGGTGTGGTCACGTCAAGGATGTCCAGTACTTGTAGCAAAGCAGTGTCCTTGACATTGATCATGGCGTTGTAGGCCAGGCGCTGAAGTTGATCAAACTCGTTCTGCGTTAGTCCATTGGGGTTGAGCAAGCCATAACGGTTGTCATTGACCAGGTCTGCAATGTTGGCATCAGTCAGTCCAGTTGCCAGCAATGCAGGTTTGACCAGGGGCAAAGTATCTCCGCGTATTTTTCCCTGTTGTGAAATTTGTTGCAGCAGTCCGGCAGGAGTTCCATACAATTCAAGATTGCTTAGATCCACTAGATTGCCCTGACGTGCTAGATCAACTCCAAAATTTTCAAGATCTGGATTGACACTGTAAATGTTGTTGGTCACAAGGTCATTCATGTTGGTAAAGAATGGCCCAAGATAACTGTTGGCATTTACAGCTGATTCAATAAAACTGTTGGTAGTACCAAGATATCCTTGCACTGCCATAAAGCCCTGTGCAAATTTTCCTATATCACCATCACCAAGGTAGGCATTGCCAGTTTGCTCAATCAAGCCAGTAAAGCCGGCTGGATCAACCACAGGCGTCAGTGTGGTGTAGGCAGCAGGAATACTGTCGCCCAGGGCCGGGCAGTTGGCAGCGCCCAGACTCTGCAATGACAGCAGGGTGGCAGCAGTGGCATCGGCAGCATAGGTCTTGGCTGCAAAATTATCAATTGCTGTGCGCAGGTACTGGATGGGAACAAGGCTGTTGAAGGCCAACAATGCCGCTGTCAAGTCAGCAGGAAGGCCCTTGATGCCAGTGTTGTCAAGCAGGCCAGCGGCTGCTGTGAGCTGAAGTGGTGATGTAACTGATCTTGTCATGTTAGCCTACGTTTACTGTGCCACTGCCCGATGATCTAGCATGGCCGCAAGTGTCTGAATTGCCGTCTACGTTGATGGCAATACCGCCTGCTTTGACCGACCCCACACCACCTGACGTTACTGCACTGCAATGCACTGGCGGACAACCACGACTTCCACAGCAGGGATGTGGGGTCACTGAGGTGCCGTCGACCACGACCGGGCGATTGTTGACTCTAACCGAGCCAACTCCGCCCGTGGCCACACCGCCAGCACCGTTGGGATCACCTTGTCGTTGTGCCGCAGGCATGTTATCCTAGAATTAGTTTCTTTTCAGGAACCTTGATGCCAGTCACGGCTTCAATGTATTTCATGCGAACTGAGTCATCAGTTAGTGCATACAAGGAAACACTGTTGCTGTTCAGCGTGATGGTTTCCTGGGGGTCAGACGTAAACATTGTGGGCACCAAGCCCAGTCCCTGCGGGCCAGGAGCCACGCTGACTGGATCTTCCAGGGTGGCTGTAGCGCCAAAGCATGCGGTTACCTTGGCCACTAGTTCTTCACCGGAGTTTAATTTAAAGGTATAAACTTTACCTGTTTCAAGTACGAGTTGCATCATGATAATTTTACTTTCAGTTCGTTAAATCCACCCACTAGCTCTTCGTCAATGAAGATCTGTGGTACTGTGCGAGCTGCGGGCACAGCTTCTAATAGTTGTTCTCGAGTCCAGTCACGACTCATGTTGCGTTCTTCAAATTCAATACCTTTCTGTTTGAGCAAGGCCTTGGCCTGGTCACAGTAGGGGCAGTGGTCTTTTGACCATACAATTGCTTTCATTCAGTTTCCTTTTGTTGGTATGTGGTATGTCTTGGCAAAGATGTCTGTTTTGACAACACCGTAGTCACCCGGGCCATGACGAACAATATAGTCATTGCCTTTGGTGTATTCCAAGTTGCCCCAACTGGCTTTTACCACACCGTCATGGTTGGCCAGTCGAGCTGTTTTCATGATCTTCTTGGGTGTAGCTGTGCCATCACCGTTGTCGTCGTAGTACGTAGAGAACTTGATGGGACTCACAGGATACTGCTCGCCCTTGGGTCCGGTAATGATCTTGTGGCCCACGGTGTAGTTCACAGGACCTTCCAGAGTGTCTACTGTGCCGTTGTCTGTGGCGGTTTCATAGCTGATGGGTGTTGGATACTTGTAGGTTGTGAACCCACCTTGCTTGAACCAGTTGTCGTCAATCATAAATTGGGCAATTCCTCGTAGTCAATGGCATCTCCCATGACACCAATAACATAGTTAGTTGATTCGTTTTCCTGGAGTGCAGTTTGTTTCTTGCTGGTGTCCACATGCTTGTTGAACCATGGTATGGGTGTGCTTCTAGGTGCGGGTTCATGATACTTGACGCCAATCTCTTTGAGTGCATTGACCGCGGTGTAGTCCACAAAGTCACGCAAGATGTTGGCATTGAGACCAATCACTGGACCATACTTGAACAAGTAGTTGGCCCAGTCTTTTTCTTCACGGATCACGTCTAGATACAATTGGTATACTTCGGCTTCACAGCGAGTACGAGCGGCTGCAAAGCGTGGATCTTCTTTCACAACTTGATTGATGATCCAAGCAGTCCAGTCTTTGTGACCAATTTCGTCTTGCAGGATCAACTGAATGATATTGCCATTACCAATAAAGATGCGATTCTCTACCATGGCCAGGCTTGTGGCAAAACTCACCATGAATCGAAATGCTTCCAGCGCATAACTGGCGTTGAGGGCCAGCCACACTGCATCAACATGGTCTTGCTCAGCAACAGTTTCGCCCAGTTCCTTGCGACAATTGATCACATGTAGTTTGTCATAGTAGTTGCCCACTGAACTGGCCATGTCCACAATTTCCCTGGTGTCATGAATGGTGCCAAACACATCCTTGGGCACATTGTAGATGTTGCGAATGATGTGTGAATAACTTCTTGAATGAATATTGGTTTCAAAGAAACTCCAGTTGTACATCAAGGCTTCCAGTTCGGGAATACTGCACACCGGCGTAAAGATCTGGCTGGGGCCGCGACCTTGCAAACTGTCCAAGGCTGTTTGTCTCAACAGGTTTGCTGTGAAAATATGTCTAACAGTTTCGCTGGATTCTTTGAAGTCGTTGGCATCTTTGGTTAGAGATATTTCTTCAGGCACCCAGAAGAACCCTCGAGCCTCTTGTTCAAACTTGGCCAGCTTGTTGTACTTGACTTCTTCAAAGCGTTGAATGGTAACTGGACCTGCAGGGTCAAGAAACATCTTGCGATTTAAGTAGTCTGTTTTTGTTTTTAAATTGTATTGTTGTTGGCTCATGTGTTTTTTCCTGACGCAAGCACTATCTTGCAAATGTGTTCTAATCGTTCTATGTGTTCGTATGCTCGCCACGGGCTGGTGTCAATGGCAACTACTCCGTGTCCTTTGATACCCACTATGTCATAGGCAATGTTTCCACGATCATCTAGCTGTAATTTTTCAAAGCATTGGTCTGCTAGTTCTTGACTGATAGGAGCAACATCTCCCACATTGGGTGCCACTCGGGTATAACGATTGAGTTCGGGAAACTGATTGCTAATGGCACTCAAATCAATGCCGGCATGCATGGCAGCAATGCAATATGTGGGATGTACATGTACAACCACACGCACATCGTTACTGTGTTGCCCCATTTCTTTTTGCAGACCAAAGTGCAAGGGGATTTCTCCGCTGGGCTTGAGATTGGCACTGATATCAGTGTATGGTAGTTCGATCCAGTTATAACGATTTACTGGTTGTTTTAATATACCAATCTTTTTAAACTGATCCGGTTGCATGGTCTGCTTGCGAACGCCACTGGGTGTGATGTAAAAGTGGTCACGGTCGTGGTGGCGAATACTCACATTGCCATCACGGCTGGTAATCCAATTGCGTTTATACGCATCTTCTAATACTTCACAAATTGTTTCTAACATGTCAGTTGCCCAGTGAATACTTAATTATGCCGTTGCGCACACCATCGTGTTGATACCAATCAATCTTGTTTAAAAAATCCATTACCAGTGCCTTATTGTGTTTGCCATGATAAACCCACATGTGATCACATGCAGTATCACCCAGAATGTTTTTAAAAACAGTGCTATTCGAGCTTCGCGTAGTGTCAAGATAGGCACATTGGGCTTATCACTGTCGGACTCGCCCATCAAATGACCAGTGGCACGGGCCCAAATTCGTTCAATACTGTTCATGTGTTTATATTCTAAAACTTTCACCGCAGCCACATCGGTCACGTTCATTGGGATTGACAAATTCAAATCCTTCGTTTAACCCATTGCGAACAAAGTCCATTTGCATGCCATCAAGATACACATGGCTCTTGGGGTCCACAAACAATTTGAACTGTGTGCAGTCAATGCAGATATCTTCGGCTGCTGGTGTATCTACATATTCTAACACATAAGCCAGTCCCGAGCAACCAGTGGTTCTAACACCCAGGCGTATGCCAAGCCCGCGACCTCGTTTGCTCAGTACTCGTATGACCTGAGACTCAGCCGCGGGTGTGAGTGTTATCATACCCCAAAACTGCTGCCGCAGCCGCAGGTGGTTGTGGCGTTGGGATTGTTGATGACAAATTGACTTCCATTTAAATCGTCTTTGAAATCCACCAAGGCACCGGACAGGTACTGCATGCTCATGGCATCGGCTAGAACACCGTCAATTTCAAAGTCATCTTCGTTTTTGACTTCATCAAAAGTGAAGCCATATTGAAATCCCGAGCACCCGCCGCCCTGCACAAACACTCGGACTTTTAGATTGGGATTGTTTTCCTCGACCAGGAGGTCTGAGATTTTTGATTTTGCTGATTCAGTTATGGTTAGCATGTTTTTTTCCTGTAGTCTTCAACTGCGGCTTTTATGGCGTCTTCGGCAAGGATGGAGCAGTGGATTTTGACTGGGGGGAGGGCAAGTTCTGCTGCAATGTCTGAGTTTTTGATTGATCCTGCTTGGTCAAGTGTTTTGCCCTTGACCCACTCTGTGACAAGGCTCGAGCTCGCAATAGCCGATCCGCAGCCATACGTTTTGAAACGAGCATCTGTAATAATACCTGTATCATGATCCACCTTTATTTGTAGTTTCATTACATCGCCACAGGCTGGTGCTCCCACCATGCCTGTGCCAATGTCTGTGTCATCTTTGCCAAAAGATCCCACATTTCTGGGATTTTCATAATGATCAATTACCTTGTTAGAATAAGCCATGTGATGTTTCCTTGTTGATTATAACATATTTACTGGACCAATTGCATCCAATCACTGCTAGTGCAGGCGTGTTCACAGCTTGCAAGCCTCGCAGTCTTCTTGATTATCAAAATCAATTTCTTCCAGTGGTGTGGCCACTTCTTCTTCAGGTTTCATTTTGCTGCCTGCTTTGTTGATCAAGCTGTAGTAGAATGTTTTCAGTCCCCAGTAGTGAGCCTGCATCAAGTTGCGAGCAATCAATGTAGTTGGTACTTTACGATCCGCAAAGTGTGCTGGATTGTAGAATGTGTTGGTGGATATTGATTGATCAACGTAAGCCGCCAGCACGGCTGCTGTTTTCAAATATCCGTCACAGTCTTTCTGCGCCCACATCAATTGGTATCGATTCTTGAGTCTTTGATAATCAGGTACCACTTGTGTGAGTGATCCGGCCTTGCTTTCCTTGACTGAGATCAAGCTCATGGGCATTTCAATGCCGTTGGTTGAATTGATCACAACCGAACTAGACTCCACAGGTGCAATGGCCATTTGAGTGGCATTGCGAACACCATGTTCTTTCATCTGTGCTCTCAGTGGTTCCCAATCCAGTTCAGGAGCAAAGTCTGCTAGGTCGTTGACACCACGAGCTCTGAGCTCCCAAGGGAATACCCCTTGTCCATATCTTGTTTGATCACTGCCCAGGCAGCGGCCACGTTCCCGGGCCAGCTCAACTGATGCTTCTGTTAGATAGTAGGCCTGGTGCTCTGTCCATGTTTTAACATCTTGCAGGGCATCCTTTTCACCATACTTGAACCCACGCTTGGCGTGCCAATAGGCTAGATTAGTAACACCAATGCCTAGTGGACGAATCTCATCATTGCTTAACTTGGACTGAATAGAGAGAAAGTCTTGATAATCGAGAATATTGTTAAGACTACGGTGTAAGATACGGCAAGCCCTACGCATGTCTTCAGGGTTGCGGAAAGCTCCCCAGTTGATTGAGCCCAAGGTGCATAAAGCAATACGGCCATCAGCATCATCGAGGCGTTTAAAAGACTTAGTAGGTAATAATATTTCACAGCAAAGGTTACTCTGGTAAATGGTGTGATACTCTGGGTCAAATGGACCTTGCTTCATTACATTGTCAATGAACACAAGATAGATGCGTCCGGTGTCAGTGCGTTCTTTTAAAATTCCACCTTTGAACACTTCTTCGGCGCTCATGGTTTTCTTACGAAGGCCTTTTTGCTTTTCGTATTTGACATACAGTTCTTCAAAAAGTTCTGTGTTGCTATAGAACGCTTGATAAAGATCCGGAACTTCATTGGGATCAAAGAATGTTATGTCTTGTTTGTTTTTGAATCGTCTCCAGAAAAAGGCACTAAGCACAACCCCATAATCCATATGACGGACTCGGGTTTCTTCTGTTCCTTGGTTGTTCTTGAGTACAATAAGATCATCAAACTGAAGATGCCAAATAGGATAAAAAACAGTAGCACTTGCATTACGAATACCTCCCTGTGAGCATGAGCGCAGATCTCCGAACCATTTTTTCAGGAAAGGTATCATACCTGTGTGCATAATCTCACCACCTCGGATGGGACTGCCCAATGGTCGTAGTCGACCAATCTCTAAACCAATGCCAGCACGTTTGCTGGCATACTTGGCCATCATTTCTCCGGACGCGAAAATACTGTCCAAATCATCATCCGAGCGAATAAGAACGCAACTACTAAACTGCTTAGTAGGTGTACCAAGCCCTGCCAACACCGGCGTGGCCAATGTAAATAATCCGTCGCTGGCGGCTGTGTAGTATTCTTTGATGTAGCGCATTCTCGCTGTGTTCGGTTCTTCTGAGTGAAATACAGTAGCGGCCGCGACCATGTATCTAACTTGTGGAGTTTCATATATTTCCTTTGTGGCACGATTGCGTACCAGATATTTTTCAATCAACTGCTCAATGGCTGCATAGCTGTATTGTTCATCTTTGTCATGATCAATCATGGCTTCCATTTTGTTCCAGTCATCCTGGGTATACCACTCCAACAGTTCAGGAGTGTACAAGCCAACTTCTACATTGCGTTTGACAATTTCGTAAAGGTGCGGCGGCTGGTATGAACCATACACATCCTTGCGCAACATGCTGAGTCGTTGTTTGCCGGCCACATACTGATAGTTGACATGACCAACATCAGGGTTGGCTTCTACATCAATCAAGTCTACAATAGCACGTAAGGTAATGCCATCAATTTCACGAGTAGAGATTCCATCGTAAAAATGCATCTGAGCTTTGATTTCAATCATGCTCTGACTCACATCTGCTGTGCCCTTGCACACCTTGGCCACTTGATTTTGCCACTTTTCAATATGCAGCAGTTCTCGGCTGCCGTTGCGCTTTTGTACAGAGATTGTTTTCATGTCAGGTAATTTGCTTTTTTATTATTTGTTGTGTCAATCGACACTTGGACCGTTTTGGTTTTAACTTTGAGTTGATATTTACAATCTCGTCTTTGTCCCAATTCAGTATATATTTCCCCCCAGACACTTGGACTAAATTGTCCGATCCTACTTCGATAAGTTCAGCATCTTGAATGTCTAGTCGGTCTAGTATACTAATAGTATACATGATTCCTAGTCCTCGAGCAATACCACAATAGATGTTATCGTTCAAAAGCTGCCAGGGATCTGGCCAGGTGGCCTGGTCATCCCAGTGCAGATAATATGGCATCCAGGGAGTTTGGAACCACCAGGCGTTGATGTGCTGCAAAGCAGTTTCAACATCTACGGTGGTGACTTGTTGTCGTAGTTGGACCCAAGAGTCCAACCTCTGTTCAAATGTTCGAGGCCACATCAGGCAAGGTGGGTAACGCTGAAATGTATAGTGCCATTGGCACCAGTTGAAGAAGCAGTGTAACTCACTGTGATATCACCGCCCGGTGAAGCTTCGGCAGGTGTGATTGTGATGCCAGTGATGTCATTTTCTTGATAGTCGTCGGTGTAGCTAAATCCACCTGATGCATCGCTTTTGCCGCGCACCACAATCAATGTTCCAGTTCGAACATCTACGTCACGCAAGATAGTGTAATCCATTTTGAATGCTTGAACCTGTGCGTCTGTTGATGTGTCAACCACAAACAAACTGGCAGTGCTGTTGTTGATCAGAACATCTCGCAGGCCAGCTTCGCGTACATAGGTGCCCAGGCCCATTTGGTTGGCAATGGTCAAACTGCTGACCCCACCAGGAGTGTAGGTCACAGCAGGAGTATTGTTCATGCCCAGAGCAATTGCTGTGGTGTTGTTGGTTTCCACACGTGGATAGTATGCGCCGCCGCGCAGACACTGTGCTGTGGTACGTGCAAACAGGTCACCAATGCTGGCACAGGTGTCACTGTTGATGTCAATCACTGGAGTATAGGCCAATGTGTTGCCATTGAAGTGATTGCCCACGTCATAGAACGCATTGTAAGCCGACACATTCATGCCTGCGGTGTCCATCACAATGCCTTCGTTGTATATATTGTCAAATGTAGAGTGCATGATGCGCACACCAGTGGGGCCGCCATTGACCAAGGTGGAGTCACCCAGTACCACACCCTGGTACAGGGTGTCAAAATAGCTGCTGGAGATCACACAGCCCACGATTTGTTGATCAGTGTCAACTGCATAAGTTGCCCCACCAAACCAGCAGTTGTCAAAATTGATTTGTGTGCAAGGCAGTGACACACTGCCCGAGAAACGAATACAACTGAGATCTTCTGTTTGTGTGTTGCCATCACTGACCACAAATGGACCTTGAAATCGTGCAGAACTAAATTTAACTTGACTGGCTTTTTCAATTAAGCCCACATTGTGAGACACTGCAGAATCAGTTCCTGATTCCGTGGTGGCAAATGCCATGTTGACAATTTCAATGTCTCTTGGTGGTGTGGCACCATTGGTGGCAATGTTGGCTCCAGTTTGTTGCAAGCTGTCAGCTGTGTTAAACACATAGTTGGGCAAGGCTTCTTCGGTCCAGTATGGCTCACTGCTGGGCGATACGTCACCAATGTTGGTGTTGGGTGGCACAGCAATATTGGCTCGGTAATATTCACCAGTGGCAGTGTAGTACACCAGAGTGCCAGCCGGCCAAGCAGCGGCAAAATTCCAATCAGCCACTGTGAACAGTATCTTGGTGCTGTCGGCACCTTCGCCGTATAAAAATGCAAATGGAGGAATATTGATGGTGTCTGTGACAATGTATATGCCGGCTGGAAAGAACAAGCCACGTCGAATTTGCGGATTGACTTCTCGGCAGTACAGTTGATAAAGTGCGCGGTTAATTGCATCGGTCACATCGGTCACACCGTCTCCAGTGGCACCAAAGTCTGTGATCACTGCAAAGCTGTCCAGTCGTTGCTGTATGCTTTGCGTGACTGGAACACCAACTGATGCACCGGTTTGAACACTGTAGCCTGCGGCAGCACCTTGATAGGTGTAGCCCGTGGTGAAATTTAAGATGTCTGAATATTCAGTGAGAATTTCAGTGTTGCCAATCACTGGCGAACCCTCTTCCAGAGTGCCGTTGCCAATGAACAGTCTGCGTTCGTCTACAGCCCAGCCCATTTCAGCCGGTGCCAGTGGTTGTGGCAAGTCGGTGTAAAGACCCTTGCGCTGGGTGATTCTAGAAATTTGTACTATTGCCACAGTTGTAATCCTTGAGTGATCACATATTTAGCGTGTGAGGTAGTACAGCTCAACACGTTTCATCCACTCATCTTTCCAGTATGCAAACTCATCACCTTCAATCACAAACTCCAAATATTGGGGTTTATCCATGGTTCCGTCAGGGAGAGTTTTGGGTTGCACAGCCATTAAAATAACACCGGTGTCAATGCTGGTGCCGTGTGTTTCATCGTGTGCGGCTGCATAGGCAGCAAGTTGCACAAAGTAATCCCCGATCCACTCGCGTTTTTTTACTTTGTTGCTTTGTTTAAAGTCCATGATGGCAGGCCGGCCTTTCCACAAGCCCAGGCAGTCTGTGGTGCCAGCATATAACCCACTGTAGTACACCGGAACTTCTGTGCCCCAGAATTCAATAACATTGGGTTGCAGACCTTGCATGATGACTTCTGCTGCCATGAACCATGATGGGTGTGCAAATGGGTTGCCGGGCAAGGGTTTCATGTCTTCTTGAAGAATGTAGTGCTCAAGATAGGCATGCATGCGTGTGCCACGATTGGCAGCTTCTGTGGTAATTTCCTGTGCTCGTTGTTCGCCCACGGCTTTTTTCCAATTGGCCAGGGCTTCACGTGCTTCACGTGGTTTTGTTTTGTCTAGTATGGTAGTGACACTGGGAACCTTGGAGCCATCGGGCAAACAATAGTGGCGTTTGCCCTCAATTGTGGTTCTGGTAAGAGGGGTGTAATTATAGCGTTGAACAATCATTTTTGTAGTATAACACAAAAACCACCCAGTGTCAACTACAAAGCCAATGTTAACCGAGACTGCGGTCTTTTTTCATGGCTGATTTGGCAGCTGTGGCCACAATGTCCTGTGCCTTGTTGACTGGCATGCCCGGCGCGGCTTCTTGACCTGGTGATTTGAATGTAATGGTGTTTGCGCCGGGTTCCATGGGATTCAGCACCTGACTCAAGGGAGGTTGCCCCACTAGATCGGCCACGTTGTCTTGGCTGACATCAATGTCTAAACTCTGTGCCAGTTGAATAAATGCAGCAACACTGATTTGTTTTTTGGCACCAGTGTCTTCGGCGCGGCCATCAAGAAACTGTACCAGCCCCAACAATTGTTCAGGATCAGGAGTGGCTCCTGGAAAGTCTGCAACTTCAAATATTTTCATCAGCGACGAGCGCGACCTAGGCCAGCGCCACCTGCGGGTTCTTCGGCATCTAGCTCGGCACCAGCATCGGCTGCCATGGCATCAAGATCGTCAACACCGGCTTCGGCACCGGCCATGGCACCTGCTTCTCCTGCGGCGGCCATGTCGCCTGCTGCGGCATCAATGCCAGCATTGGCAGCTGCCATGTCGCCGGCCATGGCACCTGCGGGTGCTTGACCAGTTACCACGCCCAGCGCAGCGTCAAGTTGTTGTTTGGAACCTTGAATGTTTTGTAACAGTCCACTCAGCGCCGCTGAGGCATCAGCATTGAACTGTGTGGCCTGGTCAATGCCCACTTGATTCTTGATGGAATCAACTAGTGCAGGTAGTTCTTTGAACTGTAGTTCACTGACATCTTCCAACATGCCTTGCATTTTGTCCACTAGATCCTGTGCAGCCAACACCACTTGGGCTTGTTGAACTTCTGATTCTTTCAGCATGCGGTATGCATTGCGCAAACGGCTTTCGGCTTTCATGAGAGCAGCACCGGCTACCATTTTTTGTTCATCGGGATTCAGTGTTTGACCAGCAGCTGACTTTTTAAGAGCAGCAGCCAATTTGGGGTCCTTGACCTTGGCCACGGCCTGTGCAGGATCTGTTTGCTGTGCTTGTTGGCCTGGTGGGACTGGCAAGTCTTCTGATAATCTGGTTATCAGTGCTTGTTCCATCATGACCAATTGCAAATATTGAGGATTTTGTTCGCTGGTGTGGCGAGCACTGCTCTTGCGAGCTTCGCCAAGAATACCACGTACCTTGGTCAACATGGCACGAGTTTGACCAGTGGTGAGACGGTCAAACTTGATGTTGTTACCAAAGTAACTTTCAAATACTTTAGCTATTTGCTTTGCTGGCTTGGGAGCCGAGAGTTCTTGCAGTTTCATTATTGAATCCTCTAATTTGCAGGTATTTAGCCTGATTTATACATTTTTCTAACTCAGTATTTATGTAACGCAGGTGTTCGACCTTGGGTTCTAGTTTGGTTGTAATCATTTCTTTGAACTCTGCATCACGACTGCGATCCCGTAGAGTTGTACGACAGTACAAATCATTAATCAACCCACGACGTCGTTGATCTAGTTGTTGTATTTCTCGTGCTAGATTGTATTTTTTAAACTTGTCAGCGGTACACCAGCTCAGTGCTGTGCGTCGATTGCTGAACTCACCATGCTCTTGATCTGGGGTTGACACTGTTACCAATTGACTTTGTTGGTGTATCACATACACACCAAATGCCACCACTGTGTCTGACCCATTGTCAACTAGAATGTGCTGTATGTTACGCCGCAGTTCTCGGTCGGCAAATCGTTCTAGTTTTTCGGTTGGTGTCATTTCAAAACATATTGTTGCAACAGCCAGGCCACAGTGGCTGCCAAGGCACCAATGATAGCCATGCCCCAGCCAATGATCTGATCATTGCGTTTGTTGGATATTGAGTCTATTTTTACCCCAATTCCGTCAAGATTTTCTTTGACTTCGTTGACTGACAATTCCACAACTTCCAGTTTGTGCTCTAGCATTTTATAACGCTCAGCGCACAACTCAACATGAGCTTCTAAACTGTGTTTTTCAATTTCAGTAGTTTCAGACATGAGAATTCTCCAATGCTGTATTTACCAATTCAAACCAAATATTTTGTGCGTGACCTTGGGTGATCAAACAAGGGTCAATACCATATTCTTCATCTAGATTGATCATCATGGGCACGTTGTCACAATCATGCTTGAGTCCGGCCAAGGGATCAGGATCATTGGATAAACCATAAACACCTTCGGACTCTGTGATAAAAGTGAATTCCCAGGTGCCTGCATCGCACACAGGATTAGACAGTTCAAACGGCTGTGTTCTCAATCCAATGATCTGTAACAGTGTTTCCCAGTTGCGTTGTTGGTTGCGACTCTTGTTCCAGTCATGCTGATTGCGCACCCATTGTCCAGCATGATCCTGAAAAGGCATGGCTGTGGCTTTGAAGTGCCCGGTAACGCCGGTGCGGCTGCAATCAAAAAGAGTACGACACAGTATTTTCATTCCACTGGTATTTAACGGTCAAAGAAAAGCCCTGGAATATTCCAGGGCCGTTCAATACCAGCGTGGATTAGACGTTAGTGAAAGTAGCTGAGCCAGCAACGTTGGCTGTTGGGATACCAATAGCAGCGTTGGCTGTTTGAGCAGCAGCAACTAGAGTGGCAGTGGTGTAAGCACCTGTTGGGTACAGGGCAATGTTCAACACAGTTGGAGCACTGGGAGTAACTTGATACATTGCAACGGTGGCAGTTTGTTGAACTGCTTGAATAACGTTGGAAATGTAACCATTAACACCACCTTGAGCAATCAGAGTAGCGTTGGCAGTCAAGCTGAAAAATTCCAGTTTGGGGCCAGCTGGTTGTACTGGGCCGTTGGCAGCAATGTTGCTGGTTGGGCTCAGTGGACCGTTCTGTACGTCCAATGCAAATACTGGTTGTGCATCACCATTAACACGAGTAAAATAAGCCATGATAGATTTTCCTTTAAGTTTGTGGGCGTCTTTGCCCTACACTTATTTAGTCATTTGGTAAAAATCACGCTGATTGAGGATTGTTTCGAGCACGATTTCTAGCAGTAAAGTCAAAACGATCCACAGCTTTGGCATAGCCCGACGGTGTGGCCATGACCCAGCCCTCGTTGCCCGGGCTCTGCCGGTCCAGCTGTTGCAGCACATCCATCTTGAGATCATGCAACAGCAAGAACAGGGTAAATGCCGCTGCCATGCCTTCAGTGTTGGAACTGGGACTTTTGAGGTATTCAATGATGTTGTTGAATTTTCTAGGGCTGACCTTGCTCTGCAACCATTTACCAAATTCGCCCAGGAGATTTTCAAAATGCCCTGTGCCGATTCTATAGTTGATGTAGTCCACACACAGCTTGGCTAGGTCTGTGATCTGTTGAGTGCGTAATTCTGCAGGATTAAACAAGGTGTCAATTGCAGTGCCCCGAGTGCTCAACAGTGTTTTGATTTCTTTGATCAATGGTTTGTTGGGGGTAATTTCGTTGCCGTATATTGGTTCAATCAACAACAGTCCCGGAACATCCACAAATTTCACACGACTCAGAGGCTGTCGAGACTCGCCCTGATCTGCATACATGCTGTGCATGGCAATGCCCACTGTGCTGGCACCAATGCGCTGACCCAAGGAACTTTGAGCTGGAATTCTGTACTCAACTGTGTTGGGCTGGAACACATAGTTTCCCGACACTTCGGGTGGGGTATCCATGTACAACAAGTCACCCTTGACATAGCCCCGGAAGTTGGCTGGCGTTGCTGCTTCCAGCATGGGCCACAGTGTGGCATACAACTGAATCAATTCGCGACGATCGCCTGATCGCATGTTCATGAACTGTGCCAGTTGATCAACACTGGTGGCAAGTCCATCGTAGCCCTTGGCTTCAAATCCCGAACCGTCTGTGAGTACAAATTCACCTGTGCTGGGTTTGCGCCCAAAAATTATGGCTGGTTTGCCATCCCATTTCACCGTGGTGGTGCCACCAGGATTGGCCGCGGCAGCATCAATAATGGCCAGTGCTTCACGCACACCCTGTGATCCTTTGCGGAACACCAGATCTTCCAGGTGTTCAATGCCCTTGGCTCTACCGCCAACTCCAGCGGCCTCGGCTTCATACAACTGATAGGGATTGGCAGACCCAGGGTTTTCCACTATGGCCTGCATGCCTTGATTCACAATGCGATCACGCAGGCGAGCCAGGAAGTTCACATCATTTTCTTTGACCACGCTGGGCTCGCTTGCGCCCTCACGCTGGAGATATTCACGGAAATCTGCCAGCTTGGCATCACGCTGAGGATCAGCTGACAAAGCATTGTAAATGGTTTCTACGTTTTTTAAACTTTTACGGTCATGTCCTGGGCCCAATAACACCGACGCCACATAGTCAGGATCCATGCCATGGTTGACCAGTTGATTGGTTGCACGGCTAAACATGCCGTTGGCACCGACCTTGAGTCCCAGTTGCTTGGCAATACTACTCATCAGTACATTGCGGTTCATGCCTTTATACGCAGAGTCTACCCCACCAGAGTAGAAGAATGTGCCCCAGTCCACATTGGGAAAAAACATAAAGTCTGTTTGCACAAAGCCTTGTGCAGGGTCACCGTTGATGGGAGTCTTGAAGTGTACTTCGCCGGCTTTTTTTACCCACTCACGTGGATCCTGCCCCTGACTGGTGACAAACTGAGTCAGCTTGGCGGCAACGGCTTCCTTGGAGGCTTGATTGGTGTCAATGGCAATGTCAAGATCACCTGACGATTCTTTTTTGCCGGTGCTGCCCAGCCAGCGGCTGGGGTATCCTGTGTCAGGATCGTCGTCACCGGACAGGTCCATGTCCAACACTGTTTCCAACCACTGTATGGTGCCGGGAATGTCGGCCTGATTGATACGCTGGGTCAGTGGTATGCCCATTTTATCTTTGAATACGTTGCCACCTTCAAATACATTCATAACAATTTTGCTGCTTTCAAAAGACTGTCCACAAGGGAAGAACCTGTAGATGTGATGTTTAGTTTTTGTCCTGATTGGCGCACTGCGGCATTGAGCTTCATGAGTCCAGCGGCATCAACCCCCATGGCCTGCATGGCAGCATTCAGTTGAGGACTTGCAGCAGGATTACTGGCAGTGGCTGCGGCTGGGTTTGATGCGCCGCGCTGAAATTGGCCCATGCTCATGGCGGTGTGGATTAATCCAGCCAGTTTTTGCCAAGATTTTTGATTTAGGTCTTTTAGTGTTTTGGGATTGTAGCTGGGATTTTTAGCTGTGTTGATCAACTCTGTAATTTCATTATCAATTCGTGTCACGATATCCCGGGCCATTTGCTGTCCCTTGCCGCCCATGCTGGCAGGATCAATATTGGCTGCTAGAGTTTTATAATCATTTCCCAGAGTTCTTAAATCATTGTTGACCATTTTTGTTGCAATGGTGGTTAAATTGTTACCATCCAGCTGACTCATGTAAGGAGTGTTTTCGTTTTTCATGGCCGCTGCCAAGGTCTGGTCCCACTGCTCAGACTTTTCTTGAGCTATTTTGTTGATCAAAGGTGCTGTTGCACCAGTGGCTGCCTGTTGCGCATAGCCCGGAGCAACTGTGGCCCCGGCTGTGGCACCACCAATATTGGTTCCCAAATTTTGGTTAATGCTCTGTGCCGCTCCAGATTTAATGGCTCTCATGGCATCCATAAATCCTTCATTGGTTTGGCGGCGGCGACTTAGTTCATGAATCTGCATGTGTTCTCCGTACTGATCTAGCAAACTTTCCGGTGTCTCGAGTGCGTATTGCATTCAACAATTTGCGAGTGAGGTTTTCTGCTTGCTCGGGTGTGTACTCTGCATCAATTTGTTCCAGCAAGCGAATAGCAGTCTCAATGAGGTTGCCAGCACGGTTTTCAATGATCAGTCTGCGATCACGTTCAACATACATGCTGTCAAGTTCTTCAAGAATGCTGCGGGTTCTTTTTTGCATTATATCAGCCTTTTGATTATTTAGCGTGTTGGGACTAACGATAAATATCTGCAACACAAGGATCTCAAATGACCAGCGCAATCAATCCCAACAACATCGACGGTGCCTACCCCATTGCCGGGCAACCCAACAACACTCAAGGCATGCGGGACAATTTCACCGCTACAAAAACCAATTTTCAGTATGCTGCCGATGAAATCACTGACTTGCAGAGCAAGGTTGTGGTTAAATCTGCCCTGACAGGTGGCACCCTGGACAACAACATGAATGACAACCTGATTTATGCTGTCAAACTCAATGACGTCAGTTACACTTATTTGCAAAACACAGCCACTGCTGGCACAGTCACCGTGGATTATTCTGCTGGACAGTTTCAGTACATCACAACCACAGGCAGTGTTTCCCTGAGTTTTGCCAACTGGCCCGTGGCCGGTGATGCCGGCAGCATTGACATTGCTGTGAACATTACCAACACTGCCTACACATTGACCTTGCCAGCGGCAGTTAGCTTGGGCACTACAGGAGTTCAAGGCTACAGCGCCAATGTGATCACATTTGCTGCCACAGGCACATATCAGTTCCGTTTCTTTACAGCCGACAGCGGAACCACCATTACCGTATTTGATTTGAATCGTCCTTTGTTGGGCAGCACAGCCTCGGCTATTGGTTACAGCACAGGAACTGGCGGCACAGTGACTCAAGGCACCGACAAGTCAACTGGGGTAACCCTCAACAAACGCTGCGGGCAAATTGTCATGAACGCTGCCAGTCTGGCTGCTGCTGCCGAAGTCAGTTTCACATTGACCAACAGCTTGATTGCTGCTACAGATGTTGTGGTAGCATCCATTGCATCAGCAGCCACTGCTGGTGCTTACAGTCTACAGGTAGATGCAGTGGCCACAGGATCATGCAGATTCAGTCTTGGCAATCGCAATGCGGGCAGTCTCAGCGAAGCTGTGGTCATCAACTTTGTTGTGATCAAATCAGTTATCAGTTAACAGTTATTGATACACGTATCGAGTAGCCAACTGCGTCTCTAGTTCGGCTTCGTGGAATCTAACAGCAGCCGTGCTGGACCAGAGGTCTTGATCGTAGAGAAAACTGTTGGTACTGCGCCACTGTACCAATGCATCACTGTGGCAATTGACCAAACTCATGAAACTGGGCTGTTGCTCCACAATCTCTGAAAACTCAATATTGATCACTTGTGGATGATACACTGGGTCAAATGCAGCCAAGTAATTCTTGGCAGTCTCGCGCTCTTTGTCTACTCGCAGTTGTTCATGCTGACTCAGCCAAGGCACACTGTGACTGTAGTACAAATGATAAGCACGGACCCAACGATACAACCGACTACGATGTGTTGCAGTGGTTATGTTGATGATTTGATCAAATTTGTCCAGCGGCAGCGGGCCTGGCCAGCAGTGAGTTCCTAGCCAGTCCTGAGTTTTTACAGTGGCCAACCTTTGCATGAGCTGGTCAACATCATAGTTGTAAAACACTGAATCAGAGTCACCAATCTTGGCAAGATTGTGTTGAGTATTATTGACTCCGCCGTTTTTGCCTGTTTTACTAATTTTTTGATTCAACAAATCGCACAGCAGGCCACCACAAGTGTAGTGAGGGAAACAAACCAGTTTCATGATGCTTTGATCTGTCCCAGCAGTTGCTTTAGCTTGGCACTTTGCACATCTGCTGTGATTTTTCCAGTGTCCTGTGGTGGTTTTTCCCAGGCAGGAGTTCCTGTGGGCCGTTCCCATGCAGTAGACGTGCTGCCTGACTCTTCTGAGGCACCAACAGGCTTGACCTGGCTTCGGGCCTTGATTGAATCCATGATTGAGCCTTGAGGTCGGTTGGCTTCTTCACCGCCTTCATCAGTAATGCGCATTGTTTTAACATTGTACTCCAGATCAATTTTTTGACCAACGCCGGTCGAGCTTCGAGATTTCATACACTGGATCTGATACTTGCCACGCTCTTTCATAGCACGGCTTGTAAAGATACCAAACACATTGTCAGCTGTGTTGATTTTACTGATACCACCTGAAATGTGTGAGTGATCAAATTCAATCTCTTCCACAGCTGATCTGTTCAACTGACTTGCAGTTACCATTAGAATGCCCAGCTCTTTGGCCAAGTTGCGCAGTTCTTCACTCACATACTTGTCTTTCACAAACAAGTCATTGGGCGAAACCTTGGCGCTGACTGGCATCAGCAGGTCCAAGTAGTCAATCATCATGAAGT
>Ga0247843_1004167_pt1 | contig 22065 bp, 19 predicted proteins | sample LaCruzMarch2017__FD_192420 | JGI IMG/M metagenome (GOLD analysis project Ga0247843, IMG submission 192420) | Freshwater microbial communities from meromictic Lake La Cruz, Castile-La Mancha, Spain - LaCruzMarch2017_8m | ecosystem: Environmental > Aquatic > Freshwater > Lake | place: Spain...
TGTCCGGCTATGGACGGACGCCTGCAACCCAGGAAAACCGGGAGGAGGTCGGCGCCCCGCCGCCCTGGCAGCCGATTCCGCTACGCTCCATCGGCTGCCAGTGCGGCGGACCTTTGCTGCGAAGCGGGCTTTTACAGACAAATCTTTACACTACCCTTGCGCCGATTCGTTTCGAGTCAAATCGTCAGGTTTTCCATGCCGGAGAAGTACAATTTTTTGATCACGTGGATCGCGAGGGAAAAATTTGGTTTCGAGGTGGGCTATTTTGGCCCCATGCCAACCTGGTCATGGAGCCGGCTTTCTACGTGCAACGACTTCCCAAGCAACAGAAGTCCTTACCCGTGCTGGTTGTTCATCACGAATCCTCAGGTGACCGAATCAAGTGGTTTTCAGGTCTTCCTCCCGCAGAAATCACAATCATCCGATCTGACGAGCCAAAAGAATTTTGCAAAGACTTTGCGCTGGACCTCCGGCAAGTGGCTGCCGCGAAAAAGCAATCCGCAGTGGCCCGAATCGTCAACGGCGAGTGGATGATGGATGTCGATGGCCTTTTTGAACCACCGGGAATTTGGCGAAAAATGATTCACACGCTCTCCCCCCATAGCCGGGAGGTCAGAAAACCCACAGTCACGGAAAAGCCTGTGGGAGAAACCAGTCACTGTAAAGCCCCTCCAAAACCTTCGCATTCTGTTTCTCTCAACCCAACGAATTCGGTCCAACTTCCATCGAAGGAGGCAGTCACTCCGAATGAGCGCGAAATAGAGGAACTCAGAAAAGCTGCTGGGGAAAGCTCTCAACAGAGGCGTCCGAAGAGAATTTTAACGGAGACTCCGGAGCGGAATTCGGCCACGGAGCAGGATATCAATTAATCTCAGAGGAAAGGCTCCTCCCTCGGCTGAGCAAAAACCTGTGTTGTTTCTGGAGATTCCGGACACGGTGTGTCCGAGGCCATTTTTTTGGTTTTGGTAGCATTTGCCCCGGCGAGGTCTGTCGCGCGGTCAACCACCTGGCCGAGAAGGAGGCGCAAGGCGGCCTGTTGAATTGACTGTGTTCTGACTGGGTCGAGGCGGCACAAAGTTGCAGCCAATGCGTCCAGCTTGGCATGGCGCGCCGGCCGTGGCACGGAAGAGACCTTGAGATCCAGTTCCTGGGCAAAAACTTTCGCGAATACCTCCGAGTCCTGAAGATGGTATGCTGGGACTGATTTGTGCAGTTCTGCTGCGAGCAGTTTGGAGAGCTTTTTCGCGGCAAGCCGTTTCAAGGTCGGCACCGTTGATGGTGCCCCCTCTTCTATTTTCTTGCGGGCTTCGGGGCTAATTGGGCTTGTTTCATGTGCCTCCGCCAGCAACAGCGGGGTGCAGGCCGCGGACTCCAGCCGACGGACGGGGCGGCCCCTGAGCGTGATGCCCCGCCTCCCGGCAAAATCTACGATTTTCTTCTTTACCGCCTCGGGGGACGATTCCTTGACCGGGTGCGCCGAGAGAAACAGAACCCATGCGTGTCTCGGCAGCACTGAGGAAATAGCGGCACAGACGTTCTGGCTCGGAAGTAGATCAATTTTTCCGGCTGCGGCAAGAATGAGAGCTAACCGGGCGTGTGCACACTGACGCCGCAAAGTCCGTTCACACCAACCATATCCGTGGTTTTCTTTGAGGATCTCATGGGCATCCTTCCCGATGATACCCCTCATTTTCAAACTGTCGCAAAGGACAAGGACCCGGTGAGAGTAGTGCATTTCCGCTGATTCGGCATTTGATGAAAATTCCTGAAGCGGCTGGACGTTCCATTCGTGAAAAGCCTCATCTTTTGGGACGATGCACAGTGACTGCTGATAGCGAGTCGAAAGCTCCGTGAAATTTGTTCCTCCAAAGATGACAGGTTCTCCGAACCTCATTTTGAGTTCCCGCTCATTCAGCGTGTCATCAAATTCCTCGGGTGGCACCATGGTGATGGCCCCGGTAAGGTCCGAGGCCTCATGGTTATTTAAAAAAGATGACTCGGTTTGCGGGCTGGCGGATTCGGGTGATTCTGAGCTCATCTCAACCTTGTCCTTTTTTTTTGCGAAAAGGAAATGCCGATTTACGGGTGCGCATCCCCCACTACCAAAAAAGTGCTCGCCGAGAGGAAATCTTAGGAAAACATGAATTTCCCGTTGACCTTGCTTGCCAAACCCCTGAAAAAACTGGATACGGGCCAGTCTGTCTTTCTCTTGTTTTCGGGACGGACGCTTGTGAGGAAAACAAAGCCGCGAACTCTCTTCCGTTGCTTTTGTCCGCGATGAAAACAAGGATTCGGGGAGGTTTTGCTGTGGTCATCACACCCCCAAAGAAAGCAGCGGCAGCTTATTTCCTTCCGTTCCGAGCGAGTTCCTGAAGTTTTTTATCCCCATGCTGTTTGAGGAGTGCGCGGCACCTCGCAAGATCTGCGGCGTCAAACAACGTGAGACGCTTACGCGAAACTACCGGAGTTAACCACCCGGCGTCTCGAAAATCCTGAATCAATTGTGGTGTACCGAACAACGACGCAGCATCGTCTGGCCGGAGAAGCCATTGAGTCATTTTGTCGATGTTGCGTTTCATCGACAGGTTTATTTCCTGTCACTTTAAGAAAAAGGAAAGGGCGAGATTCAATTTTCAGCACAATTTTTTTCGAATTCTCAGGAGAGATAGACCTCTATAAGCGGCTATAGCCCCCGTTTTTAGTTACAAAAATTTGGTTACATGCCGAAATCGCTATTCCGAGCAAGTCTCATAAGTAGCTCATTACTAGCCACTTAAAAAGTGGAGCCTAGCGGGATCGAACCGCTGACCTCCTCAATGCCATTGAGGCGCTCTACCAACTGAGCTAAGACCCCGTGAGGGCTTTTAAGAGTGCCTGAATTTTCGGGTAGATCAAGCAGGAAACTCGGATTTCGTTCCCGAGGTGTTACGTTTGACTTTTGTTCGAAGGCCTGGCCGAGCTTTACAACCTCCGCGAGGACATCGGGCGGGCGCTGGAGGGCTTGGCCGCCCTGTCCGGAGTTCGTCCCGACAAAGCACCCGTGGCCATGGTCTACGATTGGGAAAGCCGCTGGGCGCTGGCCGCATCGGCCGGTCCGAAGCAGGAAAATGGGGGCGATGTCTACACGCGGACTTGTGTGGAGCATTTCCGGGCCTTGAGATCTGCGGGGGTGGAAGTGGACATTATCCCGATCGATGCGGACTTTTCCGGATACCGTGCTGTCATCACGCCCGCTCTGTATCTGCTCGAATCGGCGACTGCACGACTCACCTCCTACGTCGAGCAGGGAGGCTGTTGGGTGGCGACGTATTTGACTGGCTACGTGGATCAGCACAACCGTTGCTGGTGCGGTGGCTTTCCGGGACCCAACTTGCGCGAGGTTTTCGGGCTTTGGAACGAGGAGGTCGATTATCTTTTTGATGACGAGAGCGTTCGCATGCGCGGATGTGTGGAGGGTCTAGGTAAGGAAATGGGTGGTACCGATATCGTTGAGCGCCTGCATTCCGAGGGAGCCACGCCGATGGTATTGCTCGACTCCGAGTTCTACGCCGACTCGCCCGCGATTTTGCGCAACCAGCGCCAAATGGGTTCGACATACTACATTGGAACTCGATTGGGTGAGGAGAGCCTCATCGCATTTTACCGCGTTTTGGTAGCGGAAATGGCACTCCCTGCAGACGATCTGCCGAGAGGTATCGTCCGAAAAATCCGGCTGGGATCCGATGGTCCGGTGGAGTTTCTTTTCAATTACACCAGGCGCGAGGTCAGCTTCGATCTTGGGGCTCATCCGTATCTAAGGATCGCTGACGGTGCCCGCATTGTTGGAAGGACAACATTGCACCTTTACGATAGCCTCCTTCGCTCGCCTATCCAAAGTTAAAGCCAAGTCATCGGCCTTCACGCTGACCAAAATCCTCGTCGGCAAAAGCCCTCACCAACTTTCGGTCGATTGCCACTGCTAACATCCAGTATTCGGCAGATAACGACGGACAGCTCCGCGGCTGGGGACGCTACGAGCCAAGGGAAGGAAGCTGGGGCGATCAGGTGTTCCTGATGAGGAATCTCAACCTATACCTGACAGGCATCAACGTGACCGGAATCTCGACCGCCACCTTCGATCTTCTACCTCTTTGGCAGTAAGAATACGACCCCTGCGGTCTTTCTCGACGGGCATGCGGAACTCCTAAGCTTCCCAATTTCTCCAGATAAGATCATCCCACCACTTAACTGAGTCCAGCGTGAGCGCTCTTTTGAAGAGCTAACAATCCGGCGGTCCAGCGTTCGCCGACTCCGTTTGCCGCAGCGAGCAGAGATCCGACGACGGCACCTCGATGGCAATTGTCTCCACCGACCATGGCATTAGAAATAATGCCGGCATCGAACTGATCATAATATTTCCACGCGAGATAAAGCGCGGCGGGGAAGGCCTGATCAATGTAGCAAGCGGGGCTTAGGACTCGGCCGATGATCTCATCATCAGGTCGCAGCGCCCAGCGCTCGGCTTTTTGGCAAGAAAACCAATCGCCGGCATCGTGCGAGATTGCCTCGCGCAGCGGGGTGCCGGACTGAATGGAATTTAGCAGTCGGGCGAGACATTCGGCGGCCCGGCGGACATCACTACTCCCGTGGGTGAGGGCCAGATGGTCGCGGGTGGCCGAGCGCCAATCCGCGTCCTCCGGGAGAGCTGCCAGCAGGGCGGGAACTTGTGCGAGTCCGCCGATGTGCACGTCCGAGATCCCGCACTTCGTGACGGCCTTGCCTTGCGCATAGTGGGTGAAAAAGCCGCGATGGTATTCCTCAAGGTAAGTGTCGCGATGCCAACCGGGAGTCAACATGCATTCGATATAACGATTCGCCCATCTCTCGGGATCGTAGCCGCCTTGGGAACGGACTTGATCATACAGCTCGGTCGCCAGTCGGAAGTTCACCGTGTTTTCCCCGGCTCGAAGAAACTGATGATAGTGGATACCGTGCTGACCCCAATAAGCCGCCTGCTCCCGGAGAATGTCGCCCCGCTCATTAAGCGCATGGTATTCCGACCGCCAGAGGATGCTTCCGGGATGGGGGTTCCGCGGAGCCTTGTATTGATCCAGAATCCCGTAGTTCCGCCGGAGAGCCTCGCGGTCGTAATACCAATGGCCGGGCATCGCCAAGGCGTCAGCGATCAGGGAACCGAGATAGGCTTGGTGTAGAATCATCGAAAGAGATGATAGCCGCGTTTTCCACCTGCGCCACCGGTGACTTGCCTCGCGGTCGTCTGCTGGGAATCCGGCTGGCGACGATTTACCCGATCCCATGCGGGAAACTCTTTTCCTGCCGGTTTCGTTTATTGTAAGGTTGTTCGATCCCATGAGATTCCCCTCCGGTCTGTTTCGTGCTGCTGATGGCAGCAATCATTTTTTGACGTTTGGGTTAGTGAGTTCCCTGTTTTTTCTTTGGGCACTCTGCAACGGGATGATTGATGTGATGGACAAGCACTTTCAGGATTTCCTGCATTTGAGCAAGCGGGAGTCGGCGTGGGTCCAGTTTGCACATTATCTTGGGTATTTCCTAATGGCCCTTCCCGCAGGCTGGTTGGCTCGGAGGTTTGGGTATAAAGCTGGCATTGTGGCCGGGTTGCTGCTGGTCGCGGCGGGGTGCCTGTGGTTTATCCCTGCCACTGGGATCTCGACATTTTGGGCCTTTTTGCTCGGCGTGTGCGTGATCTCGATGGGTCTGACTTTTTTGGAGACGATCGCAAATCCCTACACGACCGTGCTCGGGGCACCGCAGTTCGCCGCTGTGCGCATCAACATCGCGCAGACGTTCAACGGGGTCGGCTGGATCCTGGGGCCGATCATCGGGGGGATGTTTTTTTACTCCAGCGAGGGAGCTGAGGCGGCTCACAAGACACTCTGGATCCCCTATGCGGGAATTGCGGCTGGGGTATTATTGCTGGCGGTGGTGTTCCTGTTCGCCAAGATCCCGGATCTTGCGGCTCCGGACACCTACCAGATGGGCGAACAGGGGGAAGGAGGGAGATCCATTTGGGCTCGCTGGCACTTTGTTGGGGCGGTGGCAGCGCAGTTTGTTTATGTGGCGGCACAGGCCGGGATCTTCGCATTTTTTATCAACTACATTGTGGCAGAGATCCCGCCGGTAGGGGACGCATTGAAGGATGTATGGCTGCTGGGTGGGACGCATGGTGTGGAGGCGAGGGACGGGACGTATTTTGTGAGCGAGCAGGGGGCGACAAAGTTGTTGGCGTATTTTGGATTCAGCCTGTTCCTCCTCGGGCGCTTCACTGGGGCTGGAATTCTGGGGCGTGTCGCAGCGCATCGTGTGCTTGGGTGGTATGCGGCCGTGAATGTCGTGCTGATGGCGGTGATCGTGGCGAAGTTGGGCTGGCTGTCCTTCGCGGCGCTTTGCCTGAGCTTCTTTTTCATGTCGATCATGTTCCCGACGATTTTTGCCCTGGGGATTTTCGGATTGGGCAGCAAGTCGAAATTGGCTTCGTCATTTATTGTTATGGCAATCATGGGTGGCGCGCTGATGCCGAAGCTGATGGGTTGGCTGGGCGATCACTACAACATGTCGGTGGGCTTTTTAATGCCACTCGGCTGCTTCGCGGTGGTGGCTGCCTACGGGATGTTCTGGCCGCGATTAAGCGGTTCGCCCGGGCTCGTGGGTGTCACGCCCACTCGCGGGCATTGAGTCGGCCTCGCCCGCGGCCTCGCTAGGTCACTCCGGCCGCGTGACGGCGGTGGATCAGGTCTTTTTCAGCAAGTTGGCGAGACGTTCGGCTTCGGCGGGGTCTCTTTTAATGAATTTCCGACCGTCGGCGAAGGCTAGGTCGGGTATGAATTTCCACGCTCCGCTGCAAAGAGGGAGAGGTGGCCGCTTCCGCATTGGATGATCAGCTTGTCGCGCTGAAGCACCATGTGGTCGGTGAACAGGGAACCCAGCTTCAGTTCTCCTGCATGCATTGGAGATGCGAAGGCAGACCAGAGGATCGCGAGACCGGCGATGACAGTGAGGACAATCGGGGAAGGGAGCGAGGGGGAGCTTGTCTGATTCATCTCATTCTCCAATGTGACACAGCAGCCCTCTTTTGAGCAATCGTCTATCGACTCACTCGGCCTGGCAGGGCTGCCCGGCCGGAGCGGCTGTCTCAGCGAAACGGACTTCTCACCACGATTCCCTGAATGCAGCGAGCATCATTAAGAACCTCAGAAATGACTTCGATGCGCTTTGCCGCCGAGGCGCTCGCAATGATGAGTCCATCCAAAAATGAAATCGTGTTGAGAATGGAGGAATCCGCGCCCTGTTCGATGATTTCCGGAGTGATTTGGACAATATCAAAAACCCGGAAGTCCCTGAGCAGCTGGCGGGCTTGGAATGGGGGGGGTCCGGTTCGGGATGACATTAGAGAATTGACGGCTTCGAGTGTGGCGCGTTTTACTCCGGCCACGATGAGGCGTGGTCATGAGGAGGTGTTGATTGTTGGGGCTGGGCCGACCGGGTTGTTCACGGCTTGCGAGTTGGTTCGCCACGGGGTGCGTCCCCGCATTATCGATCAGGAGTTGCATGCCCATACGCAGACGCGGGCGACGGGTGTCCAACCGGCTGCGCTGGAATTGCTTCACCGCGCAGGATTGGCGGAGAAATTTTTGGCCACGGGAGTCCCGGTAGTGGGTCTCCGGATTTTGGACCATCAATGGGAAGAAGCGTTTGCGATGCAGCCGCCAGCTGAGGTGACGCCCTACGCGCACACCATTTCGATGGCGCAGTGGCAGACCGAGCAGATTCTTGCCGAGCGACTTCGGGATGAGGGGATCGAGGTAGAACGTGGCACGCGGGCGGTGGGATTCGATATTCGGGATGACGGTGCGGTCGTGAAGTGCACGTTGTCGGATGGGGAAACCTTCGAGATTGAGGCGGATTATCTGGTCGGATCTGGAGGCGCTCACAGCCCTGTTCGGGATGCGCTTCATGAGCCACTGGCGGGCATTACTTATCCAAAAAAGTATTTTGTGGCTGATGTGGCCTCGCGGGGAGCACACCGGGGCGACAACTACCTTTCCGTTGGGATCTCACCGCGCGGGATGCTGATGGTTGCTGCGCTGCCGTTGGGACGGACCCTCGTGGTCTGCGATTTGCCGGATGGGCTGGAGCCCGGGAAAATGCCGACAAAGGATGATGCGCAGAGAATTGTGAATGCCCATTTGACGCGTCCTTTTGAAATCGTGGACGTGCGATGGGCATCGGTTTATCGAACGCACCGTCGGATGTCCCCGACCTTTCGTGCGGGTCGGAGCTTTCTAGCCGGTGATGCCGCGCACCTTTGTAGCCCATTGGGAGGTGAGGGGATGAATTCCGGATTTTTAGATGGCGCGAGTCTGGCGTGGATGCTTGGAGCGGTGCTTCGGCGAGGGGCCCGACCGACCTTGTTGGATGCCTACGATCCCGAACGTCGCGATGTCGCACGACAAGTCTTGGCGAGTTCGGAAGCCATGTATGATTTTTACTACACGCTCGTGGCGCAGGCTGAGGCTGGGCAAACCCTCCATGTGCCGCCTGAGGATCCCACGCGGCACCCGACCTCACCTGCGATGCTTGGTCTGGCCATCCACGAGAGCCCGATTCTCGGGATGAGCGGAACGGTCATCGGAGCCGGTCGGCTCCGGTGCGGGTCGCGATTTGCAGGGAATACAAAGCTCATCGCCCCGCTCCATCACTTGCTTGTCTTTGGCAATCCGCCCGGACTGGAGGAATGCGCAGATACTTGGAAGCATGCGCTCAAAGTGGTGGACGGACCTTCCATCTCGACGCCTGCCGAGTGCGGGGTGAGCAACCAAGGCGCGGCCCTTATCCGCCCGGATGGCTATATCGGATTTGTTGCCGACCCTTGGGATCCGGTGGCTTTCGACCGTTATTTTGGGGAACTGTTTGTTTAGCGAGAGTTGATCTGCGACGTCTTCCTGCCAATATGACGAGATGACATCGGGCAGTTATTTGGCAATCCACGAACGTTTGGTTGTCCGAACGCGCGGCAAGGGAACTTACGAAATTACGGACGATGTCGAGCGCTTGGTACGCGGCAGCGGGATCACGATGGGAACGGTCACGGTTTTTGTCCGACATACCAGTGCCAGCCTTGTCATTTATGAAAATGCAGACCCGAGCGCGCGTCACGACCTTCATGCATGGGTTGAGAAGATTGCGCCGGAAAACGACCCGTCATATACTCACACGCTCGAAGGCAAAGATGACACAACAAGCCACCTTCGCATGGCCATCACTCGCACCAGTGAGGTCATTCCGATCGTCGCGGGGAAGCTCACGCTAGGCACATGGCAGGGAATTTTTCTCTTCGAGCATCGGCAGGCTCCGCACACGCGGTCGGTGGATATTGTCGCGATGGGAGTCAGCTCACAAAGTGATTCTTAACCTCGCTCCGGTCTTCCCCAATCGCGTCTTCCAAAGCATCTATGTTAGGTCGCTTATCAGAGATGGTATGAGATTTCAGAATAGAGAGTCGTGAGGGTTCACGCGCTTAGGGAGCAGGAAGAACGGCATGGTGAGGTAGTTCATCTTTCGTCCACGGGCAGATGTGAAAGTTGGGATAAGCGAGGATGATGCTAGCCTGCTGGAGCGGGTCAGTGCTCATGAGCTCTAGTCGCACTTCGTGTGTGCCGGCACCCGGGTTGACTCGCACGCATGATCTCGTCGGGCAGCGGTGAGTCGCGGGGACGTAGGGCAGGCCAGCGGGGCATTCGATGATCCGCTCGTCGTCAATGAAGAGGCGGGCGCCCTCGCTTGCAAGACAGATGATCTCGTGTGGTTGGTCAGTTGCCTTGTCCCACGTCCAGATAGCTCCTCCCGCTAGCTTGACCTCAGGAGGAAGCTCGCCGTTGGCCCACAGCACGGGATCCTCACGATTTGGTAGAGACAGGGAGATCGTTCCGGGGAGCTTCGATAAGTCGACGGAGAGCGAGGGGTGCTCCCAGACCGAGTTATCCCAAGGCATGGGCATCAACTTTCCGACGACGGCAACCGTGCGTCCGGTGAGTTCGGTGAGAGTTTTCGGGGCATGGATGCCCAGGATGCCAGGGCCAAGAAAGACCCCTTCTCCGATGGGGTTGAGCCAGCGTTCGGGGATGCCCTCGGGTCCAAGGAAAAGCCCGAGTGTCGCGCCGACGGTTGCGGCTGTGCAGTCGGTGTCATAGCCGCCATTGACCGCCAGCAGGATGCTGTCCTCAAAATCCCCACCGCCATACCATAGAGCCCAAATTGTGAGAGCGACGTTGAGCGGAGCATGGGTGAAATTTTCATTCCCGTGGTCCGCCAGCAAGGCCTTCCAACAATCCCATGCGGGCACTCCTGCACGGTGGGTCTTACGGATCTTTTCGACAGCCATGGCGGTCTCGCAATCTGTTGGAATATAGCCCAGCGCCAGGGTGATGGCGTCTTCCAGGCTTTTCCCCGCAGCCACTCCGCTTTGCATGACCGAAAAGAGAACTTCCCCGGCGATGCCCTCTGTGCCGTGGTCGAGCGAGGCGTCCAGTCTCGCATAATGCGCTGCGCTGTCGGGATCCCCCGGAAACAGGCATGCCCAGATCTCGGATCGGATCGGTGATCCCATTCCAGCATGAAAGTGGTTTTCAAACGTGCCCACCGCTTCCACGGGAACTCCTCGACGGAGGTTCCAACGCGTGCGTCCGTATTCGTCCCACATGTAATGGATGTGATCGAGCCACGCTTTTGCAAACTCGGATTGAGTGAGATTGCCCGAACTCCGCTCGACCAAGTCCAGCCAGACTAGTTGCAACTCCAAGTCATCGTTCGGCGGAGCAATCGTCGGAACGGGATCGTAAAACGAAAAGTGCAGCCGCTCCATCTTCCCCTCCGCAGGAAGCCCGAGCGTGCCGCCGATCGATTTGCCGAGCCAGCAGGCGTGGATGCGGGACTTCAAAAGCTTAGAGGCCGCCTTGAAACTGGTGGTTTGCAGTATTTGTGGCATCGGGAATTACGGGGTTTTCCAATTTGGATTATTTCACGTTCATGGCAGACAGAGAGCGGTCAACTCTTCGACTGTGCTGAGAGCCAGAGCCTCGACGGTGTCGGCCGCGCCATAATAGATTTTCACCTCGCCATCGTCTTCGAGGATCATTCCTCCTGCAAAAATCACATCGTTCCGAAATCCCTTCCGTTCATAGGGAGTTTCAGGGGCGATGAGCGGCACCCGACTCATTCCGACCACTTTCGACGGATCGTTGCGATCAAGGAGCATGATCCCGACATCGTAGCGCTTGCTCCACTTGCGCTCCCATCCGCCCAGGTTTTGGCTGTCATCCCGCCAAACGGAATGAAACGTGGTCAACCATCCCTGCGGCGTCTTGATCGGTGGTGCGGATGGCCCGATTTTGTCATTTGCGAAGGGAACGTCTTCCACGGCAAGAACCAGCTTGTGGTCCCCCCAGAAACGGAGGTCGGGCGACCGGCCTGACCAGATGTCGAACCGGTCGCGTCCTCTGCTGTAAACCGTGAACGGGCGTTCAAGCCGGAAATATTCGCCTCCGATCTTCTCCGGAAACAAAACCATATTCCGGTTGTCTGGCAGGCTGAGTGTGCGGATGTCGAAGCGCTCAAAATCCTCCGTGGTGGCGATGCCACCCCGGATGCCATGGCGGGTATCCATGGCGAAGCAGACATGCATGACCCCGTCGATGACTGTGAGGCGTGGATCATAGACGCGACGGATCTCATCGGTGGAGATCCGCCAGCACGGCTTGGGCCGAATATCCCAGTTCACGCCATCGGTGCTGAAAGCCAGGCCCAGACAGGTCTCAAAGGGTGGTTGGGTTTCGGATTTCCCCTCACGAAAGGGCCGCCAGTCTTCCTCGCTAGAGCCGTAGTCGTTGCGAAAGACCATAACGTAGCGGCCCTGATATTTGGCGACTCCGGCATTGAAGGCCAGCGAGCAAGGGTAGGGAACCTGTGCTGGAGTGAGGATGGGATTCGAGGGGTGTCTTGTCATGGTTGTTCGGAGATTGCTTCGACGCGGGATTTCTTTTTTTGGACCGGCGAAACCTAAATATCAGCCTCCGATGAGCGAAACTGCGCCAAAATAAAACAGACGTTGTGCTTGCATGTATGAAATATACATATAATGTATGACTTATTATGCAACTCGGAATGCACTCCAAAGTTGAAAATGTTTATCGGGCACTGGAGGACCGCATTTTCAAAGGGGTTTGGCCGGTGGGGACGTTCATCCCGCCTGAGGGTGAGTTGATGGGGGAGTTTGCCTGTGGACGTTCGACTGTTGGAACCGCGATCGCGCGGCTCGCTCACGAGGGGTTGGTTGAACGCCGGAAGAGGGCTGGCACACGGGTTTTGCGGAACTCCATTGAGCGGGGAAGCAGCCTCAAGTCACTGGATGCCTTTGCTTTTATTTATCCGAGCGAGCAACACGAGGGAATCTGGCGAACGGTGAAGGGATTCCAGGATGCCGCGCTTGAGGCTGACCGGCGGGTGATGATGTTGAGCACAGGGGCCGATTACGCCAAGGAGGCGGAGTTCATCGGACGCCTTTCGGAGTTCGACGTGCGAGGGGCTGTCGTGTATCCGATCCTCCCCTCCTCGAAGGATCTGGTTCACTTCTCCGACATGCTGGTGCACTCAAACTTTCCAATCGTGCTGGCCGAGGTCAGTCTTCCCGGATTGGGTTGTCCGTCCGTGGTTGTGGACGGATTTCATGCGGGCTATTGCATGACCCGCCACATCATCAGCCGCGGGGCAAAACGCATCGGGTATTTTTCCAATTACGCCTGGGCACCATTCATGTGGGAGCGTTATCAAGGATACAGATGGGCGCTGGAAGAGGCTGGAATCCAGGAACCCGTGAACGGAGTCTACCTCAGCTCTGCCATGAACCCGGACTTTGCGAATCCGCTCGTCGAGCCGACCCATCTGGCAGGCGAATTTCTTTCCCGCGCTCCGAAGCTCGATGGCGTCGTCTGCGCTGACGACTTTCTGGCGAGGGGATGTATGGCTGCGGCCAAAGCACGCGGCCTGCGCATCCCTGATGACCTGCTCGTGACTGGTATTGATAACTGTTCCGGCCTCGAAAACGAGCCCGGGTCCGGCCTGACGACCTACAGGGTCCCCTTCGAGGAATGCGGCCATGTGGCCTTCCGGATTCTCAACGAACTTATCACCGGTGCGAGCCCCCGTTTTCTGGAGACTCGGATCCGCGGGGAACTCCTGGTCAGGGACAGCGCATGAATATTTAAAGGGCAACCGACTCTATCTCCCCATGGACGACATTTTGATATGTAGCCTCAGCCCACCCCCGAGGCCACCGGGAAGTTTCCCGGCTGCCAACCCACATCGCGGGCCGGTGAAATACGCGTTCAGCCTGATCGAGTTGCTCTCTGTTCTGGCGATTGTCGGGATATTGGCCGCAGCGGCTGGACCCGCAATCCGTGGTTTGGCGGGATCTGGTGATATCAACCGGTCGATCTCCAATCTGTCTGGAAATCTTGAACTGGCCCGCACCTATGCCATGACGCATCACACTTATGTTCGTGTGGCATTCAGCGAACTGTCCACATCCGCAAGCCGGCTGTCCCCAGGCATCGGAGTTCTGGTGATCTATTCGTCGGATGGCACACTGGATTCCGACACGGCAAGTGACATGGCCAACCCGTCAAAGTGGCCTGAAGCCAGCAAGAACCTGGTCCTGGAGAACCTCGGTATCAATGACTCGCTGAATGCGAGCTCGGCTTTGACGGCCCAGGATGCGCTTCCGTCCGCCTCAGACATCAGTACGTTCAGCCGCCAGATTGGTGGAATCGCCACCGCGCAGTTTTCGTCATTCATCCAGTTTAATCCGACTGGTGAGGCCAGGGTTCTCAAGGGCGAACCAGCGCGGTTCATCAAGTTGGGAATGGATCGACCTGCCCCGCAAAACGGGAAAAACCCATTCCTTCTCCGGGTGTCCGCCCTCAATGGAACCATCCATGTTTTTCGCAAAGAAGATCTTTGAAAATCATTCCGGCGGCTTCAGCCTTGTGGAGGTTGTCCTGGCCCTAGGGATTATGTCGTTCTGCCTCATGGCCCTGATCGGACTTCTTCCTGTTGGAATCAGAAGCAACCAGATTTCCGCCGAGGAAATTCATGCGGTGAATCTTCTGACGATCATGGAGGCTGATCTTCGGAACACGCACCAGTTGGCGAATGGCGGTAAATCCCTGCTTCTCGGGTTGGCGCTACCCTATATCACGAATGCAGCAGGCCAATCGATCTGCAATCCGGCTCTTTCCACGAACTCTGTCTCAGCGGCCAACTCGACGGGGTTGGAGGAGAATGAGACCCCCGTGACCTATTCCGGAATTCCCCGCCCCAGGTATCAGGCCTCTGTCATTTACTCTACCCTGCCCGCTGCGGGAAATCCGGCCCCGATCCAGGCCAGGTTAATCGTGAACTGGCCCGCGACAAACGCCTCTTCACCCCGGGATTTAACCTCCGGGTTCGGGGGAGGATTCGTGGAGACAACCGTTACCTTTCCCGCCCCATGAGTAGTCCTCGAAAGGATTGCGCGTTTTCGCTTCTCGAACTTTTGGTGGCTATGGCGGTCTTTGCCATGCTCGGGCTGCTGACCGTGTCGGTCATTTCGGCAACCAATCAAAGCACCAGCCTGAGCAATCGGGGCATCGACGCCGCTTCTCAGGCCCGGCTGGCTTTTGATCGGATCGCCATCGACCTGCGTGGGGTGCTGAAGCGGAATGATGTGATTTTTCAGTCAACAAATATTTCCGTCGGCACGGCAGGGGACATCCTGCGTTGCGTCTCCCTAGTCGCTTCAGCCGGAGTTCCCGCAGCGGACAATCGGAACCTCTCGGTCGTGGCTTATCAAGTCGGCACCCATGCCGGAAACTCGGACCGCTTGTGTCTGCTCCGGGGGGCAAAAGCGATCCGGTGGAACGATTCGGGGTTCTTCGGACTTCAATCCAATGGACTCCCCCTGCCTGTGCTTCCCGCGGCTTTTTCCCCGGTCTATCCTGCGGACTACGATGTGCTGGCGGCTGGTGTGATCCGCATGGTTGTGGGGTTCCAACTTTATCCGGATAATCTCCCGGTCACGCTCGCAGATGGCTCTTCACTGGCGGCCTCCCGGGGCCAACTGGTTTACAGCCCACCCATCCGGACCTTGCAGCCAACCGATGGAGGTTTGCCGGTGAGCTCCACAGATATTTCCCGCATATGCGCCATCATCGTCGGGCTCGTCACTGTGGATTTGAATGCCCTGCGATCCGCAACGGCTGCCCAAATGAACGATCTCGCCTCGGCATATCCGGTTCCTGAGAATAACACGCTTCCCTTGCAGGCGTGGTCCGCCATCTCCAATGACGTCGCAGCCTCTTCCCTCTCCGTTCCGCTGCCGATTCGGCAGGCTCAACGGGTCTTTGAGCGGGCCTTCCCTGTTACTCCGTTCGGGACAAAGGAGGCCGAGTAACGATCATGCGCATTTTCGTGAAACCCCGATCGAAAAACGGAATAGCCCTCGTCATCACTTTGGCGGCAGTTGTCCTGCTGACCGTCCTGGTGACAGCATTCTTTTCCAGATCATTGCTCAACAGACAGATCTCGTATTCCAGCACCAGCCTGACGAAAGCGGATTTCGTCGCGCATTCGGCATTGGATATAATTACCGGCGAAATGCGGAATGAAATCGTGAATCCCGCCAGATCCACCGTCCTCGGAACAAAGCCCTACTACGTTCCAAAGTCCACCGCCGATGTGATTCCAAGGTCGGCCGGTTTGAGTTCCGCCAGCGGTTCCCTGGTCAAGGTTTCGGCCAGCGGAATCCCCTTCGCGCCGGGCAGCCTGCTCACAGGTTCCCCTGTCTCCACTGGAAGCTCGAGCAAGAATGGGCGCTCGTTCTCCGCCTCGCGCTGGTTTACCTCCACGGGCAGCCCGCGTTTGGGCTCGAACAGCGTCGTGCCGGACTGGGTCTTCCTGACGCGCGAAAACGGAGTGAAGACACCGGTCATTGATGATGCAAAAGACCGCACGGGGCCCGACTATGTGGTGGGACGTTTCGCCTACTGCGTCTATGATATCGGGGGACTTCTGGATGCGAACGTGGCCGGATACCCTGCATCGGCATCAGCCAACGCGCCTTTTAAACCATCTGCCGCGTACGCGGATCTGGGTGCGCTCGGGTTGAGCTCACCGATGGCTTTTGTTTCCTGGAGAAATGCATCCAGCGGGGTTGATGCCGCAACATTTCAAGAGTGGGCCTCCGGAGTGTCGCGCGCGACAGGAACTACCAATGGGGCCGCTTTGGCCGCTGTGCGGTCGGGGTATCGCTCGTCCGCACTGGGCGATAACGCCGTCTTTTCCCGGCACGACCTGCTTGCCAATCCCCATTTGGGTGGCGCGGAAAATCTGCTGACACATTTCACGAGGTCGCTGAATTCTCCAACGCCCTCCACCTCTTCGCCAACATTCATGAATGCTGGATCGATCACTCACTATCTGGACGATGGCTCGACAGAAACGGATGGCGCAAGTGTTGGCGATCTTCTCCTGCAGCGGCGTTTTTCCTTGGCCAAGCTGGGGTGGTTGACTGCAGCGGGGCCCAAGCCGGGCATTTCAGCGGCACAGATTCAAGCCTGCTTTGGTCTGCACTGGAACGACAGCGATGCGGCAAATAAATACTGGGAGTATGTCGGCCCGAGCGGATCGACGATCCAATCCCAGATCAAAACACTGGCTGCGGTGGCAGCGGAAAATCCCGCCCGCGAACCGAATTTCTTTGAATACCTCAAGGCGGGCATCGTGGCCGGCTCGGTGGGACGAGCCTCCGTGAATCGCACTTTGGCCCTCGGGGAGCAGATGATCCGCGAAGGCGTGGCGGATCTGCAAATCCTCCGGATTGGCGCGAACGTCCTCGATAGCGCGGACGGCGACAATTATCCGACCACCATGGTGCTGAACTATGGCGGGCTTGACGTCCCGGTGCATGGGGTTGAGGACCTGCCATATCTTTACGGGCTGGTGTATGGGCGGATTGGAGATTCAACGCAGATCGATGACACCTACTCGGTCTTGAACCATTGTTCTCTGATGATGGCCCCTATTCTATTCAACCCCCATGCCGCCTCGACAGCCACATCCGGGCAAAGTCCGGCAGCCGTTCGGGTCCGCATCGCCGGTGGTTCATTCAGCACTGTTTATTGGCCGCCGCTTGGACCGGCTGTTGGAACTCCGCTGGCCCGGTCGGTGACTTACCCGGAGAGCGATCTGACCACCCGGCCCGCGATTGTTGTGCCTGCCTCCGCGTTTGAATCCTTTCGTTCCAACATGAGCGTGATCCGCGGGACAAATGCCACGAGTTCCACCCGTCTCGGTGTATTTGATTCATATATCAATGCCAGCGACGCCGATGCGCACGGGTTCCTCTACTATACTTATGCGGGTTTGCCCGAAACCTATGTTACCGGGACGACGGGAGGTCCGATCACTAGTCGGCAGAGCAATCTTTATATTGTGCTGGAGTATCAGGATTCAAACGGAGCCTGGCATATCTATGACGCCCTCGCGGGAAACGAAGCGTTCACACAGACAGGGATTTCCGAAGGCAGCAGCAGCAATCCGTATCTTGGATTTGGTCCGGGCATCAACCCTATCGGCATCAATGGTAAGACAAAAGGGGTGAATGCCCTCGGGTTTGCCGCCCTAAAGTTCGATCCGAGGACCACCCGTTTTGGTGGCGGACGCACCGGCACCTGGTGGACGACCGTGACCCGCCCGATGCCCGATAGCACCTTCAAGGGGATGGGAGACAGCCTGCCTTTTGGGACCGGCGGATCTGTCAATGCGGCCTCCATGCCGGGGGGAATCTATCCCGGCTTGTGGACGGAAGGTAACAGGACGAGTTGGACCGGCAGCGATGGGCTTCTCATCACCAACGTCTCGGATACGGACGGGGTCACACGTCCCGCCGATGCTTGGCTCAATGGGGCGAGTGCGAATCTATTCAGGGATTACACCGATGTCCACCGGCGGCCGGTGATTCCCCAGCATCCTTTTCGGACATTGGGAGAGCTGGGATACGTCTTCAGGGATTCGCCGTGGAAAACCTTGAGCTTCTTTGATGAGAGCAGCGGGGATGGCGCGCTTTTGGAACTGTTCGCGGTAGCTGATCAACCGGCACTCACCGCCGGTCGTGTGAACTTGAACAGCCGCCAGTCCCTGACCCAAAAAGCATTGCTTTCCGGCTCCGGACAGAATTTCGATGGCAGCAACCCGCTGGCCGCCCCCGACGCCCTGGCCGCGGCATATCAAACCTTCGCCTTAACCGCGGGGATACCCACGACAAATCTTCCGGTGAGTCTGGGTGATTTGCCGAAGTTTCTCTCTTCCTCCGATCTGAATGCCGCCTACTCCACGTCCTCTAATCCGATCAAAAACCGGCGTGAAGCGCTGGTTCGCGCGCTGGCGGGAAGCTCGCAGACACGCACTTGGAATCTCCTCATCGATGTGGTGGCGCAAACCGGAAAATACTCCCCCGCCGCGACTTCCCTCGATCAATTCATCGTGGAAGGCCAGCGGCGCTATTGGCTTTCGGTGGCGATCGACCGCTACACAGGGAAAATCTTAACACAACAACTGGAGCCAATATATGATTAAGCGACCACTGCTGCTAGGATTGACATTTTGCCTGCGATTCCCGTGCGCATTTGCGGAGTCCCCTCCTGCCGAGAGTGCGATTCCTCTGCCCGTTGCTCCATTCGTGAGCGAACCGGTCGCCGGAACGAAATGGCGAATCGCCATCAAATACCCGGATAAGAAAGCAGCGGAGACAACAGATTCAGCAAAGCAGGAAACGGGCGCAGATCTTCAGCGTCCGGGTGTGATCGAATGCCACTGCGGATCATCGGGCACCAAGATCCTGGTGAAAACCGCCCCGGGGACGATTCTCTCCGATGGGTTTGTGGTCGGCAACAGCCTGCTGAGATGGAATTCCGCAATCGGGTCGGTTAGCATTCTGCCTTCCGACGAAGGGAACTTCGCCTCGCCGGTTTTTGTCCGCAGCTACCAGGGCACGGGATGGATTTCGTTGGGGACCTACCGGGGTATCGATAAAATCGGAAAGGAAGTGTGTTACAAATTCATAAAACCCGCCTTGACGGTTTCCGATCCATCCGAGGGGTTTTCGCACCCGGAATTGACGGCATGGATTGAAGTCGGCAGTAAGATCCCATTGCAATACCGCATTGGGGATGCGGTCTATTCCTTTTCCGCGGTGGAGCCGGCGAATACGGATATCGTCCTGCCTCCGGAAGTCCTAAAAGTCATCGAAAAGGTCAACCGGGAGCACAAGGCTTTGTCATTGATGAGGAGAAGATGAAACCTCGTCGGACCACTCAGCAGGATATCGCTGCGCATCTCGGCGTGCATGTGACAACCGTTTCTATGGCGTTGCGGAGGCATCCCAGCCTTCCACCTGCCACGATCGAACGCGTGAAGGCGGCCGCCGGCGAGTTGGGTTATCGGCCCGACCCCGCACTTTCCGCGCTGATGGATTACCGGCGCAACGTCACCTCGGGTTCGTCGGGCTGGACGCTGGCCTATCTGACCTCCTGGCCGGAGCGGGACGCCTGGCGGAAACACCCTCCCCACATGCGGTTTTACGAGGGGGCGAGCCGACGGGCCGAGGAACTCGGCTACCAGTTCGAGCACGTCTGGCTGCGGGAATCCGGCTTGTCTCCCTTCCGCCGGAGGCAGATCCTTCACGCCCGCAACTACGCCGGCTGGATACTGGCCCCGCTGCCGGTCGGTCGCGGGCACCTCCGCTTGAATTGGGATGAGGTCTGCGCGGTCAAGATCGACAGTTCGATGGTCTGGCCGCCCCTGCATGGAGTGGGCAACAACCAGATACAAATCATGCGGCTGGCCATCCGCCAGGCCGTGCATCGCGGATACCGGCACATGGGATTCGCCAGCCGCCGGACCAACAACGAAAGGGTGGACCGGCTCTGGACCGCAGCCTATTTGGACGAAGTCGAGCGCTTGGGCTTTACCCCAAAAATCCCGGCCCATCTGCCCGCCCAACTCGAACGGCGGGAATTTTTGAAGTGGTTCTGGCAGTGGAAGCCGGACCTTGTTTTGAGTCAGGATCACCGGCTTCCCGAGTGGCTTGAAAGCGACGGGGCGCGGATTCCCGACGAGGTCGGCTTCATCAATCTCGATCTCCAGGCGGCGCAAGAAACCCAGACCGGCGTGCGCCAGCAGCACGAGGCCGTTGGCGGAGCAGCGGCCAACCTACTGGATCTGCTCATCCGCCACAATGAGCGCGGCATCCCTGCGATTTCCCAACTCACGCTGCTGGAGGGGCATTGGGCGGAAGGGGGGACGATCCGTCCGCTTTCGTCACAAAGCTCCCGATCCTCCGCGCTGGTCTCCCGTCCCCGGAAGTCTCGCTCTCTCAAACCAAAAAATCCATGAAACCTGCAAACTCATCACCACACCTCCATCGGCCGTCGCACGTTCTGTCACGGCTTTGCCTCCTCACCTGCATGGCGGGAGCCTTTACCGGCACCCTGCTCCGTGCCGATACGGTCACCGACTCCTTCAAGGGTCATCCCGGAGGCTCCCCACTCAGCGGTGCCCAGACCGAATCCGGCAACAAGGAATGGAACGCGTCCCGCCATTTCACCGTCGAATCGGACGGCGCGAAAGGCTGGGTCGTTCCCGCCAGCGGCAAGTTTGGCTCCGCCTTGCTGGAGATCCCATCCGACGCCAAACGCCTTCAGATCGACCTCGATGTGAAAGTCGCCGCTGATGACGTGGGATGGATCGCCATCGGCTTTGGCTCGGGGGGCAATCCCTCGGACACCGGCTTCCCGGGAGGATTATTCCTTTATCTCGATAATCACGGCGGCAGCCAGATCCGAGCCGATGGGTTGCGCCTCAAGCTGGCCAACAAAACAGTCGGCGATTTTCAGGAAGGCGGTTCGAATCACCTCCGCCTGAGCTACGAAGCCGAGAGTAACTCTGTTTCGGCCAGCATCAACGACATCACCATCGCCGACAACCTGCCGGTTGCCGACTTTCGGCCGGAGCTCGCCATGGCCGGGTTTTCCAACTTCGGAACAAACGCGGACTCCCAGATCACCAACTTCTCCCTGACGATCGAAGGCGGAAGCGGCGGCAACGTCTCGGCCATCCCCCCCCCCCTTCCCCCCAACCCGAAAAATGTCTTTCGCGTGCTCTTCGTCGGCGATAGCATCACGAACAGCAAGGTGAATCCCACCAGGCAGTGGACCATCAACGCCGGTATGGCCGCATCCGCAGTTGACAAGGACTTCGTCAGCCTGGTCACGGCGGAAGCAGGGAAAACCACCGGAAAAACTATCGAAAAGAAGGTCTTTGCGGAATACGGAGGGAAGGTCGCCGGCTACCTTAAGCGAATCGCCGAATACCGCCCGTTCCAGCCGGACCTTGCCATCGTCCAATTCGGAGAAAACGAGCGCGGCACTCCCGCCGAATTCGAGAAGGACTACCGCGCGCTCCTCACCGAAATCTCCAGCCTGAGCCCAAAGCCGAAAATCGTCTGCGTGGGCGTCTGGGCCCCGGGCAATGGAACCCCCTACACCGGTCGAAACCGCGATATGGACGACACCGTGAAAAAACTGGCCGCCGAGTTCGGGGCCGCCTTTGCCCCGGTCGAAAAATACGCGATTGACCCCGCCTGTCGCGGCTACGGGGCGGACGCCGGCGTCCAATGGCACCCCAACGACACGGGCATGGAAGGCTACGCCCGCGAAATCGCCGCCGCTTGGAAGACATTGCCATGAACTTGATTCCGCACGGACCGTCGCTCAACTCTCTTATTAGAGTAACAAACCTTTTGCTGAACCCACAAGAAAAAGCCATATTTATGTCGGCGACGGAACAAAAGTGGAAAACAGAGACGGAACAAAAGTGAACTGAGAAATCAGAGGGAAAAGTGGCCGAGAATGGTTGGCCAGATGCGGTCCGGCTTTTGCTCGAGAACCCAGAGTTTGG